>Ga0196976_1001254_pt1 | contig 11930 bp, 9 predicted proteins | sample S3v_513CmetaG_FD_148644 | JGI IMG/M metagenome (GOLD analysis project Ga0196976, IMG submission 148644) | Soil microbial communities from Anza Borrego desert, Southern California, United States - S3+v_5-13C | ecosystem: Environmental > Terrestrial > Soil > Desert | place: USA: California...
GCTCGAGTCATTCACGACACCGCCCGACACGACTCCTGCGCCGGGTTGGACCGGTGGAGTCGCTGCGCGGGCACGTCGGTGGCCGAGAGCGATTGCGGTCGGCGCGATGATCGTCGCTGCCGGTGCGGTCTATGGCATCCTCCACGATCGCGAAGATCCCGGCGGCACGCCCGCCGGTCGCGAGGTCGTCTTCGTTCCCGTGGGGGACACCACCCGCTCGAAAGCCGGCTCGATCGACAGCACCTCGGTCCGGCGGGCGCCGGCGACGAGCGGAGTCAGCGCTGCAACCCCCGGCCCTGCGGCGACAAAGGCCGGAGGTGCCGCCGCGGCAATGCCCCGTCCACCGGCATCCACCAGCGTTTCCGGCCCCAGCAGCACGCCCGCCGCGGCCAAAGCGGCGACGCAGTCCGCCGCACAGTTGAACACGAAGACCACGAGCGTCGCCCCTCGGCAGGCCGCGCGTGCGCAGCCGCCGTCCCGACGGTTCACTCCCGCGCGCAAGGTCGCCGTGATTCCCACGCGCTTCGGAACCGCACGCGTCGACCTCGGCCCAACCGCGCGCGCGCTGAGCGACTCGCTGCGAAAGGCGTTCACGTCGGCGGGGTACACCCTCGCGACGGACGCGGAACTGGTGCAGTTGCTGGCCCAGCCAGGAACGCCGGCGCAGCGGCGTGCCGCGGACGCCGCCGGGATTGGCGCGATGGTGCTCGCCGAACTGGGGGTGCGTGGCTCCGAGGTGCGCGCGCAGGTCGCGTTGCTCGACATCTGGAAGAACTCCGTCACCAGTGCCACGGAAAGCGCGGACCTCGATCGTTCCATGGAATCTCTCGAAGTCGTGCGCGACGCGACTCGCGCGCTCGACCGCCTGAGCTGGCGTACACGCAGCGATCCGCGGGCGGTCATCGTCTTCGATTTCGATAATCTCACGGGCGCTGATTCCCTGACGACCTTCGCCCGGCAGCTTGCCTCCGTGATGCGTGCGACGATTGCGCGCGAGCTCCCGGCGACGACCATCGGTGACTCGACCGCGCTCGCAACTACCGACGTCATGGAGCGCCGTGAAGTGGCGATTGAGAATCGCGCGGGGGCGCTGGTGTCCGGTTCCATTCTCCGTGCCCGCAACGATTCCATTACCATCCGATTTGCCGCGCGGGACATGACCGAGGACCGGTCGTACGAGACCATCGAGATTCGCGTTCCGATCGCGAATGCGCTGGAAGCCGTTGCGCCAGCGATGGGACGGCTGATGACCGTCCTCCGTTCCGTGAACTGGGGACCCAAGGCGGGATTGTGAACAAGCTTCTGCTCGGCGCGATAGTGTTCGTTGGTTGTCAGCGCGATGGCGCGCGCGACGTCGCGGAAACCTGCGACCAGAACGCCACCTCCATCACCGATAGCAGCGTCGGCCCCCTCTACCTGAACGAACCGGTGGGTGCGCTGCGCACGCGCTGCGCGGCCGTCGCGGATACCACGATCACAATGCCCCGCGCGGGCTGGACCGACACGATCGCGGCGAAGCAACTCATCGTCGCTGGAGCACCGGTGCTCGCCACCTTCCGCGGCGAGCAGATCCTCGCCCTTCGGGTCACTGCACCCGGTCCCCGCACCCTGGACGGCATCGAGGTCGGCACCGGCGTCGGACGCTTCCGTAATTCGCCAGGCGTCCGTGTTTCCATGGCGCCGCAGTCTCCAGCGGTGATCCTCCAGGACCGCGCACATTGCGGCACCACCTTCGAGCTGTCCGGGTGGGGAGGCGCGACCATGCCCGCCGACAGCAGTCCTCCCCTCGTTGGGCCGGACCTCGCGTCCTGGCCGGACAGCATCCGCGTCACGGCGATCACGGTCGCGACCTGCACCGACCGCTCGACCAACCGTTCGGTGGACAGCGCCTTCAATGCGCGCGAGGATTCCATCGCCGCGGAGCGCGCGGCCGTCGAGCTTCCGCAGCCGGGAATCACGCCATCCGCTCCGGCCCTCGAGTCACCCGCGCCCGTATTTGCTCCCAGTGGCGTCGATCGCAACCCGGCACCGACACCCGGCCTTCGCGGCCGACTCATCGTCCCGGTACAGGGCGTCGCCGTCAGCGCATTGCGCGACACGTACGCCGAAGCGCGCGGCACCCGCAGCCACGAAGCACTCGATATCGCCGCACCTCGCGGAACTCCAGTGCTCTCGGCGATGGACGGCAAGCTCACCCGCCTGTTCGACAGCAAGACCGGAGGCCTCATGGTATATGCGGCCGATCCGGACGACGAATACATCCTGTTGTACGGCCACCTCGACCGGTACGCCGACGGCCTGCGCAACGGCATGGCGCTGAAGCAGGGGCAGGTGATCGGCTACGTCGGAACCACCGGCAACGCGCCGCCGGAGACGCCGCACCTGCACTTCGGAATCCTGCGCGGAAAGCCGTCGGTAAGCTGGTCGCGGGGAATCGCGGTAAACCCTTTTGAATTACTAACGCGCCGTTAGCCGAGAACCGAGAGCCGAGAGCCGAGAGCCGAGAGCCGAGAGCCGAGGGCGACAAGCTGACAAGCTGACAAGCTGACAAGCCGACAAGCCGACAAGCCGCCAAGCCGACAAGCCGACTAGCCGATAAGCCGATGTTACCCGACTGGCTCGTGCCCATGGCCGCCACGCTGACCCAGGAACGGTTCAGCGGCGGCGAGTGGCTCTTCGAGAAGAAGCTCGATGGCATCCGCCTGCTTGCCTACAAGCAAGGGAAGGATGTCACGCTCTTTTCGCGCAACCGCCTCCCGCAGAATCGGTCGTATCCGGAGGTGGTGCGCGCCGTCGCCGAGCTCCCCGTACGTGACGCGGTCCTCGACGGTGAAGCCACGGGTGTCTGGGCTGGCGGGGAAGGGGGACGCGTCGCGTATCACATCTTCGACGTCCTGTGGCTCAACGGCCGAAGCGTGACACAGCTGCCGCTCGAGGAACGTCGCAAGCTCCTTGCTGGACTTCCGCTCGAGGCGCCGCTGCGACGCGTCGCGGCCCTGCGCGGCGACAAGCCATGGGAGAAAGCCTGCGCGGAGGGGTGGGAAGGGGTGATCGCGAAGCGCATCGGTTCGCCGTACGAGCACAAGCGATCGAAGCACTGGTTCAAGATGAAGTGCGAAGCGACGCAGGAGCTGGTCATCGGCGGCTTCACTGACCCGCAAGGCGGGCGCGTCGGGCTCGGCGCGCTGCTCGTCGGCTTCTACGACGGCGATGACTTCGTCTTCGCGGGCAAGGTCGGGACTGGCTTCGATACGAAGCTGCTGCTCTCGCTGCGCACGCGTCTCGACAAATTAGAGATCTCGAAGGTGCCCTTCACGCGTGCCAAGGGGTTGCCGAAGCTACGGATCCACTGGGTCCGCCCGGAAATCGTCGTCCAGGTCGCGTTCATGGAGTGGACCGGCGACGACAAGATGCGTCACCCGCGCCTGCTTGGCATTCGTGCGGACAAGACGCCACGCGAATGCATTCGGGAGGCGTAGCCGAGGCCGAGAGCCGAGGCCGACACAGCCGAGGCCGAGAGCCGAACGCTTACGTCAGGACCGTGCGCTAGTTAACATTCGACGGCAGCAAAGCAGCTGCATTCTCCCGGTTGACCGCTGGTGTGTTGGTCCCAGCGTCCCCTTGTCCGGCCTCCGGACGTTGACCCCGAGCTCTCATTCGCGCGTCCGAGTACCGACGCGGCGGGGCATGATATGGGTCCGACAGGAACTCTCCCGGCACAACAGAAGAACGGCAGCATCCTCCTTTCGGCGCTCTCCGCAGATGACTTCGCGCGAATGGAAGACCACCTCGAGCCCGTCACCTTGCGTCTCAAGGACGTTCTCGGCGACGGCACCAGGCCGCTCGACCATGTGTACTTCCCTGAAAGCGGGATGATCTCGCTGCTCGCCGAGTTCGGTGACAACAAGGCGGTTGAGATGGCCAGCGTGGGACGCGAAGGGATGGCCGGAATGGCGCTTTTCTACGACGCCGGCTACCTGCCTGAGAAGATTGTCGTGCAGCTTCCCGGTCGTGCGCTCCGTATGGCTGCTGCTGCGTTCAGGGAATCTCTCGATGAGTGTGCATCGCTCCGCCACGCATTGCACCGCTACGCGGGATGCCTGTACGCGTTTGCGGCACACAACACCGCCTGTGGGTTGAAGCATCGCACCACCGCGCGGCTCGCGCGCTGGCTCCTTCACGCCTGCGACCAGAGCGGCACCGTCAACTTGCAGCTCACCCACGTCTACGCCGCCACCATGCTCGGCGTGCGTCGCTCGAGTGTCACTGTATCTGCGGGCGAACTGCGCGCGAGACGACTGGTCGACTATACCCGCAGCACCATCCAGGTCGTGGACCGTCCCGGACTCGAGGAGGTCGCATGCGAGTGCTACGCCACGATCAGGTCCACGTACGATCGCCTCATCGTGCGATAACGCACGACATGGCCTGTGCCATCGTCGTTTAGCGCACGGACTGATGCATTGTCACCGTTCACGCGCCTTACGTGGGTGTGAAGCGGGTGAGACATTCCCCAGTTCACGCTTACCGCTAAACATCTGTCGCCAGAGCCGGGAAATCACATCATCGCGTCCCTGCCGTTTCGGGATCGCGAATTGCTTGGAAGACACCTCGAAGCGGTAACGTTGCGCCTCAAGGACACCCTTACGGAGTTCGACTCTCCCGTCGAGCACGTGTACTTCCCCGAAAGCGGGATGTGCTCACTGCTCAGCGTCTTCTCCACCGGGCGCGCCGTCGAAGTCGCGAGCGCGGGACGCGAGGGGATGGTTGGAATGCCGCTCTTCTTCCGCACCGACCGGCTGCCGGAGCGCTGCGTCGTGCAGCTCCCCGGCCGTGCGATGCGGATGACCGCGGCGTCGTTTCTCTCCGTGCTGAAGCAGTCGGAGGCGCTCACCGACACCCTCCATCGCTATGCCGGCTGCATGTACAGCTTCGCGTCGCTCAATACCGCGTGCGGGCGGAAGCACCAGGTCGTTCCACGGCTGGCGCGGTGGCTGCTGCACTCGGCCGACCAGAGCGGGACGCAGTCCCTCAAGCTCACCCACGAATTCGGTGCGATGATGCTCGGCGTGCGACGCTCCAGCGTGACCGTCGCTGCGGGTGAGCTGCGGAATCGGAAGCTCATCGACTACACCCGCAGCACCATCGAGATCGTCGATCGCCCCGGGCTGATCGCGGCGTCGTGCGAGTGCTACGGAACCATCAGCAGCACCTATAGCCGCCTGATGGGCAGCTAGATAGTCGCTGCGGGCGATTCAGCAATATCACCCTGGGTGCACATGCAGGTCAGCCGCCCCAGTGCCTCCGCATCGCGAACCGACAGCTTCGTTCGCGTCGAGTTGATTACTCCCGTGCGCCTCCATCGCGCCGCGAGCACCGACACCGTTGACCGGCGTACGCCGAGCAGCGAGGCCAGGTCCGCATGCGTCGTCGTGATCGCACCGGCGTCGCCATGCCGCGAGGCGGTGAGGAGCCAGCGGGCGAGTCGCTGCTCGGACGAATGCCGCGACATGCACGCGAGGTTGCGGGCGGTTTGCCCGTCCAGCCGGCTGACGTAATCACCGAGGGCGCGTCGCATGGCGCTGCAATCCACGACGACGTCCGCAAGGACGCTGGCGGAGATGCCGTACGCCATGCCCGCCACACGCACCACGGCACGATCCACCGACGCTCGAGTACCGAGAAACGCCGAAGCCCCCGTCACGCCGTCGTGGGCTACCGACGCGCGCTCCACGAACTTCACCTGGTCCAGCGGCACCTCGAGCGTCACCAGGCCGCGCTCGATGAAGTAGAGCGTCTCGACAGGCGCCTCAGGCACATGAAGCACCGCTCCTCGAACGAGCGACCGCGATGTAATGTAAGGCCGGATCCTGTTCAGGTCGGCGGTGGGCAGCGATGCAAGGATCGCATTGCGCGGCAATATTTCAGAAATGCTCATGGACATCCTCGGCGGAGAAACTCGCGGCGACACGGCCTCGGGTCCCCGACGATGCGTGCCATAGCGCACAAGCGGGGCCACGGATCGGTTCCCAAGCGCACGAAATCAGGTGTTTTGTGCCCTACCGTGCCAAACCGGCGAGCCGAGAGCCGAGGCCGCTACTCGGCGTAGTACTCCTCGATCGACATCCGGGTCACGTCGGCCATGAGCGAGACGCGCTCTTCCGGTTCGCGCGTGCTCAGCGCCGGTAGATTGAACACCATGAACTTGAACGCCGCCAAGGCCCGTTCCGGCGGCACGTTCTGCGCGCGAACCTGCTGCGCGAATTCGCGCACGGCGGCACGGATGGCATCCCGGTCCGGAATGATATCCAGGCTTGCGGAGAGCCGCTCGGCACAGGCAATCACTGCGCTTGGCAGGATGTCGCGCCCTGGCGATGTGCGGCGATCGAACAGCTCGGGATCGCCACGTCGTACATCTGCACGAATCGAATCCATGTATTACTCCCTGGACCGCGCAATATAACCGCGAGCGCACTCGAATGTACCGCTGTGACCCGAGAAAAATCGCAGACATGGTGCGATGCGGGATCGATTCGCCTTGATAAATGTGCGGAGGCACACGCATGTCGCCTCAACGCGTGCCAGTTATGTGATGCCGGGTGTGGTGGGTGCAGATTTTGCCACACCATCCGGCAGCCTCATGCTGCCCGCTGCCTCGCACGACCCATCCGCGAACGCGTACCTCGATGCGTCGCGCACCGTTTTTATCGTCATCTCCTTCGAAGGGCCCGACCGCTGGTCGCAGGCCGGTGGTCTCGGGGTTCGGGTCACCGGGCTCGCGGACTCCCTGGCGGCCCTCGGACACGAAGTCCACGTCTTCTTCATTGGAGACCCCGAGCGTCCCGGCGAGGAGACATACAATGGCGTCCAACTCCACCGGTGGTCGCAATGGCTCAGTCGCCACTATCGCGCCGGCGTGTACGACGGCGAAGAGGAGAAGCGCGCCGATCTCACGGCGTCGCTGCCATCCTTTGTCACGGAGAAAGTCGTGATTCCCGCGATCCGCGCGGGGAAGGTGCCGATCGTGCTTTTCGAGGAATGGCAGACCGCCGAGTGCGCGTCCCTGGTGTCCGATCACCTGCACCTCACCGGTTTGCGCGACCAGGCCATCCTCGCCTGGAACGCCAACAACGCCTACTCCTTCGACCGCATCGACTGGCCGCGCCTCGCCAGCTCCGCGATGATCACCACCGTCAGCCGGTACATGCGCTCGATCATCCGGGCACGCGGGTTCGATGCGTTGGTGATTCCCAATGGCATTCCGGAGCGGCTCACCCGTCCGATGCGCCCGCGCGAGCTGCAGCAGGTGCGGGATGCATTCGCCGGGATGCCCTTCTTCTTCAAGATGGCGCGCTGGGGGAACGACAAGGGATGGACCCAGGCCCTCGATGCCATGCGGTTGCTCCGCGAGCGCGACGACAACACCCTGATGGTTGCGCGCGCCGGTGGACCGAACGGCGCCGGGGGCGCACTCGAAAGTGAAGGGGAGCGTCGCGGGCTCCGGGTGCAGAGCGTGGATTCTCCAGCGGAGATTCCCGTTGCCGTGGAATCGGCGAAGCGCGGTCATACGGACGTGCTGAACCTGCGCTTCGGCGTCACGGAAGAGCTGGCGCGTGGCATGTACGCCGCAGCCGACGGCACCCTCGCGAACTCGGTCTCGGAGCCCTTCGGTCTCGTCGGTCTGGAAGCGATGGCCGCCGGCGGCCTTCTATATACTGGCGGGACGGGTGAGGACTACGCCGTCAGCGGCCGGAACGCGGTCGTGCTCGAGACGCTGGAGCCGGGAGAAATCGCCGACCGCGCCCAGGAGCTCCGCGAAGATCCGGACACCGCCGCCCGCATTCGCCGGAACGCCCGCCGCCGCGCGCGCGACTTCCGTTGGGAGTGTGTCGCCGAGGTGCTCGTGGGCCGGCTGCGACTCCAGGGACTGCGGCAGGGGCTGTCGACAGTCTGAAAACCGCTCGTCAGCTTCTCAGCTTCTCAGCTTCTCAGCTTCTCAGCTTCTCAGCTTGTCCGCTTCTCGACAAGCCGGAAAGCCGACAAGCCGACAAGCAGCGTCAGCGCGTGGTGCTCCAGGTCTCCTGAAAGGTCCGTGGTACGCTCCAGCTCCCCTTCCTTTCCGCGACGTTCGAGCTCCGTCGCCGCGTCGGTCGCCGGGGGATAGCCGAACACCGAGAGCGCGCCCTTGATGGCGTGCGCAGCGCGATACAGCTCCGCCGCATCGCCCGCCTTCACCGCGTCCTGCACCCTGCCAAGCATTGCTGGCAGCTCGGTCGCCAAAACGTCCGCGAGATGCGCGAGCAGCTCCGTATCACCGCCCACGCGTTCCAGCACTTCGGTGGGATCAAACCTCTCCATACCATCCACTCCACTGAAAACGGTCATTCGACGAGTGCAGCGCCTGCGGTGACGCTCGCGAGCGCTTCTCGCAGCGCATCGGGACGCAGCGGCTTCGACAGGTACGCATCCATCCCGGCACCCAGGCAGCGTTCGCGGTCGCCATTCATCGCGTGCGCGGTGAGCGCCACGATCGGAATGTGTCCCCCCGTCGCCAGCTCCTTGCTGCGGATGGTTGCCGTCGCCTCGAAGCCATCCATCACCGGCATCTGCACGTCCATCAGGATCACGTCGAACCGGCCGTCATCGAATGCGGCGACCGCCTCCTGGCCGTTCGTGGTGATCACCACCTCGTGTCCTCCCTTCTGCAGCAGGCTGCGCACGAGCGACTGGTTCACGGCATTATCCTCCGCGACCAGCACGCGGAGCCGGCGTGTCGCATCCGTCGCAGCGGGTGTCGCGGCCTCCGGCTGGGGCACCGGCACCGGAGACGTGAGCGTCTCGATGATGGTGTGCAGCAGCGCCGACTGGCGCACCGGCTTGGTGAGGTACGCGGCGATGCCAATCTCGCGGCAGCGGGTCGCATCCACCTCCTGGCCAACCGACGACAGCATGATCACGGCGGTGTCGCGCAGTGCCGCATCACGCTGCAGCGCTTCCACGACCGCGAGCCCGTCCATATCCGGCATCTGGTAGTCCAGCAGAACCAGCCGGAATGGCTCCCCGCGCTCGCGCGCCGTGCGCAGGATGTCCAGCGCTTCCCGCCCGCCGGTCGCGTGGGCCGCCTTGACGTCCCACTGCTCCAGCTGGTCGCGCAGGATCCGGCGATTGATCGAGTTGTCGTCCACGATCAGTGCGCGGATGTTGCGGAGGTCCGCGAACCGCCGCGGCGTCGGCTCGGGCAACGTGGCGGGAGCGATCTCGAGGGGGAGCACCACATGGAACGTGCTGCCGAGTCCTGGCTCGCTCTCGACCGTGATCCTGCCGCCCATGAGCCCAACGAGCTGCGACGCGATGGTTAGTCCGAGCCCCGTGCCGCCGAACTTTCGCGTCGTGGAATTGTCCGCCTGGGTGAACGACTCGAACACGGACTGCTGCTTTTCCTTTGGGATGCCGATGCCGGTGTCGCTCACCGAGAAGCGCACGGTCGCGCGGTCTCCTTCCACGGAGCCCCGCGCTTCCATCACCACGTGCCCGGCATCCGTGAACTTCACGGCGTTGCTCAGGAGGTTGAGGAGCACCTGCCGCACTCGCACGGGATCGCCGGCTACCATGGCGGGAACTTCCGGGGCGACATAATACGAGAGCTCGATCCCCTTCTTGTGCGCCCGCATCGCGAGCGACCTCACGACGTCATCTGCAACCACATGCAGGTCGAACGGCACATGATCCAGGTCCAGCTTCCGCGCTTCGATCTTCGAGAAGTCGAGGATGTCGTTGATCAGAACGAGCAGGGAATCGGCCGATGATTTCACCATCTCGAGATACTCGCGCTGCACCGGCTTCAGCTCGCTGTCGAGCGTCAGCTCGGTCATGCCGATGATGCCATTCATCGGCGTGCGGATTTCATGGCTCATGTTCGCGAGGAATTCGCTCTTCGCCCGGTTCGCCACGTCCGCCCGGTCGCGCTCCTGCTCCAGGTCGGCCGTCCGCGCCTGGACCTCGCGATCCGCGCCTTCCAGGGCGGTCACCAGCGACGCCGACAGCGACTGTGACATCGACGCCGACAGCCGCCGCAGCACGATGATGGAGATTCCGGCGATCAGCAGCGCCGCGAGCCATCCGATGAGCTGGATCCGGCTCGCTTCGGCGAACGTCCTGTCCATGACGGCGCTCGAATGGTCGCGCAGCAGCGCGTTCGCCGCCGAAAGCTTTGCCAGCTCTTCCTGCATCCGGCCCAGCACCGGTTCTGCGCGCCCCGCCGCGCCGGGACGCGTCAGCTCCACCGCGCTGGCCCTGGCTACTACATAGTACTGGTCGAAGTCCCGCAGCAGGTGCGACACGACGTCCGCGGCGACGAGGGGGTTGATCGACATCTCCTTCAACTGCTGCTGCACCGCAATGCTCAGCGCGTCCGCCTGCCCAAGCATCATTGTGTCGCGTCGCGCGATCACCTGGCTGAGCGTCGCCTGCAGCTGCGTCAGTGTCTCGCTCAGCGACCGGCTGGCCTGCATCAGTGGATAGGACTCCCGCTCGATGCGCTCCAGCCGCAGGCCGTTCACGATCCCGAAGCCCACGTTGACGCACAGCAGCACGCCCAGCGTGGCCGCCGCGACGTTCGGGAGCCAGGTGAGCTTCCGGCGCAGCGGCTGGTGCGCGAACTCGTGCTGCCAGGTGCCAGCGACGGGTGGAACTGCTGTCCTCATTCCGTCCTTCCGGAACGCAATGCGCCAGTAAACCAATGCATGTACGACTTCCGCATGAAAGCGTGAAACAGGGGTGCTCAATGAGTGTCGGCACCGCACCGGAAAAGTTTTGTAAGGGTTTCCTGAGGAATTTCAGGGAACTCCCCTAAAATCCCGGCGGCGGCAGCCGATGCTTTGTACAACTTCACGATTGACGGACCATGCCGTTCGTTCCCGCCTCGCCTTCGCGCGCCGCCCTTCTGGCCGCACTGCTCCTCGTTCTTCCCGCCGCGTCGCAGCTCAGCGCGCAGGAGCTCTCACTCGACTCACTCCTGAGCACCCCCGTGAGCGCAGCATCCAAGTACGAGCAGCGCGTGTCGCAGGCGCCAGCGTCGGTCACCATCCTCACGAGCGACGACATCCGGAAGTTCGGCTTCCGCAACCTCGGCGAGGCGCTCGAGAGCGTGCGTGGGTTCTACATGACCAACGACCGCAACTATGCCTATCTCGGCGCGCGCGGCTTCAGCCGTCCATCGGACTACAACAACCGCATCCTGATGCTCGTCAACGGCCACGCCATCAACGAGCAGGTGTGGGGCTCCACGCCCGTGGGGAGCGACTTCATGATGCCCCTCGAGGCCATCGAGCGCATCGAGGTCGTCCGTGGTCCCGGCTCCGTGTTGTACGGCACGAACGCGATGTTCGGCGTCATCAACATCGTCATGAAGTCGGCAGCCCAGCTGAACGGCGTCACGGTGAGTGCGCGCGGCGGCTCCGGCGCGGCGCGCCAGGCCGGCGTCACCATCGGCGGCACCTCCGGGTCGCGCCTCACCTTCTCGGCGTCGGCGCTGCTGAAGCGCGAGGATGGCGGCTCCCTCTACTTCAGCGAGTACGACGATCCCTCCACGCAGTCCGGCGTGGTCGACGGCCTGGACTGGGAGCGCGGCGGTGGGGGACACGCGACGGTCTCGTGGGGCGACCTGTCGCTCAACGCCGGCGTCATCTCGCGAGCCAAGGGCATCCCCACGGCATCGTACGGCCTGGTGTTCGGCGACCCACGCGCCCGCACGCTCGACGAGTATGGCTGGGCCGAGCTGTCCTTCGCGCGCCAGTTGGGTGCCGCCGTCCGGACGTCGGCACGGGTGTACGGTGACGGCTACCGATACGATGGCGCGTATCCCTATGACGCGGGTCCCGCATACATGGACTACGGCGACAGCCGGGCGGTGGGCGGCGAGACGATGCTGA
>Ga0196976_1001255_pt1 | contig 11926 bp, 2 predicted proteins | sample S3v_513CmetaG_FD_148644 | JGI IMG/M metagenome (GOLD analysis project Ga0196976, IMG submission 148644) | Soil microbial communities from Anza Borrego desert, Southern California, United States - S3+v_5-13C | ecosystem: Environmental > Terrestrial > Soil > Desert | place: USA: California...
TGAAGGGGCCGAGGAAGCGGGGCGGGTGGGCGGCGTCGCGGTCGGCGACGCGGACGGGGAAGTCGAAGGTGAGGGCTTCGGGGGTCTCGTGGGTGGGGGAGACGAGGTCGGTGCGGCCGCTCTGCAGGCGGAAGCGGACGCCGGGCGGCGGGTGGAGGAGGGTGATGCGCAGCGGGAGGTTCATGGGAACAGTCGCTCGACGATCGCGGCGACGTGGAGGGCGGTGGTGTCGAGCAGGGTGAGGCCGGGGAGCGCGGTCTCGCGCAGGAGGAGGGGGAGCTCGGTGCCGGCGAGGACGACGCCGTCGATGGACTCGCGTGTTTGCAGGGTCTCGATGAGGTGGAGGAAGCGGTTGCGCGTGGGGTCTTCGAAGCGGCCGGCCACGAGGTCGTTCATGTAGGTGGTGTGGACGTAGTCCTGCTCTTCCGGCGCCGGGGTGACGACGGCGATGCCGGCGGCGGCGAAGACGGCGGGGTAGAAGGGGCCGGTCATCGTGAAGCGCGTGCCGAGGAGGGCCACGCGGCGCAGGCCGCGCGCGGTGGCGGCGTCGCGCGCGGCGTCGACGATGCTGACGAGCGGAATGGGGGAGGCGCGCTGCACTTCGTCGAAGACGAGGTGCGGGGTGTTGGAGGCGAACGCGCCGAGCTCCGCGCCCGCCCGCGCCAGCCGCTCGAGCTCTTCGACGAGCCAGGCGGTGAGTGCGCCGCGGTCGCTCGCGACGAGGGAGAGCATCTTCGTGAGGTCGATGCTGTTGATGAGGATGGAGGGATAGCTGCCGTCGCCGGCGCGCTCGCGGCAGGCGGCGATGAGGCGACGGTAGTAGTCGATGGTCGACTCGGGGGCGATGCCGCCGATGAGGCCGAGCGTTTTCATCGCGCCGCCTTCTGCTCCAGGATCATGCACGTGGAGGTGGCGGAGGCGTAGAGGCGCCCTTCCTCGTCCTTGAGCGTGGCCTCGGCGAACGCGGCGCGGCGGCCGATGGAGACGATGCGTCCCTCGGCGCGCAGCAGGCCGGTGTCGCGGGTGATGGTCTTGTGGAACGCGACCTTCAGCTCGAGCGTGGTGTACGCCTGCGTCTCCGTGAGGCAGGAGTGCACGGCGCAGCCGCACGCGGAGTCGAGGAGGGTGGCGGAGTAGCCGCCGTGCACCATGCCGATGGGGTTGTAGGCGTGGTCGCCCGGCGTGCCGGTGAAGAGGGCCCGCCCGCGGTCGACTTCGACGAGCGTGAACTGCAGCGAGACGGCGATGCCGGGACGGCGGCCGGACTCGATCAGCGCGCGGAGCTGCGCGAGTCCGTCGAGATTGGGGGCGACTTCGTGGATGAGGCTCATGCGCTCGCGATGATAGCCCCTCCCCCTGGCCCTCTCCCCAAAGGGGAGAGGGCCAGGGGGTTATTGGGCCGGGACGTAGGTCGGGTCGTTGGTCTGCATGTCGATGACGCTGGCGTAGGCGGTGACGCGCCCTTCGCCTTCGAGGACGCGCACGGTGACGCGCGCGTTGTAGGTGCCGTCGAGGCCCATGCTCTTCAGGAGCGAGCCGAGCTGACGGAACTCGTTCGGGCGGAGCTCGAGCTCCGTGACGGCGCTGAACTTGGCGTCCGGCGGCACCGCGGAGATCTCGATCTTCACCGGCTTGCCGCTCACTTCCACGAGGCCGACGTTGGAGCGGAAGCGCTCCGACTCTTCGACCTGCAGGAGCTGCAGGGGCCGCGACTCGAGCCCCGCGGCCTCGGCCGGCGTGACGGCGGAGATGAACTGGCCGTACGTGCCGCTGCCGGTCTGGTTGTAGGTGCGGGCGGTTGCGATCAGTTTGGCCGGCTCGGCGGTGGTGATGTGCACCGCGCCGCCGTCGTTGGTGGTGTCGAACAGCGAGGCCAGGGTGCGGTCGAACTGGCGGACCTGGCCGGCGGGGATGGTCAAGGTGCGGACTTTCGGCTCGCCGCCGCTCTGGGAGTGGAAGGTGAGCGTGGCCTCGACCGCGGTCTGGCCGGCGTTGAAGAGGCGCATGTCGGTCTGCCAGTTGGCGAAGCCGCTGACGAGATCGGCCACGCCGGGCATGACCCACTTCGTGGAGCTCGCCTCGCCGAGGGTCACCGGGGTGACGAGCAGCGGATCGCTGGTCTCGTTATCGAGCACGGAGGCGTAGGCGGTGACGAGACCGTCGCCGGAGAGGACTTCGATCTCGACGCGGCCGTCGTTGAGGTTGCCGACTCCCTGCTGTTGCAGGAAGGCGTTGAGCTGCAGGTGCTGGCCGCCGCGCAGGTCGAGGGGGAAGTCGGTGAGGTACTGGCCGGACTCGCCGAAGACGCGCACGATGAGCGAGGCGGGATGGCCCGACCCCTCGACGATGCCGAGGTTGGTGCGATAGCGCGCTGACTGCGCGATCTGCTGCAGCGAGAGCAGCTTGTCGCGCCCGACGAAGTTGGCGAACGGAATGGCCGGGATGTACTGGCCGAAGGTGCCGTTCGCAGTGAGGTTGAAGGTGCGCGACGAGGCGAAGGTGACGAGGTTGGCCAGGCCGCCAAAGGCCGCGGAGGAGGTGGAGGCGGCGGTCTGCGTGAGCGGACGGATCTCGAGCGTGCCGATGGCGCTGCCGTTCCCGGTGCCGAACCAGCTCTTGAGGATGTCGTCGAGGGCGACGGTGCGTCCCGGCTCGATGGAGAACTGGGTCTGCTGCCCCTGGGTGATGCCGCTGTCGCCGCTGGGCGTGAAGGTGAGGAGGTACTCGATGACGCGCGCGGAGGTGTTGGAGACGCGCACGTCGGACTGGAACTGCGAGTTGATGCCGCCCGCGTGGGCGACGGCGGGGATGATCAGGGCGTCGGGCGGCGGGGTGTCGTTCGGCGACGGGGTGACGGGCGTGACCATGGAGACGGAGAAGCTGCTCGGGATGGTGACGGTGTCGTTGGTGCCGATGCCGCCGGCATTGCCCGAGGCGATGCTGACGGTGACGCCGCCGAGGCTCGTGCCGACCGGGAGGGCGGCGGTGTCGGCGGTGACGATGATGGCGCTGCCGTTCGGACCGACGACGCCGGAGGCCGGGGCGACGGTGAGCCACGGCTGTTTCGGCACGGCCACGAAGGTGCGGCCGGCCAGCTCGGCGCCGAGGGGGATGGTGAACTGCACGCGGCTGCTGCCGAGCGGCACGGAGGCTTCGCTGCCGCTGTCCGGCAGGATGAAGATGGCCGTGGCGGCGCTGTAGGCACTGAAGCTCGACGGGGTGCAGCGCGCGTCGACGGCGCGGACGCGCGCGTAGAGCGCGACCGGCGCGCTCTCGTGGTTGTGGCGCACGACGGAGTACGCGGTGCCGGTGCCGGCGACGAATTCCGCGCCGGCGAAGGCGGGGTTGTCGGCGAACTGGAGCTGATAGGCGGTGGCGCCGCGCACCTGCGTCCACTGGACGGTGAAGGGGACGTTGCTGGAGATCTGTCCCGGCGCGGCGATGGACGGCGGCTCGAGGGCGGTACACGCGGCCGCGGCGGGGAGGATGGTGAGGCTGCGCTCGGTGGAGTCGAGCGGCGAGCAGCCGCCGCCGAAGTTGGCGCGCACGAACCAGCGCACGTTTCCGGGGGGGAGGTTCGCCGCGTTGACTTCGGTGCCGTCCGTGCTGGCGACGACGGAAGCGACGCCGTCGCGCACGACGTACACGTCATACCCGGTGGCCTCGGGCACGGCGCTCCAGGCGAACGTCACGGGCGCGCTGACCTCGGCGCCGTCGAGCGGCTGCATGGCCGTGGGGCGCTGGTGGTCGGCGCAGTTCGGCGGCGGGGTGTGGGTGAGGCGGAAGGTCTGCGAGTCGCGCGACGGGCAGCGGTCGACGATGGCGCGGACGAACCAGTCGATGCGTCCCGGCGGCACGACGCGGGTCAGGCTGGTGGAGGTGGTGGTGCCGAGGAGGGTGTCGGTGCCGTGGTCGACCGAGGCCCACAGCTCGTACGAGACGGCGTTCGGCACGGCGCTCCAGGCGAAGGTGACGGCGGCGTTGGCGGTCTGCGTGTTGCGCGCGGGCGAGAGGAGCTCGGGACGCGCCTGCGTGCAGTCGTTGCGCGTGGGGATGGTGAAGCGCACGGGCTGCGACTCGGTGGAGGCGCATCCCTCGTACAGGGCTTCCATCCACCAGACGATCTCACCGCGCGGGATGGCCGCGTCGAGCGAGGTCTCGCTGGTGGTGATGCCGAGGACGGAGGGCGTGCCGCCGTCGACGGAGAGCCACACGCGGTACCCGCTCGCCCCGGCCGCCGCGGTCCACTGGAAGGTGACGGAGCTGGAGGTGAGGACGCTGTTGTTCGCCGGCGCGACGGGGATGGCCGTGGCGCGCGCGGCGCACGGGTCGAGGCGCGGCACGGTGAGGACGATCGGCGCGGAGAGCGTCGGCGGGCAGGCGGCGAAGAGGGCCTGCACGGAGACGTTCATCGTGCCGGCCGGCAGCGCGACGGTGAGCGTGGTGGCGCCGGTGGTAGCGCCGATGTCCTGCTGCGGGATGCCGCTGCCTTCGATCCAGACCTTGTAACCGATGGCGTTCGGCACCGGCGTCCAGGCGATGGTGGTCGGCGAGCTGACGGTGCTGTTGGGGGCCGGCGCGAGGATCTGCGGCGCGGCGTTGCCGCCGCAGTTCGGCGACTGCGGCACGATGACGCTGCGCGTGGCAGAGGTGAGCGGCGCGCAGCCGGCGGCGAGCCGGGCCACGACGAACCACTCGGAGGTGCCGCTGACCATCGGCCGTGTGAGGGTCGTGGAGGCGGTAGTGCCGGCCAGCGTGCGGTTGATCCAGAGCTCGTACTCGGCCGCGCCGCTGACGGCGGACCAGGTGAAGGTGACAGGCGTGCCGGTGGTGGCGCCGTCGGCGGGGGAGAGCAGCGACGGCCGCGCGGTGGCGCAGACCGGCGGCGTGGCGAGCACGCTCGTGGTGGCGGAGGCGCTGTTGTTGGCGGGGCTCGCGTCGGGCGTGGCGGAGGTGACGTCGACGGTGTTGACGAGCGTCCCGCTCTCCTGCGGCGCGGTGAGGGTCAGGGTGATGCTGCTGTTCGAGCCGCCGAGGGCGGTGCCGGTGCAGCGGATGCCGACCGTCATGCGCGAGCAGTTCCACGCGCCGCCGTTCACGGAGACGAACGACGTGCCGGCGGGGAAGTTGTCGGTGATGACCACGCCGCTGGCGTCGAGCGCGCCGAGGTTGCGGACGCCGATGCTATAGACCAGCATCCCGCCCGGCTGCACGGTGGCGGGACCCGACTTGGTGACGGCCACGTCGGCCACCTGCGGAACGTTCCCGCCGTCGATGAGCACTTGGTGGCCGTTGCTCTCGCTGCAGGCGCCGGTGCTGACGGTGACGAGGACGCCGGTGGAGCCGGACGCGCCGGCGGTGAAGGTGATGCTGTTCGTCCCCTGGCCGGCGGTGAGGGAGCCGTTGGTGACAGACCAGCTGTAGGTCGCGCCGGCGGTGACGGGGACGGTGGCCACGAGGCCGGACTGGCCGGGTGTGGCGCTGCCGGGCGCGGTGATGGCGGCCGACGGGCGCGGCGAGACCGGCACGGTGACGCTGCCGCTGCTGTTGCAGCTGCCGGCGCTGACGCTGACGGAGAGCGACACGCTGCCGCTGGCGTTGGAGGCGAAGGTGATGGCGCTGGTGCCCTGGCCCGAGAGCAGGGTGCCATTGCCGACCGTCCAGACGTACGCCGCTCCCGACTGCGGGGCGACGCTGGCCGTGGCCGTGGAGTTTTCGCAGATGCCGGCCGGGGCGGTGATGATCGCGGTCGGATTCGTGGTGACGGTGACGGTGTGCGAGTCGGTGCCGGTGCAGCCGTTGCCGTCGGTCACGGTGACGCTATAGGTCTGCGTGCTGCCCGGGGTGACGGTGATCTGCTGTGAGGTGGCGCCGGTGCTCCACGCGTAGCTGGAGCCGGGGCCGGCATCGAGAGTGACGCTGCCGCCGGCGCAGGTGCTGGCCGGGCCGGCGATGGTGACGGTGGGCGGCGTGTTGACGGTGACGGTGTGGGAGTCGCTGTTCGAGCAGCCGAGGGCGTCCGTCACGGTGACGCTGTAGAGCGTGGTCGCGCCGGGGGTGACGCTGATCATGCGCGTGTTGGCGCCGGTGCTCCACGCGTAGCTGGCGAAGCCGGGGCCGGCATCGAGGGTCACGCTGCCGGGACCGCAGAGCGAGGCGGGGCCGGTGATGGTCACGGGCGGCGGCGTGCAGGCGCCGGCGGTGACGGCGTTGGAGAGCTCGGAGGTGCCGTCGGCGACGGTGCCGCAGGCGGCATCGCTGTAGCTGGTGGCGGTGAGCACGATCGGGTCGCCGGCCGCCACCGCGGCATTGATGAAGGTGAAGCTGCCGGTGAAGGCGTTGCCGGCCAGGCAGGTCTCGCCGACGAACGTCTTGCCGTCGCCGCCGGCGTCGGCCTCGTAGGCGGTGATGCGGAGGCTGCCGATGGCCGGGGTGGCGGCGGAGGAGTCGATGCTGTAGCTGACGTTGACGGCGTTGCCGCCGGGGAGGGTGACGGCGCTGATGGTGGGGAAGTTCTGGAGGCCGTTGGCGCCGGCGTCGGCGTCGCCGGCGTCGTTGGGCGTGACGCCGTTGCCGTCGAGGTCGATGCCGAGGCCGGCGTTGTCGTGGATGGAGTTGTTCAGGATCGTCGTGCCGCCGCCGCCGGCGTAGACGGCCACACCCATGCCGCCGCTGCCGGCGATGGTGTTCTCGGTAATGGAGGTGCCGGTGGCGTCGTCGACGGCGATGCCGGCGGAGCCGTTCGGGAGCAGCGTGGTGCCGCCGGCGTCGACGCCGATGCGGTTGTTGCGGATGACGCTGTTCGCGGCGGGCGTGCCCTGGCCGTCCACGACCACGCCGTAGTTGTTGCCGGAGATGACGTTGCCGTGCGCGGTGGTGGCGCCGCCGATGACGTTGGCGCCGGAGTTGTTCCGGATCTCGATGCCGACGGCGTTCGGCATCGCGGCCGTGCCGGCGGGATTGGTGCCGATGTAGTTGCCGCTGACGCTGTTGCCGTTCGCGCCGGCGCTGAGGAGGACGCCGATGGCGGTGTTGGCCGAGATCGCGTTCCGCTGCGCGGGGGTGGTGCCGCCGATGGTGTTGCCGTTGCCGGTGACGCGGATGCCGTTGGCGTTGCCCGCGGCCAGGCCGGCGGGGGTGAGGCCGATGTAGTTGGCCTCGATGCTGTTGCCGTTGCCGGCGACCTGCAGGCCGGTGATCTCGTTCTGGATGGAGAAGCCGCGCACCGTGGAGCCGTTGCCGTTGACGGTCAGGAGGGAGGTCGTGGCCAGCCCGCTGCCGCTGAGCTCCACGACCGGCACGCCGGCGTAGCCGGGCTGGGTGGTGGCGTCGACGAGAGTCTGGCTCCCGATGGTGGGGAGGTTCGAGGCCGGGGTGATGACGAACGGTCCCGCGGGGATGTTGAAGGCGATGGTGCAGGGGAGCGGGGCGCAGACGCCGCCCTGCGCGTCGAGGAGCGCCTGGCGCAGCGAGCCGTTGCCGCCGTCGCTGGTGTTGGTGACGGTGATGCTGCTGCCGGAGACGCCGAGGGTCAGCGCCACGAAGTTGTTCGACGGCGTGCCGTCGCCCTCGGTGGCGGAGGCGTTCCCCTGCACGCTCTGCGTGCCGGCGGCGTTGGTGGTGACGTTGAGGGAGACGGTCTTGAACGTGCCGGCGTTCATCGACCCGCCGGAGCAGGTGACGGTCGGCGCGGCGAAGGTGCAGTTGGTCACGCCGAAGGTGGCGGAGTTGAACGTCAGCGCGGACGGCAGCGTGGCGGTGAAGGTGACGTTGGTGGCCTGCTGCGGGCCGCTGTTGGTGACATTGAACTGGAAGGTGACGGGCGTGCCGACGGCGACCGGGCCGGCGGGCGCGGTGCCGCCGACCGAGAGGTCGGCCTGCAACGCGCCGACGGTGACGCTGGCGCTGTCGCTGTTGTTGCCGGGCGTGGAGTCGTTGCCGGCGCTGATGTTCGCGGTGTTGGTGAACGTCTGCGGCGTCGACGGCGCGGTGGCGTTGATGGTGATGGCCGGCGCGACGCCCGCCGGCAGGGAGGCGGCGGTGCAGGTGACGGTCAGGCTGACGGTGTTGCACGTCCAGCCGGTGCCGCCGGCGGTGATGCCGGCGTGGCCGGCCGGCAGCGTGTCGGTGACGGAGACGCTGCTGGCGGCGTCGGGGCCGGCGTTGCTGACGGTGAGCGTGTAGGCGATCGGATTGCCGGCGGGGACGCTCGCCGGGGCCGACTTGTCGATGGAGACGTCGGAGACGCCGCTGACCGTGATCAGCAGGCCGAGGCCGTCCCAGGCGTCGCTGAAGGTGCGTCCGCTGCTGAGCGGCGGATAGCTGTAGGGCTGGGTGAAGTCGCCGCTGTGCGTGCTCGAGCTGATGACGCGGAAGGTGTCGCCGCCGTTCGGCTCGTAGGGGCCGACCAGCGCCAGCTCGAGCGTGCCGGCGAGGACGGGGGTGGTGTTGGTGGAGAGCTGCGCGAAGCCGGTGCCGGGGGTGGTGCCGCCGAGCCAGAGCTTGAGCGTGCCGGCGGTCTGGGTGAAGACGTCGCCGGTGACGGACATGGTGCCGGACTGCAGGTCGACGGTGCCGCCGTTGTTGGTGAAGCCGATGCCGACGAAGTTGGTCGGGCCGGTGGCCGACGACTTGGTGAAGGTGCCGCTGTTGACGAAGTTGCCGCCGCTGCCGGCGTCGCTGAAGTTGTTGTTGGTGGTGAGGTTGACCGCGCCGGCGTTGCTGATGTTGCCGCCGTTGGAGAGGTTGATTGGGCCGCCGCCGATGACGTTGAGCGTGCCGCCCGCGGCGACGGAGAGGGTGCGGTTGTTGAGCGCCTTGGTGGAGAAGCCGGTCAGGGTGAGCGTGCCGCCGCTGCCGACGGCGGTGGTGCCGCCGCCCTGCATCGTGCCGACGCTCCACGTCGAGGTGCCGGTGAGGGTGAGCGTGCCGGAGCCGTCGAGCAGGCCGCCCCCGGCGCTCAGGTTCGGGACCGAGACAGTGGCGGGGACGAGCAGCGTGCCGGTGGAGGAGAGAGTGACCATGCCGCCGCCGGTGACGGTCGTGCCGGAGGCGAAGGTGTAGCTGTGGGAGTCGATCATCAGCGAGCTCAGTGCGCCGAGGGAGAAGGCGCCGCTGCTCACGCCGTCGGCGAGATTGAGCGAGCCGTTCACGAGATCGACCGTCGCGGTGCCGCCCGTGTTGTTGAGCGTCACGCCGAGCGTGGCCCAGCCGCTGGAGATGTTCGTGCGGAAGGTGCGGGTGTTGTTGATGTCGCCGGCCCCGCCGGCGTCGTTGACGGTGGCGACGGCGGTGAATTCGATCAGGCCGTCGTTGGCGATGCTGCTGCCGGCACCCATGTTGAGCGCGCCGCTGCCGGTGACGTTGACCGTGCCGCTGTTGGCGACGCTCAGCGCGCGCAGCAGGGTCTTCGCGCTGGCGCCGGCCAGGGTGGCGGTGCCGAGCGCGGGAATGGTGGTCGTGCCGACGCCGGACATCGTGCCGCTGTTCCAGAGCAGCGAGGGGAGGGCGATGTTGCCGCTGCCGTTCAGCGTGCCGAGATCGAGCTGGACGGAGGGGAGGGTGTCGTTGGCGTCGGCGGTGAGGGTGCCGCCGTTGACGTGCAGCAGGCCGTTGCCGCTGACGTCGCCGCCGCTGAAGGTGACGCTGCTGTCGTCGATGAGGAGCTTGCAGGCGGTGCTGACGATCACGTCGCCGCTGCTGCCGATCAGCGACGGATTGAGCGTGCCGCTCTGCACGAAGAGATCGCCGGTGGCGCCGTTGGTGAAGTCGACGCCGGTGATGGAGGCGGTGCCGAGGCCGCCGCTCTTGCGGAAGGTGCCGTTGTTGAGGATGCCGCCGTCGCCGCCGGCATCGGCGATGGTCCCGTCGGTCTGGATGTCGAACAGTCCCTCGTTGCCGATGTTGCCGCCGGCGCTCATGTTGATGGGGCCGGAGCCGGTGACGAGCGCCTGCGCGCCGGGGGCGACGTAGAAGGTGCGCTGCAGCGACTTCGCGCTCGTGCCGGCGATGGTGGCGGTTGCGCCGGTGTTGAGGTTGGTCGTGCCGCTGCCCGACATCGTGCCGCCGTTCCAGAGGAAGGAGGTGATGTCGAAGCCGGCGGTTCCGTTGATCGTGCCGCCGTCGAGCTGCACGTTCGGCAGCTCTTCGTTCTCATCGACGGTGAGCGTCCCGCCCGCGACCTTGAGCAGACCGCCGCCGCTGACGTCGGAGCCGGCGGCGAGCGTGGCGGTGAAGTCGTCGAGGAGCCACGTGCCGGTGAGGATCACGTCGCCGCTGTTGGTGACGTTGGAGGTGTTGAGCGTGCCGGTCTGCACTTCCACCGTGCCGCTGTTGGTGAAGAGGACGCTGACGATGCCGGTGGTGCCGGCGGTGCCGTTCTTCTTGAAGGTGCCGGTGTTGACGAAGCCGCCGGCCAGGCCGCCGTCCTGGATGATCGCGTCGTCGGTGGCGGTGAGGATGCCGGCATTGGCGAGATTGCCGCCGTTGGAGAAGTTGATGGCGCCGGTGCCGCTCCAGGTGGCGTTGACGCCCGACTGGATGGTGAGGGTGCGCCCGTTGAGGGTCTTGGCGTTAGCGGTGTCGATCTGGAAGGAGGCGCCGGTCTCGATGAGGCTCGAGCCGCTGCCCGACATCTGTCCGCCGCTCCAGACCCACGAGCCGCCGGCCGGCGCCTTGGCGGTGCCGGTGCCGGTGAGGAAGCCGCCGTCGAGGAGCAGGCGCTCGATGCTCACGGAGGGGCCGGTGACGTTGAGCGTGCCGCCGGAGACGTGGACCTTGCCGGAGCCGGTCGTGCTCGTGCCGTTGGCGAAGGTGTAGGTGTCGCTGTCGATGAGGAGCTCGGCGCCGCTGGCGATGGCGACCGGCGCGACGGCGGTGCCGCCGGCGAGGTTGAGGGTGCCGGTCTGGAGGTCGAGGGTGCCGCCGTTGTGGTTGAGGGTGATGTTGCTGAAGAGGGTGGTGCCGCCGGTGGTGGACTTGCGCAGCGTGCCGATGTTGTCGAAGGTGCCGGCGGAGCCGCCGTCGGCGATGGTGTTGTCGGTCTTGATCTCGAAGAGGCCGTTGTTGTCGATGGCGCCGCCGCTGGAGAGGTTGATCGTGCCGCCGTCCCAGTAGGCGCTGGCGCCGGCGTTGACGGTGAGGAGGGAGGTGAAGAGGGTCTTGGTGCCGGCGCTGGTGAGGTTCAGCGTGGCGCCGCTCTCGATGACGACGCCGCCCACGCCGATGACCTGGCCGGAGGCCCAGTTCATGGTGCCGAAGACGCTCAGCGTGCCGCTGCCGCCGAGGGTCGAGCCGGCGTGATTGAGGATGCCGCTGGCGTGGACGGTGCTGGCGCTGCTGAACGTCAGCGACTGCGCGGAGTTGATCTGCAGGCTCTGCGTGCCGGCGGCGTTGCCGAGCTGCAGGCTGCCGATGGAGGGGAGGCTGTTGATGGTGACGGTGTAGGTGCCGGCGGCGTCGATGAACGCGTCGTCGCCGGTGGTGGGGACGGTGGCGGGATTCCAGTTGGCCGCGGTCTCCCAGGCGCCGCTGCCGGCGATCCAGTGGATGTCGCCGCCGATGCGCGCCGTGCCGGAGAGCTCGGAGGTGCCCTCGCTGGGGGTGGAGCAGCCGGCGTCGCTGTACGCGGTGGCGGTGGCGACGACGTGGTTGCCGACGACGGCCGAGCCGGCGCCGACGCTGAACATGAGGGCGGCGAAGACGTTGCCGGCCTGGCAGCCGCTGGAGCCGAGGTACTCGAGGGCCTGGCCGCTGCCGTCGGCCTTGTAGACGTCGAAGGCGTAGAAGTTGGCGTTGACGCCGGCGCTCGAATTGAGCGTGAGTTTCACGTTGATGTTGCCGGCGTTGTATTTGGCCTCGGTGAGGGTGGGGTGGTTCTGCTTGTTGTTCGGGCCGACGTCGATGTCGGTGGGGTCGATGGCCAGGC
>Ga0196976_1001256_pt1 | contig 11922 bp, 11 predicted proteins | sample S3v_513CmetaG_FD_148644 | JGI IMG/M metagenome (GOLD analysis project Ga0196976, IMG submission 148644) | Soil microbial communities from Anza Borrego desert, Southern California, United States - S3+v_5-13C | ecosystem: Environmental > Terrestrial > Soil > Desert | place: USA: California...
CTGCGCATGGGCCCCTTCCCTCCCCCGCCGGGGGCGAGGGAGGGAGCAGATGGAGTCACCCCATGTCCCTCCGCACCGTCCGCACGCGCTTCGAACGGCTCCTCGACACCATCGTCGTCGCCCTTGTCGTCGGCCTGGCGCTGATCGTCTGCGCCGGCTTCCTGTTCCGCGCGGCCGGGCACTCGCTGGTCTGGTACGACGAGGTGGCTGCCATCGGGCTGTGCTGGCTCACCTACTACGGCTCGGCGCTGGCCGCGCTGAAGGGCGCGCACATCGGCTGTCCGGAGGTGGTGAACCTGATGCCGCCCCGCTGGCGCGTCGCCGCCACCGTCGTCGCCGAGGCCTGCGTGTTCCTGTTCTTCGGCGTCCTCGCCTGGACCGGGCTGGAGGTCTGGCGGATCCTGGAGGGCGACACGCTGGTCAGCCTGCCCAGCGTGCCCATGCAGCTCACCCAGTCGGTCATCCCAATCGGCGCCGTCCTGTTCATGATCGCCGAGGCGCTGCGCCTGCCCCAGGCCCTGGCCGAGGCGCGCGGGGCCGGCTTCGCCGATGCCGAGACCAAGGAGGCGCAGATGCACGCCGCCGCCAACGCCGCCAACGTCAACGCCGACGCCAACGCCGACCGCACCACCTCGCACGCCGTACACGGGAGCGCGCCGCGATGACCCTGGGATTCATGCTGTCGGGCATGCTGGCGCTGGTCCTGCTGAACGTGCCCATCGCGGTGGCGCTGGGGCTGGTGGCCATGGTCACCATCACCATCGTGCAGGGCACCGACATGCTGCCCAACGTGGCGCTGGTGATGTTCGAAGGCGCCACCAACTTCCCGCTGCTGGCCGTGCCGCTGTTCATCCTGGCCGGCGCCATCATGAACGCGTCCTCCATCTCGCGCCGGCTGGTGGCCTTCGCCACGGCGCTGGTGGGCTTCGTGCGCGGCGGCCTGTCCATGGTCGCCATCGGCGCGTCGCTGTTCTTTGCGGAGATCTCCGGCTCGGCCGTGGCCGACATCGCGGCGCTGGGCAGCATCCTCATCCCGGCCATGAAGAAGCGCGGCTATTCGAAGGAGTTCTCGGCCGCCGTCTGCTCGTCGGCCGCCAGCCTCGCCATCATCATCCCGCCGTCGATCCCGATGATCCTCTACGCCGTGATGTCCGGCTCCTCGGTGGTGAAGCTGTTCGTGGCCGGCATCATCCCGGGCCTGCTGGGCGCCTTCGGGCTGGCGGTGGTCGCGTACTATCTGGCCGTGCGCAACGGCTTCCCGGTGGAGGAGCGGTTCCGCGCCTCGCGCGTGTGGGAGACGTTCAAGGACGCCATCTGGGCCTTCCTGCTGCCGGTGGTCATCCTGGGCGGCATCTTCGGCGGCTTCGTCACGGCGACCGAGGGTGCGGCGCTCGCCGTGCTCGCCGCGCTGTTCATCGGCACCGTGATCTACCGCGAACTGAACCTGCGCGAGCTGCACCGGGCCTGCATCGAGGGCGGCATCCAGACCGCCGTGGTCATGCTGCTGGTCGCCGCCTCCGCCCTGATCGGCACTTTCCTGACCGAAGCGCAGCTGCCCCAGCAGCTGGCCCTGGCCATCAGCGGCGTCACCACGGACAAATACGCGGTGCTGGCGCTGCTGAACGTCGCCTTCCTGATCCTCGGCATGTTCCTGCACTCGGCCGCCGCCATCATCCTGGTGGTGCCGATCGTCATGCCGCTGGTGACGCAGGTCGGCATCGATCCCATCCACTTCGGCCTCGTGGTCACGCTGAACCTCGCCATCGGGCAGCAGACGCCGCCGGTCGCCAGCGTGCTGATGGCCGCCTGCTCCATCGCGCGGGCCGACATCTGGGCGACGACGCGCGTGAACCTGTGGTTCATCGGCGTGCTGTTGCTGGTACTTTTGCTGTGCACCTACGTGCCGGCGGTCTCGCTGACGCTGGTCAACCTCTTCTACGGATCGTGACACGACCCCATGATCAAAGATGCGATCGATGAACTGCTGATGGAGCGTGGCGACGGCGGCATCGTCACCCTGACGCTGAACCGCCCGCACAAGCTGAACGCCATGACCAAGCCGCTGTGGCGCGCCCTGGGCGAGGCGGTGGGCGAACTGAACGCCGACGACACGGTGCGCTGCATCGTCATCCGCGGGGCCGGCGACAAGGCGTTCAGCCCCGGCAACGACATCTCGGAGTTCGAGACCGAGCGCTCGAACGTCGATCAGGCGCGCGCCTACGGCGCCATCATGCACACCACGCTGAACGCCATGCGCGCCTGCCGCCATCCCATGGTGGCGCTGATCGAAGGGATCTGCGTCGGCGGCGGGCTGGAGATCGCCGCCAACTGCGACCTGCGCATCTGCGGCGAATCCAGCCGCTTCGGCGCCCCCATCAAGAACCTCGGCCTCGTCATGGCCTACCCGGAGATCGAGGCACTGTTCCGCTTGGTGGGCCGCGCCGTGGCGCTGGAGATCCTGCTGGAAGGCCGCATCTTCGGCGCGCAGGAGGCCAAGGAGAAGGGGCTCGTCACCCGCATCGTCCCCGACGACCAGGTGGAGACGGAAGCCTACGCCACCGCGCGCCGCATCGCCGAGGGCGCCCCCCTGGTCGCCCGCTGGCACAAGAAATTCGTCGCCCGCCTGGAAAGCGGCGCCCCCCTGACGCCCGAGGAATTGGAGGAGGGCTACGCCTGTTACGGAACGGAGGACTTCCGGACCGGCTACAGGGCGTTCCTCGACAAGGAAAAGCCGAAGTTCGAGGGACGGTGAAGGTGTTACCCTCTCCCGCCCCGGGAGAGGGTGGCCGGCGCAGCCGGCCGGGTGAGGGTAAAGCCAAGGATCCTTGATCTTACCCCCACCCTAACCCTCCCCCGGGGCGGGGGAGGGAATTGAGGAACGATCATGGATAGGAACACGAAAGGCCCCCTCGCGGGCCTCAAGGTGGTGGAACTGGCGCACATCATGGCCGGGCCGGTGGCCGGGCTGATGCTGGCCGACATGGGTGCGGACGTGGTGAAGGTGGAAAAGCTGCCGGGCGGCGACGACAGCCGCCGCATGGTGCCGCCCACCGTCGCCGACGAATCCGCCGCCTTCATGATGATGAACCGCAACAAGCGCGGCCTGGCACTCGACCTCAAGCTGGAAGGCGGCAAGGAGGTGCTGCGGCGCCTGCTGAAGGACGCCGACGTGCTGATCGAGAACCACCGCCGCGGCACGCTGGAGAAGCTGGGCTTCGGCTACGACGCGGTGAAGGCGATCAATCCGAAGATCATCTACTGCGAGATTTCCGGCTTCGGCCGCACCGGGCCGCTGGCCGACCAGGGCGGGTTCGACCTCGTGGCGCAGGGCATGTCGGGGCTGATGAGCATCACCGGGGAGGGGCCGGGCCGCCCGCCGGTGAAGGTGGGGGCACCCGTCACCGACATCACCGCCGGCCTGCTGGGCGCCATGGGCGTGCTGGCCGCCCTGCACGAGCGCACCCGCACCGGCGAGGGGCAGCGCGTCGACACCTCCCTGTTCGAGGCCGGGATCGTCCACACCTACTGGCAGTCGGCCATCCGCTTCGCCACCGGCGTCAGCCCCGGCCCCATGGGCTCCGCCCACCCGCTGAACGCGCCCTACCAAGCGTTCCCGACCTCCGACGGCTGGATCAACATCGGTGCCGCCAACCAGGCCAACTGGCTGCGCCTGCTGGACGCCATCGAGGCGCCGGAGCTGCGCGACGACCCGCGCTTCGCCGACAACCCCGGCCGCATGCGGCACCTGGACGAACTGGTCGAGATCCTCTCCCCCATCTTCCGCCGCCACACCACCGCCGAATGGCTGGGCACCCTGGAAAGGGCCGGCATCCCCGCCGGAGCGGTGCTGAGCATCGCCGAGATGCACGAGCATCCGCACACCAAGGCGCGCGGGATGGTGGTGGAGGTGGAGCACGCCCGCGCCGGCACGGTCAGCACGCTGGGCCTGCCCATCAAGTTCTCCCGCACCCCCGGCGGCGTGCGCTCCGGTGCCCCCGTGCTGGGGCAGCACACGCGGACGATCCTGGCCGAACTGGGCTTCGACGAAGCCGCCATCGAGGACCTCGCACAGAAGAAGGCCGTCGCATGACCGAAGACCGCGCCGAACGTGCCGCCGCCCTGCTGGTCGCCGCCCGCACCGGGGACCGCCTGCGCGACCTCCCCGAGGACTGCCGCCCGCGCACGGTGGAGGAGGCCTACGCCGTCCAGGACGTGGTGCTGGCCCGCACCGGCCCGGCGCACGCCTGGAAGGTCGGCGCCAAGACGCCGGAGGCGGAGCCCGCCTGCGCGCCCATGCCGGCCGCCACCGTCCACCCCTCCCCCGCCGCGCTGCCCGGCGACGCCTTCGGCGTCCGCCTGATCGAGGCGGAGATCGCCTACCGCTTCGGCCGAGCCCTGCCGCCGCGCCCGCAGCCCTACACCACGGACGAGGTGCTGGCCGCCGTGGACGCCGTGCTGCCGGGGATCGAGGTGGTGGACGGCCGCTTCCAGGACCGCAACGCGGTCGACGCGCTGAGCATCCTGGCCGACAACATCACCAGCGGCGCCTACGTGACCGGCGCGCCCGTCACCGACTGGCGCCGGGTCGATCCCGCGCGCCAGGGCGTGCAGCTGCGCGTCAACGGCGCCATCGTGGTGGACACGGTGGGCGGCAACCCGGCCGGCGGCGACCTGACGCGCCTGCTGACGTGGATGGCCAACGCGCTGTCCATGCGCGGGCACGGGCTGAAGCCCGGCGACATCGTCACCACCGGCTCCTGCACCGGCATGACGCCGGTCGGCCCCGGCGACACGGTGGAGGCGGAGTTCCCCGGCCTCGGCACTGTTTCCTTGCGCTTCACCCCGCCTATGTGATTGTCGCTGAGCGACAAGAACAGGGAGAGCATCATCATGGTGGAGATGGTTCCGGGCATCGAGAAGCTGCTGCCCGACATGAAGGCGTGGCGGCACGACCTGCACGCCCACCCGGAAACCGCGTTCGAGGAGCACCGCACCAGCGACGTGGTGGCCGAAAAGCTGGCCTCCTTCGGGCTGGAGGTGCACCGTGGGCTGGCCGGCACCGGCGTGGTCGGCGTGCTGCGCAACGGCGACGGCCCGGCGGTGGCCTTCCGCGCCGACATGGACGCGCTGCACATCCACGAGGAGACCAACCTCCCCCACCGCTCCCGGAACGCCGGCCGCATGCACGCCTGCGGCCACGACGGCCACACGGCGATGCTGCTGGGCGCCGCGCGCTACCTGTCCGAAAATCCCGGCTTCCAGGGCTCGCTGGCCTTCATCTTCCAGCCGGCGGAGGAGAACGAGGGCGGCGGCCGCGTGATGGTGGAGCAGGGCCTGTTCGAGAAGTTCCCGGTCCAGCAGGTCTACGGCATGCACAACTGGCCGGGCCTGGAGGTGGGCCGGATGGCCCTGCGCTCCGGCCCCATGATGGCGTCCTACGACGTGTTCGAGCTGACGCTGACCGGCCGCGGCACGCACGCCGCCATGCCGCACCTGGGCACCGACGTGATCGTCGCCGGCACGCAGATCGTCAACGCCTGGCAGACGATCCCCAGCCGCAACACCCACCCGGTGGACGCCGCCGTGGTCAGCGTCACGCAGTTCCACGCCGGCGACACCTGGAACGTCATCCCCGCCAGCGCCGTCCTGCGCGGCACCACCCGCACCTTCCGCGCCGAGGTGCAGGACATGGTGGAGCGCCGCATGCGCGAGCTGGCGCAGGCCATCGCCGGCGCCTTCGGCGTGGAGATGAGCTTCCGCTACGAGCGCCGCTACCCCTCCACCGTCAACACGGCGGCGGAGACGGAGCTGGCCCGGCAGGCGGCGGCCCGCGTGGTGGGCGAGCAGGCGCTCGACCTCGACCCGATGCCCAGCATGGGGGCGGAGGACTTCGCCTTCATGCTGCAGAAGCGGCCGGGCTGCTACGTCTGGCTGGGTGCCGGCAGCAACGAGGGCGGGCGCAACCTGCACAGCCCGCACTACGACTTCAACGACGAGGTCCTGCCCATCGGCGCCAGCTACTGGGTGCGGCTGGCGGAGACGGTGCTGCCGAAGAGCGCGTGATTGCGGGACGCTGCCCCCTCCCGGCTTCGCTGACGCTCAGCCACCCTCCCCCGCTTCGCGGTGGAGGGTTTGGTGCCGAAGCGGCGGCAGTCCCCTCCACCGCAACGCGGGGGAGGGTTAGGGAGGGGGCAACAGCCGCCACATTACACACTACCCACCCGTGAATACCTGATATTTCCTCACTTCATAAACGGAAATTGCACACAGCCGCGTTCCGGTTCATATTCCGCTACTCACCAAGTGGTCGGACCAACAACGTGGCAAGCGCCTTGGACACCCCTCTTCCCGGCCGTGGCGGCATCTGGGAAAAGCCGGACTCCCTGTGGGAGGCGACGGCCCCGCCGCCACCCGCCCTGCCCATCCTGGCCGAATCCGTGCGCGCCGACCTGCTGGTGATCGGCGGCGGCTTCACCGGCCTGTCGGCGGCGCTGCACGCCGCCGAATCCGGCGCCAGCGCCGTGGTGCTGGAGGCCTCGGAACTCGGCCGCGGCGCCTCGGGGCGCAACAACGGGCAGGTCATCCCCACCCTCACCCGGCCCGACCCGGAAGACCTGATCACCCGCTTCGGGCCGGAAGCCGGCGAGCGATTCGTGGCTTTGGTGCGCGACAGCGCGTCCACCCTGTTCGACAGCGTCCGCCGCCTGGGCATCGACTGCGCGGCGGAGCAGACCGGCTGGGTCCAGCCCGCCCACACCCCCGGCCGCATCAAGATCGCCGAGCGCCGAGTCCGCCAATGGGGCGACCGCGGCGCACCCGTGGAGCTGCTGGACCGCGCCCAAATCCGCGACCTGCTGGGCACCGACGCCTACTTCGGCGGCTGGACCAACCGCACCGGTGGCCATATCAACCCGCTGGCCCTCGTGCGCGGCCTGGCGTCCAAGGTGACGGCGGCCGGCGCCCGCGTGTTCGTCAACTCCCCCGCCCTCTCCGTGGAGCGGCGCGACGGCGTCTGGGTCGCCCGCACGCCGCAGGGCGAGGTGACGGCCGACGCGCTGGTGCTGGGCACCAACGGCTACGCCGCCCAGGTCTTCCCGCAGGTGCGGGACGAGGTGGTGCCGGTGCTGTCCTGGCAGATGGCCACCACGCCGCTGGGCGACAACGTGCGCAAGAGCGTGATCCCCGGCCGGCAGGCCATGTCGGACACGCACGGCGACCTGCGCTTCATGCGCTGGACGGCGGACAACCGCATCGTCAGCGGCGGCGGCCTGATCGTGCCGTGGAACGGCGCCGACCGCCTGCGCCGCATCGTCGGGCAGCGGCTCGGCGCCATGTTCCCCGCCCTCCAGGGCGTCGCCTTCGACCACGTGTGGAACGGCCGCATCGCCATGACCACCGACTACACCCCGCGCGTCCACCGGCTGGCCGGCAACGGCTTCGCCTGGGCCGGGTGCAACGGGCGCGGCGTGGCGCTGTCCTTCTCGCTGGGCCGGGAGCTGGCCTACGCCGCACTCGGCCGCGACACGCGCGACCTCGCCCTGCCCTTCACCGAGCCGGCGCCGCTGCCCTTCAACCCGCTGTTGCAGCGCATCGGGCCGCTGAAGCTGCTGCAATATCGCTGGAACGACTCCCGCGAAATCTGACCGCCGGATAGGATGACCATGGCCGACACCCCCGACTACCCCACCCTGCTGCGCAATTCCTACGCCATGCGCGCCGCCGCCTACGCGCACATGTTCGACGTGCTGCGCGAGCGGTTCGGCACCGAAACGGCGCTGGAGGTCGGCAAGGAATCCACCCGCCGCCTGGGCGAGAGCATGGGCGTGAAGTACGCGTCCCACGGCCCGTCCGACCTCGCCGGCCTGTGCGGCGCCTTCCTCGACGGCATCCCCAACCGCGACGAGATGTTCGCGCCCGAGGTGAAGCGCTGCGACGGCGAGGCGCTGGAGATCCACTTCCACCGCTGCCCGCTGAAGGAAGCCTGGCAGGCGCAGGGCCGCTCCGACGCGGATCTCGAGCTGCTGTGCACGATGGCCGGCGCCATCGACGGCGGCCTGTTCGAGGCGGCCGGCTTCGTCTTCAAGGGCGAGACCTGGAAGCCCGGCGACGAGGGCTGCTGCCGCCTGAAGGTCCTGCCCGGCACCGCGAAATAACCACACGAACACGACCAGGATTGGGAGCCACGACCATGACCCTCCGCCTCGCCGCCCTCGCGGCGCTCACCGCCGCCGGCCTCGCCGGCTCGGCGCTTGCCGCCGACGCCGTGAAGCTCGGCTACCAGTTGCCGCTCACCGGCGACACCGCCCAGTACGGCCAGGACTTCCGCAAGGCCGCCGAGATCGCGCTGGAGGAATTCGCCAAGGCCGGCAAGCCCTTCAAGGTGGAGATCGTCTTCGAGGACAGCCGCTCCGACGCCAAGGAGGGCGTGAACATCGCCCGCAAGTTCGCCGACGACAAGGCGATCGTCGGCGTGCTGGGCGACTTCACCTCCACCGTCTCCATGGCCGCCGCCCAGGTCTACAAGGAGGCCGGCGTCCCGCAGCTCTCCCAGACGGCGTCGCACCCCGACTACGCCAAGATCTCGCAGTGGCAGTTCCGCAACATCGCCACCCAGGCGCAGGAAGGCCCCTACAACGCCAAGTGGATGCTGTCCAAGGGCATCAAGACCGTCGCCGTGATCGCCGAGCAGACGGACTGGGGCCAGTCGGTCGTCTCCGGCTTCACCGAGGGCGTGAAGGCCAACGGCGGCACCGTGGTCTTTTCCGAGAACTTCAACCGCGGCCTGAAGGACTTCCGCTCGCTGATCAGCAAGATCGAGCGCGCGAAGCCCGACGCCATCTACACCGGCTTCTTCTACGAGGATGGTGCGCAGTTCCTGAAGCAGCTCCAGCAGCTGGGCGTCAAGATCCCGGTCTACTCGACCTCGGCCGCCTACAGCCCGAAGCTGATCGAGCTGGCCGGCGAGGCGGCGGAGGGTCTGCGCCTGACGTCGAACTTCCTGCCCACCGACCCGACGCCGCACGTGCAGCAGTTCGTGGACGCTTGGAAGAAGCGCTCCGACGGCGCCACGCCGGGCCAGTTCCCGGCCCAGGCCTATGACGCCGTCCGCATCATGATCGCCGCGGTCGAGCGCGCCCAGCCGAACCCGACGCGCGAGACCGTGCGCGCCGAACTGGCCAAGACCAAGGACTTCCCCGGCGTGACCGGCAAGACCACCTTCGGCCCCGACCGCGAGGCCGAAAAGGAACTGGTCAAGGTCGAGGTCAAGGGCGGCCAGTTCGCGCCCGTGAAAGAATAATAATTTAATCGCCCTCCCCCGCCCCCGGCGGGGGAGGGAGGGACCCAAGCGAAGCTTGGGAGGGTGGGGGCAAGTTGCTTGCCGAGGATCAGCGGCTCAACGCCTGCCACACAGGCCGCTGCCCCCACCCTTCCCGCTTCGCGGGCCCCTTCCCTCCCCCGCCGGAGGCGAGGGAGGGAGAGAGGAAGACATGATCGACCCCTACTACCTCCAGCAGTTGGCGATCGGCCTGTCGCTGGGCATGACGTACGCGCTGATGGCGATCGGCTTCACGCTGATCTTCGGCGTGCTGAACGTCGTCAACTTCGCGCACGGCGAGGTCTACACGCTGGGCGCCTTCGCGGGCCTCGTGCTGATCACCGCATCCGCCCCGCCGATCTTCGCGGCGATCTTCGCGGCACTCGCCATCGGCGCCTTCGCCGGCTTCTCGCTGGAGCGCCTCGCCTTCAAGCCGTTCCGCCGCTTCACGGACGAGGCGTCGCTGAAGTCGCGCGCCATGCGCGAATCCACGCTGCTGTCGTCGCTGGCCGTGTCGATCATCGTGCGCGAGGGGCTGGAGATCGTCTTCGGCTCGCAGATGCGCTCGGTCCCGTTCGAATACCTGATCAACACCCCCGTGCGCGTCGGGCCGGTGATCCTGGTGACCGGCGACTTCATCATCTTCGCCGTGTCGGCCGTCATGCTGATCGGCCTGCAGTACCTGCTGCGGCGCACCCGCGTTGGCCTGTCGATCCGCGCCGTGTCCAACAACCCGCTGGGTGCGAAGTACGTGGGCATCGACACCGACCGCACCATCATCATGACGTTCGTCGTCGGCTCCATGATGGGGGCGGCGGCCGGCATCCTGGTGGGGCTCTACTACGGCGCCATCTTCCCGGCCATGGGCTTCGTGCCGGGCATCAAGGCGTTCGTCGCCATGGTCATGGGCGGGCTGTCGTCGATCCCGGGTGCGGTCATCTGCGCCCTCATCCTCGGCATCGCCGAGAGCATGGCGACGACCTTCGTGTCGTCCGGCTGGTCGGACATGGTGGCCTACGGCTTCCTGATCCTGACGCTGATCTTCTTCCCCAGCGGACTGTTCGGAGCCGGCCGTGAACGCGTCTAAGAGCCCCACGCGCCTGATCGTCCCGGCGCTCGTCCTGCTGGCGGTGTTCGCGGCCCTGCCGGCGGTGCTGGCGTCCTTCGACCGCGGCTACTTCTACCAGATCGCCAACCTGTCGCTGATCTTCGTGCTGCTGGCCTCCTCGCTCCACCTCGTCACCGGGGTGGCCGGGCTGCTGCACCTGGGGCACGCGGCCTTCTACGGCGTCGGCGCCTACACGGCGGCCCTGCTGGCGACCAAGGCGGGTCTGGGCTTCACCTTCACCCTGCCGCTCTCCGGCCTCGTCGCGGCGCTGATCGCCTTCCTGGTGGCGCTGCCCACCATGCGGCTGGTCAGCATCTATTTCGCGGTCGCCACGCTCGCCATCGGGCAGATGCTGTATCTGGTGATGCTGAACTGGGTCGACTTCACCAAGGGTCCCAACGGCATCATCGTGACCAAGGGCCTGAACCTGTTCGGGTTCGACCTGTCCGGCCGGCTCGGCACCTACTACACGGTGGCCGCCGTGGTGACGCTGTGCGTGATCGCCATCGGGCGCCTCAGCCACTCCTACTACGGCAACGCGCTGCGCTCGATCCGGGAGGACGACCAGTGCGCCGACGCCATGGGGGTGCGCACCGTGCGGTTGAAGATGGAGGTGTTCACCCTGTCGGCCTTCTTCGCCGGCGTGGCGGGCAGCTTGTGGGCGCACATGACCGGCTACATCTCGCCGGGCGACTTCAAGTTCTCCGAATCCATCCTGATCCTCGCCATGATCGTGGTGGGCGGCCTGGGCAGCCTGCCCGGCGCCATCATCGGGGCGCTGCTGCTGATCCTGCTGCCGGAGGGGCTGCGCGGGATGGGCGACTTCCGCAACATCATGGTGGGCGTGGTGATGTTCCTGTCCATCCTCTTCCTGCCCAAGGGCCTGCTGGGCGAAGTCTCGGCGCTCAAGCTGGTGCGCCAGCAGCTCAACGCCGCGTGGCGGCGCACGGACAACGGCATCGGGATCGGCTGGCGATGACGACGCATCTGGTGGAAATCGATCAGGCGACGCGCCGCTTCGGCGGCGTGCTCGCCGTGGACCGCGTCAGCTCCCACGTGGACGAGGGCGAACTGGTCGGGCTGATCGGCCCGAACGGGGCCGGCAAGACGACGCTGTTCAACCTCATCTCCGGCTTCACGCCCTTGTCGGCCGGCACCGTGCGCTTCCGCGGGCGGACCATCAACGGGATGCGCCCCAATCAGGTCGCGCGCCTGGGCCTGGGCCGCACCTTCCAGAACCTGCGCGTGTTCCCCAACATGTCGGTGTTCGACAACGTGTCGGTGGGTGCGGTGGGCACGCTGCCGCAGGGGCCGTTCGGCGCCCTCTTTGCGCGCGACGGGCGCGCGCGGGACATCAGCGACCGCACGTGGCACGCCCTGGAACTCGCCGGCCTCACCGGCGTGGCGGACGAACTGGCGGCCAACCTCTCCTACGGCAAGCGCAAGTACCTGGAGATCGCGCGGGCGCTCGCCATGCAGCCCAAGTTCCTGATCCTCG
>Ga0196976_1001257_pt1 | contig 11922 bp, 8 predicted proteins | sample S3v_513CmetaG_FD_148644 | JGI IMG/M metagenome (GOLD analysis project Ga0196976, IMG submission 148644) | Soil microbial communities from Anza Borrego desert, Southern California, United States - S3+v_5-13C | ecosystem: Environmental > Terrestrial > Soil > Desert | place: USA: California...
TCCACGTCTCACAGAAATGTTCCACCGCGACGCGACGCATCGGCTCAATCGTCACGGTAGCGACGCCCCGCATCGCCAACGGCGCGGAGTGATAGCCCGCGATGCGGCTCGTGACGATGAGCTGGCTCCCCCCGCTCTCGAGCGGAGAGCCGTTCACGTCCGGGATGAAGTCACGGCAGAGCTCGCACACCGCCTCGATCACGTTGAGCCGGTCCGACTTCTCTGGAATCTCATCGAGGCCGTCAAGAATGACGACGGCGCCACCGTGCTTCGGATCAAGCGCGTCGAGGAAAAGTCGTTTCAGCGCCTCCTCGGGAATGGGACCGGCGTCGCTTGGGGGCTGACGTTTCCAAGTTGCCCGCGGTAGCCATTCCACCATGGTCAGAGTTTTCCCCTCGCGCTTCGCACGCGCGAGTGCTTCCGCGAGCTCGCTCACATGAACAAGGATCGGCAGCCGCGCGGCGCCGAGGTCGATCATTCGCAAGTCGTAGGGTGTCTCGGGATTGACATGCGCGGCGGGAACGAGCATGCGAGCTTCGCGCATCCGCATGGCACGGGCGAGACCGAGGGCGAGCCAGCGGGCCAGCGTCGTCTTACCGCTGCCGGGGTCACCGAGGATGACCAGCCACCGCTCGCGACTGAAGGCGTCGGCCAGTGTCATCGACGATACGGCGCGACCTTGGAACAGGTCCGCGCCTCCCCGCCCTGCGCGATCGCGCTCGCGTAGTGACAGCATGTGCGGGTGGTCGCGCAGCATCTCAGCCCGTAGCCGGCGCTGCTCAGCTTCCGGCAGGCCGTCGAACAGCTCGTTCAGCTCGCGAAGCTGTTCCTCCAAGAGCTGCTGCGATTCCAGTAGCTCCTGCGCACCGATGCGATCGCCCCGCAATGCGACGTAGACCTCCTGCAGTTTCACCGGCAGCGCGGTTTGCACGCCGACAACTCTCAGCTCGTCGTGCATTCGCTCGACCCAGCGGAGGTACGAGAGCCGCGTATACGCTAGTGCCTCGGGGGTGGCGTAGGCGGCAACACCGCGGGATTCATCCGGAGAATTCTGGATGATCGTCCCGACCACGATTGCTGTTTTCGAATGGATATCGCGGATGTCCACACGCGCGGCGATAGAACTGCCGACCTGCGGTGGCGGCGTCGAGAATGACGGTGACGCCGATGGCGTCACCTCAGTTGATGCCCGTTTTCGAATCGTCGGTTTGCCTGGCGATCGCTTCTTCATCACCCTCGATCCGTACTTCGTCGGCGTACTCTGAATCCTCGCGTTGTAAAGAAAGACCTCGCTATTCCCGTGGCGACATCTCCTACAGTGCTCGATCTGTTGAACGGACGCGCCTAGCCGGCTTTCAAAGCGCGGCGCCGTCCGCACGAAAGACGTCGAGCGGTGGAACCCGTGCAGCTCGCCGCTGCTACGCGCGTAGACTGAGGCGTCTTTCGTTCGAGGTGTACGCCCGATATCCGCCGTAGAATCCCGCGAACAGCCATCCAGGGACCACTCCGAGCCCCGGGATCATCAAGGTCAGGAATAGGAAAAGGATCAGACAGACGAAGAAGTCTTTCCAGCTCTTAAAGTAGATGCCGACGCCGAGCGCGCCGAAAAACACGCCGAGAACAAAGGCCACGAACGGATTCTTCACCTCGGCGAGCGGCTGGAGTTGCTCGACGAGTTGATGCGCGGTATGAACGGTGTGACCCGGGTTGTGTGACGACATGACTCCTCCTTTGCACTAAGGACGGCCATGATCGTCGAAATTTTGCGGAGCATTTGATCGGGCGGCCAGCCTGCACTCCGTGCTGCAGCGCTCTTTCGATCAGATCCAGGGCCAGCTCCTGTTTGGTTCGATAGGTCTGGGACGCTTCCAGGACTCCGGCCTCGGCCATCCGCGCGGAGCCGCGGGTCTTTTCTTTGGGCAGGAACAGCGCCGTATCGATCAGCGTGACGAGAGGTCCCTTTCCTAGCGAGGCGCATACCGCGATCTGACAGTTGTCGACCTTGCCCAGCCGGCCGCACCACTGGCGGGCTCCACCAACGGATGCGCGACCCTCCTTCGGAAATCCGGTCTGGTCGATCAGCAGAAACGACTCGTCGGTGCCGTCCGGCAACGCGCTGGCGTCTCGAGCCACCCAATCAAGAACCGGCCGATGATCCCATGGTGAGTTCGTGATGAAGTGAGGTCGGGCCTGTTCATCCGAACCCGGTACGGCATCGCGGATGCGCTCGATGTTGCGCCGCCGTGCTTGCATCAGCCCCCGCAAGTAGATGCCGGGCCTGCGAACCACTTGCTCGCGTCTTCGTCACGAAACAGGGCTCGTAATCGTCGAACGATGCATCAAAGCGCTCAACCACGCCGTGTGCGAACAGCGCTCATGAAATCTACTCCTCTTACCGTTCGTGTGGTGGGCTACGGAACATCTTCGCCGCTGATTTTAAACGGCTTATCGACGTTCATCGATGTGACAAAGCAGAATTAAAGGGTACCGACAGTCGATGCTAACCGAATCCAGCGGATCGATATGTTCCCGGACAGCATGTCATCCCTGTCGCCGCTTCCCAGGAGAGACCACGATTCCGCGGAGCTTTGATACCTTCCAGAATCCGCGGTCTGCCAAGCGTTGCAGAGGTGTTCGCTGTCGAGACTGACTGAATTGACTCAGTTCCTGCATCTCAAAATCACTCTCAACTCGTGTCCACAGAGACTCACTTGAGCACGTATCTTTCGTGGACAAGAATCGAGCGAGACGACCTCTAATAATCTGGATCTGCTGGGATTGCAGAGGTTTGAGAAGACTCAGGAGATGTGGCCTGAGCGGGTTCGAATCCCGTATGCGCTACCAACCTTCCCGTCACTTCTCGCCATAGTTGCAGTAGCGACTGCGCATTCCGCGCGAAAATGAGCCACTGCCATCCCTCTCCAGCGGTTCGGGGGGACGAATGTCCACGACGACACCTGTACTGACGGCCAAAGCTCCTACCTCGCCGTTTGCGTATCTGATTTTCGATCCTTGGATTGCGCTTTCGTGGCTGCTCTTCGCCGGCACGGGGCTGATCTCCGTCCTGATGATCCTCAATCCGCCCATTCCGGTGACCGCGACCCGGCCGGCGACGGCGACTGCCACTGGCGCTGTGACGAGCACTCAACCGACGCCCGTGATCCCCCAGCGCAAAGTGACGCCAAGATTGTTGATCGGGCGGTTCCTTTTCACCGGCTACATCTTCTGGTCCTGGTACTTCGGGCTGGCCGCCGCGTGGCGGTGGGTGCTGGCGCAATTGCCTCATTTGACTACGACCTGGATGGCGGTCGGTTGTCTGGACGGTATCAGTGCTGGCTGGTTCTTTTTCGCGATGTGCCTTGTCGTCGCGATCCTCGGCGGTGGCCTCTATCAGTTCTTCCGCCGCTGGTGGCTCCTCGCGCACGGGCTTGCAGCCCGCATTTCTCGGCCTGGATCGGCGCCACCCCTAAAAAAACGGGCACGCGTGTCCGTCTCGAACGCATACAGGATCACGAGGAGAGCATGGCATGGCGAAGAAAGAGGTCTTCCTCTCATATCGCCGCGAGGACACGGAGTTGATCCAGCCCGTGCGCTGCGCGTTCTCCGCGAATGGTCACGCGGACAGCGAGTTGCAGATCGCCGTCGAACAGGTCCAGGCTCGCGCGCGCGACGCGTCATGGCTGCTGCTGGTGCGGCTGACCGACGCGCCCATCCGCGGAGTCGACTCGCTGCCTGGATGCGTGGTTCGCCTCGCTGATCTTCGCGACTACATCGCGCCCGCGCCGGGTGACGCCCGCGTCGAAAGTCGCCTCAAGGCCGGGCGGGTCATGGGGAAACATGTGAAAGTGGTCGGGGTGCAAGGCTCAGCGGCTGACATTGACGGGCAGAATGTCAACAGCCATACCGAAATGGGCGACGTGACCGGTGACGAAGGCGTCTTCATCGGCGGCGTCGTCATCACTGATTCCGGGAACCACAAGTGAGCCGGCTCCTCGACCTCATATGGGCGAACAACACCTTCGCCGGCCGTTCCATCACGCGGCGCAAGCGCCTCGAGCGCGCGGGAGAACTGCCATGAGACTCGAATCCGTACGCGAACTGAAGCAGGCCATCGTCAGCGACCCTTACTGGCTCGCTGCGCGCAGCGACGAGGGCGCGCACATGGCCATCGGCGTGGCTCTCGGCACGAGCCCCGACGAGCACAAGGTCGCCGTGCGCGCACGCAGCGAGAACGACATCGACCAGAAATTGCTCGACCGCATTCGCGCACAGGCCGGAGGCGAGGTCGACCTCAGGTACACAGGCCCGCTCGAGGTTCTGCCCGTCACCGATTCCATGCCCTCGCGGCGCCTATCCATCGGCGCCTCCGCCGCGCATTACGGCACGGCCTCGGGCACGCTCGGCTTCTTCGCACGGCGGAATACCGACGGCGCGATCGGTATCGTCTCCAACAACCATATCCTCGCCGCGCAGAACCGTGGCCTCGACGCCGACGAGATCCTCCATCCCGCGCCCGCCGACTCCGGCCGCAGCCCCAACGACGTCATCGCCCACCTCTGCGGCAACTATCCGCGGCTGCGCCCGGAAGGCCAGACCGTCGACTGCGCGTTCGCGCGGCTCGTGTCGGGCCTTGCATTCGATCCGCTCGCGCTCGGTCCGACGGAGACGCTGAAAACCACCATCGCCACCGCCGAGAAACAGCTCCTCGTCGAGAAGATCGGCCGCACCACCGGCCGCACGCGCGGCATCATCACCACCATCGACCTCGACTTTTTCGACGTCGACTACGACTGCGGCCGCGTGTCGTTCTCCGGCCAGATCGAGATCGAGTCGCTCGACGCGACGCCCTTCTGCCGCAGCGGTGACAGCGGCTCGCTCATTTTCACCTGCGACTACGAGCCGGTCGGCCTACTCTTCCTCAACGCCCGCGCCGGCGGCCCCGGCAACTCCGGACGCGGCTACGCGAACCCGATCGGTGACGTCCTGGCCGCGCTCGGTGTCAGCTTCGCGTCATGAGCGCGGCCACACTCGAGGAAGCCCGTGCGGCGAAGGCCGAGTTGCGCGCGCGGCTCCTCGGGAAGCTCCCCGGCCTGCGGGGCCTCGGCATCACCTTCGTCGACGGCAGCTACGGCGTGAAGATCCTGGTCGACCGCCGCCCCGCCGACGGCGCGATCCCCGACGCCGTCGACGGTGTCCCGGTGATTGTCGATGTCGTCGGTGAGCTCACGCCCCTCTGATCAGCAGCAGCCCGTGTTCGTGCAGTCGACCGACAGCCCGATCGGCTCCGGCCGCAGGAACGCCACGTGCTGCGAGAGCGACGGCGGCACCGCCGGCACGCTGGACGGCTCCTGCAGCGACACCGGCCGCATGCTCAGCTTCTCGTAGATCTTGAAGTGATTGTTGCACGTCGCCGCGCCGTGGTAGCCGCTCTGGGCCATGTTCGCGACCATCACCTCCGTGCCCGGCCGCAGCCGCAGCGTGCGCTCGGCCGAGCCATCGCGCGGCGTGACGGTGACGCGGATCTCGCCGTCGTGTGGCACGTCGAGCTCCGAGATGGCCGCGGTACCGCCGGGAATCCGGTACGCCGCCAGCTCTCCCTGGCGGATTCGCAGCCGCGCGATCGTCTCCGCACGCTCGGGATCGATCTCGAAGTTCGCGTCGATCTGCTTGAGCTGAGGCAGACGGTTGTCATGCTGCGAGGTGTCGAGCGTGCCGTCCGCGTCCACCCCCTCGAGCGTCACCCAGCACGGCGGCAGTTCGTACGCGCCGCGCGCCGTGTCAGCGCTGCCGTTCCACCCCACTGCCTCGATCACGTCGCCGCTGGCCACGCGGATCGACGCCACGTGCGGCTCGATCCCGTCTCCCGGATTGCGGCCGTCCGGAAGCAGCGCCTGCCGGCCGCCCTGCTCGCGATAGAAACACACCAATCCCACGAACTGCACCTTGTAAGGCATACGTCCTCCTCGATTGTTGGGGTTAGCTGCCGATGATCTGGACCGCCGCCCACAGGCCGGGCGGCGCATCGCGCCTTCGAATCCATTCGAGCTGCGTTGCGCGGACCGCCTCGGCGGGGGTGAGGCCGTCCGCGAGATAACGGTGAAGCCGGGGGAAGAACTCCGCGGCCGGATCGTCATCGATCGGCCAGAGCGTCGCGACGACGCTCGGGGCGCCGGCCGCCAGGAACGCACGGGCGATGCTGAGCGTCGCCTCGCCCGCGCGCTGCTGCCCGCGCGCCGTACCGCATGCCGCCAGCACCACCACCCGCGTCCGCGGTAGCCGCAGCGTGGCGATGCTGCGCACGTCGAGCCGCCCGTTCGCCCCGCGCGAGGCCACGAGCGCTCCCTCCGAACCGGACCCCGGAATGTCCGCGTGGCCGACGAAATGAATGATGTCCGCCTCGGCCGCGCGGCTTTCAAACGACTCAGGGTCTCCATCCTTCGGCTCGACGGTCTCGTGGTAGGCGGCGGCGACCGCGTCCGCCTCGCGCTGCGCCGAGGTGAGTTGGCGGATGTCGCCTTCCTGGCCGGCCGGCCCGGCGATGAGCAACAGCCGCAAATCGCGCCGCGCGGGACGGGGACGCGCAGCCAGCCGCGCGAAGACCGCCGCGCTCGGCGAGGTCATGATGGTGTGGTCTTCGATCAGATGCTTGCCCGCCGGGTCGATCAGCGCCGCGAACGGCACCGCGCTCAGCGTCGCATCGGGCACAAACACGAGCGTCCGCCCACCGGCCATTTCGTCGGCAATCGGCAGCAGCAGCCGCGAGTAGAGCTCCGCCGCATTCCTGCGGAACCGCGCCGCGTCGCGCGCCGTCGCGCTCTCGGCCAGCCGCTCCGCGTCGCGCGCCAGCGTCGCCCGGGACACCGGCGTCTGCACCACGCGCAGCCCACGCCGGTCGACGATGAACGTGACCAGCGACGACGGCAGCGACGCGTACTCGATCAGCACCGTGTCGGCCGGCGCGGCGGGAAGCGTGCCCACAACCTGCGTCATCCGAGTCTCGCCCATCGAGTCGAGCAGCTCGCGGGCTCGGGCGCGCTCCGAGTACGCGAACGCCGCTGCCTCATCGCCGCGCGCCAGCGCCAGCGCGACCGCCTCGTCGAAGAGCTCCGCGCCTGACGCGAACATTCCCCAGCGGTCGTCGCCTGCCTCCAGCGAAAGCCGCTGCGTCTCCAACTCCAGGATCCCGGTCTCGAAGTCCTTCGCCGCGGCAGCTCGGTTGCCCATCGCGGCGTGGGCGCGGCCCCGCGCCAGGTGCATCTCCGGAAGAAACATACGCCGGCCCTTGACGCGATGGAACTCCAGCGCGCGGGTCAGGTTCGCCACGGCGTCGGGCGGCGACGCCGCAAGGAACCCGGCCACGGCCAGGCGATCGGCCTCGGCACGCGCACGGCGATCCGGATCCTGCAGCGTCGGAATGACCGCCGTCGCTTCCGCGAGATCCACCGCGGCCGCCTCTTTTTGCCCGAGCTGGCTGTGGATCCGCGCGCGGACCAGCAGTGAGTTGACTTGCAGCAGATCGCTCCGCCCGCCGCGCGGCATGTCGAGCAACAGATCGAAGAACGAGAGGCTGACCGGCCAGTTCTGCTCGAGCGCCGCCGCCCGCGCAGCCGCCTGCACTGTCACCTGCAGCCGCGTGTCCTCGGTGCGTCCGAGCTCCTGCAACGCGAGCATACGATTCGTCGCCGCCGCGAGCGGATCGCCAATCTGGTCGTACACCTCGGCCAGGATTCCGCGCACGATCGCGGCGTAGCGCTTCTCCCCCAGCTGCTCGAAGGTGCGAATACTGTCGTCGAACGCGCCGATCGCCGCGCCCCACTTTCCCTCCGCTGCTTTGCCGAGCCCTACCTGCCACTGCAGCTGCGCGCGGTTGGCCGGGTATTGGGGGGGCGCGGTGGCGAGGAGTCCTTCGATGGACGGCTGCGACTCGGCGAGCCAGCCGCGGTCATATTTCGTGTTCGCCAGAAAGTAGCGGGCCAGCAGCACGACCGGCGTGCCGCCGCGCTCGAACGCCATCACCGCCTGCTCGAACAGCGGGCCGGCTTCGAGCGGCCGCGCGGCCATGAACCGCTGCTGCGCCTCGCGAAAGTGGACATGCCCCTGCGCGAGAAAGGCCCGCCTCTCCTGACTCGCGTCATCGACGGCCGCAACCGCGTCGCGCAGCATCCGGTCGCCGCGCGAGCGCGCCAGCTCGTCGCCGAAGGTCCGCGCCAGCCGGAGGTGCGTCTCCGCGTCCTGCTGGTGGCCCTGCTGGTACGCCGCGGCCCAGCGACCGAGGATCTGCGTCTCGCCCCATAGCCTCGCTTCCTGGGGATAGCGCCGGGCCAGCTCGCGGGCTGCGTCGTCGTCGCGCACGAGCCGCGCGTAGTGACGCTCGAGCTCCTCGCGGAAGTCGCCGACCGGCTGCAGTTGCTGCAGATGCTTGCGCGCCTCGCCGGCCCAGTCGCCGTCGGGATCGACCGTGAGGTACCGCTGCCAGGCGTCGCGGGCACGATCGCGGAGCCCGAGGCGCTCGACGATCAGCGCGCGGTTGAACAGCGCCTCGGGAAGTTTGGAATCGATGCGCAGCGCCGCATCTGCCGCCGCGAGCGCCTCCGCGAACCGCACCGGCTGATTGAGCTGCACGCCCGCGCTGTAGCGCGCGGCGGCGAGATCGCTCAGCACGCGCGCATCGCCGGCCGCCGACAGCCGCGTCAGCACCGCCGCCGCCTCGTTCGGACGTCCGGCCAAGAGATGCGCGAGCGCGGTCGCATGCTGCGCCTCGGGCGAGGGATCGTTCGCAGTCTCCTCGAGCACTTCCCCCGCGACCCCGACGAGCTTCATCTGCCGCGGCTCGAGCGGCTCGCTGCTGTCGCGGCGCACGGGTTGGATCGGCGCCCACGCGAATCCGCCGGTCAGGCGCGGCTCGATGTAGCGGCCGTCGCGCGGCGCGGCCTCGACGAGGCGGTGAATGGCCCCGTTCCCGTCGCGAACGATTCCCGGCCACACCGCGAAGTAGACGATGCCCGCCAGCGCCGCGGCCGCCGCCGCGAGCCACCACGGCGAGACCCGCCGCCGCGGCGCGGTCACGGTGGCCTGCGCGGCCACCGCCGGCTCTTCCGACTCACGGTCGACCCGCGCCCCCTCGGCCGCGACCAGCCGGCAGTCTTCACATTCGCGTAAGTGATCCGCAACCATCTTCAACTCGTCACCCGACAGGCTCCCCGCGACAAACGCCGCGATCTGCTCCGGTGTCGGGCAGCGGCTCGTGTCGTCGGTCATGACGAGGCGTCCTCCTCCTGACGGGCCGCTACCGCGCTCTCGTCATCTCCGGACGGACGCACACTGCGGTTTTTCAGGCGAAAGTCGAGAAGAGTGGAGTCGGTGCCGATCAGTTCCTCGACCGACCGCGCGTCCACGCCCGCCGCGGTGAGCGCCTCGCGCAGCTCGCGGAAGTGTTTGTAGAGACGGCGGTAGAGCACCTGCTGATCACGGTGCAACGAACGCGCGATCTGCGCAACCGTCATGTCGCAGTCGAAGCGCAGGCGGAAGATGAGCTGGTCTTCGTTGGGCAGTCCGTCGATGAATGTGCAGACCACCGAGGAGATCCGCGACGCCATCTCCGACTGCACGGCCTGCTCGGCGCCGCCCGACGCCTCGACCGTCAGCGCCTCGTCGACGTTGACGCGCCTGCGGCGGATCTTCGGCGGCAGCCGCGCCGCGATCTGCTCGACCTTCTCCATCGAGAGGCCGGGATACTTCGTGCCAAGCTGCCTCTGCGTCTCCTCGACGCTGCGTCCCTCACGGTACAGGGAGCGCTCGACGTCGACGCCGATGTCCCCGATGCGCACGGCCTCGGCGGAGTCGTGCCATTTGCCCCAGTCGTGGCGGCGGTGGTCGATGAGTAGCCGCCGCACCACCGCGGCGATGTAGGTCTTGAACTGGCTGCGCCCCTGGTACGCACGCAGGATCGCATAGTCGTCTTTCACCAGGCGCAGCCGCACCTCGGCCGTGAACTCTTCGATCGCGTCTGGATCCATCCCGTTGCGGCGGCAGACCACCCGGGTGATCCGTTCGATGAGCGGCAGCTCGCGGACAAGCAGATCGCTTGGTTCGGACATCGGCCAGTCGTCAACAGTCGGTGCGCGACGCGCCGCTGAAAGCGAGATTCTCTCTTTTGAGGCTCGCCCGCGAGCATACACCAGGTTCCCCATATCGGCGTCCCTCCGGACAGACGGAAAACGGGCGCGACAGAAGTACCGCTGCACCCGCGCCTACGAGGTGTTCGCGTACTGGCTCGCGCGCGCGAACACCACCGGCGTCATCCACTCCACGCCTCTCGGTCGGCAGAAGATGGCGCGCCGCGCCTCGGCGACCGCGGACAGAAGATCGTGGCCGCCGGCGAAGGCCCCGTACACCTCCTCGGAGAGGATGATCGCGGCTTCATCCGAGATTTGGAATTGTGTGGCGATGACCGTCTCCACGCCGCAGTCGATGAGCGTCGACGCCAGCCCGCTGCGCGGGTCATCGATGCCCTCGAGACCCGACTCGCATGCGTTGAGGATTGCGAAGCGCATCGGCGGATGCGCGCCGAACAGGACCTGGAATTCATTCCCGCCAACCCAGTGCGCGGCGCTAATGCCCTCCATCGCCAGTTCGCTGCGGCGCGCCAGCGGGTCGTAGCGGCCATGGCCGATGAAGTGCCACGCTCGGAACGGCCGGCCTGCCTCGTCCGCGGCGCGGAGCATGCGTCGCAGGGTGTCGAGCGTGCCATCCGGCGCGACGTCCAGCTCGAGGCGACCGAGGAGCACCAGCCCCTCGACGGCATCCTCGACACGGCGCCGCTCCTCCGCGCCGTTGAGCATGCATAACCCGGCGGGTGAGCTGATGGTCAGCAGCACGCGCAGCGGTCCGTCGTTTTCGCGGAGCGGTGCCGGCGGGCGGTCGACGCACCGGGTGATGACGGTCGAGCGCTGCAGCGCTACGAAGTCGCTGCCGTCGTGCAGCAGTTCCCACGGCGCTTTGGCGAGCCCGCCGGCATCCGCGAGATGCAACCGGATATCGCCGCTGCGATACGCCGGCGCGATCAACTTGAACAACTTCTGCCCGAATGCGACGAGCGGCGCGGTCAGCTGGTTTGGTGGGTCGGCGCGAGGCTTGCGGTAGTCGGCGACCAGCTGTTGCTGCTCGCCGGCCGTGATCCGCACCAGCGTCGCGACACCATTTACACGGCAGGTCGAGTCGTCGACATGCTCGATGCGAATGTCGACCGGATCGTAGCGGACCACGCGAGACGCCGCCGGAACCGCGGCGGCGCACAGGTCGATGAGGCTGTCGAGCTGGCGATGCAGGTCCCGCAGGTCATCGTCGAACGCCCGCCGCCACTGCCCCTCCGTGAGCTCGGGCCGCATGTGGCGCTCGAACTTCACATACGCCGCGGCTTTGTCCGCCAGTTTCTCGGGCGCGACCGGCGGCTGAATCGCATACCGCCGCAGCAGCACGTCGAGGATGCGGCTGCATGATTTCAGTCGTTCGTACCGTTTCGCCGCCTCGGCGCGCTGCTGGCCCGAAGGGTCCAGCTTCGCTACCAGCTCATTGTTGTGTAGTACCCGCTGGAAACGCGCCGCCGGTGCGAGCGCGGCGGTCTCGTCCACGACGACGCGCAGTTCGTCGTGCAGCTTCGCCAGCACGGCTACAGAAGCGACACTCATCGGGGAACACTGGTCTAGACGGACGGCCGGTGATCTTTTTTTTACCCCCCGTAAAAAAGCGATAAAGAAACCGTTCGTCGCGCCCTGCCGCCGCCCGATCTAGGCTAGCCCGCATTTCTCACCACGTTGAAATGATCCGCACCGGAGCTGTGGAAAACGCGATTTGGGAAGCGGGTGACTGATGTCGAAGGCGGTCGCGGGCTAGCATGCACATGCTTGTGTGCAGTTTGGCGGT
>Ga0196976_1001258_pt1 | contig 11914 bp, 12 predicted proteins | sample S3v_513CmetaG_FD_148644 | JGI IMG/M metagenome (GOLD analysis project Ga0196976, IMG submission 148644) | Soil microbial communities from Anza Borrego desert, Southern California, United States - S3+v_5-13C | ecosystem: Environmental > Terrestrial > Soil > Desert | place: USA: California...
TACAAGCCGATCGCGCGGTGAACGTGAGGACGGGACCGCCCATCCGGGCCGCCCATCACCGCACGCGCAATCAAAACTCCCCCGGCCCGCGGCCGTAGGTTCTCCTCGACCCCACGAGAGGAGAACGAAGATGCCGCACGCCGCTGCAACCGCTCCGACGCTGCCCGCCGGCCCCGAGGCCTGGCTCTCGAACGGCCCGTTCACCGACCCGAAGGACGAGGCCCCGCGCCTCGCCCGGCTCGCCGCCGGCGCGGGGAAGGACCCGCGCGCGCTCGCGGAGGCGGTGCGCTCGGTGATGGTCCACGTCCACTGGCGCAGCGCGTACGGGCTCGCGGACGACGCCGCCCGCGCGTACGCGGAGACCAACCTCCGCGACGTGCGCGCCAAGCTCCGGCGCATCGGCGAGCTCGAGGCCTCGCTCGGCCGCGGCCGTGGTGAGGCCGCGCCGCTGCCGTACCCGCACAAGCTCGTCTCGAACTGCCGGGACCATTCGGTCCTGTACGCGGCACTGCTCCGGCACGCCGGGATCCCGGCGCGCGTCCGGTGCGGGTTCGGCGGGTACTTCGAGCAGGGCAAGTGGATCGACCACTGGGTGGTCGAGCGCTGGGATGGGCGCTGGACCGTCAGCGATCCGCAGCTCGACGGCGTGATGCGGGACGCGCTCCGGCTCGACTTCGACCCGATGGACCTCCCGGACGGCGCCTTCGTGTCGGGCGGCGAGGCCTGGCTCGCGTGCCGGGCGGGCGACGATCCGCAGCGGTACGGGATCCTCGACTTCTGGGGCTGGGAGTTCGTCGCGTCCAACCTGGTGAAGGACGTCGCGGCCCTCGCTGGCGACGAGCTGCTCCCGTGGGACGCGTGGGGCGTCATGCTGACGCCTCACGCGGAGCTCGACGCCGCCGCCCTCGACGGCCTGGACGGGCTGGCCCGAGCCACCCCGATGCGGACGCCGCTCTCCGCCGCCGACGCCGCGGAGCTCGCGGCCCGGCCGGGGATCGCCCTGCCGCGGCGGATCGTGAGCTTCGGCCGCGGCGCGCCCGAGGAGGTGGACCTCGGCCCTATACTGGATGCGTGACGAGGCCGCGTACCGACGACCTCCCCGAGCGCCTGGGCGCCGCGATCGACTACCTCGAGGCGCGGCTCTCGGGAGCCGTGGATCTCGGTCAGGCCGCGCGCCGCGCCGCCTTCTCGCGCTGGCACTTCATGCGCGTGTTCCAGGCGGTGGTCGGCATGCCGGTCGCGGAGTACGTGCGCCTGCGCCGGCTCTCGCGCGCGGCGGAGGACCTCGCGGCGGGCCGGCCCGTGCTCGCGGCCGCGATCGAGTGGGGGTACGACTCGCAGGCCGCGTTCACCCGCGCCTTCGCGCGGGCGTTCGGCGTCACCCCCGCCGCGTACGCGCGCCGCGCGCGGTCGGGCGAGGCCGCGGTCCCCGTGCTCCTCCGCGCCGAGCCGCGCACGCCCTTCCCGTTCGGCCCTCCGCCCCCGCCCCGCATCGAGGAGCGCCCCGCGTTCCGCGCCGTCGGGATGGGCACGCGCGCGCCGACGCGCCGGTACCAGTCCTTCGTGGACATCCCCGCGTTCTGGGACGACTGGCTGCGGCACGAGCGGTGGCGCGCGATCGGCGGCGCGCTGCCGGACCGCCCCCACTACGGCCTCATCCGCGCATACGCGAGCGGCGAGATCGAGTACGTCATCGCGCTCGAGGTCGCGCCGCGGACCGCCGCGCCGCGCGGGTACCGCGCCGTCGAGGTGCCGGCCGCGACGTATGCGGTCTTCACCGCGACGGGCGACGCCACGCGGACGGCGCAGTCGCTCGCGCTGGGCGCGTTCGGCTTGTGGCTCCCCGCCTCGAAGGAGCGGCTGCGGCACGGCGCGTGGGAGTTCGAGGCGTACCACGAGGACCCGGGGCTGCCGCCGGGACGGTTGCGCGTGGAGGTGGGGGTGCCGCTCGTGCGGTGACCTTCCCTTCACCGCTTCGGCTTCGGACCCATCGCCGCCCGCACGGCGTGCGGCACGCGCAGCCCCTCGAGCAGCTCGTCGTGCCGGCGCAGCCCGATCGCCTCGCGCTGGATGACGAGGTACCAGAGGCGCTCGCCCGCGTGGGCGAGGGCTGCCTGCCGGTGCGCGCGCGTGCCGGGCGAGGGGTCCGCCGCGCAGGCGTCCTCCGCGGCGGCGTACGCGGCGAGCGCGGCCTCGAGCTCGCGCGAGGCGCGGCCCAGCGCCGCGGCGCGCTCGGAGTGCAGGTCTCGCTCGGTGCGCTGGTAAGCCTGGTGCTTGCGGTCCAAGGTGGAGGCAAGATGTAGCCCGCCACCTCGAGCCGCGCCGCACCGCCCCGCGTCTCCCGCGCCGCTCGCGGACGCGGTCGCGCGGCTCACGCCTTCGGCTCCGCGCCGAGCCGCGGGATCCCCTCCGCGTCGAGCGGCAGGCCGGGGTTCCAGGCCACCTCCCACGCGACGCCGTCCGGATCGGCGAAGTAGCCGGTCCGTCCGCCCCACGGCGCGTCCTCGGCCGGCTTGAGAATCCGCCCGCCTCGCCGCGCGACGTCGTCGAGCACGCGATCGACCTCCTCGTGCGTGCGGACGTTGTGCGCGAGGGTGAAGCCGGCGAACCCCGTCCCGCCCGCGTCGGCGAGCCGCGCGTCCTCGGCGAGGAGGTTGCGCGGGTAGAGGGCCAGCACGACGCCGCCCGTCTGGAAGAAGACGACGTCGCCGACCGACTGCGGCGCGGGAGTCCAGCCGAGCACCTCCTCGTAAAAGGTCCGCGCGCGGTCGAGGTTCGCGACGCCGAGGGTGACGAGCGTGATCCGAGGTTCCATGACGTCGATTGTAGCGACGGAAGACGTCCGCTCGCCTCCCCGCTCGTGCCCGCGGCTCCGCGCATCCCAACCTTCCCGGGGAGGAGGTCACCATGGCCGAGAGTCGCGACGCGAACGATCCCGGCGAGACGATGAGCGGGATGCGCCGGGAGGCGCTCCAGGAGCACGACTGGGAGGTGCAGCACGACACGGGCGGGCAGGAGCGCGCGAGCCCCGGGCAGCGGCGCGGAGAGACACTGTCGCCCGAGGAGGAGGAGCACGCCCGGGAGATCGCCCGGACGACCGCCCAGCAATCGGACGCCGATGCGCTCGCCGTGCCGCGCGGCGACGCGGTGACCGGCGGGAGCGGGAACCAGACGCGCGGCGAGGCGCCGATCCCGGACCAGGGGTGACGCCGATCGCCGCTCACCTTCGGCAGGCTCAGGGTGAGCGGACGTCACGCACGGCCTCCGTGAGCTCCCAGACGAGCCGCGCCACCAGCTCCGCAGCCGGGAGCGCGCGGACGCGGGCGACGCCCTGGCCCGCCCAGAGCGAGAGGTGCTCCGCGTCGCCGGCGCGCGCCGCCGCGGCGCGCATCGCGCGGGTGAGGGCATTCTGGAGCGGGTAGGGGAGGATCGCGTCGTCGCGCCCGGCGAGGAGGCGGACGAACCCGTTCTCGAGGCCGCGGGCCGGGCGCCCGGAGAAGGCGCGGGTGACCACGGTCCGGTCGGTCCGCGCCTCGAGGAGCGCCTGCCGGTATGCCGCCGGGGCGCCGGACTCGTCGCACGCGAGGAACGCCGTCCCGAGCGCCGCCGCGGCGGCGCCCGCCCGGAGCGCGGCCGCGACGTCCGCGCCGGACATGAGGCCGCCGGCGGCGACGACGGGCAGCCGGACGGCGCGGGACACCGCGCGCACGAGCCGAAGAGTCGGGATCATCGCCTCCTCGAACGGGCCCAGGAACGTGCCGCGGTGCCCGCCCGCCTCGGCGCCCTGGGCCATCACCGCGTCCGCGCCTGCGGCCTCGAGCGCGCGCGCCTCGTCCTCGGTCGTGGCGGTCCCGATCGTCCGGATGCCGCGCGCCCGCAGCGCCGCCATCGCCTCCGGCGGCGGTACGCCGAACGTGAAGCTGAAGACGGCCGGGCGCGCCTCGAGCACCGCCTCGAGCTGGGCCGGGAACGGATCCCGCGGGAGCGCCGGCGCGGCGGGCGGCGGGAGGCCGAGCCGCGCGTGGACGGGCGCGAGCAGGGCGAGCATCGGCGCCGGGTCGGCGTCCACCGCGCGCGGGTGTCCACCGGCGAACAGGTTCACGCCGAACGGGCGCGCCGTGCGCTCGCGGATGCGGGCGCACGCGTCGCCGAGCTCGTCGGGCGAGAGGTACGGCGCGCCGAGGATCCCGAGCCCGCCCGCGCCGGAGACGGCCGCGACGAGCTCCGGGGTCGAGGGCCCGCCGCCGAGCGGAGCGAGCACGATGGGGTGGTCGACGCCGAGGGAGGCGAGGAACGGATGCGGCATGCGAACGCTCCGGCTTTGACGGTTCGTGAGACGGGCGCTCCGCACGGGGCCGCCCTTCCGACCCTCCCCGCCGCCTGTCCTTGCCCGGCTGGATACTCGATCGGTGAAGGTCCCGGATGCATCATGGGTGCGAATGGACCGTTTCGCCGACATCCTGCGCATCGCGACCGCGATCCTGGGGGTCTGGAGCGCGATCTCCGTCCTGGTCGCGTTCCCGGTGGCGGCCCTGTTCCGGGCCCAGGCTCGGCGCGAGGTGCTCTGGCGGCAGGCGGAGCGCCGGCGCGTCTGGATCGAGGCGGTGCGCTGAGCGAGCGGTATCCCGGTCACTCCACCGGGAGCGTCTTCACCTGGAGCGTGATCGCCCCCTCGGCGCCCTCGGGCGGGGTGCCGCCCGCGAGGCAGAACTCCGGGGCCGGACCGAGCGTGAGCTTCCGCTGCCAGAGCTCCGCGGGCGGGACGCGGGCGAGGAAGTCGGGATAGGGCATCCCCGCCGGCTTCGCGAACCACGCCACGCGGCCCGCGTCGGCCGCGCCCTCCCGGATCCGCCCGTAGAGCCCGGCTGTGCCGCCGCGCGCCAGGCGCGCCGCGTCGTCGTGGGGAGCGCGCCGCGGCCCCGAGACGGCGGCCTGCTCGAGGGCGCCGAGCGCGGCGTAGTCCTCGACGAGGTACCAGTCCTCGAACGCCCGGGGCGCTGGGAGCCACGGCGCCCCGCGCACCTCGCGCACGCGCGAGCCGACGAAGCCCTCCGGCGGCGCGGCGCGGAGCGCCCGGTGGAACGCGGCGAGGCGCTCGGCGTAGCGACCGACGTCGACGTCGGGCGCGGGCCAGTGCCAGAAGACGTAGGCGAGCATCGGCGTGGTGTAGCGGAGAGGGCGTGCTTGGGCCAGGGTCCCCGGGTGGGCTACACTCGCAGAGATGAGGGCACCCCGGGTCCTGGCGATGCTGCTCGCCCTCGCGCTCGGCGCCGGCTGCAGGCGCTCCGAGCCGATCCGGGTCGGCTTCGTCGCGGGGTTGAGCGGACGCCACTACGACCTCGGCGTCGCCTGCCGGAACGGAGCCCGGCTCGCGATCGAGGACGTGAACGCGGCCGGGGGCGTCCGAGGCCGCCCGCTCGAGCTCCTCGTGCGGGACGACGCGCAGGATCCGGAGACGGCCCGGCGGGCGGTGCGCGAGCTGATCGACGCGGGGGTCGTCGCGATCGTCGGGCACTGCACGAGCGCGATGGCCCAGGCGACGCTGCCCATCGCGAACGAGGCGCGCGTGCTGATGATCTCGCCGACGGTGAGCTCGGGCGCCCTCCTGGGGAGGGACGACTGGCTCATCCTGGCGGATGCGTCGGGCACCTCCACCGCCGAAGGCCTCGCCGAATACTTCGCGCGGACGCGCGCGGGGCACAGCGTATGCGTCGTCCTCGACGGCTCCAACCGCGCCTACGCGGAGCCGTGGCGGAGGACGTTCACCGCCTCGCTGGAGGCGAGCGGGGGCCGGATCGCCGGGGTGGTCGAGTTCACGTCCGGTCAGGTCGGCTCGTACGCCGATCTCGCGGGCGAGGCGCTCGCCGGGGGGCCCGACGCGGTCCTCATCATCGCCAACGCCCTCGACACGGCCATGCTCGCGCAGCAGATCCGGAAGCGCACGCCGGGCCCCGCGGGCGTCCAGCTCCTGGGCACGGGGTGGAGCTTCACCGACGACCTCGTGCGCCACGGCGGCTCGGCGGTGGAGAGCGCGCTGTTCGTCCACAAGGTGAACCCGGACGACACCCGGCCACCCGCGACGCGGTTCCGCACGATCTACTCCGAGCGGTTCGGGACCGCGCCGTTCTTCGCCGCGATCGAGGCCTACGACTCCGTGCAGCTCCTCGCCGCCGGGCTGGCCCGCGCCCCGACGCGCGAGGGCGCGCGCCGCGAGATCCTGTCGCTGGGCACGTTCCAGGGCCTCACGGAGGAGTTCACGATCGACCGGTTCGGCGACGCGCGCCGGCGCAACCACATCTCGACCGTCCGGGACGGGCGATTCCTCCTCGTCGAATGACCCGTGCGCCCGCCACCCTCCGGGTCCGGCTCGCCGCCGTGACGCTGGCGCTCGTCCTCGCGCCCGCGCTGCTCTCCGCGGCGGCGATGGTCGTCTGGGGGACGCGCGAGGTGGAGGGGCGCGCGCGGGAGCGGAACGAGTCCCTGGCGCGCGCGCTCGCGGGCGAGGTGCAGCAGGTGCTCGAGGCGCGGCGCGCGCTGACGGAGGAGGTGGCGCTCATCGCCGCCGTGGAGCGGGGCAGGGGACCGACCGCGGTCCGGGACGGCCTCGCGGCGCACCTGCGGGCCAACCCGACCATCCAGTCCATCCTGCTCCTCGACGGCACGGGCCACGTGTTCGAGGCGGTGCCGCCCGACCCCGACGCCGTCGGCCTGGACCTCTCCGGGACGGACTACGTGCGCCGCGCGCTCGAGACCCGCGCGCCGGGGTGGGCCGTGACCGAGTCGCTCCGGACCGGCCGGCCCATGATCGCGCTGGCCGTGGCGCGCGGGGGGGCCGCGGCGGTGAGCTACCTCGACCGGAAGGCGCTCGAGGAGATCGTCCTGGGCGTGCGCGCCGAGGGGCGGTCCGCGGCGATCCTCGCCCCCGACGCGTCCTACGTCGCGGCGAGCGAGCCGCGGCTCGCGGACGAGCACATGGTCCTCGAGGAGCCGCTCGTCCGCGCCGGGCTCGCGGGCGAGGTCCGCTCCGGCGCCTATCGCCACGACGGGCGCGACTGGACGGGGAGCGTGTGGCCGGTGCGGGCCGCCGGCTGGACGGTGCTCGTGAGCCAGCCGCTCGAGGACGCGACCGCCGGCGTGCGGCGCCTCCAGCTCGGGCTCGGCCTCGCCGCCCTCGCCTTCTCGGTCCTGGCCGTCGCGGCGAGCCTCGTCCTGGCGCGGCGCGTGGTGAAGCCGTTCGAGGCGCTGGCGGGCTCGATCCGCCGGGTCGCCGAGGGCGCGTACCGCGAGGAGCCGGAGCCCGCGCCGCGCGGGTACGCCGAGGTCGCGGAGCTGGCGCGGGCGTTTCAGGAGATGGCCGCGGCGGTGCGCTCGCGCGAGGAGGCGCTCGCGCGCTCGGAGCGCAGCTACCGGCAGCTCGTGGACAACTCGCTCGTCGGCGTGGGGCGGACGCGGCTCGACGGCACGTTCCTGTTCGGCAACGAGGCGATGGGGCGGCTCTTCGGGGTCACGCGGATGGAGGAGGTCGCCGGCGCGAACGTGCAGCAGACCTACCTCGATCCGTCCCGGCGCGACGAGCTCGTCGCGCAGCTCCGGGAGCACGGGAGCGTCACCAGCTTCGAGGCGAAGATCCGCGCGCTGGACGGGCAGGAGCGGACGCTCCTCTTCAACGCCTCGCTCGAGGGCGACGTCATCACGGTCATGGCCCTCGACATGACCGAGCTGAAGCGCGCGGCCGCGGAGCGCGAGCAGCTCGAGCGCCAGCTCCAGCACGCGCAGAAGCTCGAGGCGGTGGGGCGCCTCGCCGGCGGGGTCGCGCACGACTTCAACAACCTGCTCACCGCCATCGTCGGGTTCGCCGGCCTGCTCCAGGAGGAGCTGCCCGAGGCCGATCCGCGGCGGGAGTGCGTCACGGGCATCCTCCAGTCCGCCCACCGCGCCTCGCACCTCACGCGGAGCCTGCTCGCGTACAGCCGCAAGCAGCTCATGCAGCCGCGGCCGGTGGACCTGTGCGACGTGATCCGGACGGTCGACAAGCTCCTCCGCCGGATCATCGGCGAGGACGTGGAGCTCGGGCTCGACCTCCCCGCGAGCGGCCTGCCGGCGTTCGCCGACCCAGGGCAGCTCGAGCAGGTGCTCGTCAACCTCTGCACCAACGCGCGCGACGCGATGCCCGGCGGCGGCGCCCTCCGGATCGTCGGCGACGAGCGCACGCTGGACGAGGAGGAGGCGCGGGCGCGCGAGCTCGCCGGCCCCGGCCGCCACGTGCGCGTCCGGGTGGTGGACTCCGGGCGCGGGATGAGGCCCGAGGTGATCGCCCACGCCTTCGAGCCGTTCTTCACCACCAAGCCGGCCGGCGCGGGGACCGGGCTCGGCCTCTCGATCGTCTACGGCATCGTGCGCCAGCACGGCGGCCACGTGGAGGTGGAGAGCGAGCCCGGGAGCGGCACGTGCGTGACGATCCTCCTCCCGCGCCACGAGGGCCCGATCGCCGCCGAGCCGCCCGCGGCGATCCGGCAGGCGCCGCGCGGCCGCGAGACCGTGCTCCTCGCCGAGGACGAGCCGCTCGTCCGGTCCGTGCTCCGCCGCACGCTCGCGGGCGCCGGGTACGAGGTCGTCGAGGCGGAGGACGGCGAGGAGGCGATCCGGAAGTTCGAGGCGCACCGGGCCCGGATCGCGCTGTGCCTGCTCGACGTGGTGATGCCGCGGAAGAACGGCCGCGAGGCCGCCGAGGCGATCCGCGCGCTCGCGCCGGACGTGCCGATCCTCTTCGCGACCGGCTACGCCGCCGACGTGCTCGAGGCGCGCGGCCACGGCAGCCCCGACCACGAGGTGATCGCGAAGCCGATCTCGCCCGCGGAGCTCCTGCAGCGGGTCCGCGAGCGGCTGGACCGGGCGGCGGGCGCGTGAGGGATCACGGGGTCCCGGCTCGCCGGGACCCCACCACCACGACCACCTCGTAGTCCCACGCGCCGCCGGGCCACGGCTTGGGGCGCACGGGGCCGATGAGCGGGAGCAGCGCCTCGGCGACCTCCTGTGCGTGCTCCGCTGCTCCCTCCACGTAGAACACCTCGGACGCCACGCGCGGCGTCTGCGCCGGCGGGCCCTCGAAGAGCAGGTAGAGCTGGAGCGGATCCACCGGTCCGCTGGCGGACGGCGGGCGCGAGGCGCGGGCCTTCACGGCGTCGAACAGGGCGCGATCCTTCGCGCCGGGGACGAACTCGACCGCGACGGCCTGATCCGAGACGCTGAACGCGCGGGAGCCGTCGCTCGCCGGCCTCTCGAAGAGCCGGGACCGGCCTCGCATGTCCGGCGCGTCGCTCAGCGTCCCCTTCTCGTGGTCCCAGAACGCGGACCACCACGGCTTCCAGCTCACGTCCTCGCGGACCTCCATCACGCCCTGGCCGAGCTTCACGATCTCGATCGACAGCCTGCGGCGGAGCCGGTCCCCGACCACCCCGTCGCCTCCGCGCTTCTCCAGCGTGCACTCGAAGGTGATCGTGCGGCCCTTGACGCGATAGGTCCCCCGCCGCGCGCAGCTCACGTTGGGGATGCCACCCGTCTCCAGGGTCGCCAGCCCGTCGGCTCCGAGATCGTAGCCGTACTCACCGTCGTACAGGTCCATGGTCAGCGAGAGGCCGCTCGAGAGGAGCTCGCGGAGCTGTCGCTCGGTCGCGGCCGTCGGGACGGGGTAGATCGGGTTCGGCTCGGAGGCGCGAGGAGGGCAACGAGCGCTCTCTTCATGTGTGCCGCCTTTCTCGAGCGCGGCGACGGGCGCGGGCGACCCCGTGCTCGTCCGCCGCCGAGCGCGGCGCCGCCTCGGCGCCACGTCACCTCCGCCGGAGGACCGGCTTCCCGGCGAGGAGGCGCTGCTGGACCGCGTCGTAGTCGATCGCGTCTTCGAAGTCGACCTGGTTCACGTTGATGCGCGTCTTGGGAGAGTTCAGCTTCTCGGCGCGCATCTTCGGGCGGATCTCCTTCAGCACCTTCTTGTCGAAGACGTCCTGGAACTCGCAGGTGACGAGCGGGGTCGAGGCGGACGGCTTCGCCCCCTTGGCCTCGACGAAGCCGATACGCTGGCCGACCTCGACCGCTCCGCCGACGCGGACGGCGTCGGACGACTCCTTCCACCCGTTGTCGTTCACCACCACCCTCGCGTGCAGGTCCCCGAGCACCTCGAGCTTGGCGTTGCACACGAGGAGCTCGTCGATCCGGAGATCGCCCGCGACGATGAGGTGCGCGCCGGTCCACTTGCCCAGGTACACGCTCCGGGCGTGCAGATCCCCGAGGACGATCAGGTACTCGGCGGACTCCGAGCCGGTGGACAGGAACACGATGGTCTCGGCGACCGCGTCGCCGAGGACGAGCAGGTTGCTGGTCTCCTCGCAGCACCAGCGCGCGAGCTTCGCCCCGCCGTCGTTCACCGTGAAGCGCGCCGCGTGCTCGGTGTACAGCTTCTTCAGCCGCTCGCGCATCGCGGCGTCCGCGACGCGCTTCGCCAGGACCGCGTCGAGGTCGAAGGGCTTCCGGTGGGCCGCCTCGCCGGCGAGCCGATCGAGCCGCTGCCGCAGCTCCGGGGCGGTGAGCCACGGCTCCTCGAAGGCGAAGGCCTTCTCCAGCGCCGTCCTGGCCTCGTCGAGGCGTCGGGTCGCGATCAGCACCTCCGCGTAGCCGCACCAGAGCTCCGAGGTCGCTCGCTCGCCCCCGAGGCGGATCGCCTGCTCGTAGAGCGCGACCGTCTCGTCGGACGGGTCGGCGAGCTCGACCCGGTGCGTGTCGGCGAGGAGATAGGCGGCCTCGAAGCAGCCGGGGTCGAGCCGCAACGCCTCGCGGCAGCAGTGCTCGAGGTCCTCGAGGTCGAGGGAGTAGTCGTGCGACTCGGGGTCCAGGTCGTCGCGGAGCCGGTTCGCAGCCTCGACCAGGCGTGCGACCTCCTTGGCGGCGTCGGACGGCGCGCTCTTCTTGACCATGCCGCCAATCTACCCCGGCAGGAGGGGAACGTGGGGAATCGGTCGCGCGGTGAAGCTCCCGAGGAACACGACCCGCCCCGCGCGAACGGTGAAAGGGGTCACGAGCGGATGGTCGCCCGCCGTCCAGACGAGAGCGCCGACTCCGGAGAGTCTCATGCCGCGCGAGGGACGGGAGCCCTTCGATCGCGGCACACGCCGCGTCGACGCCCCCGAGCCGCGGGAGGTGCTTCTCGCCAGCGGCGCGCCTCCTCGCGGAACGCGGGCGTACCCGTCACCCGCCGCAGCGCCGCCGCCACGCGGCGCGCCGTCGCCGACGCCCAGGGCACGGTCACGCTCACGCCGAGGCCGGCGAGGAGCGCGGCCGTGGCGGGCTGATCGTCGGCGCAGGGCACGGCCACGATGGGAACGCCGGCGGCGAGGCAGTCGAGGGCGGTGCCGGCCCCGGCGTGGGTGACGCACACCGCCGCGCGCTCGAGGAGCTCGCGCTGCGGCGCGTACGCGACCGCGATCGCGACGCCCCGGGAGGTCCGTCGCGATCGGACGGGCGCCGCTCCACGCACCCATCGTCACGACCGCCTGCAATCCGCGCAGCTCCGCCACGGCGCGCGCCAGCGCCTCGTACATCCGCGCGGACCGGTTGCGGAGCGTCCCCAGCGAGACGTAGGCGAGCGGCCTTCCGTCGAGCCGCTCCCACGGGAACGGGGCCTCGCGCCGCGGCCGGAGCGGTCCCACGTCGATGCGGGGCGCGCCGCGGCCCGCGGGATCCAGCTCGGCCGGGAACACGTGCAGGCGGAGCCAGGGCGAGAGCGCGTCGGCGGCGCGGTGGCGGCCCGGGAGCCCCCAGCGGTGCCGGTGCCGGTTGACGATCCGGAGGAGCGGGGTCGCGACGGCGTCGACGAGGGCCGGCGCGAGCCTCCGCCCGAGGCGGCCCGGTCCGAGCGCCGCGC
>Ga0196976_1001259_pt1 | contig 11902 bp, 12 predicted proteins | sample S3v_513CmetaG_FD_148644 | JGI IMG/M metagenome (GOLD analysis project Ga0196976, IMG submission 148644) | Soil microbial communities from Anza Borrego desert, Southern California, United States - S3+v_5-13C | ecosystem: Environmental > Terrestrial > Soil > Desert | place: USA: California...
ACGGTGCTGATCGATGAGCCGCTGAAAGTCCTGACTGTGGTTGCCATCATCATGCTGGGCAAGACGGCAGCGGCCATCATCCTGGTCCTCACCTTCCGCTACCCTTTGAATACGGCATTGACAGTAGGCGCCAGCCTGGCGCAAATCGGCGAATTCTCGTTCATCCTCGCCGGTATGGGAGTGGCGCTGGGCTTGCTGCCGGTTGAAGGCCAGAACCTCATCCTTGCTGGAGCGCTCATAACCATTGCCTTGAATTCTGCATTCTTTGCCGCTATTGATCCGCTGCAGAAATATCTGCTTGGACGTTCAGCGTTAGCCAGGCAACTCGAAAGTCGCGATGACCCCTTGGCGGCATTGCCATGGAGCACGGAAGAAAAATACCTGTCAGGGCAAGTCGTGCTAGTGGGCTATGGCCGGGTAGGCCGGCGTATTGCAGATGCATTGCTGGAACATGAGATTCCGTTTGTGGTGGTCGAGAATAATCGTGAGGTGGTACAGCAGCTGCGGCAAAACAATATCCAGGCGGTGTCCGGAAACGCGGCCGAGCCTGTTGTGCTGGTTCAAGCACACATTGCAAAGGCCGAGATGCTCATTATCGCCACCCCCGATTCGTTCTCCGTGCGGCAGATTGTGGATATCGCCCGTACTTTGAACCCGGCGATTGAAGTTGTTGTGCGGACTCACAGTGATGAAGAAGCTGAGCTGCTGGAGAAGGAAGGTATCGGCAAAATCTTCATGGGCGAGCATGAATTGGCTTCAGGTATGACCAAGTACGTGCTGTCTCGAAGGGGACTTTTCGAATAATTCGCGGAGATGATGGTCGGGGTGAGAGGATTCGAACCTCCGGCCTCCGCGTCCCGAACGCGGCGCTCTACCAGGCTAAGCTACACCCCGTGCTCTGCTAAAAATCGCGATTGACTGCGAATTCCGCTAATTTTAGCAAAGCGTCCATGTGTTTTGAACGCGGCAGATGTGCGATTGCCGCACAACCCTTTTCTGTTTCGTTGCGAGCCAACTGACGGACGTGCGCCAATGCACCGGTCTCCTGTACAGCCTGTAAAACGTCGGGTAAGTCCTTCAACCCGCCTTCCGTGATGGCTCGTCGGATGGTTTCGCGCTGGTTATCAGTGCCATTGCGCATGGCAAATAACAGGGGGAGGGTAGGCTTCCCTTCTGCCAGGTCGTCCCCCAGGTTTTTGCCGATGTCCTGGTTTTCGCTGAAGTCCAGCACGTCGTCAATCAACTGGAAGGCTGTGCCCAGCCGCATGCCGTACTCCGCCATGGCCTGCTCGTCGCGTTCGGATGCATGGCTAATGATGGCACCCAAACGAGTGGCAGCCTCAAACAGCTTGGCTGTTTTGTAGTGAATCACCTTGAGGTAGGCTTCGTCGGTAATGTCGGCATCATGGCAGTTGAGCAGCTGCAGCACTTCGCCTTCAGCAATGATGTTGGTCGCTTCAGCCAGTACTTCCATGACGCGCATATTCTGCACTTCCACCATCATCTGGAAGGCGCGCGAGTAGACGAAGTCTCCTACCAATACACTGGCAGCATTACCGAACATGGTGTTTGCGGTCGCTTGCCCACGGCGTAATGAGGATTCATCCACTACGTCATCATGTAGCAGGGTCGCGGTATGGATGAATTCGATAATGGCGGCCAACTGGTGGTGTTCTGCATTGATGTCACCGAACGTGCCGGCAGAAAGAAGTACCAGAGCAGGGCGTAAGCGTTTGCCGCCGCTATTGATGATATAGTCCGCTACCCGGTTGATCAGGACGACTTCGGAATAAAGGGAGCGTCGAATGACCGCATCGACCGCGAGCATATCGTTTGCGATGCAAGTATCGATGAAGGTATGGGACACGTTAGGCCGTTTGAAATAAGTGCCGCGATTCTATCACAGCACCGCCTGCCGGAATGTGGAGCGGGCGCTGATTTGAAGGCATAATTCCGGTTTGCTAAACCAGCTTTTTTACGTATAATGCGCGATTCTTTGAATGTGTAGCAACGGGATAATCATGTACGCAGTCATCAAAACCGGCGGCAAACAATATAAAGTCGCTGCTGGCGACAAGTTAAAAATCGAAAAATTGGCGGGAGACGTTGGTAGCGACGTGACCTTTGACCAGGTGCTCATGCTTGCGAACGGTGATGACGTCACCATCGGCGCACCTCTGGTATCCGGTGCAACCGTACCAGCCAAGATCATCTCTCATGGTCGTGGTGACAAGGTCATGATTTTCAAGATGCGCCGCCGCAAGCACTACCGCAAGACGCAAGGCCATCGTCAGTCCTATACCGAAATCGAAATCGGCGCTATCGGCGGTGATGCTAAGCCCGCCAAGGCCCGTGCAGCGAAGAGCAAGGAAGAATAAGATATGGCACACAAAAAAGCAGGCGGCAGTTCCCGTAACGGTCGCGACTCACAAGCCAAACGCCTCGGCGTCAAGGCTTTCGGTGAGCAAGTTGTTTCCGCAGGCAGCATCATTGTTCGTCAGCGTGGAACACGTATGCATGCAGGCGAAAATGTCGGCATGGGCAAAGACCACACGCTTTATGCCAAGGCTGACGGCAAGGTCACCTTTACTGTAAAAGGCGCAGCCCGCCGCAAAACGGTAAATATTGTTCCAGCCTAAACCGGAACGCAGGATCTGAAAGCCCTATCTACCCGGTAGGGCTTTTTTGTTTGTGGCAGATGAGATGTTTTCTAAAATGTGTGAGTGCAGCCATATCTGTGCGCCCGGAGCACAACGATGAAGGCAGTACATACTAGTACGACGAGGAGTGAGTACCGCGCAAGCCAGAGCTGGCAAGCGCAGCCATTTTAGATATGAAATTTATAGATGAAGCCACGATCAAGGTATACGCTGGCGACGGCGGTAACGGCGTTGCCACGTTCCGTCGCGAGAAATATGAACCCATGGGTGGCCCAAGTGGCGGTGACGGCGGTCGCGGCGGTTCGATCTTGGCCATTGCGGACCGCAACATCAATACACTTGTGGATTACCGCTATACGCGTAATTTCCGCGCGCAACGTGGTGAGAATGGGCGTAGCGCGGGATGTTACGGTGCCCAAGGTGAAGACATGGTATTACGTGTGCCAGTTGGCACTGTCATTACAGACAAAGGGACAGGGCAAGTCATTGCCGATCTCGCTGAAGATGGCCAGCAGGCCTTGTTGGCAAAAGGCGGTAAGGGGGGCTTGGGCAATATTCATTTCAAGTCCAGCACCAACCGTGCCCCCCGGCAATGTACCAAGGGCGAGCCCGGGGAGGAGTTTGAGCTCTATCTTGAGCTGAAAGTGCTGGCTGACGTGGGCCTGTTGGGCATGCCGAATGCCGGGAAATCCACTTTCATTCGTTCAGTTTCCGCCGCCAAACCCAAGGTCGCGGATTACCCTTTCACCACGTTACAGCCCAACCTGGGTGTGGTACGTATCGATACCAATCGCAGCTTCGTTATTGCGGATATCCCTGGCTTGATTGAAGGCGCGGCGGAAGGCGCTGGACTGGGGCATCAGTTTTTGCGCCACTTGTCTCGAACCAGCTTGTTGCTCCATCTGGTCGACATTGCCCCCTTGGACGGGGAAACGGATCCAGTACAGGAAGCGCGGGCCATCGCTGAGGAATTGAGAAAGTATGATGAGGCGCTTTACAATAAGCCGCGTTGGTTGGTGCTGAACAAGATCGATATGCTGCCTGATCCACAGGCACAGGCTGAAGCGTTTGTGCATGCATTCGGCTGGGAAGGGCCCTATTTTGTCATCTCCGCCATCAATGGCAACGGCTGCCGTGAATTGACGTATGCCATCATGGAGTATCTGGAAAAAGCGAAAAAAGAAGACCGGGATGCGGGTCCAAACGATAACCAACAAGAATGACATGCAGCAATGAAATCCTTATTGGCTGAAGCCGATTGCCTGGTAATCAAAGTGGGTTCTAGCCTGGTGACTAATAATGGCACCGGTCTCGATCGTGCTGCGCTTGGCGCATGGGCGGATCAGATCGCTCATCTGGTTAAGCAGAAAAAAGATGTGATCCTGGTCTCGAGTGGTGCTGTTGCGGAAGGCATGCAAAGGCTGGGCTGGAAAAAAAGGCCTACTGCCATCAATGAACTCCAAGCCGCTGCTGCCGTGGGGCAGATGGGGCTGGTGCAGATGTATGAGTCATGCTTCAGCCGTCACGGATTGCACACAGCACAGGTATTGCTGACCCATGATGACCTGTCGGACCGCAAGCGTTACCTCAATGCGCGCAGTACCTTACGCACCTTGCTGGATATGAATGTCATTCCTATCATCAACGAGAATGACACGGTAGTCACGGATGAAATTCGCTTCGGCGACAACGACACACTGGCCTCGCTGGTAGCTAACCTGATTGAAGCCGATACCCTGGTCATTTTGACTGACCAGCCGGGCTTGTATACGGCCGATCCACGCAAACAGCCGGACGCCAAATTCATCCATCACGAGACCGCAGGTAACCCCGAGCTGGAAAAAATGGCGGGTGGAGCTGGCAGCAGCATAGGTAGCGGCGGCATGCTGACTAAAGTGTTGGCAGCCAAGCGAGCTGCCCGCAGCGGCGCGCATACCATCATTGCTTCAGGCCGTGAGCCGAATGTTTTGGTTCGGCTGGCAGCAGGAGAAGCCATTGGAACTCAGCTGCAAGCGCCGCAGGTAAAGATTGTCGCTCGCAAGCAATGGCTTGCGGACCATTTGCGTGTAGGGGGAAGTGTTACGCTGGACGATGGCGCGGTGAAAGCATTGCGCCAGGATGGCAAGAGTTTGCTCCCCATCGGTGTCACGGCAGTCAAGGGTAATTTTGAACGCGGCGATGTGGTTGCCTGCCTGGATATTAACGGGCAGGAGATCGCACGCGGATTGGTGAACTATACCTCTACCGAAACGTTACGCATCTTGCGCCAGCCCAGCAGTGAAATCGCGCGGATTCTCGGTTATATAGACGAAGCCGAGCTTATCCATCGCGATAACCTCATACTCATGTAGTCAGCGGAGGGAAGAATGGCTAACAAACCACAAGTGGCAATTGTCATGGGATCCGACAGCGACTGGCCTGTCATGAAAGCAGCTGCCCAGATGCTGGCTGATTTCGGAGTGGCATATGAAGCGCGTGTGGTATCCGCGCATCGCACACCGGACCTCATGTTCGAGTTTGCCGAAACAGCGGCGGTCAACGGCTACAAGGCGATTATTGCCGGTGCTGGCGGTGCTGCGCATTTGCCTGGCATGATCGCTGCCAAGACGACATTGCCGGTGCTGGGCGTGCCCGTTCCATCCAAGCATTTGCAAGGGCAGGATTCACTGCTTTCAATCGTGCAGATGCCCAGGGGCGTGCCAGTCGCCACCTTTGCCATCGGGGAAGCGGGAGCAGCCAATGCGGGCTTGTTTGCCGTTTCCATACTTGCGACACAAGACAGCGGTCTCGCCGCTAAACTAGAAAAATTCCGGGAAGCGCAGGCCAATAAAGTGCTCGCCATGCAGCTTACCGATCAGCCTTAGGTCAGTCTTTGTTTCTGGAGCAACATTGAGTAACCAATCCAATCCTTCCATCATTTTGCCGCCAGCCATGCTGGGTATGCTGGGCGGTGGTCAGCTCGGGCGGTTCTTCGTCATCGCCGCGCATGAAATGGGCTACAAGGTCACTGTGCTGGACCCGGACCGTAACAGTCCTGCGGGCCGGATCGCCGATGTGCATTTATGTGCACCTTACGATGACATCAAGGCGTTGCAGCAGCTGACGAAAACTTGCGCCGCGGTTACAACCGAGTTTGAGAATGTGCCCGCTGAGACCATGGAATACCTGGCGAAATCGCGTATCGTTCGGCCCAGCCCACAAGCTGTCGCAATTGCCCAGAACCGGGTGATGGAGAAAAATTTTATCCGTGAAGCAGGCTTGCCCGTAGCGCCTTTTGTTGTGGTGCGCACGGAAGCGGATATTCCTGAAGAAGGCGTTTATCCAGGCATACTCAAGGTGGCCCGGTTTGGTTATGACGGTAAAGGCCAGGTGCGCGTAGCTAATTCGACAGAAGCTAAAGCGGCATTTGAAAAGCTGGGCCGAGAAGTGTGTGTGCTGGAACTGAGGCTGACTCTGGATTACGAAGTTTCCGTTATCCTCGGACGCGATGCAGAAGGCAATATTGCCACCTTCCCAACTGCAGAAAACAGCCATCTGCATGGCATCCTTGATATCAGTATCGCTCCAGCGCGGGCCCCGTCAGCCTTACATGAAGAAGCACACCAGCTGGCGATGCATGTGGCAGAGCAGCTCGATTATGTCGGCGTGCTGGCGGTCGAATTTTTTGTCAGCGACGGCAAGTTACTGGTTAACGAAATCGCGCCACGTCCCCATAATTCGGGCCACTACACGATTGATGCCTGTGTAACCAACCAGTTTGAACAGCAGGTGCGCATACTTGTCGGTCTGCCGCTGGGCGACCCCAGGATGCACAGTTACGCGGTGATGGTGAATATCCTCGGTGACGTCTGGAGCAATGGTGAGCCTGCCTGGGAGAAGATACTGGCCTGCCCGCAGATCAAGATGCACCTCTACGGCAAGCATGAGGCCAGACCTGGGCGCAAGATGGGGCACTTCACTGTCCTCGGTAAAGATGTGGAAACCGTAGTTGCTCTGGCCATGCAAGGTCGCAGCGATCTGGGCATAGGAAGTGTGGCCTGGTAAGGCCTTGCAAGAAATAAAAAAGCCGAACAGATGTTCGGCTTTTTTATTGATGGAGATGATCTTTTATTGCATCGCCTTGATGGCGGCACTCAGGCGGCTTTTATGGCGGGCTGCCTTGTTTTTATGAATGATCTTCTTGTCGGCAATGCGGTCAATGATGCTAATGTTCTCATTGAAGGTGCTTTGTGCAGCAGCCTTGTCGCCACCGTCCACTGCCTTGAGAACCTTCTTGATTGCAGTACGCAGCGAGGAACGCAAGCTCGCATTATGAGCGCGTTGCTTGATTGCCTGGCGAGCGCGTTTTCTAGCCTGTGCAGTATTTGCCATGAATATTCCCGAATCTGATATCGAATTACGAAAGCCGAGCATAGTAGCGATTTTTGGGCATGAATGCAAGGTATAAGCGCCTCATTGTAGTGAAAATACGCGTGACTTGCCTGGTGTTACACCTTCTTCAGCAGTTTTTCGAATTGCGGTACATCTACAGGGGTAGAGTACAGGAATCCCTGGGCAAAATCGCAGCCTGCGGTGAGAAGTAGTTGGCGTTGCTCTTGCGTCTCCACGCCTTCCGCGATGACTTTCATGCCGAGCTTGTGTGCCATGACGATGATTGCTTCGCACAACACCATATCATTCGGGTTGGACGCGATACTGCGTACGAATGAGCGGTCAATCTTCACGTAATCGATATCGAACCGTTTGAGGTAGGCGAGGGACGAGTAGCCGGTGCCGAAGTCGTCTATTGCCACCTGGATGCCCGCTTCCCGCAGTTCCAGCAATTGGTTGCTGATGGAGGGGCTGGCATCCAGAAGCAAGCCTTCTGTGATCTCGACGGCTATGCTGCCACCCGCCAGTCCCAGCTGCTTGAGATATTGCGCCCATTCCCCGTGTTCAGTGCCGCCGCGTTGGAACTGTACAGGTGACTTGTTGATGCTGATCTGGAATTTATCATCGAAGGTGGATCGCCATTCAAGGGCTTGCCGGGCGGCTTCATGGAAAACCCAATCGCCAATCTCGTTGATCAGGCCGGTTTCCTCAGCAACTGGAATGAACTGCACCGGGCTGATGAGTCCCCGCTCAGGATGTAGCCAGCGTATCAAGGCTTCTGCTTTGTGTATCTCGCCCGAGGCCATCTCCACAATAGGCTGATAATAGAGATGGAATTGATTCTCGGCCAAGGCTGTCCTCAAATCAATGACAAGCCGCATGCGCGTTTGCGCTGCTTCCTGCATGGAGGCGGTGAAGTAGTAGTAGCGATTACGGCCCGCGCTTTTCGCCGCATACATCGCCTGGTCAGCATTCTTGAGCAGGGTGTCAATGTCGACCGCATCCTCAGGATAAAAGGTCAACCCTATACTCACGGTGATATAGACAAGATCTTCACCTAACTGGAATGGCTCAGCCAATCTCTGCAAGATTTTGCGGGAGATCAGCTCAACGCTGGAGTGGCCTTCCAGCTCGGTGATGAGGACAGTGAATTCATCACCACCCAGGCGGGCAACGGTATCACTTGCCCTTACGCAACTCGTAATGCGATAGGCGGCCTCTTTCAACAACTGGTCACCCATGCCATGGCCCAAGGTGTCATTTACGTCCTTGAAGCGATCCAGATCCAGGAACATCAGCACCAGCGGCATGCCACTGCGCTGCGCCTTTTTGATTTCCTGGTCTAGACGGTCCTGAAACATGTTGCGATTCGGCAAACCGGTGAGGGTATCGAAGTTGGCCTGGTGCCAGATGATCTGTTCACTCTCTTTGCGCTTGGTGATGTCTGAGAACAATTCAACACGGCGGTAGGGTAATCCACTCTCGTCGTAAATCGTATTGATGGTCAGCCATTCGGCATAGATTTCGCCATTTTTGCGCCGGTTCCAGATTTCACCTTGCCACGTGCCAGTGGTATTGATGCTGTGCCACATGGTCTGGTAGAAGCTATTGTCTTGTCGGCCCGAGTTCAAAATATTGGCGTTTTTGCCGATGACATCTTCCCGGGTGTAGCCGGTGACATCAGTGAAAGCAGGGTTGATGTCCATGATGATGCCATCAGGGTCGGTCACCGCCATCGCTTCGCTGCTGCTTTGGTAAACCAGCGAAGCGAGTTTCATGGACTCCTCGATCTCTATGCGCTCTGAAATGTCCCTAAAGTAGGTTGTGAACAACTCCTGATCTTCATGACGCAGGTAGTTGGCAGAAATTTCCACCGGCACAATTTGCCCGTTGGCCCTGCGATGCAAGGTTTGGAACAGCATGTTTTTTTGTACCTTCAGGTTGCGCCAGAAATGCGCAAGCTTGAGCGGGTCGTGTGCAGGGTCCCAGTCCCAGGCGTGCGAATTTAGTATGGTTTCCAGTGTGACGCCAAAATGGTCGCAGGCCGCCTTGTTGGCATAAACAATGCGGAAATTCTGGTGCGGGTCGATAATGCCGATGGGGTCGGCAGAATACTCAATCAGGCTCTGGTAGAGGTAAAGCTTCTCATCCGTTTTGATTTGCTCGGACACATCTTCGTATAGGCCGACCACGCCAATGGTTTCGTCGTGCCCGTCTATCAGTGGAATCTTGGAAGAGCGTAACCATTTCTCCTGATCGGATATCCTCAGCCTGGTCTTGCGCAAGGCCATTTCCGGAGCTCCGCTATCCATGACCTTCAAATCTTCGCGATGGTACATGGCCGCTTGTTCAGTAGGCAGCAACTCCGCTTCCGTTTTACCTATGACCTCTTGCGGGTTATGAACACCCATGTCTTGTGCAAAACTCGTGTTGCAGCCCATGAAGCGAGACTCCCGGTCTTTCCAGAAAACGCGCATAGGCAGCGTATCAATGACCGTCCTCAGCAGGTTCTTGGATTCTGACAATTGCTCGTATGGATTGTGAACGCTGGCGATAAAGATGCTCTTGTAGATGTATGTATAGGCAATGACCTTGTAGATATGCCCGAGCAGATTGAACAGATCAGTGAAGTGGGCATACCACGTGAAATAGATCTCACTCATGGCCATGATGCAGGCCGAGGCAAACAGTTCTCTACTATAGTAGTGCTGCGCAGAGTGCAATCTGTACAAGAAGCCAATCGCAGCGAGCAGGAACATGATGGTGAGCGCGTACTCGGTCACAACCTTATATGCGGTGAGCCCCTCACTAGGCTGAAACATCAACGGAAGCGCTGCCTGGTGAAAAATGCAAATCCAGCCGACCATCCCTACGAGTAGGAGAACGCCAACCAGTATCCACCACCGGGAATGACGTGAGTGCTGCATAGGCCATGGAATCAGTACCAATGCTAGCAACCCGAGGGCATTAAGCAGGCGCGCGGCAAGCCAGAAGTTAATGGTCTTGTTGGGATCATTAGGACTGATGAAGTCTGGCATGCCGGGGTAAGAGAGCACATGCATGAGATCGATCGTGCCGATACCCAGAAAGATGCACGCCAGGAAGGCTGCGCTAAGTGAGCGTACTTGGATATACGTGCTCCAACCGACAGCGAAGACCATCATGGAAATGGTGATGGCGAAGGTTTCGAGCGCCGTGTGCAGCGGGACATAGCCAGCTATGCCTCGAGTCATTTCAAAGGGTGGCAGGAATGCCGCTATCACCTGAATGGATATCAGGAGGAGAAGCACCCCGATGATTCTTTTCAATGATGAACGATCGCTGCTATGCGGCCACATGCCTCATCCTCCCGAAGGAGTTTTGTTCTTGTTGTTAGTCGGAACCCAATGCAGCAACGCTTCTTAAGGAATTACCAGTGCATTATTAAGCGGGGAGTTGAAAAAGAAAAGGCCCTTTCGTCGGGCCTTTGATCGTGATTGAACTTTGCGGAGACTGGCAGTTAAGCGCGATACGCTTTTCTGTTTGGGCCGCGTCCTGTTAACTTGTTCTTCACCTTTTTAACAATATAAGCCACCAACATGGCTTTCAGTATTTTGCGCATTTTGATTTCCTCATCAGTTAAGCAACTGACCTATATAATGTGCGGCCCACAGCGCGAAAAATGTACGTTGATACACATAAGCATTTGCTCGCATGTACTAAAATAAGAACATATAAGGCAAGACAAGTCATGAGAAAAGTCGTCAAAACCAAGGAAGAGTGGCAGCAGCAGTTGACCCCCATGCAATACAAGGTCACGCGGGAGGCTGCAACTGAACGCCCGGGTACGGGTGAATACGCTTATCACAAAGAGCACGGCATCTATTCCTGTGTGTGCTGCGGTACGCCACTATTCGAATCCGATACCAAGTTTGACGCGGGCTGTGGCTGGCCCAGCTATTTCGAGCCTATCGACCCCAACAACGTCCGGGAAGAGAAGGACATGTCGCTTGGCATGGTTCGCACCGAAGTGCTGTGCAATGTCTGCGACGCGCATCTTGGCCACGTTTTCCCAGATGGCCCCCCGCCTACGGGATTACGCTACTGTATCAACTCAGCCGCCTTGAGATTCGAACCTCTGCCTCAGAAGTAACCACTCGCTTCCTTCCGCATCTTCATCCTTAGATGCGGCTCCTACCGCACACGGCACTGTACAGAAACGTACATACACTCAGCAGTATGTTGACGTCTAATGGCTTTACATCAATTGCCTGCTTACAGGCTTAAAGGAGAATCATGCTCTATACGATAGCCGTAATTCTGCTCATTCTGTGGCTGCTGGGTCTGGTGTCTTCATACACGGTGGGAGGCTTCATTCACATACTGCTGGTCATCGCCATCGTGATCATCCTGATCCGCGTCATCAGTGGGCGGAAACCCTTGTGAAAGCAATATTTGAAGGAGGGCTCATCATGGATGCCAAATTCACTCTCAAGTTCACACTCGCGGCAATTGCCATAGCGTTCCTGACAGGCAGTCTTCAGGCTTATGCGTTCGGTGATGAAGGTACTGCTGACCAGGGTGCATATGCTAGTGTTTTTCATTCCATGGATACCGATGATGACGGCACGCTGGACAAGAATGAGGTCAAAAATGACAAGCTGTTCAAGGACAGCTTTGCTGATGCTGACCAGAACCGGGACGGTCTGATTGACATGAATGAATACAGCGACCATCGCCGTATGAAGGAGCAACAGAACGTCAAACGTCTGGTGAGTGATGCCGAACTCGTGACCAGGGTAAAAGCCAAGCTCGTGAAGGATGCCGGTCTCAAGTCCATGAAAATCAACGTGGATGCTCACAAGAGCACTGTCATCCTCAGTGGTTTTGTC
>Ga0196976_1001260_pt1 | contig 11891 bp, 13 predicted proteins | sample S3v_513CmetaG_FD_148644 | JGI IMG/M metagenome (GOLD analysis project Ga0196976, IMG submission 148644) | Soil microbial communities from Anza Borrego desert, Southern California, United States - S3+v_5-13C | ecosystem: Environmental > Terrestrial > Soil > Desert | place: USA: California...
GACTTCCTGGCAGTCGATTGCGTTTGACCATTTCCCTTGCCGGCGGTCGGGTCTCCGTCAACTTCTGCGTCAGCCGGCCAACCTCGCAGACCCAACCAAAGCCCCGGTTCTATCTTCAATCGCTTGTGACAAAAAGGCCCCGTGCTGCATCCGACGACGCAGCACGGGGCACTATTCTATCCGTTCATGGCCCAGCCTTTCTCCATGATCCAGTAGCCCAGGCCCAAGATCGCTGCCGGCAGGGCCGCCGCAGCGGCCACCATGGGCACCGCAGGGAGGTGGAAGGGGAGACCCGGCTGCCCTGCCCCCAGCCAGATGGGCAGTCCCGCCGTAATCAACAGGGAGGCCGTCCGGGCCAGGGCCCACCAGGCGTTGTTGCCGGTCGTCTGGGCCGTGTCGCCTTCCGGCCTGGGGGCGGCGTCCAACTCCTGGTCCTCGCCTTCGCCGGCGGTGGCAGCGGCGGCGCCGAAGCCGCCCAGCGTGCCGGCTGCCAGGGCGCCCAGGGTCCAGGCGAGCATCGTCAGGGTGGCGCCCGCATCGGCGCCGGCGGCGATGGCGCCGACCCCCACGGTGAGGCCCACCAGCACCGCCGAGGGCAGGAAGATCGACGTGAACTTGGCGAGCAGCAGGCGCCCGGCGGGAATGGAGGCGAGCCGGTAGAGCAGCATCGTCCGCCGCTCCTTTTCAAAGACCCGCACCACCCAGTGGCCGTAGGACATGAACCAGGCCAGCAGCGCCAGCATGCCCACGAAGGCGACCTGGCGCTCCACGGAGCGGCCAACCATGGCCCGTCCGGCGAACGCGACGCCCACAGTGCCTGCCAGCCAGATCAGCAGCTGAATGCGGGCCACCTTGGAGCGGGCCAACTCCAGCCATTCCCGGGAAAGGACCGCCCGCAACACATGCTGCCGCAAGGGCAGCCAGCGGGAGCGGACCCGGCGGTCCACATCGGCCTCGTTCAGCTCCAGCACCTGATAGACGCCCCGGCGGTAGAGATCTTCCACGGCCGCGGGGCGAATCAGGAGGCCGATCATCAGCAGGAGCCCCGGCACGCCGGTCAGGGTCAGGACCACGCCGTAGGCGATCAGGCGGTACTGGCGCATGATGGTGGCCAGTTCGGTGACGGTGCCGCCTTCGGAGAGGTAGATCAGCGCCGCGGTGACCAGTGCCAGGGTGACCACGCCAAAGAGCATGGTGCCGTTGCGCATCGACTTTGGGGAGAACCGGCTCCAGAACGTCAGCAGCAGTAGCCCTGCCAGATGTGCGATCAGCGCCACGGCGATGCCGAATGCGGCGAGCAGCGGCAAGGCGCCCCACCGGGCGGGGCCGGGCACGACGCTGGAGTAGGCCCAGGCCCAGAGCAGGCAGGACCAGGCCCGGGCGGGGACGGCCTCGATCACCCGGCCGATCAGAAAGGCCAGGGGCCGGGCTGGGGTCAGCTGGAACAGTGGAACGAGGATGCCCTGGTAGAGCTGCGCCTGGCCGCGCACGAAGCCGTACATCATGCCGAACCAGCCCATCTGCACGGCCATGATCGCCAGGATGCCGCCCAGCCCTTCCCGGCTGCCGGCGGCGCTCATGGCGGGCGCCCGCCGGGCGATGAAGATGAAGAAGGCCACCTGCAGCACGAGGAAGATGGCGGCGGTCTTCATTTTTGAGAAGCGGAAGGTCCGGTTGAAGGAGGAGCGCCAGCCTGACCGGGCAATGGACCAGGCGGAGGAGAGGACCTCGCTCATGCCGGTTCCTCCTCCATTTCGGCGGGCACCGCGTCGCCCGTGAGGGTCAGGAAGATCTCTTCCAGGTTGGCCTCCGGCTTGCCCGCCAGTTCAGCCAGTTCGTCTTTTGTGCCCACGCAGATCAGCCGGCCCTTGTGAATCAGGCCGATGCGGCTGGCCAGTTCTTCCGCCGTGTGCAGGATGTGCGTCGTCAGCAGGACGGCCACGCCTTCCGCCGCCCAGCGGGTGACGAGGTCCTTTACTTCCCGGGCCGCCCGGGCGTCAAGCCCGTTGGTCACTTCGTCCAGCAGGAGGACCCGGGGCCGGTGCAGCAGTGCCGTGGCGATGGCCATCTTCCGCTTCATGCCCAGGGAGAAGTCGCGAATCAGCCGGTCCGAGGCCTCCTTCAGGCCGAGCATCTCCAGCAGTTCGGCGGTCCGGGCCTGCCCTTCGGCGCGCGGCATGTTGTACAGGTCGGCCATGAACCAGAGGAACTCCCGGGCGGTCAGCAGCTCGTGCAAAATGGGCGTGTCCGGCACGTAGCCAATGGCGCGCTTGGCCTGCCGGGGCTCCTTCCAAACGTCGTAGCCGCCGATGACCACCCGGCCGCGGGTGGGCGGCAGGAGGCCGACCATCATCTTCATGGTGGTGGTCTTGCCGGCGCCGTTGGCGCCCAGGAACGCAAAGATCTCGCCCGGCCTGACTTGCAGGTCCAGGTCATGGACGGCGGTAAAGCTGCCGTAATCACGCCCCAGGTGATCGAGCAGGATCGCAGGGCTCTGGTTCATAAACGAGTCACCTCATGGGTTTCGACGCTGCCGTTTCACGGGCGGGTGCCGATGCTGGAAACCTTTTTCAGCACATTTTTTGCGCATGCTGTATGGGCGGGCCGACCGGCGCAGGGCAGACTAACGCTACGAAGCCAAATGGAGGGATACGCCCATGTCGAAATCCAGCATGCGCTATCTGGCGGCGCTGGGGGCGGCGGCCTTGCTGCTGAACGCATCCGCACCCGCTCTTGCCCAGAGCCCCCGCTGGGGGCCGGCCAGGGAGGTCGAGGATGGCGCCGACGTCTCAGGCGACGACCGGCCGGCGATGACCTCCGAGACGGCCAAGGCGCCGGCCACGGCCCAGCAGGGGAACGCCCCCGTCAATATCGAGGCCCCTTCGGCGGTGCTGATGGAGGCCCGCAGCGGCCGGGTGCTGTTCGCCAAGAACGCCAACGAACGGCGCAACCCCGCCAGCGTCACCAAGGTCATGACCCTGATTGTCGCCTTTGATGCCATTCGGGATGGCAAAGTGAAGATGGAAGACAAGGTGACCATCTCCGACGAGGCGGCCAAACAGGTCGGGACGATTATCTTCGCGGATACCGGGGAGACCTTCACGCTGGCTGACCTGCTCAAGTCGGTGGCGGTCGGTTCGGCCAACGATGCGGCGGTGGCCGTGGGCGAGCACGTGTCGGGCTCGGTCGATGCCTTCGTTGAGCGGATGAACGCCAAGGCCAAGGAACTGGGCATGATGGATACCCAGTTCAAAAACCCGACCGGCCTCTCGGCCGACGGCCATCTGACCAGTGCGTATGATATCGCCCTGATGAGCCGGTACGCTGCGATCAACTATCCGGAGCTGATGCGGCTCACTTCGGTCTACGGGGCCGATTTGCAGGTGCCCTGGCGGAAGAACGGGCCGACCTTCCGGCTCTGGAACAATAACAAGCTGCTGACCTGGTACCCGGGCGCCGATGGCCTGAAGACCGGGTGGACCGAGGCAGCCGGCTACTGCCTGGCGGCGACGGCGGTCAAGAATGATGTCCGGATGATCTCGGTGGTGATGGGCGCCGAGACGTGGAAGAAGCGGAACGCCGAGGCGGCCAAGCTGCTGGATTTCGGCTTCTCCAACTACACGGCGGTGGAACTGGCGCCCCTGGGTAAGCAGGTGGCGTTGGTCAACGTCGCCCGGGGGAAGCTGCCCGGCCTGCCGGTGGTCCCGCAGTCGCTCTTTGCCGTCAGTGTGGCCAAGGGCGAGCAGAAGAAGGTCCAGACCGAGATTCGGCTGCCGAAGCGGGTGGAGGCGCCCATTCAGCAGGGCCAGGCCATCGGCGAGATGATCGCCACCCTCGACGGCAAGGAGATCGGCAAAGTAACCCTGGTCGCCTTGGTCGCCGTCCCGAAGGCCAACTTCTGGGACACCGTGGTCAACAGTGTGAAGACGATCCTGTTCATCAAGTGATCTGTGAGTCACGGGCCTGCCGGTCTTTGCCGGCGGGCTTTTTTTCGTATCACAGGCCGGTGACCAGGTCTGCGGTGCTCCACATAAGTTGTTGGTAGTTGCGGCGCTTACATAGCTTTGGAGAGTGATAACGATGCCAGACCGAGAGAATCCCTTTTACGGACAGCCGGCCGGTCAGTTCTCTGACAGGCATCGGCCCGGGTATCCGGTGGCAGATGGCATCAGGAACAGCGCCGGGAGCGGTCCGCAGCGCAGACCGGGCAACAGGACCAGGAGCGGCGCTGATCCTCGGGGTGAGGCCCCCCCGGCGGGCAGTCAGAAGGAAAGCCTCAAGGGCATATCCGGGGGCACTGCTGAGAATACGTATGTAGAGGCCTCCCCAGCCAGTGCAGGGGAAAGCTCTGAGGGGAACTCTGAGGAGAGTTCCGAGGTTAGATCCGAGGCGAGATCCGAGGATTGTCCATGGTGCTGTGGCCGACCGGTTCCTCAGTCAATCTGTCCGGAACACGAACTTCTCCATGGCATCGCCCTTGAAGAAGTGGCCATCGCGCATCTGATCAACGCCGAAGCCGAGAAAGCACAGGCTGTTGCCAAGCACCGACACCCTCCACTTTCACCCGAAGAACTGATCGAGTATCAGCGATCCATTGCGAAGGTGCTGGAAATGGCGGTCGAACAGGAAAAGCTCTTGCTCAGGAAGCTGCGCCTGCTACTCTACAAGCCTCACCGCTGAGAGATTCGCCGCAAACGGTTGGACCAGGCCAGGGGGAGCCACTCCCCCCTGGCTTTCTGCTTTCACTTGTCGGAATTTGACGACCGATTGATGGCAAAGTTGGTAGGACATACCTTTTTGGATACAGAAACGAACTTCTCAGACAAGGGGTGATGCACGTGACGATGGAGCACGCTACGGTCGGCGCCAATCTGGTTACCCGGCTGACCGGGGAGTTGGACCTTGTCGCCGCGGCCGAATTCCGGCGGGTGGTCGATGACCTGCTCGACCGGCGGAAGCTTCGGCACCTGGTCGTCAACCTGGAGCTGGTCACCTTTCTGGACAGCTCCTTCCTGGGCGCCCTGATCGGCCGCTACAAGCGGATCCATAATGACGGCGGCCGCCTCATTTTGGTCGGCACGCCCCGCTCGGTCCGCCCCACGCTGGAGGCGGCCGGACTGTACAAAATTGTGACCGAATATCCGTCGGAGTCAGATGCGCTCGCCGGCGCCTGACCTGCCGGTCAGCAGAGAGGAGGGGTACTGGTGCAGCAGAATCGGGTCGTGGCTGAACTGGCCTCGGTTCCCCAGAACGTGGGGGTAGCCAGGCTGCTGGTGGCCATGGTGGCGGCCCAGGCCGACTTCACCGTGGCCGAAGTCGACGAGATCAAGCTGGCCGTTTCGGAGGCGGTGACCAACGCCGTCATCCACGGCTACAGCGGGCAGCCGGACCAGACCGTCCGGGTGGAGGTCTCCCTCGCAAACAACCACCTTGAGGTAGTCGTAGCTGACGAGGGGCGCGGCATTGACGACATCACCCTCGCGATGCAGCCGGCCGTCTCCTCCGACCCGGACCGGATGGGCCTTGGCTTCTGCTTCATGGAATCGCACATGGACTCCCTCGAGGTCGAATCATCACCGGGGCGCGGCACCCGTGTGCGCATGACCAAGAAGGCCGGTTCCGAACGCATGGCCCGGGCGACGGGCAGCTGAGCGCTTCTATGCCAGAAGAACGGCTCCTGGAAGAGCGAGGCTGGCCCGATCAGGTGGTCCGCGCACTGATCGGCAGAGCCCAAAGCGGCGACAAGACAGCCCGAGACGAACTGGTCGAGGCGAACCTGCGGCTGGTCCGCAGCCTGGTCTCCCGGTTCGCCAACACGTCCGCCGACCCGGAAGATCTCTACCAGCTTGGCTGCATCGGGCTGCTCAAAGCGGTGGACCGGTTTGACCTCTCGTACGATGTCCGCTTCAGCACCTATGCGGTCCCGCTGATTCTCGGCGAAATCCGGCGCCACCTGCGGGACGACGGGCCCCTGCGGGTCAGCCGCGGGCTCAAGCAACTGGCCCAGCAGGCCCGCCGGGTGCAGGAGAAGCTATCCGGCGACCTGGGCCGTGAGCCCACCGTGGCGGAGATCGCCGGCGCCCTTGGGGTTGCGCCGGAAGAAGTGGTCGAGGCCCTGGACGGCGCCCGGGCGCCCGCCTCCATCCACCAGACCGTCCACGAAAGCGAAGGCGACCCGATCTATCTGCTCGATCAGCTTTCCGCCGACGGCGACGCCCGTGAAGGGCAGTGGCTCGACCATGTGGCCCTGCGCGAAGGCATGTCCAAGCTGGAGCCAAGGGAGCAGATGATCATCATGCTCCGCTTCTTCCGTGACAAGACGCAGACCGAAGTCGCCGAGATTCTGGGCTGCAGCCAGGTGCAGGTATCGCGGCTGGAACGGCGTGCCCTTGAGCATATCCGCCGGTTTATGGATGCCAGTTAGCTGCTTGCCACGCCTGTGTATACTTACCCCGGTGCGTGGGATGATATTGACAGGGTCCAGCGAGGCCCTGACCGGAAGTCGTCCGGGTGTTGGGGCGTCCGCCGCGTGGCTCGGTCGGTGGGGCCTGACACCCGCGGCTTCCGGTTTGATCTTCCATCCAATGCAGCATCCAACGGGGGTGGGCCATCTGCCAACCTGTCACGTGTACCGCAACGGCCGGCTGACCGGCCTGACTGTGCCGCCGGCGACCACACCCATGTGGCCCGGCAAACCCATCGAGCCAGACGAGGGCCTGTCAGGGATCTCTCTGGGCATGCCGCCCCCCGAACCGGACGGTGCGCACACTGAAAGTGCGATGATTCCCGGCCCTCTGGCATAAAGGAGAGGAGGATCTGATGCTGGCCGTCGACTGGCTGGGCATGGCGCTGACGGTGGGCGTAACGGCGCTGCTGCTGCCCGGGCGATACCGGCTGCTGCGGGCGCTGCTGGCCATGTTGATTGCAGAAGCCGGCCGGCTGATCGTCACTTTTGTGACCGGCGGAGCCATACTGTCCGTGACAGTGGCCGGAGCCTTTACCCGCGTGGAGGCGGCCGGGGCGGGGTATCCGCTGCTCCAGGCTGCCGGCATGGCCGCTGCAGCCGTTGTTGCCGTGGTGCTCTCCCGCCGTGTGGCGAAGGACGTCCTGCTCTATGCTGCCCTGGCCGGCGGCGCGATTCTCTTCTTGCGGGGGTGGGGCGTATGAAGACCCCGATACGGGTCATTTTGATTACGGATGGAGACAAGGTGGCCCGGCGGGCCATGGAGCATGCCGCCAGCCGGCTTGGCTTGCGCTGCATTTCCGCCTCGGCTGGTAATCCGACGCCGCTGGCGGGGCCTGATCTGGTGGAATTGATCAAGCAGGCCGCCTACGACCCCGTGCTGGTCATGGTCGACGACAAGGGGAACCCCGGCCTGGGCGCGGGGGAGAAGGCCCTGGCTTACATATGCGAAAGCCCGGACGTCCAGGTGCTGGGCGCCATCGCCGTCGCCTCCAACACCAAAAACGCTGTGGGCGCCCCGGTCGATGTATCGATCACCCGCGACGGGCGGATTGTCGATGCGCCGGTCGACAAGAACGGGCTGCTGGACCCTTACCGGCCCATGCTGCGGGGCGACACGGTGGACGTGCTGCGGGACCTGAATGTCCCGGTGGTGGTCGGCATCGGCGACCCCGGCAAGATGGAAGGGGCCGACTGCGTTGAGCACGGGTGCGAAGTGACCACCCGGGCGATCATGGAAGTGCTGGCGCGCACCGTGGGGCAGGTTCCCGATCCCATGGCCGGGCATGAACCGAACCAGGTCCGCAGGTAGATATTATCAATATCGTTCACCCCAATCAGAAGATTTTGGACCCGGCCAATCCCAGCGATGGCCGGGCTGTTGGCGCGTTGACTCCGATACGTAAGGCATGCTAATGTTACATGTAACTTGGCATCACTTTAGTATGGCAAACCATCTGCTGCTGGGAGGACATATAGGCCTATGCACTTTTATGGGACTGCGGCGAAGAACGCACTCGGTCACCTGACGATTGGCGGTGTCGATACTGCTGAGTTGGCCAAGGAATTCGGCACCCCGCTTTATATCATGGATGAAGCGCTGATTCGGAAGAACTGCCAGGCATACGTCACCGCGTTTGCTCAGATGTACCCCAACGCTGAGGTTGCGTTCGCCTCCAAGGCGTTCCTGTGCAGCGCCATGGCAGTCCTGGTCGCCCAGGAAGGGATGTCGCTGGACGTCGTGTCCGGCGGTGAAATCGCCACAGCGATGAACGCCGGCTTCCCCATGGAGCGGACTTACTTCCACGGCAACAACAAGACGCAGCGTGAGGTCGAACTGGCCCTCGCCGCCGGTGTCGGCCGGATCATCGTCGACTCCGTCCACGAGCTGCACCTGCTCAACCGCATCGCCGGCGCCCAGGGTGCGGTCCCGAAGATCTTTCTGCGCCTGACGCCCAACGTGGGCGCCCACGGCCATCACTATATCAGCACCGGCCAGCTGGACTCCAAGTTCGGCATTCCCATCGAAACGGGCGACGCCCTGGAAGCCACCAAGCTGGCGCTATCGCTGCCGAACGTGGAACTGGTTGGCTTCCACTGCCACATTGGCTCGCAGATTCACGACCTGGCCGGTTATCGCGTCGCTGCAGACCGGATGCTCCGGTTTGTGGCCACGGCGAAGGCGGAGACCGGGTTTGTGGCACATGAACTGAACCTGGGCGGCGGCCTGGGCGTTCGGTATGTCGATGCCGATACCCCCAAGCAGCCCGAGCAGTTGGTCGAGTTCATGATCGATGTGGTGACGAGCGTCTGCGCGGAGCTGGAGCTCGACTTGCCGAAGCTGATCATCGAGCCGGGCCGGTCCATCGTTGGCGAGGCCGGCACCACCCTCTATACCATCGGCACGGTCAAGGAGGTTCCGGGCATCCGGACCTACATTTCGGTCGACGGCGGCATGGGTGACAACATTCGGCCGGCGCTCTACCAGGCCGAGTACGAGTGCGTGGTGGCCAACAAGCTGAAGGTCCCGGCGAATAAGAACGTGACCGTCGCGGGCCGCTACTGCGAGTCCGGTGACATGCTATTGCACGATGTGAAGGTGGCAAACACGGTGGACACCGGCGACCTGCTGGCGGTTTTCACCACGGGCGCCTACAACTACTCCATGGCCTCGCACTACAATCGGTATCCCAAGCCCGCCGTGGTCTTCGTGGCGAACGGCCAGGCCGAGCTGGTGGTGCGCAGGGAGTCGTTCCAGGAGATGGCGGCTTTTGACCTGATTCCGGAGCGGATGCAGGCCAAGGTGGCGCGGTAAACGACAAAAGAACCCGCCGGCCTGCATCAGGCCGGTGGGTTTTTGCGCGCCTCTTGTAGCTGACGCTTTGGTGGTGCTGGTCGCCCTGTCAGTCCACGAATGCAAGCCAGCTTACCGTCTTGGCGTGCATTTGTGGACCAAGAGCACCGTTTTCGTGGGTTTCAGGCTCCATACAGGTAGATTTTCTCGGCTCCGTCCCCTTTTGCATGCCTGAGTAGGGGGTGGGCCGTGCAAAAGGGGACGGAGCCATCGTGGGCATCGGTGGGAGAGACTCCCCCTCGCCGGGTAGCAGCCCCCCGGACATGTCGTCCAGGAGGCATACACCAGGGTACTAGATTGCTTGTCACGTAGTTCCACGACCGCGTCAAGGGTACAGCGCCGATTAATCCTCCCGCCCTCGCCTGGGGCCAGGCGCCCCGTCCTGACGGCCGAGGTTCGGTTGGTCCGGTGAATGCGGCAAAGACCCTGTGACTGATGCCGACCATTCTGGTGCCCAAGGAGCCAGCCGAAGCCGACGCTCGCGCGTTGTGACCGCTTTTGGCGGCGTAGCGTGGGGGAAGCGGGAGGGTGCTGACAGCATGCTCGTCGCCTCAGACGCAACCCGGCGAGGTCACTACCAATCGTCCCCTGAACCGATATGCGAATCCGTAGGTGACCTCTCTGTACTTGCCCCTGGGAAGGACGTCAGCAGTCATGGTTGGAACTTTCGGAACGAAATCAACGTCCATCGAGTTAAGCCGGTGACACTCGCGCTTTGCCGGACAAGTTCGCTGCCAGGCTCTTGTGGAGATGGGAGGGTTGGCGTATTCCGACGAGAAAGGCCTTGAAGAGTGTAGTCCATAACGTTGCTGAATCGTTCGCCAGCACCACCAACTATATTGACGGAGACTACGTACTCGGCCACATCGTTCAAGCGGCGTGGACGACCGCCGCTACCCAACTCAGGGCGGATCTCCTTACGGGGCAAATCGCCCCAACGCCACTCTTGGTACCGCCGGTCCGGCGAAGCGTGGAGTTCTACGTGGTGGATTTTCGGAGCCTGGTGAAGCGGACGCAGTCGGACGACCGCTTTGTGTCGTCGGCTGAGCTCCTCGTGACTGTAGACCCAAACAAGAGGCGCCCCCATTTCGGCACTCGGCTGTACGAGTCACCGTTTTCTTGCAGGGTCTGCGTCACCGATGACCGTGGCAGGAGATACGAACATGTCGTTTCCGGCTGGTGGTTTCCGGAGCACCCGCCAGAGCCTGACTTGGCCGCCAGGGGTTGAGGGGAGGGACTTGTTTTGTTCGAATGGCTTCCAGGCCTGCCGGCATCGGGGCCGCTCCCCGTGCAGTTCTCTGCCACGGGTCGTGGCACACACCGCGAAGGGCTTGTTGTTCGGTTTCAGCAAGAGCGTGGAGCTACCTGGGTCGGTGAATGTGGCGGGGGTAGCCGCTTATGTGCCTCTACCTGAGTGAGCAGTTGGTACCCGGGCCGCTTTCGCTGTATGTGGCATACGCCGGCTCTGAGGGGGCGCCCATCATTCATCACAGATCAATCACCCCTGGTTACTTCACCACCTCTGCGGTGGCGGCCCTTGCCTACGACAGCTTACTGACGGTAGAACCAGAATACCGGGTGGAGGGATAGGCCGTGCCCTTCTTTGAAATCGACGTGCCGACTCCCCTGAGCGACTGCATCTCCCATTGCGAGGTTGAGTGCGTCATGGGGTGCTGCGGCATTGACGCGGTCTCTACCGATCCTGCCTTGATCGAAGAGTGGGTGCATGAGGCAGGCCTTGAGCAGGCTCTTCGGGCGCTAACCCAAGTTGAGGATCTGATGGCTGTGGTCGAGAATCCGTTGAACCACGTTGTGTCTCACTTTCTTAACCATCAGACTGGCAACGAGAACGGGCGTAGTACGTTGCTCACGTTCCTCCAAAGGTTCAAGGAAGCACTCCAGACCGCAACTCAAGGGGCCCGTAATGATATCGAGGAGGAAGGTCGCGACCCGGATTAAGCGATAACGCTATCATGGTCGACGGTCGGGCGGTAACAGCCCTCTGCCACGCAGTCCTATGTACCAAGAGAGCGAACGCAGTGTAGAACTGCTTTTCAATGGCGTCCGTTTCGTCGGCACGGTGCGATTTGAGCCAAACCCTTACGCTGCTGTCCAGGTGAGAACCATGGTGACCGAGGGGCTTGTCCAATCGATAGCAAAAGGGATGGCAGAAGGCTATGTGGAATAGTCCTCCTGCCATCCTTTTTGTTGTTGGTATCCCCATTGGTCACCACGGCGGTAACGCGGTAATACTCACCCATCCGAAACGTATGCAGCCTGATGGATGCCAGTTCAGCCGCTCCTCGAGTATTGCCCCAAGGAGACGTTGAAGGGCCACGGAAGTTCCGTGGCCCGATCCTACAGACGGGGGGAAGGTGAAGGGGGGGCGACAGCCCCCCCTTTCACTTATCATGGTGGGCGGTACTGGGATCGAACCAGTGACCCCACGCGTGTGAAGCGTGTGCTCTCCCGCTGAGCTAACCACCCCTGGTAGAGCCTATTATACCCAACCTCCCCGCTCCCCGCAAGCGAATTATCCGAGAACAGCGACAACCGGGTGCAGATCGCCATCCA
>Ga0196976_1001261_pt1 | contig 11890 bp, 10 predicted proteins | sample S3v_513CmetaG_FD_148644 | JGI IMG/M metagenome (GOLD analysis project Ga0196976, IMG submission 148644) | Soil microbial communities from Anza Borrego desert, Southern California, United States - S3+v_5-13C | ecosystem: Environmental > Terrestrial > Soil > Desert | place: USA: California...
AACCCGATTATGGAGACCTTCACCGTCAGCGTGGCCGAGTCGCACGAACGGCTGGTGCCGGCCGTGGGCGCCACCGAGACCGCCACCCAAGCGGGGGTGAAGTAAGTGCGTTTCGGCGTGACCGTCTTTCCCGGTACCAACTGCGAAATGGATACCTACCACGCCCTGCGGGAGGTCCTCGGGCTGGAGGCTGACTACGTTTGGCACCAGGAGCGGGACTTGTCCAACTACGATGCCATCGTGATTGCCGGCGGGTTCTCCTACGGCGACTACCTGCGGACCGGCGCCATTGCCCGGTTCTCCCCCGTGATGGAATCGATCGCCGAGTTCGCCGCCCGGGGCGGGCTGGTATTGGGCATCTGCAACGGCTTTCAAATTCTCTGCGAGGCGGGGCTGCTGCCCGGCGCCCTGCTGCGCAACGCCCACCTGCAGTTCCGCTGCTCCTGGTCGCATCTGCGGGTGGAGAATGCCGCCACGCCTTTTACTGCTGCGTGCGCCCCCGGTCAGGTATTGAAAGTTCCCGTCAACCATGGCGAAGGCAACTACTTTGCCGATCCGGAGACCCTGGCCGAACTGAACCGGAACAGCCAGGTGCTCTTCCGCTATTGCGATGCGCAGGGCAACGTGACCCGCGAGACCTGCCCCAACGGTTCCGTGGAGAATATCGCCGGCATTATGAACAAGGCAGGCAACGTGATGGGCCTGATGCCCCACCCCGAGCGGGCCTGTGAGCTGATTCTCGGTTCGGAAGAGGGCGCCTACATCTTCAAGTCGATGACAGCCGGGAGGAAGGCGCATGTCTGATCAGGTCTGGACCCAGGTAGGCCTCAAGCAGGCCGAGTACGACCGGGTAGTCGCGATTCTGGGCCGCACCCCTAACCATGTAGAGCTGCAGATGTTCGGCGTGATGTGGTCCGAGCACTGCTCATATAAGCACTCACGTTCTACCCTGAAGAAGCTGCCCACCAAGGGCGAGCGGGTCCTGCAGGGCCCCGGCGAGAACGCGGGCGTAATCAAGGTGACCGACGGTCTGGCGGTCGCTTTTAAAATTGAGTCGCACAACCACCCCAGCTTCGTGGAGCCCTTCCAGGGGGCCGCCACAGGCGCCGGGGGCATTCTGCGGGATGTCTTTACCATGGGCGCCCGCCCCATCGCTCTGCTCGATTCGCTCCGCTTCGGCCAGTTGGATGATCCCAAGCAGCGGCATCTCTTCAGCGGTGTGGTGGCGGGCCTCGGCCACTACGGCAACTGCATGGGCATTCCCACGGTGGGCGGCGAGGTCTACTTTGACGATTCCTACAAGGGCAATTGCCTGGTCAACGCCATGTGCGTGGGCATTGTCGAGCCCGGGAAGATTCACAAGGGCATCGCCCGGGGGCCGGGCAATCCGATCATGGTGGTGGGCGCCCGCACGGGGCGTGACGGCATTCATGGTGCCTCCCTGCTGGCATCCGCCGAGTTTGGCGAGCAGGCTGAGGACAAGCGCCCGTCCGTCCAGGTGGGCGACCCGTTCATGGAAAAGCTGCTGCTGGAAGCCTGCCTGGAGCTGTTCGAGACGGACGCCGTGGTCGGCATTCAGGACATGGGCGCCGCCGGCTTGATTAGCTCCTCCTCCGAGATGGCCGCCCGCGGCAACGTGGGCCTGGAGATCGATGTGCGCAAGGTCCCCGCCCGGGAAGAGGGTATGCAGGCCTGGGAGTTCCTGCTCTCCGAGTCGCAGGAGCGGATGCTCGTCTGCGTGGCGAAGGGCCGGGAGCCTGAGGTCGAGGCGATTTTCCAGAAGTGGGGCCTGCTCTCCGCCGTCATCGGGCAGGTGACGGATGACGGCATGCTCCGGGTGCTGGATAACGGCGAAGTGGTGGCGGAATGCCCCGCCCACGCCCTGGCCGACGAGGCGCCGGTCTACCATCCCGAGAAGAAAGAGCCGGCCTACCTGGCCGAGCTGCGCAAGTTCGACTACGGCACGGTGCCCATGCCGACGGACTGGAACCACGTGCTGCTGAAGCTGCTCGGCAGCCCGAACATCGGCAGCAAGGAATGGGTCTACCGCCAGTACGACCACATGGTCCTCCTTGGCACGGTAATCGCCCCGGGTGCGGACGCAGCGTTGCTGAGGCTGCGGTCGGCCGCGAAACCCGGCAAGCACGGGGTGGCCGGCGGGGGCGCCGCCATGCACCAGAGCGACATGGGCCTTGCGCTGAAGACCGACTGCAACGCGAGATACGTCTACCTGAACCCTAGGCGGGGTGCCGCGATCGCAGTGGCGGAAGCCGCCAGGAACGTGGTCGTCACCGGCGCCCTGCCCGTGGCCATTACGAACAACCTCAACTTCGGCAACCCCGAAAAGCCCGAGATCTTCTGGACCCTGGACCAAGCTGTCGACGGGATCGCCGAGGCCTGCACGGCGCTGAATACCCCCGTCACCGGCGGCAACGTCTCGCTGTACAACGAGACCGCCGGCGAACCGATCTACCCGACCCCGACCATCGGCATGGTGGGCATCCACGAGGACGTGGCCAACGCCGTCACGCCGGGCTTCAAGAACGGCGGCGACGTCATCGTCCTGCTGGGTGAAACGCACGACGAACTGGGCGGTTCCGAGTATCTGAAGGTGATCCACGGTCAGGTCGGCCACGACTGCCCGAACCTGGACCTGGCACTGGAGCAAAAAGTCCAGAAGGCCGTACTCACAGCCATCAGCGAGGGCATCATCACCGCCGCCCACGACGTGGCCGACGGCGGCCTGATCGTCGCCCTGGCCGAAATGGCCATCGCGGCGCCGAACCCCGACGCCCGGGGCTGCCAGCTTAACCTCTTTGCCAACGAAGGCCGGCTCGACGGCCATCTCTTCGGCGAAAGCCAGTCCCGCGTGCTGCTGACCGTCAGCCGTGACAACGTCATGCGGCTCCGCTCCATCTGCATCGCCGAGGGCGTGCCCCACCGCCTGATCGGCGACGTCACCGGCGACGGCCGCTTCGTGGTAGCCGGGCTGGCCCCGGGCCATGAGTCCGAGTTCATCTTCCGCCGCCAGACCCTGATCGATCTCGCTGTGGATGACCTGGCCAAAGCCTACAAGGAGGCGATTGGGCAGTGGATGGGAGCTTAGCGCAGGCGCTCCGTCCCTATCGATGGAACCTGGCCTGTCACCCCGACAAGGGCCCCATGGACGAATGCGGCGTGGTCGGCATCTTCGGGCTACCGGATGCTTCCCGGGTGGCCTACCATGCCCTGATCGCCCTGCAGCACCGGGGCCAGGAGAGCGCGGGCATCGTCACCAGCGACGGCAAGGACCTGAAGACCTACAAGGGCATGGGCCTGGTCAGCGACGTCTTCAGCAACCCGGCCCACCTGGAGCGGCTGGACGGGCACATGGCCATCGGGCATGTGCGGTATTCGACCACCGGCTCCTCCAACCTGGGCAACGCCCAACCGATTCTGGTCAACTCCCGGCGGGGCGGCCTGGCCCTGGCCCACAACGGCAACCTGGTGGACGCCGACCCGATTCGCGCCCAGCTCGAAGACGAGGGCGCCATCTTCTCCACCACGGTGGATACCGAAGTGCTGGCCCACCTGATCGTCCGGGCCCGCAAGGAGAGCCTGGAAGAAGGCGTCGCCCACGCCCTGAGCCAGGTCCACGGCGGCTACGCCCTGCTGATCATGGCCAAGGATAAGCTGATTGGCATCCGGGACCCGCACGGCATCCGGCCCCTGCAACTGGGCAAGCTCGGCGGCGCCTGGGTCCTGGCCTCCGAATCCTGCGCCTTTGACACCATCGGGGCGGACTTCGTCCGCGAGATCGCCCCGGGCGAGATGGTCACCATCACCGGCGAGGGGCAACTCCGCTCCCAGACGGCGGTCAAGGCCGCCGGTCAGAGCCGGCCCTGCATGTTTGAGTTCATCTACTTTGCGCGGCCCGATTCGCAGCTGGAGGGCGTCAACATGCACGCCGTCCGCAAGGCGATGGGCCGGGAGTTGGCCCGGGAAGCGCCTGCCGAGGCGGATATCGTCATCGGGGTGCCGGACAGCTCCATTTCGGCGGCGACGGGCTACGCTGAGGCGTCGGGCATTCCCTACGAAGTCGGGCTGATCAAGAACCGCTACATCGCCCGCACGTTCATTCTGCCGTCCCAGGTCAAACGGGAGACGGCGCTCAAGCTGAAGCTCAATCCGCTGCGGAAGGTGATTGAGGGCAAGCGGGTGGTGCTGGTGGACGACTCCATCGTGCGGGGCACCACATCGAAGCACCTCGTCACGCTGCTGCGGGAGGCGGGCGCCCGGGAAGTGCACATGCGCATCTCCTCGCCGCCGTACGTCAACGCGTGCCACTACGGTATCGACACCAGCCGTTCCAAGGAGCTGGCGGCCAAAGGGCGGAGCATCGAGCAGATTCGGGACATGGTCGGGGCCGACAGCCTGTACTATCTGTCGACCGAGGGGATGGTCAAGGCGGTGGGCGTGCCGACGGATGCGGGGCGCGGCTTCTGTCTGGCCTGCTTCAATGCCGACTACCCGGTGCCGATTCTGGAGAACGTGGACAAGTACTCGCTGGAGGGGGCGCCGGGCGATGACTGAGAAGCCGATTACCTATGCGGATACGGGCGTCAACCGGGAGCGGCACTATGAACTGGTGAAGCGAATCGCCGCCCACACGGGCCGGACCAACCGGCCGGGGGTGTTGGGCGGCATCGGGGCGTTCGGCGGTTTCTTTGCGCCTGACCTGAGCAAGTACCCGAACCCGGTGCTGGTCAGCGGCACCGACGGCGTGGGCACCAAGCTGAAGCTGGCCTTCCAGAGCGGCAAGCACGATACCGTTGGCCAGGATCTGGTGGCCATGTGCGTCAACGATATCCTCTGCCAGGGCGCCGAGCCGCTCTTCTTCCTGGATTACATCGGGGTGGGGGAGAAGGACCTGGCGATTCTGGAGCAGGTGGTGCGGGGCGTGGCGGACGGCTGCCTGCTGGCGGGATGCGCCCTGATTGGCGGCGAGACGGCGGAACTGCCGGGCATGTACCCGCCGGGCGAGTATGACATGGCGGGTTTTGCGGTGGGCATCGTCAACCGGGACCGGATCATTACCGGGGAGCGGGTGCAGGCTGGCGACAAGCTGGTGGGTCTGGCGTCGTCCGGGCTCCATTCCAACGGGTATTCGCTGGCGCGACGGGTGCTGCTGGGGGCGTTTGCGCCAGACGACCGGCCGGCGGAGTTGGGCGGTCAATCCGTAATCGATGTGATGATGACGCCGACCCGCATCTACGCGAAGTCGTTCCTGGGGCTGTATGAGCGGTTTGAGATCCACGGCGCCGCCAATATCACGGGCGGCGGCTTCCATGAGAATCTCCCGCGGATGCTGCGGGACGGCGTGCGGGCGGTACTGAACTGGGGGACCTGGGAGGTCCCGCCCATCTTCGGGCTGATCCAGCGGCGGGGGCCGGTGGAAGACCGCGAGATGGAATCGACCTTTAACATGGGCCTGGGTATGGTCCTGGCGGTGCCGGGAGCGATCGCTTCAGACGTGGTGGCCGCTGCGCGCCAACTGGGCGAGCAGGCCTGGATCGTCGGTGAGGTTGTGAGCGGTGAGCCGGGGGTGGAGGTGCGGCGATGATCCGCATCGGGGTGCTGGTCTCCGGGCGGGGTTCTAACTTGCAGGCCCTGCTGGACGCCTGTGCTGATGGGCGCATCGACGGCCAGGTGGTCGTGGTGATCGCCGACAAGGCGGATGCGTTTGGCCTGGAGCGGGCGCGGCAGGCGGGGGTCGCGGCCATTTTTGCGGACCCGGCGGCATATGAGACAAAGAACGCTTACGATTTGGCTTTGGCGGAAACCCTGAAGGGTAAGCAAGTCGACCTGGTCTGCCTGGCGGGGTTCATGCGGCTGGTCCGCAAGCCCCTGCTGCAGGCTTTTGAAGGTCGGATTATCAATGTTCATCCGTCGCTGCTGCCGGCGTTTCCGGGACTGGAGGCGCAGCGGCAGGCGCTGGAGTACGGCGCCCGCGTTGCGGGCTGCACGGTCCATTTTGTGACCGCCGGCATGGATGAGGGGCCGATCATTCTCCAGTCGGCGGTGCCGGTGTTGGCGGATGATACGGTGGTGGAACTGAGTAGCCGAATTTTGCAGGAAGAGCATCGGATCTATCCCGAGGCGGTGCAGTTGTTCGCACTGGGGCGACTGCGCGTGGAGGGTCGGCGGGTGCAGATCGGGTAGGAGGTGCCGCAGTAGTGCCATGCGTGAGGCGACTGGCCGTGGGAGCGGTGCTGCTCAACGAGACGGGGCAGATTCTCCTGGTCCGCAACCGCGGGCACTACCGGCCTCACTGGTCGCTGCCGAAGGGGTCGTGCGAGGAGGGAGAGCCGCTCCTCGAGACCATGGAGCGCGAGGTGAAGGAAGAGACAGGGCTCCGTGTGGAAATGGTGGAATTGGCATTTGTGACGGAGTGGTTTGTGGCGTCGCGGCAGGAGTGGTACCTTCAGTTCTACTTCTTTGCCCGTGTTGTGGGTGGAGAGTTGGGTGTGCCTCCTGATGACGAGGATGTGACCTCAGTTGAATGGGTGAGTCCCTCTGAGGTACGGTCGTACATGAATTACCGACCTTGGGTAGAACCGTTGTTCTGCTGGTTGTCTGAGCGGAGGCCGCGGTACCACATCTTTTAGCCTTGGTCGGGCGCCGGGCAGGGGTATCGCGTGCGCTCCGAGGCTGCGGGAAGGGGCAGTAAGCCCTCGGGTTAGCGGCAGCACCGGAACCGCTGTTTGGGGACCGCCTTGAGGGACGCACCGCCGGCAAGGAGCAACTTCCGAGGACACTGCGATTTTGGCCCCGGAGGAAGTTGCTCCGCAGCTGTCTGCCTTAGCAGTTGGGTAGCGGGGCTAACTGCCCCTACCCGCAGCCTCGAACAGCTTGGGCGATACCCCTGCCCGGCGCCCTCCGGTCACGCCCGGTACACTCCATAGCTTGTTAGCGTTTAAGTTAGTGCTTAGGTAGAAAGTCAGGCGGTGGTGGGAGACTTGGCGACGCAGTTCATCATGGGGCTGGGACTGGTTGAAGACGAAGAGAATATTCTCCTGGTGCTCAATCGCTGGCCCATTGGTGAGGTGTGGTCGCTGCCCGGGGGACGCCTTGAGCTTGGCGAGGCGATGACGGACTGCGTGGTGCGGGAGGTGCAGGAGGAGACCGGGGTGCTGGTGGCGCCGGTGGAACTTGCCTATACCGTCGATGCGCATAACATTCCGCACGACCAGCATTTCCTGGTGCACGTTTTCTCCTGCCGGGTCGTCACGGGGACGCCCCGGACGCCTGCGGGCGACGAATTTGTGATTGATGTGAAGTGGGTTCGCCGTGATGAGGTGGCCCGGTACATAACCTGGCCGATTTACCGAGACCCGTTGCTGGCCTATCTGGCCGGGCATGAGAAGAAGTATTGGCTCGATCGCGACGCTTATCGCCCCGAGGATGGCAAGGGACCCAAGTGAGGGGAGGATTCGACCTATGACGGTCAAGCGGGCACTTATTAGCGTGTACGACAAAAAGGGCATCGTCGACTTCGCCCGGGAGCTGCATGCCCTGGGCGTTGAACTCATTTCCACCGGCGGGACCTTCCGGGCCTTGCAGGAGGCGGCGATTCCGGTGCTGGAAGTGGCTCAGGTGGCCGGGTTCCCCGAGATTTTGGATGGCCGGGTCAAGACCCTGCAGCCCCAGATTCACGCCGGGATTTTGGCCATTCGCTCCAACCCGGAGCATATGGCCCAGCTCAAAGAGCATAACGTGACGCCCATCGATATGGTGGTCGTTAATCTGTATCCATTCCGGGAGACGGTGGCCAACCCCGACGTCAGCCTGGAAGATGCGGTCGAGAAGATTGACATTGGCGGTCCCTCCATGGTCCGGGGCGCTGCAAAGAACTGGCAGGACGTGGCTGTGCTGGTCAACCCCGAGCGCTACAGCCAGGTGCTGGCCGAACTGCGGGCGTCCGGCGAAGTGGCATTGACCACCAAGTTTGAGCTGATGGTCGAGGCGTTCCAGCACACCAGCGCCTACGACACGGCCATCGCCGCCTGGCTGGCCGGCCGGGGCCGGGAGATTGTCGCGGCCCGCCAGGGTGGACAGGCCCCGCCCCCCAACACGGCCTTTTCACAGACCATGACGCTGCAGTTAAGCAAAGTCCAGGACCTGCGCTACGGCGAGAATCCTCATCAGACAGCGGCCTTCTATGCCGACGGCACCCAGGGCGGCACCACCGTCGGCGGGGCGAAGCAGCTTCACGGCAAGGAGCTTTCCTTTAACAACATCAACGACGCCCACGCGGCCTTGGAACTGGTCAAGGAGTTTGAGCAGCCCGCCGCCGTGGCGGTCAAGCATGCCAACCCCTGCGGCGTGGCCGTGGCGCCCACCATCGCCGAGGCGTACCGCAAGTGCTACGAGGCGGACACCGTCTCGATCTTCGGGGGGATTATCGCCCTGAACCGGCCCTGTGACGAGGAGACGGCCAAAGAGATCAGCCGGATTTTCGTGGAGATTGTGCTGGCGCCGTCCTTTGAGCCGGGCGCCCTGAAAATCCTGACCAAGAAGAAGGATATCCGGCTGCTGGAACTCGGCGAAATCCAGCGCCAGGCGCCCGTCGGCCACGATGTGAAGCGGGTCGCCGGGGGCTTCCTGCTGCAGGACTGGGACGCTGCCGCCGAACAGCCCTGCCTCTGGAAGACTGTCACCGCGGCGCCCCTCACGGGTGAGATGCTGGACGACCTGGCCTTCGCCTGGAAGGTCTGCAAGCATGTAAAGTCCAACGCCATCGTGGTCGCAAAGGGCGGTCAGACCCTGGGCGTGGGCGCCGGTCAGATGAACCGCATCGACGCCGCCCGCCATGCCCTGCGCCAGGCCGGCGAGGGCGCCCGGGGCGCCGTGCTCGCTTCCGATGCGTTCTTCCCCTTCCCGGATGTGGTGGAATCCGCCGCGGCCGCCGGTGTTGCCGCCATTGCCCAGCCCGGTGGCTCGATTCGGGACCAGGAGTCCATCGACCGCTCCAACGACCTGGGCCTGGTGATGGTCTTTACCGGGGTACGTCACTTCAAGCACTAGGTGGAGGTGCGCCATGCAGGCCCAACTCGTCGACGTCTTCACGCTGACTCCCGGTGAGGGGAATCCTGCGGCCGTTGTTATGGACGACGGGGGCCTGAGCCATGCGGAGATGGGCGCCATCGCAGCCAGGCTGGGCGTGGAGACCACCTTTGTAAACGGCACGACGTTGCGGTACTACCAGCCTTCGGGCGCAGCCATGACCCTCTGCGGCCACGGCACCCTGGCAGCCCTCAAGGTCCTGGGGCAGGAGGGGCAGTTCCAGGTCAGCACCCCGGCGGGCGACCTGGATGTGGTTGCGGAGCCGCACCTGCTGGGCATGGCCATGCCGCCGGTCACCCTGTGCGCCGACCTGGGCCCGGAGATTGCCGCCAGGGGCCTGGGAATTCGCCCTGAGGAGATCGACGGGCCGGTGCAGGTCGGCAGCGCCGGGCGCCCCAAGCTGATCGTCCCGCTGCGCTCGCTGGAGTCGCTGGACGGGCTGCACCCCGGCCAGGCGGCGGTGGACGAGGCCTGCGCGACGGTGGGCGCTACGGGCATCTATGCCTTTACCGCCCGGCCGCGCATTCTCGGGACCATCGCCGAGGCCCGCCACTTCTGCTCGGGCGCCGGCATCTATGAAGATCCGGCCACCGGCGTCGCGGCAGTGGTGCTGGCCTGGTATCTCTGGCACCACGCGGTGGCGCCAGGCTGCTGCCGCATCAAAATCGGCCAGGGCCACGCCATGGGGCGCCCGGGCCTGATTCTGGTCCGCCAGGGCGAAGGCGGCCACCTGTGGGTCCACGGACAGGCTGTGATTGGAGGCACCCGAGAGCTATGAAAGTATTGATTGTGGGGGGCGGCGGGCGCGAACACGCCCTGGCCTGGAAGCTGATCCAGAGCAGGCTGATTGATGAACTGCACGTGGCGCCAGGCAACCCGGGCATCGGGCGCTTTGCGTGGTGCCATCCCGGCGTGAAGGCAACCGACGTGGAAGGCCAGGTCGCCCTGGCCCAACAGATCGGGGCGAATCTGGTCGTCGTCGGCCCGGATGACGCCCTGGCCCGGGGCCTGGTGGACCGGCTTGCCGCCGTGGGCATTCGGGCGTTCGGCCCCACCCGGGAGGCCGCCCGGCTGGAGTGGTCCAAGGATTTCGCCAAGGAGATCATGACCAGAGCCGGTGTGCCCACAGCCGGCTACGGCAGCTTTACTGACTACGAGACCGCCCGGGCCTATTTGGAACTGCAGGGCGCCCCGATTGTGATCAAGGCGGACGGCCTGGCTCTGGGCAAGGGCGTTACGGTCTGCATGACGCTGGTCGAGGCGGAGGACGCCCTGAAGGCGGTCATGCTGGACCGGGCCTTTGGCGAGGCGGGCGCCCGGGTGATCATCGAGGAGTATATGGAAGGCGAGGAGGTCAGCCTCCTCTGCCTCAGCGATGGCCGGACCGTGCGCCAGATGGTTTCCGCCCAGGACCACAAGCGGGCGGGCGAAGGCGACACGGGCCCCAACACGGGCGGCATGGGCACCTACGCGCCCGTACCCGCTTACACGCCGGATATTGCCCGGACTGTGCAGAAACGTATTGTAGAGCCCGTCATCGCCGCCATGGCCAACCGGGGCGCCCCGTTTGTGGGCTGCCTCTTCGTCGGGCTGATGCTGACCGCCGACGGCCCCAGGGTGGTGGAGTTCAACGCCCGGTTTGGCGACCCGGAAGCCCAGGTGGTGCTCCCCCTGCTGGAGAACGACCTGCTGGACGTGATGCTCGCCTGCGTCGAAGGCCGCCTGAAAGAGGTCGACTTGCGGTTCCGGGCGGGCGCTGCGGCCAATATCGTGCTGGCGTCGCCGGGTTATCCGGGCGCCTACCCCAAGGGGCTGCCCATCGACGGCCTCGCCGAGGCTGACGAACTTGGCGTCACCGTCTTCCACGCCGGCACCGACTATGATGAGGATGGCATGCTGGTCACCGCCGGGGGCCGGGTGCTCGGCGTAATGGCCACCGGGGCCGACCTGCCGGAGGCCCTGGCCCGGGCCTACGCCGGGGTTGAGGCCATCCAGTTCGAGGGCAAGCAGTACCGCCGCGACATCGGTTGGCGAAGTTTGTCGAAGTAAGTTGAAACCGAACGCCTGGCATGCTCGTCCATTATGGCGAAAACCTGATGGGAGAGTGGTCGTATGCGGCGTTTCGGATGGATTACGTTGTTTGTACTGAGCGCATTTGCCCTGGCCGTGACCATGTTCCGCCCCGTGACCACCCTGGCCGAAACCCAGCAGCCCATTCAGCGCACCCTGGATGTGACGGGCCGTGGCACACTGACGGTCAAGTACGATACCGCCCAGATTCGGGTCGGGTTCAGCTCCCTTGAAGGGAATGTGACCACAGCCTACAACAACATGGGCACTTCCATGGATAAGGTCGCAGGCGCCCTGAAGGCGGCAGGCGTCAAGGAAGATGACCTGCAGACCGGCGCGTTCACCCTGAACGAGGAGTGGGATTACACCCAGAACGGCCGGAACTTCAAGGGCTACCGGGTGGAGAACTACCTGGTCGTCACGACCCATGATTTGACCAAGGTCGCCGGCCTGATTCAGACCGCCGTGGATGCCGGGGCCAACCGGCTGCAGGGCGTCAGCTTCTCCGTGAAGGATACGGACAAGCTGGTCGACCAGGCGCTGGACCTGGCTGTGGCCGATGCGAAGGCCAAGGCGGAGCGGGTGGCGGATAGGCTCGGCGCCAAGGTTGTGGGGGTCTACCGCATCAGCGTGCAGGATGGCGGACGCGGCCCGGTCATGTATGACGCCGCGATGTCCGAAGGTGCAGTCTACTCAGCGAAGATGGCTGCTGCAC
>Ga0196976_1001262_pt1 | contig 11878 bp, 8 predicted proteins | sample S3v_513CmetaG_FD_148644 | JGI IMG/M metagenome (GOLD analysis project Ga0196976, IMG submission 148644) | Soil microbial communities from Anza Borrego desert, Southern California, United States - S3+v_5-13C | ecosystem: Environmental > Terrestrial > Soil > Desert | place: USA: California...
ATGTCCCGTGGTGGGCTATCGCGCTCTCCATCGTCGCCGCTGAAACCAGCACACTGACCATCATCAGCATCCCGGGTCTTGCCTACGATACCAATCTTGCCTTCTTGCAAGTCGTGTTCGGATATCTGGTCGCGCGCGTAATCATCTGCCTCATCTTCATCCCCCACTACTTTCGCGGGGAAATGTTCACCGCCTACCAGTTGATAGACCGTAGATTCGGACCACGACTTCGCTCGCTTACCGCCGGGCTCTTTCTGCTTACGCGCGCCGCAGCGGAAGGAGTACGCGTCTTCGCCGTCAGCATAGTCGTGAGCATCGCGCTCGGCAGTTTGCTCAGCGGCATTGGCGACTTCCAGCGCGACCTCGTTGCGATCGGCATCGTCACGATTCTGACGCTGATCTACACCTTCGAAGGAGGGATGACTGCCGTCATCTGGACCGATGTCGTTCAGATGTTTATTTACGTCGGCGGCACGCTCGTCGGGTTCTTCACGATACTCAACCTTGTGCCTGGTGGATGGACTGCCGTCTCGGAGATTGCTGCCGGCGCCGGCAAGTTCCAGGTGTTTGATTTCGGCTTCGACCTCACTCGCGCCTACACATTCTGGGGCGGCCTGATCGGCGGCACATTCCTTACCACGGCAAGTCACGGTACCGACCAGTTGATGGTCCAGCGCCTGCTCGCTGCCCGCACGGAGCGTCAATCGAAAGTCGCCTTGCTCGCAAGCGGTGCCGCCATCCTCTTTCAGTTCGGACTATTCCTCGTTGTGGGCGCAATGCTCTTCGCGTTCTACAAGCTTGCACCGTCAGCTGTCGCATTCACCCGCTCGGACCGCATCTTCCCGCACTTCATCGTCAGCGAAATGCCTCACGGGATATCCGGACTGCTCATCGCTGCAATTCTTGCGGCCGCCATGAGCAACCTGAGCGCCGCTCTGAACTCCCTCTCCTCGACGTCAATGATCGACTTTTACCTTCGCAACCGGCCAGACGTGCCGGAAGCTCGCCGCATCTTCCTCTCGCGAACCGTCACAGTGGTCTGGGCGCTAGTTCTGTTCGTGCTTGCACTGCTCTCTCGCGGCGGTGGACGCGTCGTCGAGGTTGGATTGTCTATCGCCTCCGTCGCCTACGGCGCGCTGCTCGGCGTGTTCCTCCTCGGCGTCCTCACAAAGCGCGCGACCGAGACTGGCGCCATGATCGGGATGATGTGCGGGTTCGCCATGAACCTGGCAGCATGGCTCCTGCCGCTCCCGCAAGCTCTCCTGCCGGCCACTGCGGCAGCCGGCGCCAAACTCGCATGGACCTGGTACGTGCTGTTCGGGACCGCCGTTACCTTTATAGTGGGATATCTCGCATCCGCAGTCGCCGTCCACACGCCTGTGAAGGAGAAAACTGCCATCCATGGCTGATCACCGTCGCGAACTCGCACGTGACCTCGGAGTGAGCCACGCAACCGCCGTGGTAGTCGGGACTATCATCGGCAGCGGAATCTTTCTTGTACCTGCCGAAATGATGCAGGCAGTCGGCTCGGCCCAGCTTGTATACCTCGCATGGGTCATCGGCGGACTGCTTTCTTTCTTCGGCGCACTGACCTATGCGGAACTCGGCGCGATGAAGCCCGCCGCCGGCGGCGAATATGTTTACATGCGGGATGCTTACGGACCACTCGCCGGATTTCTATATGCCTGGAGTTGGTTCATCGTCGCAAAGCCTGCTTCCATTGCGACCGTCACTACCGGTATCGTCCGCGTGCTCGGAACGTTTTCCGTTTTTTCGTTCTTCGCAAGTACGGCATTCAGCTTCGGCGTCAACGTCACATGGGGACAGCTGGTCGCCATCCTCGCCACAGTCTTCATCTCGTGCTTGAATTACATCGGCATCCGCAAAGCTGGCGAGTTTCAACTTGTGTTTACGGTGCTGAAGATAGCCATGATCTTCGGCATCGTCTTCGTTGCCTTCATGTATCCCGCAGGAGGGTGGTCGAACTTCGGGACGGAGTTCTCGGGTGCAAAGGGCGGCATCGCGGGTTTCATGGCTGCGATGGTTGCGGCGCTCTGGGCGTACGACGGATGGAATGACCTGAACATGGTCGCCGGCGAGGTGCGAAATCCGGAGCGAAGTATTCCGATCGGGCTCATCTTCGGCGTGGCGATCGTCGCCGGACTCTACATGCTCCTGAATGCTGCAGTCCAATATGTCATGCCTGCCGGCACGATGGCTGGCTCTGAGCGCCCGGCCTCAGACGCCATGCAGATGGCGCTCGGCAACATCGGCGCAGGCATCGTCTCTGCCGGAATGGCGCTGTCCATGCTCGTGACCCTCAACGGCACCATCATGAGCGGCGCTCGCGTACCCTACGCGATGGCTCGCGACGGGTACTTCTTCAAAGCAATCGCCGAAGTTCATCCGCGCTTTCACACTCCCTCGGTCTCGATCATCGTACAAGCCACCATGGCAATCGTGCTTCTACTGTTCGCGGGTACATTCCGCGAACTCTTCTCGCTAGCCATTTTTGCCGAGTGGCTCTTCTACATGCTCGCTACCAGCACCGTCTTCGTCTTCCGCAAGCGTGAACCCAATGCGGTTCGACCGTATCGCACGTGGGGATACCCAGTCGTCCCCATCATCTTTATCGCGGCCTCTGCCATCCTGCTCTACTACACCTTTACTGACAACCTGAGAAATTCGATCGCAGGCACCGCCGTCATCCTTGCTGGAATTCCGATTTATCTTTATTTCGCCAGAAAGAACGCAGCAACGCGCTACGCGGGGCAGGCATAAAAACACCCACCAGCGAGGTGGGGAAATTCCCAAAAGCTAAGACTATTTTTCTGTTTGCATCAATCCTGGCGGTCCGGTGTGCGGCATCTTGTCCATGTAGCAGTAGTGATAGTCGCCAGAGCGCTCTTTGCCGATCGGCGACTCCCAGGCTTCATCTTTCAGTACCAGCCGCTCGCGCCCGTTCAGAGACTCGGCGGCATTCTGGTACACGGCTATGAAGTCCCAATATTCGAAGTCTCCAGTCGTGAATACGATCGTTTTCTTCTTCTCGTCGTACACGAACTTGCCCCCGCGGTTGAGCAGGCCCATGTACTTCCCGTTTGGCTCGATCGTGAATTCGCCGGAATACAGGTCGTTGAACCCACCCGTCCAGCACGTGTAATGGCCGAGTGGCGGTCCTCCCGCCACCGGCAGCGCTACTCCCTGCGGCTTGGAAGAACATCCCGCACCCAACAACAGCGAACAAACCGTGATTAACAATCCAAATCTACGTATCAAACTCGCTCCACACCGTTCCGCTATTCACCAGTTGCAACCGGTTCACGAACTCCGTTCGGCCTCATCAGACTCGCCCCCCGAAGCACTCGCACACGGTCGTACACCTTCACATACTCACGAGCCGAATTCATCCACGAGAAGTCCCGCACCATTCCGTTGCGCATGATCTTCTCCCAGCTCGAACGATCTTTGTAAACCGCCAATGCTCCGCGAACTGTTTCGAGCAGCGCTTCTCCCGTGTACTCCGTGAACTTGAATCCTGTTCCCTTGCCCGTGCGCGCATCCCATGGCTCGATGGTATCGTCAAGTCCGCCTGTCGCACGGACGACCGGCACTGTTCCGTATCTCAGGCTGTAAATCTGGTTCAGTCCGCAAGGCTCATAGCGCGATGGCATCAGGAACATGTCTGCGCCAGCCTCGATCCTGTGTGCGATGGCATTGTCATACGCGACCTTCAGCGCAAATTTCGTCGGATACTGCTTTACCAACCTGCGGAACAATTCCTCATACTCCCGGTCGCCCGCGCCCAACACCGTGAACATGACGTCTTCACGCGCCAGGCGGTCCGCCGCTTGATGGATAAGATCGAATCCCTTTTGCGCCGCAAACCGCGACACAATGCCAATCACCGGCGAGTTCGCAGAAGTGGGCAGCCCAAACTCCCTCAGCAGGTCCTGCTTGCATTCGGCCTTGCCCGACAAGTCCTCCGCGCTGAATCTCGCCGCGATTAATCCGTCGGTCTCAGGGCTCCACTCCGAGTAGTCCACCCCGTTGAGAATACCGGCGACGCTCGAACTCCGGCTGCGCAGCACCCCTTCCAGGCCAAAGCCGTACTCCGACGTCTGTATCTCCTGCGCATACTTCCTACTCACCGTCGTGATGAAATCGGAATACGTCAGCGCGCCCTTAAGGAAGTTGACCTTCCCATAGAATTCAAGCTTTGTGATTGTGAACAAGTCCCACGGCAACATCAGTAACGGCAGGATATCCGGCGGAAACAGCCCCTGATAGCCGATGTTGTGGATGGTGAAGACCGTTGGCACGAACATGAATGCCGGATCCTCGTCGTACAGGGTCCGTAGCAAAACGGGGATGAGCGCCGCTTGCCAGTCGTGGCAGTGAAATACATCGGGCACGCCGAGGACCTTGGAAGCTTCGATCACCGCCCGCGAGAAGAGCGCGAATCTCTCGCCGTTGTCGTGGTAGTCACCCAGCGAAGTCCCGTATAGCGAGTCACGATCAAAGAATTGCGGGTAATCTATGAAATAGAATTGCACTCCGTCGAGAGTGCCGCCGTCCTGGACCGAGCAGAAGCGGTACTGATCGTCGAACGGCACAGTAATACTTGGGATCACGACCTTGGCTGTTTCGAGCTTCGTCTGGCGATATTTGGGAACATATACCGTGACCTTGTGGCCCAGCGCCGCAAGGGCACGCGGAAGCGCTCCGACAACGTCGGCGAGTCCGCCCGTCTTCGAAAACGGGACACACTCCGATGCTGCGAACGCAATTTTCATCGGGACCTCCAGACGGTATCTGCCACTCCGCTCCGGCGGATGCGAGACGTAAGATGTCCGGCAACCGGCTGAACGTTTGAGTCTAAAGCTGAGCTGAAAGGTGGTCAAACTTGCCGAAGGCAGCAGTCGAACAGAACTCCACGAAAAGGAAGCCTAAACTCGGGCAGAACTTCCTTGCCGACCGCACTTACGCGCAACGCATCGTCGATGCACTCGGAGACGTTTCGCAGGCCACCGTCGTCGAGATCGGCCCTGGGCGCGGCGCGCTTACCGACCTCCTCGTGAACCGCGCCGGGCATCTCATCGCCGTCGAACTTGACCGAATCCTCGCCGCCCAGCTTCGGATGAAGTACGCGACTCGGACCAACATCGAGATCCTGGAGGCCGACGTCCTTACCGTGGACTTCCCGACGATGCTCGGCATTCGTCCCGGTCCGCTTCGTGATCTGCGTCCCACTACGCGCTCCAAGGTGCGCGTCGTCGGCAACCTGCCCTACTACATCACGTCAGACATTCTCCTGCGGCTGTTTGCCTGCCACGACTGCATCGACAGCATCGTCATCATGGTCCAGCGCGAGGTCGCTGATCGCATCTCGGCCCGCCCCGGGACGCGCGAGTATGGACTGCTCTCCGCGACCGCACAGCTATATACGTCAGTCGAGAAGCTCTTTGACGTTCCCCCAGGTGCTTTCGCACCGCCGCCAAAGGTCCACAGTGCCGTCCTTCGGCTCACCGTTAAACCTCGGATCGAAGAACTCGGGGTGGACAACGACGGCTTCGTCGATTACCTCAAGCTCTCCTTCGGCCAGAAGCGCAAGACGTTGTTTAACAATCTGCGGCAGTCGCATGATCCTGACTCAGTTAGGGCCGCAATGCAACAGGCGGGGGTCAAGCCTGACGTGCGCGCCGAGGCCATCACTCTGGCCAAAGCCGCCGCCATTTATAAAGCACTCGGGCCGAGAAAATCGGCGTAACATTTCCCGGAAAGGTCATGCCTGCGCCAGCGACAATTCGCCACCCCGCGGTCGCCGGCCAGTTCTATCCCGGCAAGCGCGATTCGCTTTTGCGCGAAGTCCAGCAGTACGTCCCTGCCGTCCCAAAGAAAGTGCGTGCCATCGGGGGCGTTGTGCCACACGCCGGATATATCTATTCCGGGCACGTCGCTGGCGCCTTCTACGCCCGCACCGCACTCCCGCGACGATTCGTTATCCTCTGCCCCAACCACACCGGCGTGGGACAACCGCTTGCTGTGATCTCGCAGGGCGCCTGGCGAACTCCACTCGGAGACGTTGCCGTCGATCAGCCGCTAGCCGGAGCACTTCTAGACGGCTGTTCGCTCCTTCGTGAAGACTCCATGGCTCACTCTGCGGAGCACGCGTTGGAAGTTCAGCTGCCCTTCCTCCAGGCGCTCTGCGGAGAGTTCACCTTCGTCCCTATCACCGTCGGCACCAGCAACTACGAAGCTCTGACCGCCCTCGGAGACGCGATCGCCGAAGCCGCTTCGCAGGCCGGGGAGGCTGTGCTGGTACTCGCGTCCAGCGACATGAATCATTACGAGAGCGACGCCCTGACGCGGATCAAGGACCGCAAAGCCATCGACCAAATCCTCGCTCTGGACCCGCAGGGCCTCTACGAGACAGTTCGCCGCGAGCACATCTCGATGTGCGGATACGCCCCGACCGTCGTTATGTTGACTGCCGCCAAAGCGCTGGGCGCCACCTCGGCTGAACTCGTGAAGTACGCCACGTCGGGCGACATCTCCGGGGACCGGGAGATGGTCGTTGGCTACGCCGCCATCATCGTGCAGTAGATGTTGGCCTTCTGCGGAGCGCGTGTTTGGCGCCCCTCACGACGCACAAATAAAAAGGCGACCTCACTCGAGGCCGCCCAAGTTCTAATTACCTGTTTCTCACCTTCCTCTTCGTCCTGGTGGCGGTGCACTTCGCGAAGGCGGTGCCGAAATCCGCGGTGATTCCACTCTCGGCGCCTGCATTCTTGGCGACTCCATCCGTGGGGACGACATCCGTGGGGACGACATCCGAGGCGACTCCATTCTCGGCGCAGGAGTTCTGTCCACTCTCGGTGGAGGTGCGCTCGATGGCGGGCTGGCCTGCCGTTGTGGTGGTGGAGACGGTGGACTCGCTTGCCTTTGTGGAGGCGGAGCCTGCCTGGGTGCCTCAGCCGGAGGTGTCATGCGCGGCCGATCAACTGGAGGTCTCCAACCGCCCTCACGGTTCGGGGTATCATTCCGGGGAGTCGGATGGAATGTCCTGCCCGGTTCCGGCTCAGCGGGCTGACGAACTCCCACTCTGTCTCTGTTGCCTTGCGGCTGCGCAACCGGGGCTCCCGCTGTCTGCTCAGCCTGAGGTCTTGGTGGACGCCAGCCGCCTGACTTCGGGTCTATTTGCCCGTTCGGCGTGGGTCTACGCCATGCACCAGGGCGTGGCGTCGGATCCGGGTTCGGGTTCACTACAACCGTCCGGTTCCACGCTGATCCCGGAGGAGGCGTGGGTCGATACCACCCGCGTGGCTGGTTGTGAACTACAGGCGTTGGGTGCCAGTGCGTATATCGCGTCGGACGCCAAGCCCACCCATACGCCGGCACCCAGACCCACTGGCCGTACCTGTAAGGTGTCCAACCCCATGGATACATCGAAACGAAAACCCACCCCTGCCCGGGGTAGTACGACCATGCTCCGTTGCTGAACGGGTCCCAGTTCAGGCCGAATGCGGTCGGTCTCCACAGATACCCGTAACCTGGTACGTCGAAGAAACTGCCGTAATAGGCCAGGTCCGTGACGCCGTAGGAGTACGGCCCGCCGTAACGCGTATTCGCATGGCGCCAGCTCTGGGCGTTGGCATAGGTTTCGCGATAATCGTCGCGTTCCTTGTCCCACGCGTCATTCGGATCGATCTCCGTACCCTCAGCGAGCAAGTATCGGCGAAGATCGGCGGCATTGAGCGTCAGCGTTTCGTTCTTTCTGATCTCGACTTCTTCGCCGAGACCCGCAAGCTGCAACTCTCCCTTGAACACGGCCACCTTGGCCTGCTCCGAATCGGCAACAATGCGGAACCTCGAAGTCTTTCTGACTCGCAGGTCCTGGTTCATTGCGCTGATACGAAAGTCGTCATCGCCCTTGTGGTGGATCTCGAAGTAGTAGGTCCCGGGTTCTAGTTCGACCAACGAAACCTTGTCTCCTTCGTCCCGCATCGACAAGTCACGGAAACTCATCGTCGCTGGGCCCACCATGCGTACTGTGCTGCCGTTCTCAAACTCCACCTCGACCGCCGAATCGTTCTCGGCGACCAGACGGGTTCCCTGCACCACGGGCATGTTCAGTACGGCCTTCTCCCGGTCCACCCCAGGACGGTCGATCTGCACATTTCCATCTATGTGGCTTAACCGGACGATTCTCGCCTGAGAAGCCAGGCTGTCGGCAGGAGCGATCAGACAGAAAATGACGAAGATGGCGAACAGAGCTAGAACTCTGCGCGGCTTCATAGTGGGCTCCTTTGAATACCTATCTATTAGAACCCAAAATCTCGACCTAAGTTGCCGAAAAATCCCTAGCTATTTCAAATCAGGTTATTTACGGCTACTTACGCTGGCTGCTTCTTCGCTGGAAACATGACCGAAATGCCGATCGAGATCGCGAGGATTCCAATCACTACGCCCAACGCCAACCCGATTGGAATCTGGAACCAGTGCGAGCCAAGCATCTTCACGCCGATGAACATCAGGATCCCGGAAAGCCCGTAGTGCAGGAAGTGAAAGAGGTCCATCATCCCGGCCAGGGCGAAGTAGAGCGACCTGAGTCCGAGTATTGCAAACACGTTCGACGTGAACACTATGAACGGTTCCCGCGTTATCGCCAGGATTGCGGGAATCGAGTCCACGGCAAACACCACGTCCGTCGATTCCACAACCGCCAACACGAGCAGCAGCGGGGTTGCGACCCTCACGCCGTTCTCTATTCTCACGAATTTCCCGCCAACGTACTCGGGTGCGAGCCGGACGTATTTTCTGAAGAATCGCACCACAGGATTGTGCTCGGGGTTGACCTCGGTTTCATCCTGCTTCAGCAATCGGAAGCCGATCAGAACGAGGAATGCCCCGAAGATGTACACCACCCAGTGGAACCTGTTGATGAGCGCGACGCCGGCGAAGATGAAGATCGCGCGCATGACCAGTGCGCCCAGAATGCCCCAGAACAGGACCTTGTGCTGATATTGCCCAGGAACCTTGAAGTAGCGGAATACCAGCAGGAAAACGAAGAGATTATCGACGCTCAGCGACTCTTCGACCAGATACCCGGTGATGAACTCCATCATCAGGACCGAGTTGGATCGATCCTCGTTCCCAACGAAGCTGTGCCCGAAGAAGTAGATAAGGACTGCGAAAGCAGCAGCGAGAGAGATCCACAGCGCGGTCCAGCTTAGCGCCTCTTTGAATTTAACTACGTGGGCCTTGCGATTGAAAACGCCGAGGTCGAGCGCCAGCATTACCGCTACGAACACCAGGAATGCGAGCCAGAAGGGCCAGTTATTGGGCATTGTGCTCAGGTTAAAGCCTGCGCGGTAGTTTCGAAAGATAGAAAAATCCGAGCCTAGCCCTCGGTATTCTCGATGAATGTACCGCGGAATCAAGCCAGCGTTTCGAACCCTCGCCTATTCAGATCCCAGAAGATGAACCCGATGCACAACCCCGCCCCAGCGAGCAGCAGCAATCCGAAAATATATTGGCCGAAGACGATTTTCCCGATCCCAAACAGTGAGCAGTAGATCAGTCCGCACCCAGCGGCCCAGTCCAGCGTTGACCAAAGCAGACTCTGCCTGGAATCCACCCCTTCCAGCTCTGCTATGCGCCGCCACCCCAAAGCTGATGGCCTCACCTTGCGGTAGAACTCCCGCAACTTCGCCTCGGGCTCTGGTGGCGTTAGAAGCGTAACCGCCACCCACGTCAACGTCGTGAAAGCGGTCGTAAGCACCATCAGCCACGCGAACCCGTGTGCATGCCCTGCTTCCAGCGCTCCCCCCGGAAGCAGCGGATCGAATGTACGCAACGCTTCCGTCACCGGCGACGCCAGCGGCGATTGCAGAAATAGCGAGGAAGTCGCGGCCGCAACCATCGCGCTCACCTCAGACCACGCGTTGATCCGCCACCAGAACCACCGCAGCATGAAGACCAGTCCCGCGCCTGCCCCTATCGCGATCAGGAACTTCCAAGCGCCCTCTATCGAACTCATAAAGTACGTCGCCACCGCCGCGATGAATGCCACCAGCACTGTCGCCATCCGCGACGCCCAGACATAGTGCCGCTCGTCCGCGTCGCTCTTTACGAACCTGCGGTAGAAGTCGTTGATCAGGTACGAAGCCCCCAGGTTGATGTGGGTGGCGATCGTCGACATGTATGCGGCCGCGAAGCCCGCCAGCATAAGCCCACGCAAGGATGCCGGTAGGTGCGTGATCATCACCTGGATGTAGGCGCTCTCAGGATCGGTCGTCTTGGGATAGAGCACCACCGCGACCAGCGCTGTCAGTATCCACGGCCATGGCCGTAGTGCGTAATGCGCAATGTTGAACCAGAGCGTCGCACCCAGTGAATGCTTCTCGTTCTTTGCCGAAAAGATGCGCTGCGCCACATACCCGCCTCCGCCCGGCTCCGCACCCGGATACCAACTCGCCCACCAGTTCACACTCAGGTACACAAGAAACATCACGAACCACCCGGAGGTCCAGTCGGGTGCGAATGCCAGATATGGTGTTCCCTCCGGCGACACCTGCTCGGCGAGCCTTGCCTGCAATACTCCAACCCCGCCCACCGCCCGGAGCGCGAAAACAGCCAGCGCGATCACCATGCCCATGATGAGCACGAATTGCAGCAAGTCGGTCCACAACACTGCCCACAGTCCCGAAATCGCAGCGTAGACCAGTGTGACTGCCAGGCAGAACATCACCGCATCCAGTTTGCCGATGCCGAGCGTCACCTCCAGCACCTTCGCCATCGCGAGGTTCACCCAGCCCATGATGATTGTGTTCACCGGCAGTGCGAGATAGAGCGCCCGGAATCCTCGCAGGAACGCCGCCGGCTTCCCCGCATATCGCAGTTCCGCGAATTCGGTGTCCGTCAGCACGCCTGCCCGCCTCCACAGTCGCGCGAAGAAGAATACGGTTAGCATTCCGCTGAGTGCCATCGACCACCACAGCCAATTTCCAGCGATGCCGTACCGGAAAACGATGCCCGTCACCACAAGGGGCGTGTCCGCTCCGAAGGTCGTCGCGACCATCGATGTACCAGCCAGCCACCAGGGCACCTGGCGTCCGGACACAAAGTAATCCCCAACGCTGCCGCTTGCTTTGCGGTAGTAGTACAGACCGATGAGGAGACTGATGGCGAAATACGCGGCGAGGACCAGCCAATCTAACCGTGAAAGTTGCACTCGCGGATTACACCCGAAGTTTCTTCACTCTGAAAGTGCTCCCTCTGGTGCCCTGGAGCGTACCCGATACTGGGACTATGGGTTTCCTCAGCCATCCCCAACGTGCAACTTTCGAATCCATCTACTCATGCGTTCACGCGTCAACATCAAGTCGCACCCGGTCCACCCGATGCTCGTTGCCTTCCCCATTGGCCTCTGGGTAACGAGCCTGATCTTCGACGCTATTGCTGTCGCGACGAACAACAACCTCCTCTGGGCCGCGGGTTTCTACTGCGTCGTCGCCGGATGCGTAGGTGCGGCGCTCGCCGCGTTGCCGGGAATTATCGATCTGTTCTCTGTCGTCCCACCGCGCTCCAGTGGACGTCGCCGCGGGTACATTCACGGCGCGCTCAACGTCGCTGCGCTCGTGCTGTTCATCTACGTAGCACTACGCCGTAATGGACCGTGGTATCCGCCCGAAGCCCCAGCGCTGTGGGCCTCCACCGGCGGTGTCCTCCTCGTCGCAATTTCCGGGTGGCTGGGCGGCACGCTGGTCTACCGTAACCAGATTGGCGTCGACCACCGGTACGCAAATGCCGGCAAGTTCAAGGAACGAATCCTCGACAACTGGTCACGACCCGTTTGCAACCAAGCCGAACTCAC
>Ga0196976_1001263_pt1 | contig 11877 bp, 8 predicted proteins | sample S3v_513CmetaG_FD_148644 | JGI IMG/M metagenome (GOLD analysis project Ga0196976, IMG submission 148644) | Soil microbial communities from Anza Borrego desert, Southern California, United States - S3+v_5-13C | ecosystem: Environmental > Terrestrial > Soil > Desert | place: USA: California...
CACCAGCGCCACCGGCACCGCCACCGTGTCGGCGGACTTTGCGAGCATCACCCGCAACGCCAGCCTGGCCCGCCCCGTGCGCCTGCGCATCTTCCTCCACGAAGAGACGGACCCGCTGAAGAGCCGCGTCGTGGCCGTGACGGACTGGGTCGAATACCGGTAACCGCCCCCCGCCGCGGCTGGCGCCGCGGCATGGAGAGCGCGAGCTGGCGCTCGCGCACTCCAGATACAATCCTCCCCGATCCGCCCCTGGAACAATCGAGGAGGTCTTCGTGAAGCGAATCGCCATCGCCTTCTGTCTCTTTGTGTGTGCATCCGCCCTCTCCGCGGATGAGGCCTTTCTGCTCAGCATCCCCCTCCGCCTGAACGCCCAGCAGGAAACGGGCGAAGTGCGCGTCACGCTCGCGCTGGCGGGCGCGCCGGCGGGGTCGCAGCTCTTCGTGAACGGCACGACGCTGAACCTCGGCACGACCCAGACCGTGGCCGGCGACTCGGTCGAATTCCTCACCGGCGCTGCGCCCAACACGGCGCGCATCGTCTACCGCCCCCTCTCCAACTTCGCGGGCGACTTCTGCCAGGGCGCGGGCGCGGTGGCCAAGGAGATCCAGATGCGCTTCCTCGGCCCCGACATCACGAAATACAACATCTCCTCCTACGTCGTGGCCGCGCCGGCGGCGGAGTGCTCCAAACCGTCGAAGCGCACCGGCGACATGCCGGCGCAGCTCATCCCCTTCGGCGACGGCGGCGTGCCCGAGCTCGTGGCCACCGACGGTGGCCGCCATCCGCTCGACGTCGCGATCGTGCTCGACAGGTCGGGGAGCATGAGCGAGTTCCCGCCCGACGCCGAGGTCGCGCCGACCAAGGCCGAGATCCTCCGCTCGGCCATGAAGACCTTCGTCGCCACCTGGCAGGAGATCGACGTCCTGCAGTCCGACGACCGCATCGGCCTGGTCTTCTTCAGCGGCACCGCGGCGGCGCAGAGCGTCGCCGGCGGCGATCCCCCGGCAAACTTCTTCGTCCGCCGCGGCAGCGCCGATCCTGGACCATCGCACCAGTGGGCTCCGCTGCTGGCGAAGATCGACGAGCTGGCGCCGGGCGGCGCCACCTCCATCGGCGGCGGCATCAACAGCGGCATGGCCCAGTGGTCGAGCGATCCCGACAGCGACCTCACCATGCTCGTCGTCACGGACGGCAAGCAGAACACCGCGCCGCTCCTCGAGCCGGCGGCGAGCGGCTTCCTGGCGCTCGCGCCGGTGGGCAGCTTCACCAGCGAGCTGCGCCAGCGCTTCGTCCCCATCCAGAGCATCGGCTTCGGCACGCCCGGCGCCGTCGACGGCGAGCTGCTGACCCGGCTCGCCTTCGAGACCTCGGGCGTGTCGTACATCGGCATCAACGTGGCCACGATGCTGGACAACCTGGCCCTGACGCTGATCAGCATCCTCAAGGGGAACACCGCCGCGCTGGCGCTGCGCCATCACGACGTCATGGAAGGGCCCGGCCCGGCCGCCGCGCAGCCGGTGCTCGTCGACGCCTCCGTGCAGCGCGCCGTCTTCTCCGTGCAGTGGGCGCCGCCGCTGGTGAACGCGCTCGACCTCGAGGTTTTCCGCCCCGACGGCAGCGTGGTCAAGCCGGTCTCCGCGTCGAAGACGCCGCAGGCGTCGCTGCAGTCATTCGACATGAAGGGGAACGAGGACATCGGCACGTGGCGCGTGCGCGTGCGGCGCGCGAAGAGCGACCTCGCCGCGCCGGCCGGCCGCGTGCCGTACACGCTGCACACGTACTTCGTGGAGCGCCACCTCGACTTCAGCGTGAGCGTCGACACGGCCAGGCCCGCCACCGGCGACACGCTCACCGTGCGCGCGCGGCTCTCGTGGGACGGCAAGCCGCTGGACAAGCTCCCGGCGGGGGCGATCCGGGTGCGCGTGCAGCGGCCGGCCGAAGGACTGGGGAACATCCTCAGGAGAACGCGGGTGCAGGGAGGGGCCGGCACGGTCGGCGGGGACAGCGTCAGCGCGTACGACCGCAAGCTCGCCCGCGTCCCGCTGAAACGGGTGACTCCCGCCGACGTCGAGACCCTGACGCTCGTGCACGAAAAGAACGGCGTCTACAGCGCCACCTTCAAGGGGACGAGCGTGCCGGGACTCTACGGCTTCGAGGCAGTGCTCGACTGGAACGACCGCCGCACCGGACGCGTCCGCCGCGTGGAGCGCGTGGAGACGCACGTGAGAGTGCGCCCCGATCCGGGGTCGACCGAGATCGTCGCCTCGAGGAACGTCCGCGGCACGGTCACGTACCGCGTCACCCCGCGCGACCGCTTCGGCAACTTCCTCGGGCCGGGCTACGCGTCGCTCCTCCGCGCCAGGCTCGGCGGCAAGGGACGGCTCGATCCGAAACCGCCGGTCGACCGCGAGGAGAGCGGCACGTACTTCTTCACCGCGCGCGACGTGCCGGAGGGAGAGACGCCGAAACTGACGGTCACGATCGATTGACCCCAATGTGCTAAGGTCTTTTCCGACACCATGCGCGTCGCGTTCATCAAGCCTCCCGTGGGAGGCATCCTCGGCCTGGAGATGCTCACCTTCGTCGAGCCGCTCGGGCCGATCTGCGTGGCCGCCTGTCTCGAACAGGACGGCCACGCCTGCAAGGTCTTCGACCTGCGCATCGACGGCGAGGAGAAGGGGATCGCCGACTGCCGCGCCTTCGACCCCGACGTCGTCGGCCTGCAGTGCAACTTCACCACGGAGCGCAACCGCACCATCCGCCTGGCCCAGCGCATCCGCCGCGAGATGCCGAAGGCGTTCATCGTCGTCGGCGGGCACGACGCGTCACGCGACCCCGAGTGGTTCCGCCACGAGGCCTTCGACGCCATCGCCATGGGCGACGGCGAGGAAGTGATGCCGCCGCTGGTCAACTCGCTGAACGACGCCCGCGACCTGAAGAAGGTGCCGGGACTGGAAGTGCGGGAAGGCGACGTGTGGCACTTCACCGGCCACGCCCCGGCCCGCCCGCACCTCGACACCTATCCGCTGCCGGCGCGGCACCTCATCGCCCACTACGCCGACCACTACTACATCAACTTCCGCAAGCCGCTGGCGCTCATGGAGACCGCCCGCGGCTGCCCGTTCAAGTGCAACTTCTGCTCGGTCTGGAAGTTTCACGAGTCGACGTTCCGCGAGAAGTCGCCCGAGCGCGTGGTCCGGGAGCTCGAGCAGATCACCGCGCCGAACATCTTCATCACCGACGACATCTTCTGGATGAACGTGAAGCGCGGCGAGGAGATGGCCCGGCAGATCAAGGCCTCGGGCATCCGCAAGTACTTCACCGTGCAGACGCGCACCGACATCATCTGCAAGTTCCCCCATCTCATCGAGATGTGGAAGGACTGCGGCAGCCTGGCCATTTTCCTCGGCCTGGAGTCGGTGACCGACGAGGGGCTGAAGGCGGTCAACAAGAAGAACACGGCCGACAACAACGTCCGGGCCATCAACATCCTCAAGGACCTCGGCGTCGGCTTCACCCCCAACTTCATCGTCGACCCGGCCTGGGACCGCGACGACTTCCAGCGCCTCCGCGACTGGATCGACAAGATGGGCGCGTACAACAGCGGCTTCTCCATCCTCACGCCGCTCCCCGGCACGGACCTCTGGGACACGGCCAAGAAGAACGTGCAGACGCACGAGTGGGAGATGTTCGACATCGTCCACACGGTGCTGCCCACGAAGCTCCCGCTCGACGAGTTCTACGCCCAGTACTCGGCGCTCTGGCAGCACGCGCTGGACGTGCGCTACAAGCACCGCGGCAAGGTGAAGACCTACCTGCAGCTCGCCGGCGCGCTGGCCACGCGCAAAGTCTCCTTCGCCGCCGTGCGCAAGGGGATGAACATCGCCAAGGTGTTCAGCAAGCCGGAGACGTTCCTCCGCGCGCATCATTAGATGCTCATCGACTCGCTGCTCCCGCACTGTGACTTTTACGAGCGTCACTCGATCGTCGTGCGCGCGACGCCCGAGCGCGCCTACGACGCGATCGTGAACGCCGACCTCACGCGGAGCTGGCTGACGCGGCTGCTCCTGGCCCTGCGCGGCATCACCCGCCCCGCGCGCTCGATGTTCTCGGTCGCCGCCGAAGATCCGCCGCGCGAGATCGTCCTCGGGATCGAGGGTCCTTTCTGGAAGCCCACCTGCAAGCCGTCGGCACCCGACTTCCGGTCGCCCGTGTCGCCGGACGTGGCCCGCGCCGCCTGGAACTTTTCCATCGAGCGCGAGGATGACGCGCGCGTACGGGTCACCACCGAGACGCGCATCCTCTGCGGCGAGAACGCACGGCGCAGGTTCGCGCTGTACTGGCTGTTCGTCCGCCCCGGCAGCGGCCTCATTCGGCGCATGATGCTCCGCGCCGTGCGGCGGGAAGCCGAGCGCTAATATGGAGTGCGGCAGCGCCAGCTGCCGCTTTCCATGCGGGAGGCACCAGCCTCCCGCCCTCGCCGCAGCTTGCGCTGCGGCATGGAAAGCGGCAGCTGGCGCTGCCGCACTCCATATGCTCTACCGCGACGACCTCGCCTACATCCACCACGCCGGATTCAGCGAGTTTGCGGAATCAGCCGCGCCGTGGATTGTCGAACTGCTGCGCCGTTACAACCTGAGAACCGTGGTCGAGCTGGGGTGCGGCAGCGGCATCCTGGCGCGCGAGCTCACCCGCGCCGGGTTCGACGTGCACGGCTTCGACATCTCGCCGTCGATGATCGCCCTGGCCGGCGAGACCGCGCCCAATGCGCGCTTCGACGTGGGCTCATTCGACGAGATCGACATCCCGCCGTGCGACGCCATCATCGCCACGGGCGAGGTCCTCAACTACGGCACGTTCGACGGCGTGCGCAGGCTCGTCGCAAGCGCACCGGCGAGCCTCCTTCTCTTCGACGTCGCCGAGCGCGGCGCGTATCCGCCGTACGACGAGCACCGCAGCGGCGGCGACGACTGGAGCGTGATCGCCATCAAGGAGAGCGACGGCAGGACGCTGACGCGCCGCGTGCTCACCTTCCGCGCCGGCGGCCGCCGCGACGAAGAAGTCCACACGCTCGAGCTCTACGACCGCGCCGAGCTGCTCGCGCTCCTGCGCGCACACGGATTCCGCACCACCGTCCGCCGCTCGTACGGCACGCGGCGGCTCCCGAAAAGGCACGCCGTCTATGTGGCCCTGCGATAGTATTTATTTTTCATCCGGGGAGGGACCGATGATCCGTAGTCGCGCGCTGCTCTTCGTCTGGGCCATTGCATTCGCCACCGGTGCGCTCGCCTTGCCGTCCGACATGACCGTCGAGGCGACCAGCGCCGCCGGCGCGGTCGTGCACTTCCATGCCGCGGCGGGCGGGCCGGACGACGAGAACGGCCGTCCCACGACGCAGGTCCACTGCGCTCCCGCCTCCGGCACGCAGTTCTCCCTCGGCACGACCACCGTGCAGTGCACCGGCGGCAGCTTCGCCGTGACCGTCGTCGACACGCGCGGTCCCGAGCTCGCGCTGCCGCGCGACATCGGGGTCTCCGGCCCGGCCTCCGGCGCCACCGTGACATACCAGGCCGCCGCGCACGACGCCGTCGACGGCAACGTCGGCGTCTCCTGTGCACCCGCCTCCGGCTCGCTCTTCCCGCGCGGCACGACCACCGTCACCTGCAACGCCAGCGACTCGCGGCAGAACAGCTCCACCGGCACGTTCACCGTGACGGTGACGGACCATCCGCCCACCAACCCGCCCAACATCCCCGGCGACCTCACCCGCGAGGCCACCGGTCCCGACGGCGCGATCGTCACCTACACCGCCACCGGCAGCGGTCCGGACGACGAGAACGGCCGGCCGACCACGAGCGCGAACTGCTCCCCCGCCTCCGGCTCGAAGTTCCCCCTCGGCACGACGCACGTGCAGTGCGACGGCGGCAGCTTCAAGATCCACGTCGTCGACACCACCGCGCCGGCGCTCTCGCTGCCGCGCGACTTCAGCGTGCCCGGCACCGCTTCCGGCGCCACCGTCATGTACCACGCCTCCGCCAGCGACAGCGTCGACGGCAGCGTCGGCGTCACCTGCTCCCCCGCCTCGGGGACGAACTTCCCGACCGGCACGACTACGGTGGCCTGCTCGGCCAGCGACTCGCGGCAGAACTCCGCCTCCGGCAGCTTCACCGTGACCGTCTTCGCGCAGCCGCCCGACCCGCCGCCGACGCTGAGCGACATCACCCGCGAAGCCACGGGCCCGAACGGCGCCGTGGTCTCGTTCAGCGTTCCCGGCAACGGCGCGGACGATGAGAACGGCCGTCCCACCGGCCACGGCGCCTGCACGCCGGCGTCCGGCTCCACGTTCCCGCTCGGCGTGACGCAGGTGACGTGCAGCCCCGGCGGCACGTTCAAGGTGACGATCGTCGACACCACCGCACCGGCGCTGCTCCTCCCGGGGAACACCGTCTCGCAGGAGCCGGTGGTGCATTACACCGCCTCGGCGCAGGACCTCGTCGACGGCAACGTCGCCGTCACCTGCACGCCGGCCTCTGGATCGACGTTCCCGGACGGCACGACGGTCGTGCAGTGCTCGGCGTCCGACACGCGCGGCAACGCCGCCAGCGGCTCGTTCACCGTGACCGTGCAGCAGCAGCCGCCGGCCGATACCGAGGCTCCGGCCATCGTCTCCATCACCGCGACGCCGGACGTCCTCCAGCCGCCGAACGGGAAGCTCGTCGGCGTGACGCTGGAGGTGCAGGTGATTGATAACGTCGACCCGTCGCCGTTCGTGAACATCTTCAGCGTCACCGCCAACGAGCCCCTCGAGGACGATGACTGGAACGTCACCGCGCCGCTGACCGTGCAGCTCCGCGCCGAGCGCGATCCCCAGGGCGAAGGGCGCGTCTACACCGTGCACGTCGAGGCCCTCGACGACGCCGGCAACCGCAGCACGTCCACCGTGACCGTGACCGTGCCGCACGACAACAGCCCGTCGATGGAGCAGCCGGTGATCTCGCTTCTAGGGAAGAAACGGCGCTCGGCACGCGGATAGCTAATGTGGCCTGCGTGAAAACCCTCACGCAGGCCATCCTCCTCGACATCGACGGCACGCTCGTCGACTCCAACGACAAACACACCGACTGCTGGGTGCAGGCCTTCGCGCATTTCGGCAAAGAGGTCGATTGGAAGCTCGTCCGCCAGCAGATCGGCAAGGGGGGCGACCTGCTCGTCCCCGACACGCTCAACGCGCGCGAGATGCGCCAGTTCGGCGAGCCGCTGAAGAAGTACCGCGGCCAGCTTTGGAAAGACGAGTACATGAAGAGCGTGCAGCCGTTTCCCGGCGTGCGCGAGTCCATCCGTACGCTCGCGGACAAAGGCATCAAGCTGGCCTTCGCCTCGTCTTCGAATCCCGACGAGGTCGAGTACTATGTCGAGCTTCTCGGCGTCGGCGATCTCCTCGAGGGAACGACGTCGAAGGAGGACGCGCAGTTCTCGAAGCCATCCCCCGAGATCTTCCAGGCGGCGCTGGAGCGCGTGAAGAGCGATCCCGCGCGCACCATCGTCGTGGGAGACACGCCGTACGACATCCTGGCCGCGCATCGCAGCGCTCTGCCGGTCGTGGCGCTGCGGTGCGGAGGATTCGCCGAGGAGCTGCTGGCGAAGGCGGAATTCGTCTTCGACGACCTCAATGCCATGACGAGGGAGCTCGATCGCATCGATGACTATTTCCGCGAGTGACCTGCACCGGCGCGCCATCATCGTCGACGGCCACTGCGACACGCCGTACCGCCTCCACCGCCACAACGTGCATCTCGACGAGCACGACACCGAAGCGCAGGCCGACCTGCGCTCGCTGCAGGAGAGCGGCATCACCGCGTCGTTCTTCGCCGCGTACGTGCCGCCGTTCTACGCCAACCGCGGCGCGGCGCGCTTCGCCCGCCAGCTCATCCACCTCATTCACAGCGAGGCCCGGCGGCGCGAGGACGCGGTCACGCTCTGCACCGGCAGCGCCGGCATCCGCGCCGCGAAACGCGACGGGAAGCTGGCCATCATGATCGGCATCGAGGGGGGCCACGCCATCGAGGACTCGCTGGACGTCCTCCGCGAGCTGTACGGCCTCGGCGCGCGCTACCTGACCCTCACCCATGTGAACACGAACAACTGGTGCGACTCGTCGGGGGACGTGGCCCGCCACGGCGGCCTCTCCGACTTCGGGCGCGACGTCGTGCGCACCATGAACGACCTCGGCATGATCGTCGACGTCTCGCACATCTCCGACGCCGCGTTCGCGCACGTCATCGAGACCACGCGCACGCCGGTCGTGGCCACGCATTCGTCCTGCCGCGCCATCTGCCATCACCCGCGCAACATGACCGACGACATGCTCCGCGCGCTGGCCGGGAACGGCGGCGTGTGCATGATCAACTTCTTCTCCGCGTTCATCAGCGACGCCGTGGCCAAAGTGATCATGAACGCGCAGCGGCGGCCGAGGAAGGAGCCCGAAGGGCTGGGCGGCACCGAGGAGATGCCCGACGACCGCACGGACTGGGACAGCTACCTCAAGTGGTTCCAGACCCTCGGCTGCCCGACCGCGACGCTGGACCAGGTCGCGGACCATATCTTTCACGCGGCCGAGGTGGCGGGCATCGACCACGTCGGCATCGGCAGCGACTTCGACGGCGTCCCGGCCCTCCCCGACGGCTTACTCACCGCCGCCGGCCTCCCCTCCCTCACCGCCCGCCTCCTCGAGCGGGGGATGAGCGAGGGGGATGTGGAGAAGGTGCTGGGAGGGAACTTCATGCGCGTGTTCGAGGCCATCGAAGCAGCGCGTAGGTGACCCCTCACCACGCAGGGCGGGCTTCAGCCCGCCTCCCCCGGGGTGGCGGCGCGGGACGCCGCCACGACAGCCGGCGGGACGCCGGCGCTCCTCTACTTCGCCATCTTCATCGCGATCACCGCCAGCATCGCTGCCAGCAGCAGCAGCATCCACTCCGACAGCGTGGGGATGTTGGCCTCGGCCACGGTGATGGCCGGGGCGGTGGCGCTGTTGTTCGCGGCCGGGTCGGGGGTGGTGGTCGTGGCGGTGGCAGTGTTCGCGATCGCCGTGCCAGGCGCCGTGGGACGATTCACGCGCACCACGAGCGTGAACGTGTCGGCCGTGGGCGACGGCGGCAGCACGGCGCGCGTGCAAGTCACGGTGGAGCCGGTCACGCACGTGTACCCCGGCGCGGCGGTGAAGGAGACGAAGGTCGTGCTCGCGGGGATGACGTCCGTGAGCGTCACGCTCTGCGCGTCGCTCGGTCCGGCGTTGCGCAGCGTGATCGTGTACGTCAGCTCGCCGCCGGCGAATGTCGTCCCGGACGGGCCGCTCTTCGTAACGATGAGATCGGACTGCACGATGACGGTGGTCGTGGCCGTGGCGGCGTCATTTCCGGGCACGGGGTCGGGAGTGGTCGTCGTCGCGCTGACGGTGTTCACGATCGCCGTTCCTCCCGCGGTCGTGCCGTCGACGTGGACGACCAGGGTGAACGTGTCCGCCGTCGCCGATGGCGGCAGCACGGCGCGCGTGCAGGTCACGGTGCCGGTGCCGCCGGCCGGCGGCGTCGTGCAGGTGTAGCCGGGGGCGGCGGTGAGGGAGACGAAGCGCGTGCTCGCGGGGAGCACGTCCGTCAGCGCCACGTTCTGTGCGTCGCTCGGCCCGGCATTGCGGAGGGTGATCGTGTACGTCACATCGCGGTCGGGGAGCGTGGTTCCGGCCGCGCTGTTCTTGGTCACGATCAGATCCGCCGCGGCGGTGATGGTCGACGTGTCGGTCGCGCTGTTGTTGGCGGGATTCGTCTCGACGAAGCCCGCGGGCGTCGTCACGTTCACGCTGTTCGCGAGCGTGCCGGTGGCCGCGGGAGCGAGCGTCCCGGTGACAGTGAACGTCACACTGCCGTTCGCCGCGAGCGTCACGTTCTGATTGAGATTGCCGCTCCCCGCGCCCGCGCAGCTCGAGCCCGCGGACGGCGCGCAGGTCCACGTCACGCCGGTCAATGCCGGCGGGAACGCGTCGGCGACGTTCACGCCGGCGACGGCGATCGGCGCGGAGTTGCTCACCACGATGGTGTAGGTCACCGGCGTGCCGGCCACCACGTTCGTGGCGTTGTCCGTCTTCGTCACGGCAATGTCGACCGGTGCGTCGATGATTCTCTCGATGTCGGAGAAGTTCACCGGCTGCCGGTTGGCCGAGGTGAGGCTGCCGGAGTAGCCGTTCGGCCCGAGGGTGGCGGTCAGCACCGGGGCGATGACGCCGGCCAGCTCGAAGTCGAGCACGTCGCCCGTCGTGTGCAGGTTTCCATCGACGTTGATGGTCGTCGCGGCGCTCGGCGTCACGACGAACGTGTCGTCGCTCGCGGTCGGCCCCGAGAAGCGGCTGGCCGTGGACGTGATGACGTTCAGCGTGGTCGCGCTGTACGGGACCGGCGCGCCGAACTGCACCTGCACGGATGCCGGCGTGATGGTCCACGTGTGCGACATCCCGGACTCGAACGACAGCGTGGGGGCGGTGAGGCTGCCGCTGCCCGTGGCTGTCGGCCCATCCGGGCTGCTGAGGATGAGGTGCCCGCCGAACGCGATCGGCTGCGTCACGAGGTTGCGTCCGATCGATTCGAGCTCCAGCTCCGGCGTGGTGATGCGGTCGATCTCGGCCTGCGAGAGCTCGATGCCCGTGCCCGAGGCGTCGCCGGTAGAGCCGAGATCGAAGTCCGGACGGGTACTGAAAATGTGGACGCGGCCGAGCGGCGCGGAGACGGTGGCGGTCGGATTGATCTGCAGTGCCGAGGCCTCGATCGAAACGTCGCCGCTCTGCGAGATCACGCTGCCGTTGATGATCCCGGGCTGGAAGAAGGAGAACGGCACGATGCTGATGTCTCCGCCGCCCGCCCCCGTGGTCACCGTACCGTTCACGACGATGCCGCCGAAGGAGCTGAAGAGGCGCACCGGGGCGCCGGTTGCGAGGAGATCGCCGGTCACGGTTGCGGCCGCGTCGACGGTGATGCCGGATACCGCGCTGATGAACACACTGCCGCCGGCGGAGACACCGGGAAGCGTGGGAGAGACATTGCCGATCGTGACCGTGTCGCTGTCGCCGAAGCGGATGTCGCCGCCCGACGACGAAAGCTCGACGTTGTCGACGTCGTGAAAGGTCACGGTCGCCAGCTCGATCTCGCCGGTCGCGCTCACCCCGAACGACGGATACCGGATCACCTGCGGGCCGATCACGCGGTTGACGTTCTCCACGATGAACGACACCAGGCCGGTGGCCGGCGCCGGGTTCTGGAAAATCACGTGGTCGCCGCCCCCCAGCCCGTCGAAGACCACGTTCGTTTTGTTGGCGAACGTCACGCTCTCGAAGCTCGGGCTGCTGACCGTGGTCGTGCCGCCCGGCCCGTCGGTGACGGTGACGTCGTCGAAGCCAGGCGTGCCGCTGATGACGTAGCTCGCGGCCGCCCCGGTGTCGGTAATCGGCTCGAGATTGAAGTAGCGGATGGTCAGGCCGTCGATCTCGATGATGCCGTCGTGCGGCGTAAGCTGCGTGACGCGCTGCATGCACGCGGAGCCGCCGCGGAGCTCGAGGACGTCGAAGCCACCCGCGCCGCCGTCGTAGTCGATGCTCTTCGCCGCCACCGGCAGCTCGATGACCAGCGTGTCGTCGCGATCGGCGGCCCCGCGGACGACGACGTGCTCTCCCGGCGCATGCGGGGGGAGCGTGAGCGTGATTGCAGCAACGAGGAGGGAGGCCAGCATCCGGCGATTCTAAGCAGACCACACTGACTTCGCCAACGGATGCGGACCGCCGGCGTCCTCGCCGGCTGTCGTGGCGGCGTCCCGCGCCGCCACTCCCCCGCCCAGGGC
>Ga0196976_1001264_pt1 | contig 11874 bp, 10 predicted proteins | sample S3v_513CmetaG_FD_148644 | JGI IMG/M metagenome (GOLD analysis project Ga0196976, IMG submission 148644) | Soil microbial communities from Anza Borrego desert, Southern California, United States - S3+v_5-13C | ecosystem: Environmental > Terrestrial > Soil > Desert | place: USA: California...
CCATCGCCCTCCGCGATGCCTTCGATGCCTATCACGAGGCGTTCCGGCGGAGCGCGCATCGCATGTCGCGGCTGTTCGAGGCGCGCGATTGGAGCGCGGTGCCGGGCGAGTCGGCGGCGCGGCTCGATCTGTATCGCGAGCACGTGCTGCGCGCGATCGTCGAGATCGAGCGGTGCACCGGTGTGCGCGACGATCATGCGCTCTGGACGCGGATGCGCGACGACTACGCGGGGCTCGTCGCCGGACGCGACGACCAGGAGATCGCCGAGACCTTCTTCAGCTCCGTGACGCGCGTCGTGTTCGACACGGTGGGCGTGGACGAGGCGATCGAGTTCCACCGGCCCTGGCACGACGACCTGCCGCGCGATGGGCTCGACGCGAGCTGCCGGATCGTCCATCTCGACGGGCAGGTGACCCTCGACGACGCGGCGCGCGAGCTGCTCGACGACCTGCCGCATCGCCTGGCCGATCCCGCGGCCGACGCGCGCGCCCTCGGCGCGGCCCTGCGCGCGCGGGTGACCGAGGCGTGGGGCAGCGTCGCGCCGACGGCGGTCGAGATCCTGCCCAACGTCTTCTACCGCGCGCGCGGCGCCTACCGTCTCGGCCGCATCCTCGGCCCCGACCGGGCCATGCCCTGGCTCGTCGCGCTGCGCGGCACCGAGCGAGGCACGGTGGTGGACGCGCTCCTCACCGACGCCGACGAGATCTCGATCGTCTTCGGCTTCGCCTGGTCGTACTTCCACGTCGACGTCGCGCGGCCGGCGGCGATGGTGGGCTACCTGCGCGGGCTCATGCCCCTCAAGCGGCTCGACGAGCTGTACACCGGGATCGGCTACCACAAGCACGGGAAGACGGAGCTCTATCGCGAGCTGCTGCACCACCTCGCACAGCCCGGGGCGGGCTTCGAGGTGGCGGAGGGGACGCCCGGGCTCGTGATGAGCGTGATCACGCTGCCGTCGTTCAACATCGTGCTCAAGATCATCAAGGATCGCATCGGCGCGCCCAAGCGCACGACGCGGCTCGAGGTGGTGAGCCAGTACCGCCGCGTCTTCCAGCGCGACCGGGTGGGCCGCCTCGCCGACGCGCAGCTCTTCCAGGGGCTCGCCTTCCCGCGGCGCTGCTTCTCCGAGTCGCTGCTGCAGGAGCTGACGGCGGTGGCCCCCTCGGTGGTGCGCGTGGAGGGCGACCGCGTGGCGCTCGCGCACCTCTACACGCAGCGGCGCGTGCGGCCCCTCAACCTGCATCTGCAGGAGGTGTCGGCCGCCGAGGCCGACGCGGCGATTCTCGACTACGGACGCGCGATCCGCGAGCTGGCGGCGGCGAACATCTTCACCGGCGACCTCCTGCTCAAGAACTTCGGCGTGAGCCGGCACGGCCGCGTCATCTTCTACGACTACGACGAGCTGGCCGCGGTGACCGACTGCAACTTCCGCCGCGTGCCGGCGCCCGCCACCGACGAGGACGAGCTGTCGGCCGAGCCGTGGTATCACGTGGACGACGACGACGTCTTTCCCGAGGAGCTGGGCACCTTCATGGTGCCGGCGGGGCGGCTGCGCGACGTCTTCCTCTCGGAGCACGCCGAGCTGCTCGACGCCGACTGGTGGATCGCCCTGCAGGAGCGGCTGCGCGCGGGGGAGCAGCCGGAGGTGGCGCCGTACGGGGAGGCGCGGCGGCTGGGAGCGGGGAACGGGGAACCGGGACTAGGGACTAGGGACTAGGGAAGGCGTCGTCCTGGGCGGAGCGAAGGACCTGGCCGGCGGCGCATCGGAGCACCGGAGCCAGATCCTTCGCTGCGCTCAGGATGACGTCAGTTGCGTTCCCCGCTCCCAGTCCCTAGTCCCTGATCCCCAGTCCCTAGTCTCTGCCCTACCGCAGCATCGGCCCCACCAGCCACACCACCACGATCACCACCACGATCCCCGCCAGGTCCAGCAGCACGCCGTAGCGCATCATCCGCGTCAGCGGCACGTAGCCCGAGCCGTAGACGATCGCGTTGCAGGGCGTCGAGACGGGGAGCATGAAGCCCAGGCTCGAGGCGAAGGTGGCGCCCAGGGCCGGCACCAGTGGGTCGACACCGGCGGCGTTGGCGATCGAGATGACGACCGGCACCACCATGTTGGCCGAGGCGGTGTTGCTCGTCGTCTCCGACACGATGACGGCGATGATCACCGAGGCGGCGAGGAGCCCCAGCTCGCCGCGCACCGGCAGCCAGCTGGTGAGCCCGCGCCCCATCGCCTCGGCCAACCCCGTCTGGAAGGAGAGCACGCCGAGCGCGAAGCCGCCGCCGTAGAGCAGCACCACGCCCCAGTCGATGCGCGACGCCTCCGTCCAGGTGATCGCCCGCTCGCCGCCGTCGCCCGGCAGCATGAAGAGGAGCACCGCGCCGGCGACGGCGGCCACGCCCTCGGGAATGCTGCGCTGGAGCGTGAGGTACACCGGGCTGCGTTCGCCGAGGACGAGCGCGACGATGCCGGGGACGATCCACAGCAGCACCGTGAGGCCGAAGGCGAGGGCCGTCGAGCGCTGCGCCGTCGTCCAGCGGCCGAGCGCGGCGCGCCGCTCGACGATCATCGCGCGGCTGCCGGCCAGCTCGCGCACCCCGGCGGGGCAGAAGGTGTTCAGGACGACGAACATGACGGCGAAGAGCACCGCCACCACCGGCACGCCGATCAGCATCCAGCGGAAGAAGGAGATCTCGACGCCCACCAGCTCGCGGATGAACCCGAGACCGATGACGTTGGGCGGCGTGCCGACCGGCGTGGCGAGCCCGCCGACCGACGCGGCGAAGGTCGTCATCAGCATGAGCCCCGTCGCGTAGCGGCGGTCGATCGCCGGCGCGCCGTCGCGCTGCTCGAAGAAGAAGGCGAGGATCGACATGCCGATGCCGAACATCATCGCCGTGGTGGCGGTGTTCGAGATCCAGGCCGAGATGAGCGCGGTGACGGCGCCGAAGGCGAACAGGATGCGCGACGGGCGCGCCCCCACCCAGGGGAGCGAGAGCACCGCGTAGGCGAAGCGCCGGTCGAGCCCGTGCAGGAAGATGGCGCGCGCGACGATGAAGGCGCCGATGAAGAGGAAGATGAGCGGATCGGCGAAGGGCGCGAGCACCTCCTTGGCCGGCGCGACGCGCAGCACGACGGCGGCGACGGCGCCGAGGAGCGCCGTCACCGGCATCGGCAGCACCTCGGAGATCCAGAGCACGACGACGGTGGCGAGGATCGCCGCGAGCCGGTGCGCGGGGGCCGAGAGGGCCGGCATCGGCAGGAGCAGCAGCGTCGCGAAGACGAGCGGCGCGAGGACCACGCCCGCCTTGCGGCGCCAACGCTCGAAGCGCTGCTCGCGCTCGGAGAGCACCTCGAGGGGAACGTCGACGCCGCCGGCGGTGGCGTGCGGGGGCGCGGGGGCGAGGGGAGGCGTGCTGCTCGTCATGGGGCGAGAACATAGCGTCGCGCGTGGCGTCCGCGACAGCGTCGGGCGGGCACGAGGTAGGCGCGAAGCGAACCGCGGAGGCGCGGAGGAATCGGAGGTGTCGCTGAGGACGAGCAACAGCAACTGCATCATCACGAGGGCACCCTTCGGCTGCGCTCAGGGCAGGCTTCGACACGAGGGAACACGAAGAGGGGACTTTGAGGCTGCGGGGTGCAGTGCCTCGTGCCCGTTCGTGTCGTAGCCTGCCCCGCGCGCAGCGTCGGGGTGTCCTCGTGGTTCAGCAGGTGAAGTCCTCCGCGCCGACCTCCGAGTCCTCCGCGCCTCCGCGGTTCAGCAGTTGCCGGCGGCGGCCGTAGGTGGAACTCGGAATGGCGTGCGGGCGCTCCTCGAACGAACTTCCTGGCACCGACCCGCCACCACCGCCGATGATGCTCAAGGCTCGCCCGACTCGATTCGCCCCACTCGTCCTCGCGCTGCTCGCCGGCTGTGCGCCCGCCGCCGCCCGTCCCGCCGCCGAGGCCACGCTCAAGGACGTGTATCGCGACGCCTTCCGCCTCGGCGCCGCGGTGAACGAGGAGATCGTCGCCGGCACCGACGCCGCCTCGCAGGCGATCGTCGTGCGCCAGTTCAACACGATCACCAACGAGAACGCGCTCAAGGCGGAGCGGGTGAATCCGCGGCCGGGCGTGTTCGAGTGGGGGCCGGGCGACGCGTTCGTGGCGTTCGGTGAGCGGCACGGCCTGTTCATCGTCGGGCACACGCTCGTGTGGCACAACCAGACCCCCGCCTGGTTCTTCCAGGACTCGGCCGGCCGCCCCAACACCCGCGAGGCGCAGGTGGAGCGGCTCCGCAGCCACATCCAGGCGGTCGCCGGCCGGTATAGGGGCCGCATCCACGCCTGGGATGTGGTGAACGAGGTGGTGGACAACGACGGCGCCTACCGCCCCACCACCTGGGTGCGCGGCATCGGCCACGGCGACAGCCTCGTCGCGCTGGCCTTCCGCTTCGCGAGCCAGTACGCGCCGGGGGCGGAGCTGTACTACAACGACTTCAACGCGTGGCGCCCCGCCAAGCGCGACGGCATCGTGCGCCTCGTGCGCATGCTCCAGCGCCAGGGCATCCGCATCGACGGGATCGGCATGCAGGGACACTGGGGGCTCCACTACCCGCGCACCGAGTACATCGAGGCGGCGATCGACTCCTTCGCGGCGACGGGCGTGAAGGTGATGATCACGGAGCTGGACGTCGACGTGCTGCCGCTCACGCGCGAGGGGCAGATCATCGGCCAGGGGATGAGCGATCCGCAGTTCCAGCTCGAGGAGTTCAAGGCGTACCTGGACCCCTGGCCCGCCGGCCTCCCCGACAGCGTGCAGCGGCGGCTCGCGCAGCGCTACGAGGAGCTGTTCCGCCTCTTCTGGCGCAAGCGCGACAAGCTCGATCGGGTGACGCTGTGGGGCGTGCACGACGGGATGTCGTGGAAGAACGGCTACCCCATCCCGAACCGCACGAACTACCCGCTGCTGTGGGACCGCAACCGGCAGCCCAAGCCCGCCCTGTCCGCCGTGCTCGCGGTGCCGGGGCGGTGATGGCGGAACTCGGTACGAACCACACCACGAGGACACGAGGACACGAAGAGACACGAGGAGCCCATTCGAAGCTCTCTCCTCGTGCGCCCTCGTGTCCTCAGCCAGCCCTGAGTAGAGTCGAAGGGTGTCGTCGTGGTTCGGCTGTTCTCTCCTCTCTGATGCGATGATCGAGCGACTCATCGTCTCGCTGCGGGCGCTCGCTGGGCGCGGGCGCATCGATCCCCATGATCCCGCGGATCGGCGGCTGCTCGACGACTGCGCCGATGCGTTGCGGCTCGAACTCGACTGCCCGCAGCAGACGCTGACCGACGAGCAGCGCGACGCCGCGGGCGCGCTGAGCGATCGGCTCGAGTCGCCGGTCCGCGACGGCTCGGCCATCGCTGCAGCGGTCCGCGAGCTGGCTCTCGCCCTCGACGTGGCGACCACCGATCCCGACGCGCGCGCCCCGTGACCGACTTCACCTACCGCTCGGCGCGCTCCGGCAGCCTGATGGCCGGCATCGGGCTCGCCCTCGCCGTCGAGACGGTCGCGCTGCACCTCTGGCTCGTCAGCCGCTACCCGACGGCGGCGTGGACCCTCACGGCGTTCAGCCTCGCCACCGGCGCTTGGCTCGCGGCGGATTACTTCGCGCTCGGGCGCGGCGCGGTGCGGCTCGGCGCGGAGGCGATCGATCTGACCATCGGACGGCGCGTCGCGCTGCGCCTCCCGCGTGCCCACGTCGCGGCGGCGGTGGTGCCGACCTGGCGCGAGATCCCGGAGCGCGGCACCCCCGACGCCGCCGATTACCTCGACCTCGCGCGCCCCGCGACCCCCAACGTGCTGCTGACGCTCCGCGAGCCCACGCCGCTACGGCTGGGCGGGGGCGCCAGGCGCACGGTGCGGCGGGTCGGCTTCCACCTGGACGAGCCGGAGGCGTTCGTGCGCGGGCTCTCGCGATGAGCCAGCACCTCACCCACGTCGCCCTCGTCGTCCGCGACTACGATGAAGCGATCGCCTGGTTCGCCGAGCGGCTCGGCTTCGCGCTGGTGGAGGACACGGCGCTGAGCGCGACCAAGCGCTGGGTGGTGGTGCGGCCGCCCGGCGGCGAGACGGCGCTCCTCCTCGCGCGCGCCGCGACGCCGGAGCAGGAGGCGGCGATCGGTCGCCAGGCGGGTGGCCGCGTGTGGCTCTTCCTCGCGACCGACGACTTCGCGCGCGACCATGCGCGCCTGCTCGAGCGCGGCGTCCGCTTCGTCGAGCCGCCGCGATACGAGACCTACGGCGCCGTCGCCGTATTCGAGGATCTGTACGGCAACCGGTGGGACCTCGTCGAACGGAGGAGATGATCGCATGCATCACGTCCGCAAGGAGGTCCTGCCCTTCGTCGGCAGCTCCTTCCAGTTCGTCGGCGCCGACCAGGGCGACGTGGCCATGTCGGCGTTCCTGCTCTCGGCGCTGCCCGGCCGTGGCCCGGGGCCGCACCGACATCCCTACGACGAGGTGCAGTTCGTCCAGTCGGGGCGGGGGCGCTGGAAGGTGGAGGGCGTGGAGTTCGAGGGGGGCGCCGGAGACATCTTCGTCATCAAGGCGGGCGAGGTGCACGAGTTCACCTGCATCGGCGACGAGCCCCTCGTGCAGATCGACGTGCACCTGAGCCCGCGGTTCGTGCAGGAGAACCTATGAGTGGCTTCGGCTTCGGGCTTCCGGCGTCCGGCGCGGCGACGCGGCCACGGGATCGGACTGCCGAACGTAGGTGACCATGGATCACATCGGTGACATGGATTCCATCGCCCCCCGCTGGCGGCCCTCCTCTCCAGAGGCCCTCACCCGCTGCGAGACGATGGCATGCATGGAACGCATGTCATCCATGGATGTCCCCTCCCGCCCGAGCGGGGCCGTGGCTGGGGCGGCGGGAGCGGTTCATCGCCGACCTCGCATTGCACCCCTTGACCCTGACATTAGTGTCAGGGTAGTAGGTTCCAGCCGTGGGACAGGAGGGGGACGCGATGATGCAGGTCGGGGAGCTGGCGGAGCGGGCGGGGGTCAGCGTGCGCTCGATCCGGCACTACGAGGGGGCGGGGTTGCTCCGGGCGAAGCGGCGGCCGAACGGCTATCGCGAGTTCGACGACGGTGCGGTGACGCGCGTGCGCACGATCCGCGACCTCATCGATACGGGGTTCACCGTCGAGGAGATCGCCTCACTCTCCTCCTGTCTCGATGGCACCGACGGCGCCGAGCGCTGCTCGGCGCGGACGGCGGCCCTCTACCGCCGCAAGCTGGTGAAGATCGAAGCGCAGCAGCGCACTCTCGCGGAGCTGCGCCGCCGGATCGAGGCGCGGCTCGCGACCCTGGAGCCCTGACGCCGCACGAGGGCACCGAACACTACGAACCCGCGCCGAGCGTGGGGAGGAACCGCATGTCGAACACCGTGACCGTGACCGACCAGACCTTCACGCAGGAGGTCGAGCAGGCTTCCGGCCTGACCATCGTCGACTTCTGGGCCACCTGGTGCGGCCCGTGCCGCATGATCGCCCCGATCCTCGAGCAGATCGCCGTGGAGCGCGACGGCGAGGTGAAGGTCGCGAAGCTCGACGTCGACGCGAACATCCAGACGGCGACGCGCTTCAACGTGCGCTCGATCCCGACGCTGCTCTTCTTCAAGGGCGGCAAGCTGGTGGACCAGGTAGTCGGGGCGGTGCCGAAGGCGAAGCTGGACGAGCGGATCGCGCAGCATGCCTGAAGGCTGCTGACGGCTGACGGCTTCGGGCTGCCAGCCAGAGGCTGAAGGCGAGAGGAGGGCGGCGCGTTTCGCGCCGCCCTCCTCTCGCACATCCGAATCCAGCTCGAAGCCGAGAGCCGTCAGCCGGAAGCGATCGAGCCGCGCTCGATCTCGGATACACGCGCCACCCCCGCCAACGCCATCGTCAGCTCGAACTCGTTCGCCAGGTTCGCCAGCACCTCGCGCACCCCGTCCTCCCCGGCGAGGGCCAGGCCGTAGACGTAGGGACGGCCGATGCCGACGGCGCGGGCGCCGAGGGCGAGCGCGCGGAAGACGTCGGCGCCGGTGCGGATGCCGCTGTCCATCAGCACCGGCGCGCGCCCGGAGACCGCCTCCACCACGCGGGGCAGCGCGTCCATCGCGCCGATCGCCCCGTCCACCTGGCGGCCGCCGTGGGTGGAGACCATCACGCCGTCCACGCCCGCATCCAGCGCGCGGCGCGCGTCGTCCGGATGGAGGATCCCCTTGAGCACGATCGGGAGCCGCGTGCGCGCGCGCAGCCAGGGGAGATCGTCCCAGGAGATGGAGGGGCGCGAGTAGGTGGCGATGAAGCGGCGCACCGCGGCGAGCGCGCGCCCCTTGCGCACGTTGCGCAGCGTGCCGCCGGGGATCGCGCGCGCCATGCGCAGCACGCCGCGCACGGCGGCGACGGTGACGCGGCCGCGCGCCGGCACCGGCCCGTCCAGCGGCTCGTGCAGCTTGCGCATGAACACCGGATCGCTCGTGTACTGCGCGATCCCGCGCCCCTGCAGGAAGGGCAGGTACGCGAGGTCGAGGTCGCGCGGCCTCCACCCGAGCATCGTCGTGTCGAGGGTCACCACGAGCGCCTCGCACCCACACCGCTCGGCGCGCGCCAGGAAGCTCTCCACCAGCTCGTCGTCGCGGCTCCAGTAGAGCTGGAACCAGCGCGGACCCGCTCCCATCGCCGCCGCACATCGCTCCATCGAGACGGACGCCTGGTTGGAGAAGATCATCGGCAGGCCGAGCGACGCGGCGGCGCGCGCGACGCCGAAGTCCTTGTGCGGATGCGCGAGCTCGAGCACGCCGATCGGCGAGAGCACGATCGGCGCCGGCAGCCGGCGGCCGAACAGCTCGACCGAGGTGTCGCGAGTGCCGACGTCGCGCAGCACGCGCGGCACGATCCGCCACCGCTCGAGCGCGTCGCGGTTGGCGCGCATCGTCGACTCCATCCCGGCACCGCCGGCGACGTACGCGTACGCGCGCCGCGACATCGCCCGCCGCGCCGCCTTCTCGAGCGCCTCGACGCCCACCGGCACGCGCGGCCTGATCCCCCGCGCACCGGCGAGGTAGATGTCGGTCTGTCGATTCGGAATCATGGATGGACGCGCGGCGGCTCGAGGCGATCGGGTAGGACGAACAGCCGGAGGTGGCGCGGAGGACTGTCAGGAGCAACTACATCACCACGAAGGCACGAGGACATGAGGGAACACGAAGAGGGGATTCTGAGATCGCAGGGGCAGTTCCTCGTGTTCCTTCGTGTCCTCGTGTCCTCGTGGTTCAGCGGTTCGGGTTCCCTCCGCGAACCCTCCGGGCTCCTCAGCGCCTCCGCGGTTCAGCAGTTGCGCGGCGCCTCACGCCCACCGGAATCCGTGCTTCGACAGCGGCAGCGAGCGCACCCGCCGCCCCGTCGCGGCGAAGATCGCGTTGCACAGTGCCGGGATCACCGGCGGCAGCGCCGGCTCGCCGATGCCCGTGGGCGGGTGCTCCGTGAGGCGCCAGTGCACCTCGATCGGCGGCGACTGCTTCATGCGGATGAGCGGCACGTCGTGCAGGTTGCTCTGCCGCACCGCGCCGCCGACGATGGTGATCTCCTGCGCCATCGCCTCCGACAGGCCGTCGAGCACCGAGCCCCGCACCTGCTGCTCGGCGCCGCTCGGGTTGATGATCTGGCTGCCGACGTCGCCGGCCACCCACACCTGGTGCACCTTCACCGCGCCGGCCGCGCCCACGCTCGCCTCGACCACCTCGGCGAAGTAGCCGCGGTGGCTGTAGTGGAAGGCGACGCCCATGCCGCGTCCCTTCGCGAGGGCCCGCCTTCCCCAGCCCGACTTCTCCGCCACCAGCTCCAGCACGCCGCGCATGCGCGCCGCGTCGAACGGGCTCCGGCCTTCCGCATCCGTCACCAGTCCGCGGTCGCCGAGCAGCGCGAGACGGAAGCGCACCGGATCCTGCTTCGCCGCGTGCGCCAGCTCGTCGAGGAAGGAGTGCATGACGAAGGCGATCGCGTTGCTCCCCGGCGCGCGCAGGAAGCCCGTCGGTACGCCGAGCGGCATCGTCGACATGTCGTACTGGAACGCCGGGACGAAGCGCGCCGGGAACTCGGCCGGCGACATGCCAGCGCCGGCGGCGGTGCGCTCGCCCTCGCCGAAGGTGACGAAGTGGTCGCGCCACGCGCTGAGCTTTCCCTCGGCGTCCACCGCGCCCTTCAGGAAGTGGAAGCCGGCAGCGCGGTAGAAGTCGTGCCGCGTATCGTCCTCGCGCGTCCACAGCAGCTTGACGGGCACGCCCGCCTCGCGCGCGATCCAGGCCGCCTCCACCATGTAGTCGTTCATGAGGCGTCGGCCGAAGCCACCGCCCACGCGCGTCATGTGGATGGCGATGTCGCTCTCCTGGAGCCCCATCGTGCGCGCGCAGAGCTGCCGGCCCGCGTGCGGGTTCTGCGAGGGCGCCCAGATCTCCAGCTTCCCGTCCTCGAAGCGCGCCGTGCAGTTCTGCGGCTCGAGCGTGGCGTGCGCGAGAAAGGGATACTCGTAGCGCGCCTCCACGACCTTCGCCGCCGATGCGAACGCCGCGTCGACGTCGCCGTCCTTGCGCGGCGTGCGCTGCGGCCCCTTCGCGTGGAGCGCCGTCGCCTGCGCGGCGAAGCCCGCGCTCGACTGGGCGCCGGTCGGGTGCTCCTCCCACACGACGCGCAGCGCCTCGCGCGCCTTCCGCGCCTGCCACCACCCGTCGGCCACGATCGCCACCCCGGGCACGAGCCCGGCGAGGTCGGTCGTCCCCGCGACGACGAAGACCTTGCGCACGCCGGGCAGCGCGCGCACGGCGTCGAGGTTGGCCGACTTCACCCTGGCGCCGAACACCGGCGCCTTCTCGTAGACGGCGTACTTCATCCCCGGCACGGTCACGTCGATGCCGAAGAGCGGCTTGCCGGTGACGATCTTCGGGTTGTCGACGCCCGCGATGCGCTGGCCGATGATGCGGAAGTCCTTCGGGTCCTTGAGCGTCAGCGCCTTGAGGTCGGGCGCGGCGATCGACGCGGCGCGGGTGGCCAGCTCGCCGTACTTCGCCGAGCGTCCGCTCGCGCGATGGTGCACCACACCCGAAGCCGTGGAGAGCTCCGCCGCCGGCACGCTCCACTCCGCGGCCGCGGCGGCGACGAGCATGTGCCGCGCGGCCGCGCCGACGCGGCGCTGCGGGTCCCAGTTGTTGGGCGTCGCCGTCGAGCCGCCGGCGAACTGGCTGCCGTACTTCGCGGGATCGCTGTCGGCGACCTCGATCCGCACGTCCTTCCAGTCGACGTCCAGCTCCTCGGCGATCAGCATGGGGAGCATCGTGCGGATGCCCTGCCCGATCTCCGGGTTCTTGGACATGATCGTCACGATCCCGTCGGGCGCGATGCGCACGAACGCGTTGAGGCTCGCGTCCGCCGCGGCCTCACCCGGGAGCCAGGACGCGGCGAGCGCCGCCGCCGGCTCGAGGTACGCGGCGAGGAGGAAGCCGCCCCCGGCGAGCGCGGTGGCGCGCAGGAAGGCGCGTCGGCTCACCTGCTCGGGAGCCTGGTCGGGAACGTTGCCGGTCGTCATGGCTCAGTCCTCCCGGCCCGAGGGCGTGGGCGCGCCGGCGGCGGTCACGCCGCGCGACAGCTCGGCGGCGCGATGCACCGCCTGGCGGATGCGGTGGTAGGTGGCGCAGCGGCAGAGGTTCCCGTTCATCGCCTCGTCGACCTGCGCGTCGGTGGGCCGTGGCGTGCGCGCGAGCAGCGCCGCGGCGGTCATGATCTGCCCGGCCTGGCAGTAGCCGCACTGCGGCACGTCCAACTCGTCCCACGCGCGCTGGAGGGGATGCGTCCCCTCGGCCGAG
>Ga0196976_1001265_pt1 | contig 11873 bp, 9 predicted proteins | sample S3v_513CmetaG_FD_148644 | JGI IMG/M metagenome (GOLD analysis project Ga0196976, IMG submission 148644) | Soil microbial communities from Anza Borrego desert, Southern California, United States - S3+v_5-13C | ecosystem: Environmental > Terrestrial > Soil > Desert | place: USA: California...
CTGATGCTGCACCGTGCCCCGCCTGCACCCCCGCAGCCGCAAGGATCCCCTCCAACTCCCCGGTGCCCACCACCGCGTCCACTTCAGGTATGTTCTTCTGGATCTCGTTCCGGTAGCGTTCAACGAGGCAGCCGGCCACGATGAGTTTGCGCGCGCGCCCCGCCGTCTTGTGATGGGCCATCTCGAGGATGGCGTCCACGGACTCCTGTTTCGCTGTATCGATGAACGAGCAGGTATTCACCACGATTATGTCGGCGTCTTCCGCACGGGCGGTGATCTGGGCGCCGTTATGTGACAGCATGCCCATCATGACCTCGCTATCAACGAGATTCTTCGGGCAACCCAGGCTCACAAATCCGACCTTGGGGCGGACGTGTAGCAGTTTCTCGGATTGCTTAGTGTCCCCAGTTTCTTTTGAGTGGGGCTCTACTGTGAGGGTCTTCTCAGGCATGGAATCCTATATTTTATCACGCGTTGCAGGCCGGTTCGGCTCGGGCAACCGCAGGTCCAGCAGCAAAAAGCCGCCTAAGTCCATGTGAAAACACGCGGGTTGCAGGGCTATTTCTTGGCGACGATCTCGTCGTAGAGTTCTGGCAGTTTCTCGGCGTCGCGGGACGATTGCCCAAAGCGAGCGTGCTCATAATGCGCGGTGAAACGCTCGACTGCGCTTCGGAGGGATTGATCGCTGATTGAGGTGGCATACTCCTGGGGAGTTTGTGCCGGCAGCTTGCGCCATCCACGGTGTGCCAGGGTACGCGTGAGGCGTGCGTACCAGATGGAAGCGGCGCTGCTGGGCTGCCGTCCTGGGGCGCGCGCAATCCGCGCACGGCGAACGCTGCGTACGATCTGCGGCGATGCCGCTGCTAGGCACACCAGCAGCAAGGCCGCGAGCATGTAGAGAACCGACCGTCCAGGCGACATCGAAGCGGAATGTGCTGTCCGCCGCGTGAAGTTCAGCATCGCCTTGTAGCGCGCCTTCGCCCAATCTCGGACTTCATCCAGATAGTGCCGGCTCTTCACAACCGCTGCACTGCTCAATTGCTGCTGATGGGCGAAGTCGTAGTTGACCACCCACTCGCGCCAGAACTCGCGTGCCGCATCCATGTACAGCATGAAGCGGCTCCACGTAGTGGGCGTAGGTTGTGTGCCGGCAGGTGTGGGATCGAACGCCACCCAACCCTGACCGGGGAAGTAGGCCTCCACCCACGCGTGCGCGTCGCGCGCGCGAACGATGTATTCACCAGTCAAGCTGTTGAACTCGCCGCCGCGGAAGCCGGTAATGGTGCGTGTCGGAACTCCCAATGTTCGGAGCATGATGGCCAAGGACGAGGCGAAGTACTCGCAATGTCCGCGCCTACGTTCGAAAAGGAAATGTGCCAGTGGGTCTTCAGGCTTTACCGCAGGCAGTTCGAGCGTATAAGCGAAATTGGAATTTAGATATCTCTCGAGCGCGACCGACTTGTCGTAAGCCGTCGGCATGTCCTCGGTGACCTTCTCCGCCAAATCCCGAATGCGAGGGTCAAGCTTCGGTAACTGCAAGTATTGCGCCGCTATCTCCCGCGGAATCGGACTGGTCGCGCCGCGGAGCCTCTGCACGCTTGCCTGTCCGACCTCAGCCAGCCCGGAGTAGACACCGGCCATCCGTTCGCGATCGAAGTTGAGCAGCGTTTCCCCTGTGTTGATGCCAAGGAGCCGGAACCGACCGTTCAAGATGCGCGTGCCGGGAACCACGAAGATGACGTTGGTCAGCAGGGGCTCGGAAGCGATTCGGTATCTGAGCATGCGGACGCGAGCAGCGCGCGCGAACCGCGCATCTTCAGTGCGCGACGCTACGGCCTGGCGAAGGTCGTAACGTCCATTGATCTCGTTCAGAACCTCGGGCAGCTCTCGGGGATTTGACCAGCGCTGACCGCTGAAGTGTGTCAGCGCTACGCCTCGCAGCAGGATGTCGGTCGTGCCCGGCACCTCGTCCTCAATGCGCACGTGCAGGACTACCTCATCCGACTGCTGTATGCGACCGATCTCGCCGAGGTTGATGTTGTCACTGAACCCCGTAGACATCGAATCCTGCTGCGCGAACCGGCTCATGTACCCACCGGAGAGCCTCGGTAACATGAAGAAGATCAGCACCGATGAGAGCAGGATAGCCGCAACCATCGCCAGCGTCGCGCCGGTGAGCGAGACGTGAAGACCCGCACGCCTGGCTCTGAAGCGAACATTTCTCCGAGGACCGGTGTGCTGTAACGCCGAGAGGTCCATTTTTGCTGCGGATTTGGCCGAGCGCCGCATCTCCATGCTGATGAACGTGGAGACAGCTACAACTGCGAAGAGGCTGAAAGACGCCAGGAACATCGCATCTACAGTCAAGATGGCCGCGGCGAGCACCGACAAAAACGCAAGGACCGTCAGATAGATATAGTCACGGTCTCGGTGCACGGAGAACATCTTCACCACAATGATGAACAAAACGAGGTGAATCGAAGCCGTAACGAAATTGTTGTTCGAGATGAAGCTATAGTCGGCAATGTAGAGGGCAAAGTAAAGAACCGTCAGGTACGACGTCCATCGCTCCGGGATCTTCCATTCGCGGTCCTGTGATACCTGGTACCCGCGGAAGAGCAGCGCGACCGCAACGAACATGATCGAGAACGTATCGAGCTTACCCGTGCTGACAAGCGTGAAGAACGCCGTCACAATCAGCAGATAAACCGAGACCTGGAAGAAGCGCTCCAGTTCGACAGGAACCGTGTTCGTGTACTGGCTCGGATTGGCGAAGGAATCAGCCACCGCGTCTATTGTTGGCTCAATTGCCCTTCGAAGGGAAGGGGCGACGGAGGTTACGGGCGGTCAGGTACACGCCCAAAAATGAAAAGCCGGACACCGGTTAACCCACTGCACACGTACTGGCCCGTTACCGTTGCTTCCTTCCGGACCTGGCGGGGTTGGCGGGATTACGTCGCGTAGGACCGATGTCCGACCCTGATCATTTTATCAAAGATTGAGAGCGTGTGCGGGGCTTCGGCCATTGGTCAGCGCGCCTCGTAACCGGTACTCCTTTTTTTCGAGAAGTTCGTCTACACTACGCAGCACTGCCAGGGTGAGGGCACGCATGCCTCAGTCCATCATCGTTTACGCCATTCCCGGCTTTTTGCTGCTTCTGATCGCAGAAGCGGTAGCCGCGTCTATGATGCGTCGCGATCTCTACCAGGTGAAGGACACGGTCGCGAGCCTCACCATGGGGATCGGAAACGTGATCATAGGTCTCTTCACGAAGGCGGTGATGTTTGGCCTCTTTACGTGGCTATACCAGTTCCGACTTTTCAATCTCGGTTTCGCCTCGTGGGTCTGGGTAGTTGCGTTTTTTGCCGACGAGTTCTCGTATTATTGGTTCCATCGCGTCAGCCACGAGTGCCGTCTGTTCTGGGCATCGCACGTCGTGCATCATTCGTCACAACGCTACAACCTTGGCACGGCACTTCGACAGACGTGGACGGGCAGTCTGTACGGATTTGTCTTTTGGCTCTGGATGCCGCTCGTCGGCTTCTCGCCTTACATCGTTTTTACGATGCAGGCCATCAGCTTGCTCTATCAATTCTGGATTCACACCGAACTCATCCGCTCTGTCGGACCGCTTGAAAACGTGCTCAATACGCCTGCGCACCATCGTGTCCATCACGCTTCCAATCCGCAATACATCGACCGGAATCACGGCGGGACGCTCATCATCTTCGATCGTATCTTCGGCACGTACGAGCCTGAACGCGAACCGTGCGTTTACGGACTCACGAAGAACATCTGCACCTACAATCCATTCCGCATCGCTTTCCACGAATGGGCCGACATGTTCAACGACGCCTTGCATGCGAAATCGTGGCGTGACGCCCTGCGTTACATCTTCGGACGCCCAGGCTGGAAGCCCACCTCGGCGAGCGCTCCACGAGCCGCGACCACAGCGGGCGATTAGCTCGTTTGCCGTTTTCAACTTACCCGGTGTTCACGGCTAATCAACTTTCGTGGCGTGCAACACGGCTGCTTTTCGTTTACATGGCAGCGCACGATGCGCGACAATACGTTTTTTACCCGGAGAACTCTATTGAATACTGTGCAACGCGCAAAGATTACAGCGCTGGGTACCTTTGTTCCTCCACGCATTCTTAATAACTTCGAACTTGAGAAGATGGTCGAGACCACGAACGACTGGATCCTGGAGCGTACGGGCATCCGCGAGCGTCATCTCGTGGACAAGGGTATCGCTGCCAGCGACCTGGCTGTGGGAGCCGTCAAGGACATGATCGCCCGGCACAACGTCGACATCAGCGACGTGGAAGCGATTGTGGTCGGGACCGTCACCCCCGACATGATGTATCCCTCCACTGCGTGCCTGGTTCAGCACAAGCTCAATCTGCCGCACGCCTGGGGCTTCGACCTCTCGGCCGGATGCTCCGGATTCCTGTATGCACTCACAGCAGGGACGCAATTAATCAAGGCGGGCACGCACAAGAAGGTTCTCGTCATCGGCTCCGACGTCAACTCGTCGATGATCGACTACACCGATCGCGCGACTTGCATCATCTTCGGCGATGGCGCCGGTGCCGTGCTCCTTGAACCTTCGGACAGCGACGAGGGCATCATCGACTTCGTGCATCAGGTTGAAGGTTTTGGTGGCCAGTATCTCTACATGCCAGGCGGCGGTTCACTGAACCCGTCCTCCCACGAGACCGTGGACAAGAAGATGCATTACGTCCATCAGGACGGCCAGCAGGTGTTCAAGTACGCCGTGAAGAAAATGGCGGAAATGACTGAGCGCGTTCTCGCAAAGAACGGCAAAACCGGACATGACGTGGACTGCTTCATCGCGCATCAGGCGAACAAGCGCATCATCTGCGCCACCGCCGATCGGCTTAAGATGCCGTACGAGAAGGTCATTGTAAATATCGACCGCTACGGCAACACGACCGCAGGCACGATTCCGTTGGCGATGAGGTCTGCCATTGAAGAAGGCAAGTTGAAGAAAGGTGATTGCCTGCTGCTCGCAGCCGTGGGCGCAGGTTTCACCAGCGGAGCGACGCTCCTGAAATGGGCGTTCTAGCCGGGAAAGTTACAAGTTAAATCGCGCGCCTCAGGGCGCGCGTTTCTTTTGGAGCCTACTCACCCCATCCTCTCGTCGACGTTTTTTGCCCGTCACAGACCTCGAAATAGACTGACGAGTTCACAAACATTCGTCAGCAAGTGCGTATGTAGTTCCTGCTCCAGCCGTTTCCGCGTGTGCATCCCGCTCGCCACGCCGATGTTCAACGCCCACTCCTGCCGCCGCCGCAGATTGCAGATCGAGTGGCGTATCCCCAACGTTCGCGACCGCAAGTGGATTGGAGACGGCCGAGTCGCGCATGGCCTTGGTGATCATGTCTGGCGCGGGACGTCCCTGTGGAACATCTTCGGTCGAGACCGCCGCAGCGAAGTAGTGCGCCCATCCCAGCCGGGCGAGGATCATTTCCATCGTGCTACGGCCAAAACCGGTAGTGACCGCAAGCGTGAGTCCTCGGTCTCGCAGAGCCTTAAAGGTCTCCTCAGCGCCATCAATCGCCTGAAGCGCACCTGCTTCATATTGACCGTGAAGCGTTGCGACGAAGTCAGTGTGTATCTGCTCGACCGCGGACTCGTCCGCCACACGCGCGGATTGCGTGAGCAGATGCCGGATCACAGCGCGCTTTCCAGCGCCCTTCCACTCCAGCACGTCGGAATCCGCAATTGAGAAGCCATGAGTGCGCATTGCGTCCACGAACGCCTGCGACACCTCGCCTCGATCCTGGATGATCGTGCCAGCGATGTCGAAGATCACAATTTGTATTGGCACGAGTCGAGCATAAAAGAAGACGCGCCCGGTGAGGAGCGCGTTCTTGTTTCGACTGTTCAACGTCTATGGATGTGTCATTGTTTCCGGCTTCACCACGGCGTCGAACTCCTCGCCCGTGAGATAGCCCAGCTTCAGTGCGGCCTCCCGAAGGCTGCTGTGCTCCACGTGAGCCGTGTGGGCCACTTTGGCGGCCTTGTCGTACCCGATCTTTGGAGCGAGAGCCGTGACCAGCATCAGTGAATTGCTCACGTACCAGTCAATCTTCTCGCGGTCGAGCTCAATGCCGTTGACCATGAACTCCACAAAGCCGTGACACGCGTCGGCGATCAAAGTGACAGAATGCAGGAAGTTGTAAATGATGACCGGTTTGAAGACGTTCAGTTCGAAATTGCCCTGCGAACCCCCGAAGCCTACGGCTGCTGTCGCGCCGTGTACCTGGGCGGCCACCATCGTCATTGCCTCGCACTGGGTCGGATTTACTTTCCCCGGCATGATCGACGAGCCCGGTTCGTTCTCGGGGATGATCAACTCGCCAAGCCCGCAACGGGGTCCTGAGGCGAGCCAGCGAATGTCGTTCGCAATCTTCATCAGCGAGGCTGCGGTCGTTTCCAGCGCGCCTTGCGCAAACACCAACTCGTCGTGAGCCGACAGCGCCGCAAACTTGTTCGGATGCGAGCGGAAGGGAAGTCCGCTAAGTTCTGCGATCTTTTTCGCTGCCCGTTCGGCAAACTCCGGATGCGTGTTCAATCCGGTACCGACGGCCGTTCCGCCAATGGCCAGGTCGTAAAGCCCGTCCAGCACCTGCTCCAGCCGCTTGATGTCACGATCCAGCAGGCTCGCCCATCCGCCGAACTCCTGACCTACCGTAAGCGGAACAGCATCCTGAAGATGTGTCCGGCCAATCTTGACCACTCCATCGAATTGCTTCGCCTTGGCGGTAATCGCATCGCGCACCATGGCAAGAGCGGGGATCAGTGCGTTCTTGACCCGCTCGGCGGCAGCGATGTGCATTGCAGTTGGGAAAGTGTCGTTCGATGACTGTGACATATTCACGTGATCGTTTGGATGGATCGGCTTCTTGGATCCCATTTCTCCGCCTGCAATCTCAATTGCACGGTTGGAGATCACCTCGTTCACGTTCATATTGGTCTGCGTGCCGCTTCCGGTCTGCCAGATGCGAAGAGGAAACTGGTCGTTCAACTTGCCCGCGATCACTTCATCGGCGGCCTGCACGATCAGCTTGGCCTTATCTGTCGGCAGTTTCCCGAGGTCCTGGTTCACCAGAGCGGCTGCCTTCTTCAGTGTGGCAAAAGCGCGAATGAGCTCTGGGGGCATGGTGTCGCGCCCGATATTGAAGTGGTGCAACGAGCGCTGAGTTTGCGCGCCCCAATAGACGTTCGTGGAGACTTCGATAGTTCCCATGCTGTCGGATTCAGTGCGAGTGCGGACGCCGGGTTCGACGCTAGAACTGTGTGCCATGGATGACTCCTGCATAGATGAATTCCGTTGGCGAAACCGGAAATTATAGCGCGGGCGCTTTCTGGAACGCGCATAAGGGACGCATGTACGCGTTTTATTGCAGAGCAAACGAATTGGCCCGCGTCTTTGCGGTGATGCACGTGTCAGTAGGCTGCGGACATCAATGGGGGGTGACGACTTAAGTCGCTGATGGAGAATTCCGTAGCGCTCTGTCGACTTTTGCGAGCCGCGCGACTGCGCCATCGGCGGCGGGGATTGCTGTTACATAAACACCTCGATGCGCCTCTTGCAATTCCTCGCTGTTTGGTCTGGAATACGGGATTCGGGTAAGCGCAGGGCGCCACCCAATCCAGCGTGAGGGGCAGGCCATGTCTCAAATTACAAATCAACAGGTCAGTCCGCTTGTAACTATCCCACAGTTCGTGATTGGGCTTCGGAAACTTCCGGAATCGGCTTTCCGGGAAATCGACGCAGTGCTCGACTACCTGCGCGCGCATCCTGTCGCCCCCGAGTCGCTGGAGCCATTCCTCATGTGGGATCGCCAGCACTACACGCGGAACCTTGTCGACCACACCGACCTGTATGACCTTATCGCCATCTGTTGGGAAGTTGGCCAGTGCAGCTCGATCCACAACCACAAAGGGCAAAACTGCTGGATGACTGTGCCCATGGGACGACTGCTCGTCCAGAACTATCACGTAATCTACGAGTCTGTGGAAGAGCAGCGCTGTGACCTCGTGCCCACCAATGTCGTCGAGATGAGCCCAAACTCCCCGCTGGCAGTCGATCCAAACGACCCGGTTCATTCTGTGTATAACCCGAGAGAGTTCGGCGAGCGGGCCGTCAGTCTCCACGTCTACTCGCGCCCATTCGATTCGTGCGTGGTGTATTCGGTAGATCAAAAGACCTGCGGTGAGATCAAGCTGCACTACAATTCGCAGTACGGTATCCCCAGCAAGCGTTAGCTAAAGATTGACCCGCTGAAAAGCAAAACCCGCCAGCGTGGCGGGTCTTGTTGTTGATATGTCAGGGAATCACCACTGCGCTTTGAACCAGCTCGCGTCAGCGTAGTACGGTCTCGTAAGGTCCTCCAGTTTCGCCATCTCCGCTTTCGACATCGGCTTGAAGCTCGTCGCGATCCGGACGTTCTCCTCGAGTTGCTTGACGTCATCGACGCCGACAATCACCGTGCTGACCGGCAGCGTAAGGACGTAGCTCATCGCCTGTTGCATGGTGGAAACCCCGGTCTCGCGGAAGATACGCCCGCGCGCCGGGATCTTCATTCCGATAATGCCCATTCTCTTCTCGACCGCGACCGGTAGCAGATTATCGATGAAAGACTTGTTGTGCTTGTCGGCGGCATTCAGTGCCATCAGGATCGTGTCAAACGGGTGCCGTTCGATGGCCGTCCTCAGGACCGCCGGGTCGAAGTGTCCCGTGATGCCGATGAAGCGAATCACCTTCTCGTCCCGAGCCTTCTGCATGGCTTTGAGCACGCCATTCGTTCCGAAAATGCCCTCCAGGTCTTCCTGCGTTCGCACGTTGTGCATCTGCCAGCCGTCGAGGTGGTCGGTTTGCAGCATCTTCAGCGACTGCTCCAGGTCGCGCATGGCGCCGTCGTAGTCGCGACTGCGGGTCTTCGTTGCCAGATAGACTTCTTTGCGGCGGGACTTCATGACGCGCCCTATATAAGTCTGGCTCACACCGCGCCCATACACAGCTGCCGTATCGATATAGTTGCATCCGAGATCGATTGCGCGGTTGATGATCCGTTCTGCTTCTGCGTCGTTGCCCGCCGTCTCCAGTGTCGCCTGTCCACCAAGGCTGAAAATCTTCACGTTGTGGCCGGTGAGTCCGAGTGGTCGGGTCGCCATCTCCGGCTTCTGCTCCGATGCGAGTGCTTCCAGTGGCAGGAGCTTCTCACCCAAGCCCGCAACGGCTGCGGTCGTGACTACGGATTTCACAAAGTCACGACGAGACAGGCCCTTCTTTTGTTCATCGGTCATGCGCTCACCTCGCCAGCGTGTAGCTTCGTCGAAAGAACGATACTACTGGTCGGCGAAAACGCAAGTCCACTCATCACAATCGAACACAGACCCGCCACACCGTTTAGAATCGAGACGATGGAAACTTTCGACGTACTGGTGATCGGAGCCGGCCCAACCGGCCTTGCGTGCGCGATCGACGCCAAGCGTGCCGGGTTCCGCGCCGTCAACATAGACAAAGGCTGCCTCGTCAACTCGCTCTATAACTATCCAACCAACATGAAGTTCTTCACCACGCCGGAGCTACTCGAGATCGGCGACGTGCCGTTCCCCAGCGCACATCAGAAGCCCAACCGACAGGAGGCCCTCGAGTACTACCGCAAGGTGGCCGAGTTCTACAATCTCGACGTTCGCCAGTATGAAACTGTGGATACCGTCAATGGCAGCGATGGCGACTTTCGTGTCCATACGCGCGACCTTGTGGGACGCAACAAGGAGTACTGTGCCCGAAAACTCATCCTTGCCACCGGCTTCTACGACCTCCCGAACCGTCTCGACGTCCCCGGCGAAGATCTCCAGAAGGTGACGCACTACTACCGCGAGCCGCACCCCTATTTCAACAGCGATGTCGTCGTGATCGGCGCAAAGAACTCTGCCGCCATCGCTGCCCTTGAACTCTGGCGCCACGGCGCTCGCGTTACCCTGGTGCATCGCGGCCCGGGCATCCACGATCATGTGAAGTACTGGATCAAGCCGGACATCGAGAACCGGATCAAGAACGGCGAGATCGCTGCGCACTTTAACTCCAGCGTGACGGAAATCACGCCCGAGGCAGTCTTGCTGCACACTCCGCAAGGCCAACAATGCCTGAAGAACGACTTTGTGCTTGCGATGACCGGCTATCGTCCCGATTTCGAGTTCCTGAATCTGCTCGGAATCAAGTTCACAGAGGATGCATGCCGTCCGGCGCTAAACAACGAAACGCTGGAGAGCAGCGTCGCAGGCATCTACCTGGCTGGAGTCATTGTTGCAGGAAAGCATACGAATGAAGTCTTCATTGAAAACGGCCGATTTCACGGCCGCCAGATCGCCTCAGACCTCCGACGGAAGCTGGAAGGTGCTTCCTAGTCGGCAGGCATTCATCGAACTGAATAAGGGTGCGAGTTCATCGCGCCCTCCCCAATGCGATCTATGAGCTTGTTACGACAGCGCAACGTTGCCCCCGCCGATTTGCTCATTGATAAGCCGGGCCATCAGCGGCTTCAGTCTTTCGCCTGTCTTCGGCAGCACAAAGTCGTTCACCTCGTCGGACCAGTCAAGCTTGAAACTGGTTGACAGCGCCGAAATCCATATCTGCTTCACGGGCGCATTCGGAGACACGACGAAGCGCGCTGGCGGTTCGTCGAACGAGATCTGGATCGCGCCAGCCTGCTCTTCCACCTCGAAGTCGGCGTCCGACTCAGCTTCGTACAGGGTGTTCTTCAATGACTCCAGCGCAGCGTCGGCACGTCCGCGAAATTCCTGTTCGTCCATGACGTAAGTTGTAAACCAGCCGCGCTGCGTTGTAAATCAGCGCGCTAATCTCCGGCTGTCCTCGTCTCGTCGGGCAGTTGCCCGCTCCGGTTGTTGCCGCAGTTGGCGTATCCTCGTTCGATCGCAGTTCCTTCCTCGTAGTCATTCCACGTGACGATCATCAGGAAGGGAAGCGGACGCGCCGCATCGTGGTAACGCCGAAAAGCACGGAGCGAGTCCTCGAACGTCCTCCCGCAGCGCGAGTCCATGCGCCGGTTGCGGCCCCATGAGGCTCTGGAGTCATCGAAACCCGGCCAAGCCGCGCCAACCGCCACCTTGTCCGGATATTTCGTACTCATGGTTTTGTAGAAGTTCTCGAGGTAATCCTCTCCCCAGTTGCTGCCGTCGCGCTTCCAGCCCTCCTTGCCGGGATGCACCCAGGCGTAAAAGCCGTCAAACGCGTCAAGGTACTTGCCGCCGTTGATGTCCTTGTAGATGAGGAGCGGGGGATCAGGCCAGCCGTCCACGGCTTTTCGAACGACCTTCCAATCCGTCCGGCCATTCTTCGGAAAAACAAAGATCACAGGCCGGCCGTTGTAGCGCAAATAGCTATGGTTCGGCAGACGCGCATTAGTTGCGATGTACTGCTCGTACGCATATTGAAGATCATTCAGCGTGCGGTTCGTGGTGTTCGACGGATCACTGTCGTCTTCGTCATACATCAGGGCGACATTGAAACTAGAACGGTTAGCGAGTTCCTGTAGGGTGGAGTAGCTGCGGTCTTCGAACTCCTTGTCGGGACCGTACCAATTCACCACGAACCCGGAGATTCCGAGCTCCTTCGCCTGTTCAATCTGCCGCTGCAGCACCACTCGGTCCTGCGACGAGTAGCCGACGTTGATGTGTCCGGGTCGCCCAAACCAGGGCTGGTAAGCCGCTAACACCACGGGCGAGCGCTCCGCAGGCTGGAAGCGCTTGGCCTTTAGCGTTTTATGTAGATCTGCCTTGCTACATGCCGCTCCCATCACGAGCAGAACGGTTGT
>Ga0196976_1001266_pt1 | contig 11866 bp, 11 predicted proteins | sample S3v_513CmetaG_FD_148644 | JGI IMG/M metagenome (GOLD analysis project Ga0196976, IMG submission 148644) | Soil microbial communities from Anza Borrego desert, Southern California, United States - S3+v_5-13C | ecosystem: Environmental > Terrestrial > Soil > Desert | place: USA: California...
ATATGGGTCATCGAACATTCCCGTTGTGGAAGGCATGGTTGCTTCCATCGACTTTGCCCAGAAGATCGGGCTCGACCGCATCGAGAAGCGCCAGCGTGCACTGGCCGACTACATTCATGCGGAGATGGTGAAGCGCGATGCCGAGTCTTGGACCTCGCCGAATCCACAGATGCGCTCCGGAATCGTGACGGTCAACGTGCCTCCATTAAAGCGCATGGATCTACAGAACTGGATGTGGAAGACGTACAAGATCCGCATCCGAGGAGGCGAGCCCAGCAAGCTGCGCCTGAGCACCCCGTACTATGTGCAGAGGGCAGACATCGACCGGTTCTTGGAAAAGTTCGACGAGTTCAAAAAGACGCACGCATAGTGAAGTAGTGATGCGAAAAGGCGCGGATTCGTCCGCGCCGTTCCTCTCTCACCTCGTTACGGACCGGAGCTAAATCTTGCTGTTAGTCCGCGATGAATCAATTGGTGGATGGCCCCGGGGCAGTTCGTGATCAAATTCATCTAGCTCGCTGCCCAGTAATTCGATTTCGGTCGCGTGCCATTCGCCATCCGATTCCTGCTCGGCAATCACGCGGATCTCGGCGCCGGGCTTCAACGAAAGATCCGGCACCTCTTCGCGGCGTGTTTTCGGCACAGACTCGCCATAGCTGACCTTCGCCTTGGAGATCTCGACCCGACGCATCATCCCGTTCTTGCCTTTCACATAGATCCAGCGCCCGGCACTCTTCTCTTTGTCCGGGGACTCAACCACGATTCCCCGGAAACTCCCAGGGGTTCCAGCCAACGCGCTGGTCACAATCAGGAGCAGGATGGTTAACAGCAGGTCCAAGCGGCGCATGCGGAATTTGGATGCTGCGCAGCGAAAAGCTGTGGCCAGGTTTGTATCACCAGAGCTTCGCCTTCGCAGCTCCAAAACAGAGGCGCGGCCGAAAGCCGCGCCTGATTCCACACTGCCCCGGCACTCAGTCGTAGTACTCCAGTCCGAGGTGCGTAATGAGTTCTTCGCCCTTCAAGTAGCGTAACGTGTTCTTCAGCTTCATGAGCTGGATGAACAGGTCGTGCTCCGGATACAGCCCCGGCGCCGTCATTGGCGACTTGAAATAGAAGCTGAGCCACTCCTGGATTCCAAGCCCCTTCAACTCAGCCGAGCGCTGCGCCAAGTCCATGAAGAGGACGAGATCAAGCACGATGGGCGCGGCAAGGATGGAGTCGCGGCAGAGGAAGTCCACCTTAATCTGCATCGGATACCCGAGCCACCCGAAGATGTCGATGTTGTCCCAGCCCTCTTTGTTATCGCCGCGCGGAGGATAGTAGTTTATCCGCACCTTATGGCAGATCTTCCCGTAGAGTTCCGGATACAGTTCCGGCTGAAGAATGTGCTCCAGCACGGACAGCTTCGACTCTTCCTTCGTCTTGAACGAGCCCGGATCCTCAAGAACCTCACCGTCGCGATTCCCGAGAATGTTCGTGGAAAACCAGCCGTTAAGTCCGAGCATACGGGCCTTGAAGCCTGGGGCGAGGATGGTCTTCATCAACGTCTGCCCGGTCTTGTAGTCCTTGCCGCAGATGGGAGCGTTATTGCGCCGCGACAACTCGTGCATAGCGGGCACGTCCACCGAAAGGTTCGGTGCGCCGTTCGCGTACGGCACGCCTTCCATCAGCGCCGCGTAGGCGTAAATCATCGACGGCGGGATGTTCTCGTCGCTGTTTTGGAGGCCCTTCTCGAACGCCTTCACCGTGGAGTGCACTTCCCCCGCATGGATGAAGCTCTCGGTCGAGCCGCACCAGATCATCATCAGACGATCGGCGCCGCTCGACTTCTTGAAGTTGCGGATGTCCTCCCGGACCTGCTCCGCCAACTCCATCTTGTTCGCGCCCTTCTTTACGTTCGGCCCATCGAGCTTCCTGACGTAGTTCTTGTCGAAAACGGCCTTCAGTGGCGTGATGCCCGAAAGGAACGGCTTCACCTGGTCAAGCAATTCCTTTTCGAGAACGCCGGCATTTCTCGCCGCCGCGTACATATCGTCTTCGAAGATGTCCCAACCCGTGAACACCAGATCATTCAGGTCGGCGAGAGGAACAAAGTCCTTGATGAGCGGCGAGCGGCCTTCCGTACGCTTCCCAAGGCGAATGGTGCCCATCTGCGTGAGTGATCCGATCGGATTTGAGATCCCCTTGCGGACCGCCTCCACGCCGGCGACAAACGTAGTCGCAACGGCGCCCATGCCCGGTATCATGACTCCCAGTTTGCCTTTTGCCGGCTGAATGTCGCCGCCGTTGGCCTTCTCTTTCGCAGTATTCTTCTGCCCCGTAGCCATCTACGTATCAGTCACTTCCTTCTGTGGGGATGAAAACTCAATATGTTCTCGTATCAAGTGCTTAATTGCAAACCTTTGTTGCGAAAGGGTGTAGATGTCACATGAACGGGAACAAATGGGCCGCGGACTGCAATCAAGATTTACCCCGAATACAAATGACCCGGATAAACATCTCGGCTATCATTCCGCCCACCATCCTGTTGGAGCATTCGCGTGAACAACAAGATTGCCCTCATCACTGGAGCATCCAGCGGTATCGGGATGCTGAGCGCTCTCGAACTCGCCTTTGGCGGCTTCCACGTTGTCGCGACGATGCGCGATCCTGCCAAGCGCGCCAAACTCGAGGAAGCCGCCGCGCGTGAGGGCATCATTGATCGCATCGAAGTTCGTCGGCTCGATGTCACTGACCACCCCTGCCTGCCTTCGTTCGTCGAGAATCTAGTTAGCGATTATGGCCACATTGATGTTCTGGTGAACAATGCCGGTTTCGCAATGGCTGGATTCGCCGAAGACGTCAGCCTGGACGAGTTGCGCTTTCAATTCGAGACCAACTTCTTCGGGCACGTTTCCATGACGAAAGCTGTGCTTCCCGTCATGCGCCGCCAGAAATCCGGCCACGTTATCATGGTGTCGAGCATGAGCGGGATTTGTGCTGCGGTGGGCACGAGCAGCTATTCGGCGAGCAAGTTCGCGCTCGAGGGCTGGAGCGAGGCGCTCCGGATGGAATGTCTCGGCCTGGGCATCAAAGTTGTGCTCGTCGAGCCGGGCGCATTCGAGACTCCCATCTGGGACACTAACGTGAAGGTCGCAGCCGTTTCGCTCTCGGGCACGGGCCCCAACAAAGATCGCCAGGAGCGCTTCGTTAAGTACGTCCGCTCGCGTATTGACAAGCGCGATGCGCGCGAAGTGGCGCAGCTTATCCGCCGAATCGCACTCAATCCCAATCCGTCACTGCGATACATGATCGGGCGAGATGCCAAAGGGCTGCGTATCCTGAAACGCGTACTGCCTTGGAAGCGCTACGAACGCCTTGTCCTCGGACATCTCAAAATCGACGAAGAGCGCTGATACGGGCATGGGCCTGTGCCCTTACGGGTAGTCCCCGCGAGCATCAGGCGTAATTGCTTGGCTAGCCCCCGTGTGTTGGCTTTCTCGACGCGGCCCCGGAATTCGCCTCGTCATTGACGCTCGTCGGCGCAGTAGATAGTCTGGAACTCAGATATGGCCGTTAAAGCACTCCAACTCGGGCAGGTTTGGCGTAACGATGCGACGGGACAGAACTTCCTCGTGACCAAGCTTTACAACGAGGTCTTCACGCAATACGCCATTCTCCGCCCCGCCGACGCTACCGCCGCCAGCACCGATACGACGCGCGTCAAGGTCCAAAAGTCGTCAGAGGGCGCAACCATCCCCGGGTACACTTTCACTCAGGATTCTTCCGAGCAGTTCTGAGTGGCGGTACTGCATCCAACTACCGACCGAACCGAAAGTAATCACTAACCAATGATCGCAAAGCTCATAGAAATTCTTGGCGTGTTCATCATCTGGGGTATCTCGTCCACCGGATACCTTGGCATCGTCATCATGATGGCGATCGAGTCAGCCTGCATACCGCTGCCTTCTGAGATCATCATGCCGTTCTCCGGGTACCTCGTGTACACCGGACGCTTCTCGTCCCTGTGGCTCGTCGCCACGCTCGGGGCAATTGGCTGCAATGTCGGCTCGATCCTCGCCTACGAGATCGGCTACTTCGGCGGACGCCCGCTCGTGAACCGTTGGGGGCGATATATCCTGCTGAACCAGCGCGACCTCGACATCTCCGAGAAATTCTTTCGGAAGTACGGCGATATTACGGTCTTCGCATCGCGCCTGCTGCCGGTCATCCGTACGTTCATTGCGCTGCCGGCCGGAATCGCCCGCATGCCGCGTTTTCGCTTCCACGTGTACACCTTCCTTGGATCTTGGCCCTGGTGCTACATGCTCGCGTACATCGGCCTGAAGCTGGGTGAGCGCTGGAACAGCGATCCAAGGGTCAGAATGTGGTTCCACCGCTTCGACGTAGTGATCGGCGGCCTCCTGCTGCTTGGGGTCGCCTACTTCGTCTGGAGCCACTGGCAGCACCGCACCAAGGCCGCTGCAGTGGCAGAGGCGGAATAGGCGTTTACCGAGAAATGCGAAAGGCGCGGCCGAGGCCGCGCCTTCGTCGTTTCCTCAGAACCACTGTTCTATTTCTGCTCCGCTTTCGGCAGCGTGCCGCTGAGCAGCTGCCCGAGATTCTGCACTGATACTCGCATGCCGAGATAGAACGTCCCAAAATTTGAATACTCCGCGCTCACCTGATCGAAGCGCATCTCGTAGATCAGCTTCTTGAAGGTGACCGGCTCGTTGGAGAAAAGGTCCACGCCCCATTCCCAGTCGTCGAAGCCGATCGAGCCCGAGATGATCTGCTGCACGCGTCCGGCATATCGACGACCGACTGTGCCATGCTCGTCCATCTGCCGCTGACGATCTTCGATCGGGAGCACATACCAGTTCTTCATTTCGCCCCGACGACGGTCCATCGGGTAGAAACACACATAGCGCATTGCCGGAATTTTCGGATAGAGCCGCGGACGCATTGCCTGCCGCTGCCGCTCCATCAACTCCTCTATTTCTTTGTTCCACTCCTCGGAATGAGGGGCAACGCCGCGCTCCGCGAACGACCGGTACAGTTTGACTGTCGATTCATAAAGCCCAAGCTCAACCATCGACACGTACGACGCTGTCGGCTCCAGAAGCTCGTTGAATCTGAGATTGGCGATCCGCAACTCCGCGCAGTTCACCTCGTCGAAGGTGTCGCGAAAGTGGACAAACATGAGGTCGGCCTTGTGGCCAAGCATCGAAAACATCGCGGAACCACCGCCACTTTCCATTTCGCCCAGAACTGGAGCCGCTTCATTCAGGATGCATTGCCGCTCCTCCGGCGTAAGCGCCTGCCACGCCCCCCACCGCACCCGGAACATCTGGTGCAGCACGGCTGAACCCTCAATCGTTAAAGGAAGCGCGGGCAGTTCTGCTTTCACCACGGTCGTCTCGGAGGCCATCTGGTTCCCCACTTTTGGTTGATTGGTACATGACATTGTAATCTGTGCGGAAGCGAATCGTAGAAACCCGGAGCTACCGATGCCCAAAGGACAGATGCCGCGCCAACCTTCGAAGCTCGGCAAGCAAACAGCCGCCAGGAGCGTTCGCGGCGGCGAGCGGAACCTGACCGCCGTTTCGTTGAAGAAAGGCGCGAAGCCTGATAAGCAGGGCGTCCTCGGTTCGACCCGCAAGGTGAAGCCAGCCAAGGCAGCGGCGCCGCAGAGGAAATCGCCCCCGAAAGCGGCTATTCCCAAGCTTCCAACCGGGTACGATCCGGTCGCCCCCGAGCGCATCCAGGAGATATTGAAGCGCCTTGATGCTCGCTACCCGGGAGCGAAGTGTGCCCTGACGCACTCCAACGCCTGGGAACTCCTCGTAGCTACAATCCTCTCCGCCCAGTGCACCGACGCTCGCGTAAACATGGTGACGCCGGTCTTATTCAAGAAGTACCCCACTCCGCAGCACTTCGCCGCATTGCAACCCGAGGAGCTCGAACCGGACATCCGCTCCACGGGCTTCTTTCGAAATAAATCGAAGTCGATCGTTGGGGCGGCCAAGGTCGTCGTCAACGACTTTGGGGGGCAGGTACCAGAGGAGATGGAGAAGCTGCTTACCGTCCCTGGTGCGGCGCGCAAGACGGCGAATGTGGTCCTCGGATCATGGTTCGGCAAAGCCGAAGGCGTTGTTGTCGACACGCACGTTCACCGCATTTCGCGCCGGCTCGAGCTTACCTTTAACGACGACGCGCAGAAGATCGAGCAGGATTTGATGAAAGTGATCCCCCGGGAGAAGTGGATCGACTTCTCGCATCAGGTCATACACCACGGGCGCGCACTATGCGTCGCTCGCATGCCGAAATGCGCCGAATGCCCCTTGGAGAATACCTGCCATGCCGGGGACAAAACGTGGAGTACCGTGGACGTGCACCCGGGCGCCGAGTGATCTAACTCAAGTTCCTTCAGGTGAAAGCCCCGCAGGCTGCCTTTCGCCAGGCAGACCCTCAGGCCTCGACCGGCTCGGATCAACCCGCGGGACCAGCTTTCCTTGGTCGTAAGCCCGCACGAATGCTGCAACCACCTCGGCATCGAACTTCACTCCTGCCGCACGCTCAATCACGTTTTTAGCCACACTGGCCGGCAACGCCGAACGCCGCTCGCCCGCAGTGATGGTCAGGTCGAATTCCTCTGCTACGGCGATGATGCGCGCTTCCATAGGGATTCGATCAAGAGGCACATTTGATTGCGCCGCGATGATGATCGGCAACACACGCTGCAACAGCCGCAGGCTTTTATCGCTCATGGCCTCCGGAGACTTCTGCGCCAACCTTTGCACTTTGCGCAGCACCTCGGGATCCAGTTCCAGTCTCGAAATGTCGTGAACCAGCGCGGTCGCCCGAACTAGCTCCAACTGTTCGCGCGTAAACTGCATTTCTTCGGCGATCGCGCACGCATAGTTTGAGAGCCGCCGAAGCGAATCGTGCACCTCGGCGTCGCGGGTCATCAGGTTGCGAAGGATCAGCAGAATACCGTCATGAGTCTGGTGCGTTTCACGGAAGAGCGTTCCTGTGGCGTAGCCGGTGAGAACAAGAATCGCACCCCATACCGCAATCTCCCACCAGCGCCTTGCGAGTGCCGTGAACTGTAGGTCGTGCAGCATCAATGCGTCGCGGGTGAACGTTCCAGCGAGGACCAGGAACACGCTGGCAATGGCGGTCAGGGTCGCGTGGCGCCGCCCAAACAGGTATGCAGAAAACAGGGTCGGCAGCACGAACAGGAATAGCAGCATTTCATTCACGCTGCCAACCGACGTCAGCAACGCCGCAATCACCAGCAGAGACAGCAACAGCCACCATTCACTGTTCACTTCCGCCAAACGAGACGTGCGTACCTTGTCCGTCACACAGACCTCCGCAGTTTGTATGTTCGTCCCACTGGCGGCAACACACAAGTAACCAAGGTGTTGAGGGCGGGACAGGTACTCCGCTCCCGCAATCGTGTCGGCCCGCGCCTTTGCTATCCTCTCTGAGTCATCGCCTTCATGAAAGGACCAGCCCAGATGCGCGGATTGTCCCTCCCGGATGGCTTGCAACGCCCCTGCAAGCTGCTGCCATTGTTTGTTATGTTGCTTGCCATGAGCACGAGTTCCCTGTCACAGATTTTACCCACACCCCCAGCGGTTACAGATCCGAAGAAGCTGGAGAGCAAGAACATCCCGACCTTCGATCCCGCGACATTCAGCATCGAGAAGCTCTACATGACACGGGCGATCGGGGGCAGCGACTGGTCGCCCGATGGCAAGCAGATCGTGTTCGTCTCAAACATCAGCGGACGGAACAATCTCTGGCTGGTTCCGTCCAGTGGCGGGTGGCCGACGCAACTCACGATTAGTGACCAGCGGCAGGCGGGCCCCAACTGGTCTCCCGATGGGCGCTGGATCGCCTTCATCAGTGATTACGACGGGGATGAGATGTGGGACATCTTCCTTGCCTCGCCGCACACAGGGGACGTGGTCAATTTGACTACTTCTCGCGACACCGCGGAGCAGAGTCCTGCGTGGTCTCCGGACGGCAAGTTCCTCGCCTACCAGCGGAAGGCCAAGACTGCGCCCAGCTATGACATCGACATCATCGATGTCGAGACGCGCCGCACGCGTCACATCACCCAGAACACGCCGCCACAGCTGAGCAACAACCACCCGATCTTCTCGCCGGACGGAAAATCGCTGGCTTGGACGCAGGCGCACGCGAGCGAGAAAGATTCAAACGTCTTCGTGGCCGATGTATCTACGGGCAAGGCGATCAACGTCACCGAGCACACCGGCGACGCTCTCTTTTCGGCCAGCGAATGGTCACCTGATGGCAAGTCACTGCTCATCACCAGCAACGCCCAGAACGGGTATGACAATGTCGGCCTGCTCGATATTGCTACTAAAAAAATCGAGTGGCTCAGTGGCGACAAGTGGGAGATCAACGCTGGCGGCTTTTCTCCTGACGGCAAGACGATCACCTGGACCGCGAACGTGGACGGCAATACCGATATTTACCTCTACGATCTTGCCGGCAAGAAAGCAACGCCTATGGGCCTCGTCGGCGTAAACCATCTCGGCGGGTCCGAATCGGCCTTCACCAAGGACCGCGGCCGGATGCTCTACTATCACAATGCCGCCGATGCTCCCAACGACCTCTGGGTGTACGACGTCACCGCGCGCAAGCCGCACCAGATCACGCAATCGCTCGTTGCAGGTCTCCGCAGTGACTTTATGGTGCAGCCCTATCTAGTCCACTATCCAAGCAAGGACCGCAAGTGGATCATCTCTGCGCTGGCGTATATACCCAACAACATCAACCGTAACCAGAAGTATCCGGCCATCATTTACATCCATGGTGGACCGGTCTCGCAGTCGGTCAACAACTTCAATCGCATCATCCAGTACATGCTCAGCCAGGGCTACGTGGTCATCGCTCCAAACTACCGAGGAGGTAGCGGTTTCGGGCGCGAATTCCAGGAGGCGAACCGCAAAGACGCGGGCGGCCAGGAGCTACAGGACGTCGTGGATGCCGCCGAGTTCATCAAGGGCAGCGGCTTCGTCGATCCGAAGAAACTCATCGTAATGGGCGGCAGCTACGGCGGATATCTCAGCATGATGGCCGTGACGAAGTTCCCCGACCTGTGGGCCGCGAGCGTTCCCATCGTGCCCTTCGTTAACTGGTTCACGGAGTTCCAGAACGAAGACCCGCAACTACAGGAGTTCGACCGCCTGTTCATGGGCGACCCGGTGAAGGACAAGGCGCTCTGGGAGGACCGTTCGCCCATCAACTTTATAGACCGTATCAAGGCCCCGCTGCTGCTTCTGGCTGGCGGTAACGATCCCCGTTGCCCACCCACCGAAGCCAGGCAGGTGGCCGACGCAATCAAAAAGCGCGGAGGCACGGTGCAGTTGAAGATCTACGAAAACGAAGGCCACGGCTTCAGCCGCGTCGAGAACCAGATTGACGCATACAAGCGCGTGAGCGACTTCCTGAAGACACACGTGCCCAGCCCAGGGTGCGGGTGCAGCGTGGTTGACTAGCCTTTCTGGGTGCAATTGGTTAGGGCGGGATTACCTCCCGCCCTTGTTTTTGCCGTTCGCCACGCGTTGCACCTGGCGTTCTCCCGGCTACTGAATCCCCTTCGATTTTGCAAGCGCCAGCTGCACAATGGCTTCTACCAGTCCGGGGATCGTGTACTGCGCGGCCTGCACGTCCACACTGAGACCATTCTCCTGCAAAGTGTCACTCGTAACGGGACCAATTGAAGCGTTGAAGATGCCCTTGAGCAACTTCGACTGACCGCTGCGAATATTCAACAGCGACATGAAATTCTTTACGGTAGAGGAACTCGTGAAAGTGATGACGTGGGGGCGCTTTTTCGGATTGCGCAATGCCGCCCGGAGGCGTGCCTGCGAGGTCTTCGGGATCACGGTCTCGTAGGCCTCGACAACATCGACGTAAGCGCCCAACTTGCGCAACTCCCGGGGAATTACATCGCGCGCCACCTTTGCCCTGCAAAGCAGCACGCGCTTCCCCTTGACCTTGTCGCGCAGCGAATCCACAACAGACTCGGCAACGTACTCCTTCGGGGTCACGGTGACCTTCAGCCCGTGCTTTTCAGTGGCGGATTTTGTCGCAGGGCCGATTGCCGCAACCTTCAGGTGCACCAATCCGCTCTTCTTAAGCCCGAGTTTCTCCAGGCGCTCGAAGCACGACTGCACGCCGTTTACGCTGGTCAGGATCAGCCAGTCGTATTCGGTCAACAAGCGCAGGGATTCGTTCAACGGACGGAACGACCGTGGTGGGCGAATCTCGATGAAGGGTATTTCCAAAACTTCTGCGCCATTCGCGCAAAGTTCGTCAGATAATGCGCCGGCCTGCTTCTTCGAGCGCGACACCAGCACGCGCCAGCCGGAGAGTGGTTTGATCTTGCCCATGTATTCCGTTCTTTGCGTTACGGCTGCTGCGGCACCGGTGCCGCATTCTCACTGTAGACTTCCCGAAGGATCTCTTCGCCGCCGCGCCTGAGCAGCGTCTGGCCGACCTGCTCGCCTAATGCGACCGGGTCGGTTCCCTTCTGGCTTTCCCGCAACACTACGCTTCCGTCTGGCTTGGCGCAGATCGCAACCAGCGTGATCTCGTCGCCTTCAACGGTTGCGTGCGCCCCAATCGGCACCTGGCATCCACCACCGAGTTTGTTCAACAAGGCGCGCTCGCACGTGGTGGACATGCGCGCAGCATGGTCATCGAGGAACTTGAGATGGTCGCGCATTACGCTGTCGCCGAGCCGGATTTCGATTCCCAGCGCACCCTGACCCGCTGCCGGGCACATGAAGTTCGGATCGAGCGTTTGCTTCACGTGCTCCGTTTTACCCAAGCGGTTCAGTCCTGCGGAGGCCAGGATGATGGCGTCGTACTGCCCTTCTTCCAGCTTGCGAATGCGGGTGTCCACGTTCCCGCGCAGCGGGAAGATCTCAAGATCCGGACGCACCTGCTTCAACTGCGCCTGACGCCGCAGGCTGCTCGTGCCTACCTTTGCGCCTTTCGGCAACGCTTCGATGCTGCCGTACTTGATGGAAAGGAATGCATCCCGAGCGTTCTCGCGCGTTGTGATGGCTGCGATCTCAAAACCCTCGGGAAGGTCGGTCGGCAGGTCTTTGAGCGAATGGACTGCCAGGTCAACGCGGCCTTCCGCCAGCGCTTCTTCGATTTCCTTCGTGAACATTCCCTTGGTGCCCACCTTGGCGAGGGCCACGTCGAGAATCTTGTCGCCTGTGGTCTTGATGATCTCCAGCTCGACCTCATGCCCGCGGTCACGCAGCAATGCGGATATGTGATTTGCCTGCCAGAGTGCTAATTGTGAACCGCGGGAACCGATACGAAGGAGGGCCATCCGGGTGTGATCCTTTACACCTCTGAATTGGTATTGCCTTGAGCTTTGGCCGAAGCTGCCTCGGCGTCGCGCCTCTCCTGCGCTCGCAGGTTGAAGATGCGGCGGACTACGTCTATGACGGTAGTCGCTTCGGGGTCACGCGCCGCCGACTTCAGAGTGGTGATCGGCGTATGCATGATCTTGTTGATGATGCCGCGAGTCAGTGCCTCTACAGCCATTTCCTGTTCCTGCGACAGTTCGCCCAGTCGTCCGCGCAGCCGGTCAATCTCCGCCGTCCGGATCGTTTCCAGGTGCTCCTGCAGCGAGACGATGGTCGGAACCACGTCTGCCGTTTGCAGCCGCGCCTGGAACTTCATGACTTCTTCTTCGATCATCGCTTCCGCGCGTTGCGCTTCACGCTTGCGGTCGCCGAGGTGCGATGCAACCACCTGCTGCAGGTCGTCGATGTCGTAAACGAAGATTCCGTCCAGTTCGTTCAGCGCCGGATCGATGTCG
>Ga0196976_1001267_pt1 | contig 11846 bp, 9 predicted proteins | sample S3v_513CmetaG_FD_148644 | JGI IMG/M metagenome (GOLD analysis project Ga0196976, IMG submission 148644) | Soil microbial communities from Anza Borrego desert, Southern California, United States - S3+v_5-13C | ecosystem: Environmental > Terrestrial > Soil > Desert | place: USA: California...
CATGACGGCTTGCACCAAGCAGCCGCTCGAGCCCATCGTGCCTTACGTCCGGCAACCGGAAGAACTGGTGCTCGGCAAGCCGCTGTTCTTTGCGACGGCCATGCCGTTCTCGCATTGGTCGGTACCAGTACTGGCCGAGAGCCACGAAGGGCGGCCTACGAAGATCGAGGGCAATCCGCAGCATCCGGCAACCCTGGGTGGCACGGACGTGTTCGTGCAGGCGAGCGTTCTTCAGATGTACGACCCCGACCGGTCGCAGACGATCACCTACCTCGGCGACGCACGCCCGTGGGGCCAGTTCCTCACTGCCATCAATGGACCGCTGAAGTCGCAAAAGGCGATCGGCGGCGCGGGGATGCGAATTCTGACCGGTGCAGTCGCGTCGCCGACGCTGCGCGCGCAAATAGACGAGATGCTGAAGCAGTACCCGCAGGCGAAGTGGTATCAGTGGGAGCCGGTTAACCGCGATAACGCGCGCGCGGCAGCGGTGCAGAGCTTCGGCCAGCCGGTCGATACGCACTACAACTTCGACAGGGCTGAAGTGATCCTTTCGCTTGATGGCGATTTCCTATCGGCGGGCTTCCCGGGCTTCCATAAGAATGCAAGGCAGTTCGCGTCGCAGCGACGTCCCGAGTTGAAGGAGCGGATGGCCCGCTTCTATGCAGTAGAGAGTACGCCTACGAATACTGGCGCCAAGGCCGACCATCGCTTGCCAGTACGGGCCTCAGAGGTTGAGAAGATCGCGATGGCGATCGCCTCGCAAGTCGGCGCAGGCGGCAGCGTTCCGCAACTCACTCCTGAACAGCAGAAATTTGTCGGCACCGTCGTAAAAGACCTGCAGGCGAAGCGCGGCCGCGTCGTCGTCGTCCCAGGTGAGCATCAGTCGGTCGCGGTGCACACGCTCGCGCACTCCATCAACCAGGCGCTCGGGGCGGCTGGCCAGACGGTCTACTACACAGATTCGCTGGATACGCATCCGCTAAGCAGCCTCGACTCGCTGCGCCAACTCATCGGCGAGATGTGGACGGGCAAGATCGACCTGCTGTTCGTTCTGGGTACCAACCCGGTATACGACACTCCGCCGGACCTGAACTTCGCGAAGGCGATGGAGAAAGTTGCGCTGAGAGTTCATCACGGCCTCCATCAGAACGAGACCAGCAACGTCTGTCATTGGCACATAAACGCGAGTCACTATCTCGAAATGTGGAGCGACACGCGCGCCTACGACGGCACGGTGAGCGTGATTCAGCCTCTTGTGGCGCCGCTGTTCAACGGCCGCAGCGAACACGAGGTGCTCGCGATCATAAACGGCCAGCCGGACGCGAACGGCTTCGATATCCTCCAGAAGTATTGGCAGGGGCAATACAAGGTGCCCAACTTCGACGCCTTCTGGCGCAAGACCCTGCACGACGGCTTCGTAGCCAATTCGGCATTCCCGCCGCGCTCTGTCGCCGCAAGAAGTGTTGCCGCGGCCGGGCAGAACGCTGACCCGAACGCGATGGAGATCATCTTCCATCGCGATCCGACTATCTACGATGGCAAGTTCGCCAACAACGCATGGCTGCAGGAAACACCGAAGCCCATGATCCAGATCACCTGGGACAATCCTGTGCTGGTGAGCGCGAATACTGCGAAGAGGTACGACCTGAAGGGAGAAGACCTGGTCGAACTCGAGTTCCAGGGCAACAAGGTTCGCGGCGCGATCTGGGTACAGCCCGGACATCCCGATAACTCCGCAACGGTGTTCCTGGGTTACGGTCGCAAGAAGGCGGGTCGGGTCGGTTCGGGCCTGGGCTTCAGCGCGTACGAACTCCGCAACAGCAATACGCCCTGGTTCGGCACCGGATTAAAGATCACCAAGACGGGCGAGACCTATGGGATGGCGTACACCCAGGCCCACCAGAACATGGAAGGCCGCAATCTTGTGCGTGCTGCCACGCTAGAGGAGTTCATCAAGAACCCGGGATTTGCCAAGGAAATGGCTGAAGCGCCCGCCCCGGGCCTCACCTTGTACCAGCCTTACGAATACAAGGACCACAAGTGGGGTATGGCCATCGACCTCAACTCCTGCATTGGCTGCAAGACCTGCGTGGTCGCCTGCCAGGCGGAGAACAACATTCCGGTGGTTGGAAAGCTTGAAGTGAAGCGCGGTCGGCACATGCAATGGCTGCGCATCGACAACTACCACGAAGGCGCGGTAGAGAACCCGAAAACCTACTTCGAGCCGGTCCCGTGCATGCACTGCGAGACGGCGCCGTGCGAAGTGGTTTGCCCTGTGGCAGCGACGGTCCACAGCAGCGAAGGCCTGAACGACATGGTCTACAACCGCTGCGTGGGAACACGTTACTGCTCGAACAACTGTCCGTATAAGGTGCGCCGCTTCAACTTCCTGCTCTACACGGACCCCATCTGGAACTCGCCTACTCTTGCGATGTTGCAGAACCCGGATGTCACGGTTCGGAGCCGCGGCGTCATGGAAAAGTGCACGTACTGCGTGCAGCGCATCAGCGAAGGACGCATCCGCGCCGAACAGGAGAACCGGAAAATCCAGGACGGCGAGGTGCTCACAGCTTGCCAGCAGGCCTGCCCCGCCGACGCGATCATCTTCGGCGACATGAACGACCCGAACAGCAGAGTTTCGAAGTTGAAGGCCAACATGCGCAACTTCGGGCTTCTGGAAGACCTCAATACCCGTCCGCGTACCACGTACCTCGCGGTGGTGCGGAATCCGAATGCAGAACTGGAGCCCACGGATCCTGCCCAGAAGCGCGAAGAGCACGCCAAGGCGGCACTGGCGACCACGGGCGAGGGAGCATAAGTGATGCAACAAGGTCCTGACGAAAAAACCGTTTTGAAGGAAAGGCTCCTGCCGGGGCAGTCTCCTGTGCTCACCGCCGGGCATACGTTCGGCACCATCACCGACAAGATCTCGTGGATCGTGCTGCGGCGTCCCCTCACGCTCGGCTGGGTGTTCGGATTCGCAGTCGCCTTCGGATTGTTGAACCTGCTGATGCTGGCCATCGGATACCTCGTGTTCCGTGGCACGGGCATTTGGGGCATCAACATTCCGGTGGGCTGGGGGTTTGCAATCATCAACTTCGTATGGTGGATCGGTATCGGCCACGCGGGAACGCTGATCTCGGCCATTCTGCTGTTGCTGAAGCAGAACTGGCGTAACTCGATCAACCGGTTCGCGGAAGCGATGACGCTGTTCGCAGTGGCGTCAGCGGCCATTTTTCCGCTCATCCACACCGGCCGTCCGTGGCTCGCGGCTTACTGGCTGTTCCCCTACCCGAACACGATGGGCGTCTGGCCGCAGTTCCGCAGCCCGCTGATCTGGGACGTCTTCGCGGTTTCTACGTACGGGACAATCTCGGCGTTGTTCTGGTACGTCGGACTCATCCCTGACATGGCGACGTTCCGAGACTCGGCGAAAAACGTTTGGACGCGCCGTATCTACGGCCTGCTATCGATGGGATGGCGCGGATCCGCCCGTCACTGGAAACGTTACGAGAGCACGTACCTGCTGCTTGCCGGCATGTCTACTCCGCTGGTGCTGTCTGTGCACACGGTGGTCAGCTTTGACTTCGCCATCTCGGTCTTGCCGGGCTGGCACGCGACGATATTCCCGCCCTACTTCGTGGCTGGCGCCATTTATTCCGGCTTCGCCATGGTGCTGGTGCTGGCCATCCCGATTCGTCACTTCTACGGATTGAAGGACATGATCACGGAGCGGCATCTCGACAATGCCGCGAAGGTGATGCTCGCGACCGGGTTGATCGTGGGCTATGGCTACCTGATGGAGGCGTTTTTCGCGTACTACAGCGCGAACGGCTTCGAGCGCTTCATGTACCTGAACCGTGCTTTCGGGCCTTATGGTTGGTCGTTCTGGACGCTGATCGCCACGAACATCCTGATCCCGCAGGCGCTCTGGTTGCGGAAGGTCCGCTTGTCGCCACCAAAGTTGTTCCTCATCTCGATCGTCGTCCTGATCGGGATGTGGTTCGAGCGCTTCGTAATCGTGGTCACGAGTTTGCATCGCGATTTCCTGCCGTCCTCCTGGGGCACGTACGTTCCTACTCGCTGGGACATCGCAACGTTTGTCGGAACTCTCGGGTTGTTCTTCTCCGCGATGTTCCTGTTCATCCGCATCATGCCGATGATCTCCATTTTCGAAATGCGCACGCTGCTGCCTGAAGCCGAAGTGAAGGAGGAGGTGGCCGCCCATGACTAATCACGGCACGGTCGAGGCTCCTCTGTATGGGCTCATGGCCGAGTTCGACAATCCGACCGCCGTGCTCGAGGCTACGCGGCGTGCCTATGCCGCGGGTTATCGGCGCATGGACGCGTACAGTCCGTATCCGATCGAAGAACTCAGCGATGCACTTGGCTTCCACAAGACCCGAGTGCCGTTGGTGGTGCTGATCGGTGGCCTGCTCGGCGGGCTGTCGGGATATCTGCTCCAGTATTGGATATCGGTGATCAGCTATCCGTTAAATGTCGGAGGTCGGCCGTACCACTCGTGGCCGGCCTTCATCATCGTGACGTTCGAGATGACGATTCTGTTCGGCGGCATTTCCGCAGTGGTAGGCATGCTGGCGCTGAACGGGCTGCCGATGCCGTATCACCCGGTCTTCAACAATCCGCGATTCTCGTCGGCGTCGCGCGACCGCTTCTATCTGTGTATCGAGGCCGCCGATCCTCAGTTCGATCGCGAACACACGGGAAGTTTCATGCAGAGCCTTAACGCCGTTGATGTGGCGGAGGTGGTCCATTAATCGAATGGCATACATGACGCAGAAGCGGACGGTTTACGGACTGCTCGTCGGGACGGTGCTCTTTCTGGCCGGGTGTCGCCTGGACATGCACGATCAGCCGAAATTTAAGCCGCTACGCCAGAGCACGTTCTACGCCGACAAGCGCTCGTCGCGCCCGATCATTGAGGGCACAGTGGCGCGCGGCCAGCTAAAAGAGGATACGTACTTCTATACCGGGAAAGCCGGAAACAATCCAGGCGACGTGTTTCCGTTCCCGGTCACACGGGATGTGGTCGAGCGGGGGCAGCAGCGCTTCAACATCTTCTGCACACCGTGTCACTCGCAACTTGGCGACGGGAACGGGATGATCGTGCAGCGCGGACTCAAGCGTCCACCGTCGTTCCACGATCCGCGGCTGGTGAAGGCACCCGTCGGACACTTTTTTGACGTCATGACAAATGGCTTTGGTGCGATGCCGGATTACTCAGCGGCAATCCCGGTGCGCGATCGCTGGGCGATCATCGCCTACATCCGCGCACTGCAACTCAGCCAGAACGCCACCCCGGGTGATGTTCCCGCCGGGGTTCAAGTCAGCGACAAAAAGCCGGACCTGAACATCCGCTCGAGACAGGCAAGCAACGAAAGAGGGCGGCACGGCGGTGCGGCCGCAGGCTCCACTCAAGGGGAAGGCAAATGAGCACCGTGAATACAAGAAACATCAATCTAGCGCCTCCGAGCCTTGCGGGATTCCAGCGTAAGTCACTTGTCGTCGGCGTGGTTGCAGCAATCATTGCGATTATCGGGGCCTTCACCTCGCCAGATCATTTCTTCCGCGGCTACCTGATGGGGTACATGTGGACGGTCGGGATCGCGCTTGGATCGCTGGCCCTGCTGATGGTGGGCCACCTGAGCGGCGGAAACTGGTGGATGCTTTCGCGACGCGTCTGGGAGGCTGCGGCTGGCACGCTGCCCGCCTGGACGGTGATGTTCATACCGATCGCCCTTGGCATCCACAAGCTTTACATCTGGACGCATGCGGAGCACGTGCAGGGAGATCATGTGCTCGAAGGCAAAACCGGATATCTGAACGTGACGTTCTGGCTCGTCCGAGCATTGATCTACTTCGTGATCTGGAACCTGCTGGTATGGATGTTGCGCACGTGGTCGGCCCGACAGGACAACGATGCCTCTCCGGCGATCTGGCAGCGAATGAAATCCATTGCAGCACCAGGCATCCTCGTTTATGGCCTGACGATCACGTTCGCATCGGTGGACTGGATCATGTCGCTTGATCCGCACTGGTTTTCGACGATCTTCGGCATGCTGTTCATGGCCGGACAGGGGCTGTCGGCTCTGGCATTCGCGATAGCCGTGCTGGTCCTGCTTGCCCGGTTCGCGCCGATGAGCGACGTGCTGCGCGAAGACCGCCTTCACGACCTCGGCAAACTGATGCTGGCGTTCACGATGGTGTGGGCGTACTTCTCCTTCTCGCAATGGCTCATCATCTGGATGGGCAATCTGCCGGAAGAGATTGCGTGGTATCTGCACCGCATCAAGAACGGCTGGCAATGGGTGGCTCTGGCGCTCATCCTCTTCCAGTTCGTGTTGCCGTTCGTGCTATTGCTCTCGCGTGACGTGAAGCGAGATGCCAAGCGGCTGGTCCCTATCGCGCTGCTCGTCATTGTCATGCGCCTTGTGGACATGTTCTGGCTGGTAGCTCCGAATCCGTTCCCGGGCCCGGAGTATCACCATGTCACCCTGCACTGGACACACATCGCTGCGCCAACGGCCCTCATGGGGCTCTGGTTGGCGCTGTTCGCGTGGAACTTGAGCAAGCGGCCGATCCTGGTCGCGAACGATCCTCAGTTGCCGCGTTTGTGGGAGCGTAGCCATGGCCACTAAACGTGACCATCCGGACCATGGTCCGGACGACAGCCTGATCCGTAACACTGAGGTCTCATACGAGCGCCGCGACCTGGGCGCGCGTGGCATCCTCGTGTTCCTTGCCGTCCTCGGGATATTCGGTATCGCCGTGCACTTCCTGGTGTTTGGAATGTACAAGGGCATGGAAAAGTACGCGGCGGCAAACGATCCCGAACTGCACCCTCTGACGCCCAAGGATAATCTGCAGCGACCGGTCATCGTCCCCAGCAACGTCCCGGTAGACCTGCAGAAGTTCCCGCAGCCGCGGTTGCAGCCCGATGATGTGACGGACATGACGACATTCATCATGCAGGAACAGATCATGCTGAACGCGCAGCCGTGGAGGGACGAGACCGGTGTGGTGCATTTGCCGATCGACCGCGCGAAGCAGTTGATCAGCGAGCGAGGACTTCCGGCGCGAAATGCGGCCGCTCCGCCCACCGCGTATGAAGGTGCCGGGGTAGCAACTCCAGGAGGACAGGCGCCGCTCGATCAGACCGACAGCGGCAATATCGGCTGGAACGAAGTCTATAAGCCTACGGACGCTACCTCCGTGCCGGGTGCACCGAAGGGCGACACCATGGGACCGTCGCAGAGGGAAGAACAGAAACCGATCCCTGGTGTGCATCCGAACGAGCCGCGCAACCCGGCGCGTGGCAAAAGCGAAAAACAGCCGCAGTAGCCTGCGGCAGAAACGGAAGCGGTTGTGAACAGGGTACAAACAATCTCGAGGCGGTTGATGATGTTTGCGGCGATGGCGGTGCTTGCGGGCACCAGCGCATCTGCGCAGATCATGCACCCGCCTGAGACCAAGCGCATCAAGCCGCCTGGACTCGAGAACGTGGGCATCGACCAGCGCCTGAATGAGCAGCTCCCGCTGGAGTTGACGTTCAAAGACGAGGCCGGCAAGACCGTGAAGTTGGGAGACTACTTCCACAAGGGCCGTCCGGTGGTGCTCAACTTTGTTTATTACGAATGCCCGATGCTCTGCGGCGAGGTGTTGCAAGGACTATCCGCGGCGCTGAAGGTGCTTAAGTTCACCCCCGGCAAGGAATTCGAAGTCGTCACTGTCAGCATCGATCCGCGGGAAAAACCGGAACTGGCCGCAGCAAAGAAGCAGTCATACATGGAACGTCTCGGCCGTCCGGAAGCTGCCAAGGGCTGGCACTTCCTCACTGGCGATCAAGCGCAGATCGACGCGCTCGCGAACGCCGCCGGGTGGCACTACCAGTACGACCCCAAGCTGGACCAGTTCGCTCACGCAGCCGGCATCATGCTGGTGACACCGCAAGGCAAACTGGCGCAGTACTACTACGGAGTGGAGTACTCGGCGAGAGATCTTCGTCTCGGCATCATCGAGGCCTCGCAGAACAAGATCGGCAGTCTTGCAGACCAGGTGCTGCTCTACTGCTACCACTACGATCCGAAGACGGGTAAATACGGCGCGACCATCATGAACATCATGCGTTTGGGTGGCGTCGTTACGATGGCCTTCATCGGGGTCTTTCTCGTACTGATGTTCCGTCGTGATACGCACGACCAACGAGACGCAAGAGGACGGGCTTAACAGATCATGTGGTCAAATCTGCCACTATTTCCGACGCAGGCCTCGACACAGGCCGGCCAGGTCGATGCACTCTATTTCTTTCTGGTCGCGGTCACGGCGTTTTTTTCGTTGTTGATTGCGGCGCTGATCGTTTTCTTCTCCATCCGCTACCGCCACGAGCGCCATCCGGTGCCGCACCAGATCGAGGGTTCGACGGCGCTCGAACTCACGTGGACGCTGATTCCGCTCGGCATTGCAATGGTGATCTTCGTCTGGGGCGCGGCTGTGTATTTCTACCAGACGCGGCCGCCACGCGGCGCAATGGAAATCTACGCCATCGGCAAGCAATGGATGTGGAAGTTCCAGCACGTCGAAGGGCAGCGCGAGATCAACCAGCTCCACGTGCCCGTCGGACGCGACGTGAAGATGGTGATGACCTCCCAGGACGTCATCCACAGCTTCTTCGTTCCGGCATTCCGGGTCAAAGCCGACGTATTGCCCGGTCGCTACACTCAGACCTGGTTCCGCGCAACCACACCGGGACGTTATCACCTCTTCTGCACCGAGTATTGCGGAACCCAACACTCGGGCATGATTGGCGAAGTCGTCGTGATGGAACCGGCCGCGTACGAAGCGTGGCTCGCGGGTGGCTCCGGTGAGGGCTCGCTCGCATCGAACGGACAGAAACTCTTCCAGGAACTCGGCTGCGCGACTTGTCATCGCTCCGACACGCAGGGACGCGGTCCGAACCTCGTTGGTGTATTCGGAAAACAGGTGCTGCTCGAAGACGGACGCACGGTCGGTGCGGACGAAACATACGTCCGTGAATCGATCCTGAACCCGGCTGCGAAGATCGTCTCCGGCTTCAAGCCAATCATGCCGACCTTCGAAGGGCAGGTCTCCGAAGAAGGGTTGGTCGCACTAGTCGCATACATCAAGACCTTGAAGTCGGCTCCGCAGGGTGCGCAGCAGCAGAATGAGCCCGCGCGACCGGTAGCGCCAACGAACACGCCCGGGAAGTAGCCGGGCAAGGGAACGGCGGCCTCCCGCGAGGCCAGATCAAAGGTGTTACAAATGGCAACCGCAGCAAACAACATTGAGTCCGAGAACTACTTGAATGCCAGCTACGGCATCAAGTCTTGGCTGCTGACCACGGACCACAAGCGCATCGCGCTGCTGTACCTGTTCTCCGTGACGGCGTTCTTCTTTTTGGGCGGATTCTTTGCAATGCTCATCCGCCTGGAACTGCTCACGCCGGCAGGCGACCTGGTTCTTCCGGACACTTACAACAAGGTCTTCACCATGCACGGCATCGTCATGGTGTTCTTCTTCCTGATTCCTGCAATCCCGGCGGTGCTCGGCAACTTCCTGGTGCCGATCATGGTCGGCGCGAAGGACCTCGCGTTCCCACGCATCAACCTGTTGAGCTGGTATGTGTACATGGTTGGCGGCATCATCACGCTCTACGGGATCGTGGTGGGCGGCGTGGACACTGGCTGGACCTTCTACACGCCATTCAGTACGACGTACTCCGACACATACGTGACGACAGTGGGCGTGGGCATCTTCATCAACGGCTTCTCGTCGATCCTCACGGGACTGAACTTCATCGTCACCATCCACCGGATGCGTGCGCCAGGCATGACTTTCCGGCGGTTGCCGCTGTTTATCTGGTCCCATTACGCGACGAGCGTCATCATGATTCTTGGAACGCCGGTCATTGCGATCACGCTGCTGCTGGTCGTCTTTGAACGGGCCTTCCACCTGGGCATCTTCAATCCAGCGCTGGGCGGCGACCCGATCCTGTTCCAGCACCTGTTCTGGTTCTATTCGCACCCCGCCGTTTACATCATGATCCTGCCGGGCATGGCTGTAATCTCGGAGATCATTCCGTGCTTTTCGCGGAAGCGCATCTTCGGCTATCACTTCATCGCGCTGGCCTCGATCGCTATCGCGGTGCTCGGCTTCCTGGTCTGGGCGCACCACATGTTCGTCGCGGGCATCTCCGTTTACTCGGCGATGATCTTCTCTTTCCTCACGTTCCTCGTTGCTATCCCGTCGGCGATAAAGGTCTTCAACTGGACGGCAACGATGTATCGAGGTTCGGTACGGCTCGACACGCCGATGCTTTACGCCTTCGGCTTCATCGGACTGTTTACGATAGGCGGACTGACCGGACTGTTTCTCGGGGCGCTCGGCGTAGATGTTCATGTGCACGACACGTACTTCATCGTCGCCCACTTCCACTACATCATGGTGGGCGGCACCGTAATGGCCTACATGGGCGGGTTGCACTTCTGGTGGCCCAAGATGACTGGCCGCATGTATACGGAGTTCTGGGCGAAGCTTTCGGCGCTGCTTGTGTTCGTCGGTTTCAACCTGACGTTCTTCCCGCAGTTCGTGGTTGGCTATCTTGGTATGCCGCGCCGCTACCACGCGTATCCGCCGGAGTTCCAGGTACTAAACGTGCTTTCGACGGCAGGTGCGTCGGTGTTGGCCGTCGGGTACGTGTTGCCGATGATCTACCTCGCGTGGTCGCTGCGCTACGGAAAGCGTGCGACGGCGAATCCATGGAACGCTTCCGGGCTGGAATGGATGATCCAGTCGCCACCGACTACTTTCAACTTCGAAGTTACGCCGGTCGTGACCTGGGAAGCCTACAACTACGACTATCTGGACAAGCATCCGCAGGAGGCCCCAGTTGCACACTGAGACCGCTGCCAACACTGCCGCTAACACCGCCGCTCACGGTGCTTTGAAGCACCACTTTGCCGACATGGAGCAGCAACGCGAGACCTCCTCGTTCGGCATGTGGACCTTTCTGATCACCGAAATCATGTTCTTCGGGGGCATGTTCCTCGCGTACCTCGTGTACCGCGTGGCGCACTACAGTGCATTCGCAGCCGCCAGCACTTCGATTGCAATCAGTTGGGGCGCCGTCAACACGGGTGTGCTGATCTGCAGTTCGCTGACGATGGCGATGGCCGTCTACTCGGCGCAGATTGGCCGCAGGAAGGCGCTGATCCTCTATCTGCTCGCGACGATGTTCCTGGGAACGGTGTTCCTGGGCATCAAGGGGATTGAGTATCACGATAAGTGGGTAGAGCACCACGTGCCCGGGCCGACGTTCCATTTCGATCCGAGCGAGATCCCTGGCGAACATGACTGGGGCACAGTGGATGAGCGCCAGGCAGAGATTTTCTTCTCGCTATATTTCGCGATGACCGGGATGCACGCGCTCCACATGATCATCGGTCTGGGTCTGCTGGCCTGGCTGGTGTGGGGAGCGTACAGGGGCCGGTTCACTCCCGAATGGCACAGTCCGGTGGAGAACATCGGATTGTACTGGCACTTCGTCGATATCGTCTGGATATTCCTCTTCCCGCTGCTCTACTTGATCAGCAGGCATCAGTGAGGCGCACCTATGTCTGAGCACATTGTTGGAGTCAAAATCTACGTAGGTGTATTCCTCGCGCTGATGGTCTTTACGGCGCTGACGGTGGCAGCGGCATTCATCAACCTGGGAGCATTCAACGCCGTTGTCGCGCTGACCATCGCCGTCATTAAAGCGGTGCTCGTCGTGCTGTTTTTCATGCACGTTCGCTACAGTTCGAAGATGG
>Ga0196976_1001268_pt1 | contig 11830 bp, 8 predicted proteins | sample S3v_513CmetaG_FD_148644 | JGI IMG/M metagenome (GOLD analysis project Ga0196976, IMG submission 148644) | Soil microbial communities from Anza Borrego desert, Southern California, United States - S3+v_5-13C | ecosystem: Environmental > Terrestrial > Soil > Desert | place: USA: California...
GCATCATCGACCGCGGCCTTGAGCTTGACCTCCGTTCCACGACGGTAAGAGCCATCCTGGGTGATAACCGCAACTGCCTCCTGGTCAGTGATGCGGTCGATCAGTGCGTTCGCAGAAAATCCGCCGAAGACCACCGAATGTGTCGCTCCGATGCGAGCGCAAGCGAGCATGGCAACCGGCAACTCGGGAGTCATACCCATGTAGATGGCGACGTTGTCGCCTTTCCCTATCCCAAGCGACTTGAGCGCATTGGCGAACCGCTGCACTTCCAACCACAACTGCAGATACGTCAACGTGCGGACCTCGCCCGGTTCGCCCTCCCAAATCAGCGCCGCTTTGTTCCGCCGCCAGCTTTGAATGTGACGATCGAGGCAGTTGTAGGCGATGTTCGTTTCGCCCCCGACAAACCACTTCGCAAATGGCGGGTTGGACCAGTCGAGGACCTGATTCCACTGCTTGAACCAGTGAAGCTCGGTCGCAATGCTGGACCAGAACGCTTCCGGGTCGGCTTCGGCTTCCTGGTAAATGCGCTCGTACTCTTCCAGACTGTCGATGTGAGCAGTGCTTCTGAACTGTTCAGAAGGAGGGAACACGCGTTTTTCGTTAAGGACAGATTCGATGTTCTGCTGCGTCGAAGATGTTTGAGGCATTCACTCCTCCGCCGATGGCGTAAAAGCTTGGGATGAGAAGAAAGCACCAGAGATGCAAAATCATGCCGGCGCCCCACGCGCCGTAGTCATTGGTTCGACATGATGCACCCGCCGACGCGCTGAATCAAGCGCGCCGCTCGCGCGCATTCCCAACTGGTCGAGGCGAAGCCGCACTGCTATCTTTAGCCGTGATGCCCCAGGCAGCAGAGAGTCAAGCGGGAGACCGTGAAGGTTCGGTCCAGCGCTATCGCACGTTGTTGGAAGTTACGGAAGCGATTGCGCAGCACCGGGACCTCAATGCCTTGTTCCGCGAGCTTGCTGCGCGGCTCCGTACCGTTGCCGATTTCGACTTCATCCAGCTCGTGCTGCAGGACCCCGCCAGGGGCACAGCGCGCCTGCAGGTGGTGGAAACGTTCCTTCCCACGAGCGTCCAGCCCGGCTTCGAGTTGCCGCTGGAGGAAACGCCCGCCGGCGAAGTGATACGAACACAGCAGCCGTATTGCGTCGAGGACGTCAGGGCACAGCAGCGATACCCTTCCGTTCACGAACTGGCTTTGCAGCAAGGCATCCACTCCGCTTGCATACTGCCGCTGACCACTGCACAACAGCAACTCGGCGTCGTTGTGTTCGGATCGACCAAAACCGGCACCTATCGGGATGGCGAGGTTGATTTCCTCGCGCACGTCGCGCAGTTGATTGCGGTGGCGGTTGAGAACGCGCTCAACTATCAGGCGCTCCTCCACACGAAGGAACGGTTTGCCCGCGACCGCGATAGATTGTCGCTTCTGCTGCAAATCAGCGAGGCTCTGATGTCGAAGCTCGACTTCCGCGAGCTCTTCGTGGAGGTCTCCAGTCGGCATCGGGAGGTGCATCCCGAGCACGATTTCGCCAGCGTCACTCTGTTCGACAAGGCTGCCGGCCAACTGCGCGTTTACGCTCTCGACTTCCCGAAGAGCAAGGGCCTGCTCAAGCTCGATATGACCATTCCGCTCGATGGGTCCCCTGCCGGACACGTCTTCCGCACGCAGGAGGTCTTGCAGCTCTGCCCACTCGACACAACCAGGTTCCCGGCAGACATTACCCGACTCCTCGTTGCCGAAGGTCTCCAGTGCTGTTGTTGGGTTCCTCTGCAAACGCGCAATGGTGTGCTGGGCACATTCTGCGTCGGAAGACTCCGTGCTGAGCCATATCCGCCAGACGACATGGAGTACCTGAGGAAGACCTCGGGCCACATGGCAATCGCAATCGAGAACGCGCTGGCCTTCAAGGAGATTGCTGAGCTCAAGGACAAGCTCCAGGAAGAGAAGCTCTACCTCGAAGACGAGATCCGTACCGAGTTCAATTTCGACGAGATTGTCGGCGACAGTCCAGCGCTGAAGCGCATTCTCAAGCAGGTCGAAATTGTCGCGCCCACGGATTCCACCGTGTTGCTGCTTGGAGAAACCGGCACGGGAAAAGAATTGCTCGCGCGCGCCATCCACAAGCTGAGCCCGCGCGCTCAACGCACCTTCGTAAAAGTGAATTGCGCCTCGATTCCCGCTGGCCTTCTTGAGAGTGAGTTATTCGGACATGAGAAGGGCGCGTTCACCGGGGCCATCGCGCAGAAGATAGGCCGATTGGAGCTGGCAGACAAAGGAACGATATTTCTCGACGAAGTTGGCGACCTGCCGCTTGAACTTCAGCCGAAGCTGCTCAGGGCTCTTCAGGAACACGAGTTCGAGCGCCTTGGTTCGAGCCACACCCGGCGAGTCGATGTACGGATCGTTGCGGCGACGAACCGCGACCTGTCCAGGATGGTGGCAGACGGACAGTTCCGGAGCGACCTCTACTATCGGCTCTATGTGTTTCCCGTACAGCTGCCGCCCCTTCGTGAGCGCGTCGAGGACATCCCCACACTGGTGCGCTACTTCGTGCAGAAATATGCGCGCAGGCTGAATCGGCGCATAAACACGATCCCGGTCGAAGCAATGCGCGCCCTGACCGAGTGGACGTGGCCCGGTAACATCCGCGAACTGGAGAACTTCATCGAGCGTGCAGTCATCCTGTCCACAGGGCCCGTGCTGAACGTGGCCGTGAAGGAGCTCAAGGCAGGACGAAATCAGGCGTCGCGCGCACACGTCCCCATCCCCACGCTGGCGGACGCCGAGCGGGAACACATCCTGCTGGCGCTTCGTGAAGCGAAAGGCGTCGTCGCCGGTCCGCACGGCGCCGCAGCTCGCCTGGGGCTTAAGCGAACGACGCTGCAATCGAAGATGCAGAAGCTGGGAATCCGGCGCGAAGACCTTTAGTCCCCGCCAACTCACCGGGACGCGCTTCGCGAGCGGTTCGAACGTTCGGCGCTCACGCCGCCGGACTGATGTACTCCTCGGGATCGTTCTCGAACTCTTCACGGCACACTTCAGAACAGAAGTAGTACGTCTGGCCCTCGTACTTCAGGCTGGAAGCGCTGGTTTCGTCCACCTGCATTCCGCACACAGGATCGATGGCCATATTTACCTCCGTCTGTCTGGTCTGAGCGAGCAAGCATTGGGATGAGGCCTGCGCGACAGTCGTTGTTCCCACCAAACATGTTTCACGGGTTATTGAAGCATCTTCACCGAGCAAAACGCTCCGCGAAGCGAGCATCTATCGAGGGCGACTGAATAAAGGAGCAGAAGATGCCTGTGAAGAAGGCGAAGGGCGTGGCGAAGAAGCAACACAAGCCGAAGAAGGCGGAGGTACGCGAGTTCCCGCGGCGGGCCGCGCTCGGGAAATTGGACGAACCCAAGGGGCCGATGCCGGAACAGCATCAGGAGCGGCCCGGCTTGGAGGCAAACATGGAGCCGCGCCCCAGGTATCACGCTCCGCACTACCGTGGCTCCGGCAAGCTGGAAGAAAAGGTCGCGCTCGTTACGGGAGGCGACAGCGGAATCGGCCGCGCGATTGCAGTGCTCTACGCGCGCGAGGGTGCTGACGTCGCAATCGTGTATCTGCCCGAGGAGCAGGAAGACGCGGAAGAAACAGCCGACGCCGTAGGAAAGGAAGGACGCTCCTGCCTGTTGATTCCCGGAGACGTCAAGGATCCCGACTTCTGCCGCCAGGCGGTCGAGCAAACGGTCGAGGAGTTCGGGCAACTCGACATCCTCGTAAACAATGCGGCGTACCAACAGCACCAGGCGAGTATCGACGAAGTCTCCGAGGAGCAGTTCGAGAACACGTTCCGAACCAACATTTTCGGCTATTTCTACATGGCGAAAAACGCCGTGAAGCACATGAAGCCGGGCAGCGCCATTGTGAACTGCAGCTCCATCACCGGCCTGGAAGGCAGCAAGTCCCTGCTGGATTACTCGTCAACCAAGGGCGCCATCAATGCCTTCACGAAGTCACTCGCGCAGCAACTCGTTGAGCGCGGCATCCGCGTGAATTGCGTCGCGCCGGGTCCCGTATGGACTCCGCTGAACGTTGCAGACAAGCCTGCCGAAGAAGTTGCACAACATGGACAAGACGTGCCGATGGCCAGGCCTGCACAGCCGGAGGAAGTCGCCCCGGCCTTTGTCTTCTTTGCCTCCGAAGCGGACTCGAGCTACATCACAGGCGAAGTGCTGACCGTGTTGGGCGGAGAAACGATAGCGGCCTAGTTTGGCGCCCACACTCAGGCGTTCTGTGCTCGAGCGGCTGCACGCGCCTCGTGCATCTTGCGCCTCAGTTGGTCGGCGTGACCGTCCTCAATCTCAGCCAGTTCCCGGTAGATGTCCTTCAGGTCAGGATCGGTCGCGTTACCCGCCAACTGGGTGTAATAACGCATCGCCGCATGTTCGGCGGCGAGCGCTATCTCGAGTGCCTTGTGTCGCGGCGGTTCACCCAGGCCGGCGCGGGTAATAGCGAATATCTGGCCGTCCGGTAAACGCGGTACCTCGACGAACTCGGAGATCTGGTCTTCGGTGAGCGGACACACGTCTGCGCCGTATAGTTCGAAGTAACGCTGCTGAAGCATCGTCCCGTGACGGCGCTCTTCTCCAGCCATCTCACGGAACACTTCGGCAATTTCGAGTGAGTCGCGGTCACCGAACCCGTCGAAGAGTTCTGCGAATTGCATGTAGATTTGTGCGTTGCGCTCCTCGATGAAGACCGCGATGTGCAACGTTTCCTGTGCGGAAAGTGAGGCGAACTCTCTCATCGCTGGATTCTTACCACGTATCGGTGGCTGTGGCGGAATATACAAGTTCACCTCGAGTAGCTTGCGCCCGGTAGTAGCTGTACAGCTTCAGCAGCTTACACGAAGTCAGTTGTGTCAGGCCGTCGCAGTCTAGCCGTCAGTGTTTTCGAAGACTACGTAACGCGTGGCCAACAACATCGAGACCTCGGCGGTCTGGCCGGAACCGGAACGAGCACGCACGCTTGTCACCGAGCCGACTTCGACTCCTGCAATCCTTACAGGTGCTCCTACTCGCAGTCCTTTCGCGTCCTGAAAGTGCGCCTTTAGCTCCAGCCGATGACCCGACAGCTCCGTTCGCCCGGCCAGAAGAGCGATAAGCGCGAGAGGGACGGAGGATGATCGTGAGGATGATCGCTCTTCGCATCTGCTCTCCTGCACCGCTGCCGCACGCCAGCAGAGTACAACGTAAGCGAGCACAGCTTACAGCTAACGGGTCTCAAAAAACAGCCCACTCGGACCGTGACCTTAGTCATTTCCGCAAGGAGCACCTGCTGCGACGCTAATCACATGCAGTTTTCAGTGGACTTCGACAAGAGCCCCTTCATCGTGATCTGGGAAGTGACGCAGGCATGCGATCTGGCGTGCGTGCACTGCCGCGCATGTGCACAGCCGCTGCGCAATCCTTTTGAACTGACGACGGATCAAGGCAAGCGACTCATAGACGACATTGCCGACATGGGTGCTCCGGTGTTCGTCATCACCGGTGGCGATCCGCTGAAACGTCCGGACATTTTCGAACTGGTGGCATATGCATCCGCGCGAGGCGTGCGCACGTCTTTGACGCCCAGCGCCACACCGCTGCTGACCCGTGAGGCCATTGCCAGACTCAAGGAATGCGGACTGGCGCGGCTGGCCATCAGCCTTGATGGGCCGACCGCGGCAATTCACGACGCCTTCCGCCGGGTGCCCGGTTCCTTCCAGTGGACGATGGATGCAGTTCGCTGGGCGCGGGAGTTGGGTCTGCCTGTCCAGATCAACACGACCATCACGCGCCACAACCTGGCGCAACTCGAGGACATGATCGCGCTGCTGATGACGCTCGACATCTGTCTCTGGAGTGTCTTCTTTCTTGTTCCCACCGGGCGCGGCCAGCACATTGATCTGATATCGGCGGATGAATTCGAACAGGTATTCGAAAAACTCTACGACACTGCGCAGCAGGTGGACTTCGATATCAAGAGCACCGAAGCGCAGCACTATCGACGTTTCCTGTTGCAGAAACGCACCGAGGCGAAACGCGCCGGCCTCATCCAGAGTGGAGCCAGAAAGCCCCTGGAGTTCCTGGGTGTATCAACGCCGGACGGCATCGGGCGCGCGCCAAAAGGGATTAACGACGGCAAGGGTTTCGTCTTCGTTTCTCACCAGGGCGATGTTTTCCCGAGCGGGTTCCTCCCGGTGAGCGGCGGAAACATCAAGGACAATTCTCTGAAACACATCTACCAGACTTCGCCCGTGTTCACCGCCCTGCGCGACACGAAGAAGCTGGAAGGCAAGTGCGGAGACTGCGAGTATCGCGAAATCTGCGGCGGTTCGCGCGCACGTGCTTATGCGCTCACCGGCAACATGTTTGCCGAGGAACCTTGCTGCTCATATCAGCCGCGGGAACGGGTAGCTGGAGACAGAAGGCAGGAACAGGGAACAGGAAGCAGCTTGCAGCGCACAGTGAACAGGTGACAGTTCACAGCACAATAGATACCTGTGGGCTATCTGCTATAAGCCATCGGGTATCAGCAGTTGCCTGCGACCTGTCACCCGTTACCCGTTTTCCTGTCAGTACTTGACTGAGCAGCCGTACGGCTGTGTGGTTGCCGTGCTGACCGGTTTGCCCGCCATGGTTTCCGTCAGTGCTGCGACCAGGTAGTTGTTCGCGCTCTGTATATCGGCTACCTCCGTGGTCGGCTTGTCGTCGATTGCGCCGTTATAGACCAGCGTGCCTTCGGGCGTGATCACTACCATCTGCGGCGTGGTCTTCGCGCCATACATCCGGCCCACAGTACCTTTTTCATCGATCAAGATTGCGGTCGGAGCGGCGTTCTTCTCCTTTGCGACCCGGTTGGCTTCCTCGGGAGGCATGTGTCCCTGCTTGCCAGGTGCGGACGACACGATGGAGAGCCACACCACGCCCTTGCCCGTGTACTCCTTCTGGAGCTTCTGCATGTTGCCGCTGTTGTAGTGCTTGCCCACGTATGGACATCCGTGGTTCAGCCACTCGAGCACGACGTACTTGCCCTTGAAGTCAGAAAGGTTGTGCGTCTTGCCGTTCGTGTCCGTCAGCGTGAAATTCGGAGCCGCCTTACCCACTTGAGCCTGCGGCTGCTGGGCACACGCCGCAGGGACAATCAGCGAAAGTGCAATAGCTGCAAAAACCACTCTGTTCCAACGCTTCATTCGTCCTCACCTCGAAGAAGTTGTGGCTGAACCGGCTTCGCTACGTTTTGCCACTGGTGCCGCCGGCAGGTTCGCGAGAGCGTCCAGCACGATTGATTTAGTCAGAACTTCAGGCAAAAGCACCGGCTTGTCACTGCCGGGGTGGTAGAGCACGTAAACGGGAACGCCGCTGCGCCCGTACTGTTCGAGCGCGCGCGTGATCACCGGATCGCGCCGCGTCCAGTCGGCTTTCATCAGCGCAACGTTGCGCTCCGCAAACGCCTGCCGAACTTCATCCGTGTGAAGCGCCACGCGTTCGTTCACCTGGCAGGTGAGGCACCACGCGGCTGTGAAGTCGATGAAGACCGGCTGACCCGAAGCGCGCAGTTGCTCGACAGCATCCGGCGAGTAAGTGGCCCAGGTACCCTGTCCATTCAACGCTACCGGTGACTGTGGAGGCGCGGGCGTCCTCGCGCTGTTCACTGCGAGCACGAGCGCAAACACAGCGGCAGCCGTGGCCAACACGCGGGCAACAGCGCGTGCGCGCCCCGTTTGCCATCGTCCCAGCAGCCACAAGCCAAACGACAGAAGTACGGTGGCAGCGAGCAAGCGGGCGACCGAATCAACGCCAGTCTGCAAACCAAACACCCACACCAGCCACACCGACGTGGCGAACATTGGGAACGCAAGCAGTTGCTTGAACGTTTCCATCCATCGGCCCGGCCGCGGAAGTTGTTCAATCAGCGCAGGAAAGAACGACAGGACGATATAGGGCGTCGCCATCCCAAGGCCGAGCATAAAGAAGATGAGCAGAGAAACCGTCGCAGGTTGTGTGAGCGCAAAGCCAAGAGCGCTTCCCATGAACGGCGCCGTGCACGGCGTAGCACAGACCGTCGCCAGAACACCTGTCAGGAACGCGCTGCCATAGCCGGAACCAGCGCCGACCGAAGCCAGCCGGGTAAGCCCGAGTCCCACTTCAAAAGCGCCAAGCAGGTTGAGTCCGATGGTGACGAAAAGCAACGCCATCAAGGCCACGATCACTGGTGACTGTAGCTGGAATCCCCACCCGAGTTCGTTCCCGCCCTGGCGCAGGATCAACAACAGCGCAGCAAGAGCAAGGAACGACGCGATGACGCCAAGCGCGAAAAACGTGCCGTGTGCACGAACCTTCGCGCGGTCGTGTCCCGCGTGTTGCACAAATCCCAGGATCTTCAAAGAGAGCACGGGAAACACGCATGGCATCAGGTTCAGAACCAACCCGCCGACAAAAGCAAGTAAGGCCGCGAATAGCAGCGTAGGTCGAGCTGTGTCGCTTTCACGGCTGCTTGTAGAACCTGTCCCGATCGGTGACGAAGGCGCAGGCTGCGCCTGCGAGGTCTGGCTGACTGCCAGAGGTTCCGTGCCCCCTTCCACGGGTACGTCCACCAGCATGGCCCGTACGCGCCCGGCGGGGTCCCATCCGCTTCCCTCAGGTGCAACCAGCACACCGCGCAGCCTCGACGTGGCACCGTTCGCGTACTCTGACTTTGCCAGCCCGATCTTCAGTCCGCCGCCCGACTTGCTCACCGGCTGCTCCGCAGCGTGCGCGATGATGGCCTGGTCAAGCGCGAAGAAATGAATGCCCTTGGCCGGAGTGCGGACACCCTGGATGGTGAGTTGGTAGCCTTCGGGCGTTGCAGCCGCCGTCAGCTTTGCAGCCGGAATTGTCTGCGGAATGCCCGCCCGCGTTGATGCGAAAGCAGATTGCCAGTTCGCGTCTGGCTTCGGAGTTTCCGCGCGAACTGAAAGCGATAGGCTTACATTCTGCTGAGCCGGCAGGCACACGTCTGCGCAGATGAGCCACTCCGCCTTGCCCTTCAGTTCGACAGTGCTGCCCACCGAAATCTGCGCCGAAGGCGTGATCTGAATCGGCAACAGAACTTCGTCGTGGTACCCGTAGCTCACGAGCGGCGGGAACTCGATTCTCTCCGGAAATGGCCAGACGATCTCAGACGCCTGCAAGCCTTGCGGCAACTGCCATTTGACCGCCGTAGCCTGCCCGGAGTCACCGGGGTTCTGCCAATAGCTGTGCCAGCCCTTGTCCATGGTCAGCCGCAATCCCACCCAGAAAGGCTCGCCGGGCTTTACCGACGTGACTTCCGAGACGAGTTGCGCTTCACTGTGCGGGCTGGGGTCTTTCTCGGCCTGGGCGAAAGCTATGGACGCAACGGAAACGATGAGAAGAAGGATCGCGGCGGCGTGAGCGTGCCGATGGCGGCGTGCAGGATGATGCAAGAAATCCCTCACATGCATAAAGACGCGCGAAACCGCGCGACGTTACATATTGTACGCGGGCAGGCTGCCCGGGCGTGGGCGGTGTCACTTCCGCCAGTGACAATTCTCACTGCTCACGAGGTACCGCCGGAGTTGCAATGAACCGTCCGCAAAGTCGTTTTCGCCGGGGAACCGGCTGCGCTCCTCGGCAGGGAGGGTCTTATGGAAACGGCAACTGCAATCGTCTGCATCACGCTCCTTGTGCTCCCGGCTCCATTCCTGACCGCGCAAGAGAAGCCCGCCGATGCCAAAGAGAAGCCCGCTGCGACAGAATCCGCTGCCCCCAGGCACAATGAGAAACCCGCAACGCTCAAGTACGAACTGGCGAACGAGGTCAAACTGAAGGGCATCGTGGAGGAAGTCAAACTGGTGCCGAAATCGTGCACTGGCGAGACCGGTACTCACCTCGTCCTCCGCACCGACCAAGGGCTCGTAGAAGTTCAGGTCGCCCCAGAGACGTTCCTCACCGACCTGAGTGTCACTTTCACCAAGGGCGAGAAACTGACAGCTGTCGCGGCAAAGGTGACCAGGCCCGAAGGCGACCTCTACCTGGCGCGTGAGGTCGACCGGGACAGCGGGACGCTGGTTCTCCGTGACCCGAAGGGCGGTCCCGTGTGGACGTGGAAGAAGTCATAGGTTGACGGGGCAGGTGCGGGGCACAACATAGGCCCTAGGTGACCGTTTTCGTCCGCCGACGACGATGGTTATACTCACGGCTTGCAAACCACCACGCCAGCGACGAGTCAAACAGCGGTTCCGGAACGAACAGCGGAGCCGCGTCGTTTCTTCCGCCTGCTCATTCCCGCTATTCTTCTGGCCTGTTACGTAGCGCAATGCGCGTGGTTTGTCAGGACACAGTCGCTTACGTTCGACGAACCTTTCCATGTTCTCGCAGGACAGGATGCGTGGCGTAACGGGAGTTTCCGGTACTGGAATGACCATCCCCCGCTGGCGCGACTCTGGACAACTCTCCCGCTCATCGGCAGCCAGTGGGAAGTGAAGTTTGCAAAGTATGTGCCTCCAACCGTCTCGGCTGTAACGCCTAGCCCTGAAGCGCTCGCATCGCGAGGGCGGGCGATGAACGTCCTGATCGGTGTCGGCTTGGGTGTTTTGCTATGGGGAGTCGCACGGAGGATGTTTTCGGAGTCGGCTGCCAACTTCGCTCTGGCGCTGTTCGCCTTCTCACCCGGCCTGATCGCGCATTACTCGGTCATCACAACGGACGGTATCGCGGTCCTCATGGTGTTTGCTGCGGCGATTCAGTTGTGCCGCTGGCGACGGAGTCGCACCTGGGGACAAACGTTCCTGACCAGTATCGTGCTAGGCGTCTTGCTCCTCTCGAAGTTCTATACCCCGCCATTTGTAATAGTGGCGCTTGGATTCATGCTGGTCTCCGGCTCCCAACTGGGGAAGTGGCGCGCGTGGAACTGGCAGAAGGCCGCGGTAACAGCGCTTCTGGCCGCGCTGGTGGTGTGGTCCGGTTACGCATTCCACGTGAGCCTTCTCAACGTCGCTGACGGGAGGCTCGTAGCCACATTTCCGAACCGCGCACCGATTGTCAAAAAGGTGCGCAACACGCCGGACATCAGCCTCTGGGTTCCCGCCGGCGAGTACATCGATGGGCTGCGTGAGGTCAGGTTTCACAACCGAATCGGACATCAGGCTTACTACTTCGGCCACGTTACTTGGGGGCGAATACGCTCCTACTATCCGGTTGCGATCGCGCTGAAGTGGCCCACGATTGTGCTGCTCTTGGCCGGCATCGGAGCGTTTGTGGTCGCACATCGGCGCAGATTCGGCTTCCGATTCGAGCGCGTGGACGTTGCCATCGTCCTTGCGTTTCCGGTTCTACTCCTGCTGATGGCAGTGAATGCCAAGATTCACATTGGCGACCGCCACGTGCTCCCGCTTTATCCTGTACTGCTGGTCGGGACGGCTGCGACTTGGGAGGCGGCGAGAAGGTCGCGCCGGGCGAAGGTATGGATGCCGCTCCTGGTATTAGCGGCCGGTTTGAATGCGGCGGACTCGCTACGGTACGCGCCTGACTACCTTTCCTATTTCAATCCGCTCGTGCGACCGACAGACAGTTGGAATCTGCTGAGCGATAGCAATGTCGATTGGGGCCAGGGCCTGCTTGCGCTCCGCGAGTACCAGCAGCAGCACCCTGACGAGACCATCCACCTTGCATACTTCGGAACCGTCCAACCGGCTGTGTACGGCATCCGGACCGTCCCTCTCAATCCCGGCGACCGCCCGAAAGGAACGGTGGTAGTTAGCGCAACGCACCTTTCGGGACAGTACCTAG
>Ga0196976_1001270_pt1 | contig 11828 bp, 10 predicted proteins | sample S3v_513CmetaG_FD_148644 | JGI IMG/M metagenome (GOLD analysis project Ga0196976, IMG submission 148644) | Soil microbial communities from Anza Borrego desert, Southern California, United States - S3+v_5-13C | ecosystem: Environmental > Terrestrial > Soil > Desert | place: USA: California...
CGGTGCGTCACGGCCGACCATGTACTCGTCGTTCTGCTGCCAGGGCGGCGGCGCGGCCACGACCTCGAGCCGCGCCTGGCCGAGGCGCCCGCACAGCTCGGTGAGCTCCCCGCGCGGCGTCGCCCCCGCCCGCTTCGCGAGTTGCACCACGAGCGAAGGGCCGCGGGCGGGGCCGAGCTTCGCCAGGTCGAGGGCGACGATCGACCGGAACGCGGCGTCGGTCAGCTCGTGCCCCTCGACGTTCACCGTGCCGCCGGCCGCCATGTGCGCCTTGAGCTGGTCGCGGGTGCGCGGGGCGCGGCCGGTGTTGGACATCTCCTTCACCATCGTGGCGCGCAGGAGGGCGTCCATGTAGCGCTCGCCGTTCACCACCGGCTCCCAGAGCGCCAGCGCCACGTCCAGGCCGGCGCGGGCCGCGGCCACCGCGGCGAGCGTCCCGCCGAGGCGCAGCCCCCAGAACCCGCGGCAGGGCACGCCCGCGCGCCGCTCCAGCTCCGCGCGCGCCTCGAGGATGTCCGCGACGTGGTCGTCCGCGGTGACCTCCTCGAACCAGCCCTCGCTGTCGCCGTAGCCCCGGTAGTCGAAGCGGAGGACCCAGTGGCCCGCGGCGCAGAGCGCGCGCGCCCACTCCACCGCCATCCGCTGCGAGAACCCGCGCTCCTCGCCGAACGGCGAGCAGAAGAGCCACCCGTCTCCGCGCGCCGCGCGCGCGGCGGGCTCGTGCAACGTGGCGAAGAGCCGGCGGCCGCCGCTCCGGAAGTAGAAGGCGTGCTCGAGCGCAGCCGGCGCCTGCGCCGGCGCGGGCTTCGCGACCTCGGCCTCGATCGTCATGGCCCGCGTATCCTAGGCGGCGCGGGCCGCGGCCGAAAGGCGACGCTTTCGCGCGGCTGTCCCGTCCGCGAGGGAGCGCCATTCGGCGGCAACCGTTCCGGGGCTCACGCCCGCTCGCGGCGGATTGGCGCGGAAACTCTGACCCTTCCGGGGTTCGCCCGAGCATACGACTTCAAGCGCCGCAGCAGGCGGGGTAAGGCAGCGGGCTCGATCCAGCTCGGTGGCGCCGAGCACGGCCGGGGTCCGTCCCGGCGCAGGAGGGGCACATGGTCCAGACGATGGCTGCCCGTGCGGCGGAGGCGGAGTCCTCGCGCGGAGGCGAGTGGCTGGACCGGATCGGCTGCTCCCTGCTCACGTTCCATCTCTGGGATCTCGAGGCTGCGCTGGATCGCGTCGTGGCCCACGGGTTCCGCCGGATCGACCTCGGCATCGTGCCCGGCCACTGCGATCACGTGGACCTCCTCCGGCTCACCGACGCGGGCCGCGCGGCCCTGGCGCAGGCCGTCGCCCGGCGCGGGCTCACGATCTCGTCGGTGAACCTCCACCCGGGCGACATGGCCGCCCCCGCCTTCGACGAGATCGAGGCCCGGATCCGGGCGGCCCTCGCGCTGTGCCGGAGCCTCGGCGTCCGGGTGCTCACCATTCCGCCCGGGGGCAAGCCGCCGCCGGAGTCCTGGGAGGCCGCCGCCCGCGTCGTCGCGGAGCGGGTGCGGGCCCTCCTCGGCCCCGCCGAGGAGGCCCGGGTGCGGCTCGCCGTCGAGGCGCCCCACGTCCGCACGCTGGCCGAGGACGTGGCGCAGGCGCGCCGGCTGTTCGCGCTCATCGGCGATCCGCGCGTCGCGTGCACCTTCGACACGAGCCACGTCCAGCGCGGGCACCGGCGCCCGCTGGGCGACGCGCTGGCCGAGCTGGGCGCGGACGTCGCGCACGTCCACCTCCGCGACACGGTGCGCGGCGAGATCACGGTCACTCCCGGCAAGGGAGACTGCGCGTACGGGCCGTTCCTGCAGGCGCTCCAGCAGCGCGGGTACGAGGGCGACCTCTCCTTCGAGCTCGAGTACGAGGGCGGCACGCAGGCGACCATCGAGCGGGAGCTCGCGTTCGCGCGGGAGCACCTGCGGCGCGTCTCCCGCGGCGAGCCGCTGCCCTTCTCCCACCGGATGCACCAGCAGGGCTGGTACCGCGCGTACGACTACCTCGCGTGGGTCGCGAAGCACCCGAAGGACTTCGTCATCATGCACCCGCGCCTCAAGCTCGTGCTGCGGCCGCCGGTGCGGGCGGCGCGGCACGTGCTCCGGAACTGGGTGCCGTACCGCGAGATCCGCTACCAGGCCGGGTGGCAGCGCTACTGGAAGGTGGGGCGCCCCCACAGCGTCGTCTCCCCGCGCCGCTCCGCGCGGGCGGCGCGGTACGCAGGCCCGACGAAGCGCGTGGCCATCCTGGGCTGCGGCTACACGGGGGGCATGAACCACGGCCCCGGCTTCGCCCGCCTGCCCGGGGTGAACGTCGTCGGCGTGTGCGACGTCCGGCCCGAGCGCGCCGAGAAGCTCGCCGGGCAGCTCCGCTGCCCGTCGTTCACCGACGCCGCCGCGCTCCTCCGGGAGACCCGGCCCGACCTCGTCGTCAACTGCACCCGCGAGTGGCAGCACCGCGAGACGACGCTGGCCGCGTTCGAGGCCGGCGCGGACGTGTTCTGCGAGAAGATCATGGCCGAGAGCCTCGCCAGCGGCGAGGAGATGGTCCGGATCGCGGGCGAGAAGGGGCGCGTGCTGGGGCTCAACTACAACTGGCGATTCATGCCGGGGATCCGGAAGATCCGCGCGCTGCGGGACGGCGGCGAGCTGGGGCCGCTCCGGATGCTGCGGATCATGGCCCACTCCAGCTCGTACCACCACGCGCTCGACCTGGCCCGCTACCTGGCCGGGCCGGTGGCGAGCGTGTCGGCCACGTACCTCGACGATCCGGCCGTGCGCGGGCTCGCCGCGTGGAACCCGTACGCGCAGGAGATGCTCTACATCCCCTCGGTGTACGCGATGGCGACGCTCGAGACGCGGGAGGGCGTCGGCGTCAGCATCGCCAGCTCGGAGCTCCTCTACGCGGACGGCATGCTGCTCTCGGTCGACGCCGTGTTCCAGGAGGGGACCGTCACGCTGAGCGGGCTCCTCTACGACGACGCGCTCGGCTCGCTCACCGCCTCCACGCGGAAGAAGATCGACCTCCGGCTCCGCCGGGGCGACGCGCCGGGCGGCTTCGCCCTCTCCTTCCAGCGCTCGATCGAGGCGTTCTACGAGAGCTACCTCCGGGGCGCTCCCCTCCCGACCAGCGGCGAGGACGGGCTCGAGGTGATGCGCATCGAGCACGCGCTCTCGCGCTCGCACCATACCGGCCGGAGGGTCACGCTCTGAGCGTCGCCAACCCCGACGCCGCCGCCCCGGCCCCCGCCGGCGACGCGGCCGAGCCCGCCCCCGCGCCGCTCGGCCGCCGCGCCGCGAGCGGCTCGCTCGTGGTGACCTTCGGGTACGTCGCGACGCTGGCCGTGAAGTTCGGCTCCAACCTCGTCCTCACGCACCTCCTGTTCCCGGCGGCCTTCGGGCTCATGCTGCTGGTGAACGTCTTCCTGGGCGGCATCCAGCTCTTCTCCGACCTGGGCATCGGGACCTCGGTCGTCCAGAACCCGCGCTCCGACCGCGCCTTCCTCGACACCGCCTGGACGCTGCAGGCCGTCCGCGGGCTGGTCCTGTTCGTCGTGATGGCCGCGATCGCCTGGCCGTACGCGGCGGCGTACGGCGAGCCGATGCTCGCCTGGATGATCCCGGTCGCCGGCCTGACGACGCTCGCCGACGGCTTCGTCTCGACCAAGCTCTACGTCGCCAACCGCGAGCTGCGCATGGTGCGCCTCCAGGTCGTCGAGCTGGTCATCCAGGTCTCGGCCTCGCTGGTGATGATCGCCGCGGCCTGGATCACGCGGAGCGTCTGGGCCCTCGTGGCCGGGGTGGCGGTCGGGGGCGCCGTCCGGCTCCTCCTCAGCAACGTGCTGTTCCCGGGCCCGCGGAACCGCCTCCGGTGGGAGCGGAGCGCGGCCTCCGGCCTCCTCCACTTCGGCAAGTGGGTCTTCGTCAGCTCGGTGGTCACGTTCCTCGCGCAGCAGGGCGACCGGCTGGTGTTCGGCTCGGTCCTCCCGATGGCCCGGCTCGGCGTCTACAACATCGCCGTGATGCTCTGCGAGATCCCGGGCACGCTCGTCTCCAGCCTGGCGTTCAAGATCGTCTTCCCCCTCTTCTCCGAGCTGCGCCGGACGAGCGCCGACGTGAACGCCGCCTGGCGGAACGCGAGCGCCGCGGTCGCGCTGCTGGGGGGCTCGGCGGCCCTGTTCCTGTTCTTCGCGGGGCCGTACGCGGTCCAGCTCCTCTACGACGACCGCTACGCCGAGGCGATGTGGATGCTGCGCCTCCTCGCCCTGGGCATCTGGGGGACGTCGCTCGTGCACCTGACCGCCTCGGTCGTGCTGGCCGGCGGCCAGGTGAAGTGGCTCGCGGCGGCGAACGCGGTGCGCGTGGTCTGGGTCGTCGGGGTGGTGCCGCTCGCGCTCTGGCGGCTCGGGTTCGAGGCCGCCGTCGTGGCGGTAGCCCTGGCCGACCTGCCCCGGTACCTTTTGCTCGGGCTCGCGTGCCGGGCGGCGCGGCTCCACATCTTCGCCGGCGACCTCCGCCGGACGCTGGTCCTCGGCGCGGCCGCAGGCGCCGGATGGCTCGTCCTGCAGCTCGGGCCGACGCAGTTCCTGCCCGCCGCGGCGGCGTGCGTGGTCGGGTTCGGGGTGTGGACGGCGGGGAACGCGGGAGCCGTGCGCTGGGCCGTGGCCCGGGTGCGGTCGCGCGGCGGCGCGCGGGCCTGACCCTCCCCTCGGAGCCGGGACGCGAGCCCGCCCCACTCCCGCTTGCCGGAGACGGGGGGCTTCCCCTAAACAGTGCTGCATGGCCGGGGAGAGGCTCCGCGTCCTCGTGGTCGACGACAACCAGGCGCTCCGCGAGAACCTGGCCGAGTGCCTGGAGGAGGAGGGGCACGAGGTCGCGCAGGCCGCGGACGGCCGCGGCGCCCTGGACCTCCTGGCGCGGACCGAGCGCCCCGACGTCGTCGTGGTCGATCTCGTGATGCCCGGCATGGACGGGAGCGAGCTCGCGGCCGCGGTCCGGCGCCACCCCGAGCTGCGCGATCTCCGGCTGGTGCTGATGACCGGCCGCGAGGGGGGTCCGGGTGCCTGGCCCGGGTTCGACGCGGTCCTCACGAAGCCCTTCGATCTCGGCGCCCTCCTCGCCGCGCTCGAGCGGAACGCGGGCTGACGGGCCGGGAGCTCGGCTCAGGCCGCGCGGCGGGTGGGCGCGGCGACGGCGGGCGCGGGCGGCGGCTCGGCCCCGCTCCGCCAGTGCGCGCCCGTCGCCGGCTCGTAATGCCGGTACTCGCACAGGGCGCAGCTCCAGACCATCGTGGGGAGGTAGGAGTCGCCGCTCTGCTCGAGCTTGCCTTCCCCGCGGCTCAGGACGCCTCCCCGGCAGATGGGACAGGTGATCTCGGTCATCGCACGCCTCCTGGCCGGAGGACTGCGACTTGCGTGCCAGCGCGCCGCCCGCGCAACCACGCGGAACCCCTCGCGGCACGCGCCGGGGGAGCGCCAACCCTGCGCGGCAGCTGCCGGGATCGCAGCCCCGGGGCGGAAGTTTTTCCAGCCCTCAAAAGACGGCACACGAGCCGCGCGCGCCGCCGGCCGCGCTCGGTCAGAACGCGTGCACGAACAGCCCGGACCGCAGCTTCGGCTCGAACCACGTGCTCTTCGGCGGCATCAGCTTGCCCGCGTCGGAGACCGACATGAGCTGCTCGAGCCGCGTCGGGAAGAGATGGAGCGCGAGCGACCAGCCCTCCTCGTTCACGCGCCGCTCGAGCTCGCCCGCGCCGCGGATGCCGCCCACGAAGTCCACGTCGCTCGAGGTCCGCGGGTCGCGGATGCCGAAGAGCGGCGCGAGGAGCTGGTCCTGGCAGATGGAGCAGTCGAGCGCGGCCACGGGATCCGCCGCGTCGAAGCTGCCGGGCCGGACGCGGGCGCGCCACCAGCGGCCGCCGAGGAAGACGCCGAACGAGAGCGGCGCCTCCGGGCGCGGCGCGGCGGCGGGCTCGACGTCCATCACGGCGCGGAGCGCGTCGAGCAGCGCCTCGGGCGAGCGGCGCTGCGGATCGCGCACGAGCCGGTTGTAGGCGAGGATCTGCATCTGGTCGTGCGGGAAGACGACCGCGAGGAAGACGCCGTGCTCGCCGGGCGTGCCGCGGCGCGCGGCGTGGACCCGCGAGGCCGCGGCGGAGCGGTGGTGCCCGTCGGCGACGTAGAGCGCGGGCACGCCCTGGAAGAGCGCGGCGAGGCGCTCGCCGGCGGCGGGCGGCACGACCCAGAGCTTGTGCGCGACGCCGTCCTGGGTCACGAGGTCGTACTCGGGCTCGCCGCGGCGGACGTCGGCGACGAGCGCGTCGATCTCCGGGCGGGCGCGGTAGGTGAGGAACACCGGCTCGTCGTGCGCGGAGAGCGCGTCGATGTGGCGGACGCGGTCGTCCTCCTTGTCCGCCCGCGTGTTCTCGTGCTTCTTGACGAGCCCGCGGTCGTACTCGTCGACGCTCGCGCAGGCGACGACGCCGGCCTGCTCGTGATCGCCCATCCGCTGCGCGTAGACGTAGAGGCGCGGCTCGGGCTCCGGGCGGAGCACGCCGCGGTCGCGGAACGCGGCGAGGTTCGCGGCCCCCTGGGCGTAGACCGCGGGCGCGTGCTCGTCGGTGCCCTCCGGGAGATCGATCTCGGGCCGGGAGACGTGGAGGAAGCTCTCGGGGTTCCCCGCGGCGAGCGCACGGGCTTCGCGCGTGGAGACGACGTCGTATGGCGGCGCCGCGACCCGCGCCGCGAGCGCCGCGGGCGGCCGAAGTGCGCGAAATGGAACGAGAGTGGCCATTGGATCTCCTGGAGCGCCGTTCCTTATCAGAAGAAGCTGCGGTCGCTGCGCGCAAGATGTGCGGTTCGAGGGCGCGCCCTCACCCCACCACAACGGCGCAACGCCGTCCCCGTCCCATCGGCCGCACCCGATCGTGTTGACAGAGCCCGCCTCGGAGTGGGATGGCATAAGGGCGCGAGCGACGAATTTCTCGCGAAGATTCGAAGGCGACCCGCAGGTCGGAAGGGCGTTCCGCACATGCGCATTCACCTCGTGGCGATGATGATGGTCCTTACCGCGGCCGTCGTGACCGGCTGTGATTCCCCGCGCGAGGTAAGGGACACCGGGCGCGCAGAGGCGCGTGGTTGCAATCACTGCCACGGCTATCCGCCGCCGCCCTCGCTTCACGCTGAGTCGGTCCACCCCGTGGTCCCCGCGGCGTCGTGCAACGTCTGCCATCCGAGCACGGTGCTCGAGGATGGCTACACGATCCGCGATCCGCGCGACGACGGCACGCATCAGAACGGCGAGCCCAACCTCGTCGGAAGCTGGCAGACGCCGGACTGCACCGCCTGCCACGACGCGCCGCCCGACACCGACCTGCACGTCTTCCACGTCCGGAACGAGGGGGTCGCCTGCGGCACCTGTCACCGTGGCTTCGCCGTCGGCGACGGCAACCCGGGGACCCGCGCCGCCGACACGACCGTCCACATGAACGGCGAGATCGACGTGAACCCCGCGGACGGCGTGATCATCCCGATCGCCAACCAGCCCGACGGCAGCTGGGCAGATTCCTCCTGCCTCCCCTGCCACGACGCGCTGGGCGTGAACGACTGACGCGCTCGCTGCACCTCCTCCCCGGGGCCCCTACCTTCGCCTCGTGAGGGCATCTCGCCCTCTCGCAAGCGGAGGGGAGCGATGCCCAAGGACCAGAACCCGGATCCCCGCTCGACGAGCGAGCGGTCGATCCCCAAGCAGCAGCAGTCGTCGCCCGGCAGCACGCAGGCGATGAGCCCCAAGCCCGATCACGGGGAGAAGACCTACCGAGGCCACGGCCGGCTGCAGGACCGCGTGGCCATCGTCACCGGCGGTGACAGCGGCATCGGCCGCGCCGTCGCCCTCGCCTACGCGCGCGAGGGGGCCCACGTCGCCATCTCGTACCTCGACGAGCACGAGGACGCGGAGGAGACGAAGCAGCTCGTCGAGGGCGCGGACCGCTCCGCGCTCCTCATCGCCGGGGACCTCGCGGACGAGGCCCAGTGCGCGCGCGTCATCCGCGAGACCGTCGATCGGTTCGGCAAGCTCGACGTGCTCGTCAACAACGCCGCCTACCAGGGCCGCCAGGCGGAGAAGTTCGAGGACATGGACGCGGCGCGGGTGGAGCGGACCTTCCGCGTGAACATCATCGCGATGTTCTCGCTCGTCCGGCACGCGCTCCCGCACCTCAAGCCCGGCGCCGTGATCATCAACACGACGTCGGTGCAGGCGTACCACCCGAACCCGCAGATCCTGGACTACGCCTCGACCAAGGGCGCGATCCGGACGTTCACCCAGGGTCTCGCGCAGGAGCTCACGCCCAAGGGGATCCGCGTGAACGCCGTCGCGCCCGGCCCCATCTGGACGCCGCTCATCCCGCAGTCCTTCGGCGACGAGAAGGTCTCGAAGCACGGCCAGAGCGCGCCGATGCAGCGCACGGGGCAGCCCGCCGAGGTCGCCCCGGTCTTCGTGTTCCTCGCCTCCGACGAGTCGCGCTACGTCAGCGGCGAGATCGTGGGCGTGACCGGCGGGTCGCCGCTGGCGTGAGCCGGTGACGGGCCTGCGGGGGGCACTCACCGCCCCCCGCGCCCGGCCGCACCTTGGCGGAGATGGAGACCGATCGCCCGGCGCGCGTGGACGCGCTCTCGGGGCTGCGCTTCTGGGCCGCGCTGGGCATCCTGCTCTTCCACTACGGGGCCGCGTTCACGGCCGGCCTCCCGGCGTGGGTCGAGCGCGTCCGGACGGGCGGGCACGTCTGGGTCGGCCTCTTCTACGTCCTCTCCGGCTTCGTCCTCGCGTACGCCCACCCGCGGCCGCTCGACGGCCCCGGCCGGCGCGCCTTCTTCGCGGCGCGGTTCGCCCGCCTCTACCCCGCCTACCTCCTCGCGTTCGCCCTGTATGCGCCGTTCGCCCTCGAGCGCTGGTGGGGCGGCGGCGCGGCCGGGCTCGCGAAGGGCGCGGTGGTGGCGCTCGCCTGCCTGACGCTCACCCAGGCGTGGCTCCCGCCGATCGCTCGCATCTGGAACCCGCCCGGCTGGTCCACGTCGGTGGTGGCGTCCTTCTACCTCGCCTTCCCGCACCTCCTCCGCTGGCTCTCGCCGCGCTCCCGCGCGGCGCTGTGGCGCGCGGCCGCCGCCGCCTGGGCGGCGTCGCTCACCTTCCCGCTGCTCTACGTGCTCGCCGCGCCGGACGGCCCCGGGGCCGAGCTTCTCGCGCGGGAGCCGCGGTGGCTCGAGGCCCTCAAGTTCCACCCGCTCGCGCGGCTCGGGGAGTTCGTCGCCGGCGTCGCGCTCGGGCTCCTCGTCCGCACGGGCGGGGCGAGCCTCGGGCGCGCCGGCGGACCCGCCGCGCTGGCCGCGCTCGGGGCCGCCGCGGCGCTGCTCGCCTGGGGCGGCGCGCCCTACGCCTTCCTGCACAACGGCCTGCTGGTGCCGCTCTTCGCGATCGTCGTCGTCGGGCTCGCGAGCGACGCCGCGAGCCTCCCGGCGCGCCTCCTCGGCGGGCGCCTCTCGCGCGCCCTGGGCGACGCCAGCTTCGCCCTCTACGCGCTGCAGGAGCCGCTCTGGCGTGTGGCGCGGACGCTCCAGGGCGACCCTGCCCCCGCCGGCCTGGCGTTCACGGCGGCGTTCACGGTGCTCGCCGTCGTCGTCGCGGTGGCCGTGTCGCGGGGGCTCGAACGCCCGGCGCGAAGGTGGCTGCGGAGGTGGCTGGCGCTTCCGCCGCCAGCCCCTCGCGCCGAGCGCGCCGGGACGCCCGCGCCGGACGTGATCCGGTCCGAGCCGTCCCGGGCTTAGGGAGCCGACTCCGTCGGCTCCTGGCCTCGGACGTCGGGCCTCAGGCCTCGGGCTCGCGACTGCGGCTGCTTCTCCCTGAGCCCTGATGCCTGAGGCCTGCTTCAGACCTCCACCTTCTGCTGCTTGGACGCGCGCGCCGGCTTCGGCTCCGGCGCCGCCACCACCTCGACCGGCGGCGCCGCCGCGGGTACGACCGCGGGCGGCTCGACCAGCTTCGCGAGCCGCTCGAGCTCGCGGGCGAGGTTCTGCACCGGCACGCGCGTGGAGCTCGCGAGCGCCGAGACCGCCGTCGCCGGCATCTCGTTGACGCGCTTCACGGCCGTCGCGCGCAGCGCCTCGGCCCGCTCGCGCAGCCCGTCGAGCCGCTTGCGGAGCCCCGGCACCGACCAGTCCTCGCGCGCCATCCGCTCGAGCGCCACGTCGAGCTCGCTGAGCCGGTGCTGGCCCGCGCCGAGCGCCTTGAGGAGCCGCCCGCGCGCCTCGACCTCGAGCTCCTCGAAGCGCGCCTGCAGCGCCTGAAGACCCTTCTTGCCCTGCGCCTTCTGCTTCGTCTGCGCCGTTTCCATGGGATCACTCCCGGCATCGCCGCGCGTGGCGGCGCCACCTGCGAGAGGAGCCAGCCACTTCCGTGAAACGCCGGGAAGCGTACGCTCCGACGCGTTCGACGCAGTGCGTCCAGAGGGGTCGCTTACACCTAGGTGCCGCCGGGCGCTCGCTCGCTCGCCGCCACCATGCGCGGGGCGTGTACCTCTCCGCACCCTGTCAGAGTCCCATTTCACAATCCGGCTCGATGCAACGGCTCGTCACCCTCGACCTCGAGACCGTCCCCGACGAAGCGCTCGTGTCCGCCGTGGACGGCGAGCCTGGACGGCCGTACCCGGAGCAGCTCCAGCGCGTCGTGGCCGACCGCCGGGCGCGGACCGGCGGCCGCACCGACTTCCTCCCCCTGCCCTACCACCGCCCGGTGGCGGCGTGCCTGCTCGAGGCGGTCGCCGACGCCGGCGTCGTCGCGGTGACCGACGTCCTCGCCTGGACCGACGCGCGGCTCCCCGAGCCCGAGTTCCTGGAGCGCGCGTGGCGCAGGCTGGAGGGGGCCGCGCTCGTCACGTTCCACGGCAAGGGGTTCGATCTCCCCGTGCTCGAGCTCCGCTCGCTCAAGCTCGCGATCCCGACCCCGCCCTGCTTCGCGAGCTCGCGCCGGGGCGAGGGCGAGCACTTCGACCTGCGCGAGCGGCTCGCCGGGTGCGCCGCGCCCGCGCCGCTCGATCTCTACGCGAAGCTCGTGGGCCTGCCCGGCAAGCGCGAGGTGGCCGGCGGCGACGTCCAGGCGCTCTACGCGGCGGGGGACCTCGACCGCATCGCGGCCTACTGCATGACCGACGTCGTCCAGACGTACCTGCTCTTCCTGCGGCACCGCCTCGTCGACGGCGCGCTCACGCCCGACGGCTACGCCGAGAGCATCGAGCAGGCGCGCCAGGCGCTGCCCCGCCTCTTCGAGCGACGCCTCGGGCCGGGGGAGCGCGGAGCGCTGGAGGGGTTCCTCGAGCGCTGCGCGCCCTTCTTCGAGGCCGGCGCGGAGCGCGAGCTCCGGCGCGCCCTCTGAGTGCTGCATGAACGCCACCCACGGGAGTTTCCCGGGAGGGATCCGCCTGGGGCCGGGCGGCCCCGTGCGTACACGGGGCGAGGCGCGGTGCGGCTCGGGTCACCCTAGGTGCGCCGCACCCCCGGACCGTTCGGCCCTGTTGTCGCCTACTTGGGCTCGCGCCCGCGTGGCACCAGGGGTGCAACCAGGGGGTGCATGGCGGCGCGTGCCACTTCCATCCGCTCCAGACCGTTCACCGCAGCCATCCACGAGCTCGCGGCGCGCGCCGACGCGGCGGTGCTCCTCGATCTCGGCGGGATCGTCCTGTTCGCCAACGACGCGTGGGAGCGGTTCCTGCGGACGACCGCGGCGCTCGGGGTGACGCCGGTCGGCGTCCGGCTC
>Ga0196976_1001272_pt1 | contig 11819 bp, 6 predicted proteins | sample S3v_513CmetaG_FD_148644 | JGI IMG/M metagenome (GOLD analysis project Ga0196976, IMG submission 148644) | Soil microbial communities from Anza Borrego desert, Southern California, United States - S3+v_5-13C | ecosystem: Environmental > Terrestrial > Soil > Desert | place: USA: California...
CAAGAGTTTTAATTGCATTCACTGCAGCGAGCCGCAACGTGACTCGCATCCCGATGGCGAATTCACTTGTGGTGCTCACGGACCTGGACGGCGCTGTTCACCGCGCGATGGGTGCAACTGAAGATGGCCGCCCCACGGAGGCATGTTACATCACGGACCGATTCGGGGAGGTGTATGCCGCATTCAGGATGCGTGATGGAAATCTGATCCCCACGGTTGGCGAGATGCTGGGCTGGCTGGATTTCATCGAGGCGCAATGTCCCGAATGCGAGCCTCCAGAGTGGCCGGCCGACGCGGCCTGATTATTCCGAGACAAGAAACAAGGGCACGGAGGTTTCCGTGCCCTCTATTTCTGCCGACGCGACTTCAGTTCGAACCAGCGGCTGCCAGCGCAGCTGCCGGCACGGTCCAGCCCGGCTTGACGTTGTTGGCGGCGTTCTGGTCGTCGAGCCACTTCTTGAGCGGAGCGAAGTACTCCATCATGGCGTTGGCGTCCATGCGGTCTTCGCCCGTGAGTGCCTTCAGCGCTTCCGGCCACGGTCTGCTCAAGCCCATCGAGAGCATCGCGTTGAGGCGCTCGCCCGCTTTCTTGTCATTGTAGAACGAGCACTTGTGTAGCGGTCCGGTCTGCCCGGCGTCATTGCACATGGCGCGGTAGAACTGGAATTGCAGTACCCGTGCAAGGAAGTATCGGGTGTAAGGCACGCTTGCGGGCACGTGGTACTTGGCGCCGGGATCGAAGTCCTGCTCGCTGCGCGCGACTGGCGGAGTTACACCCTGGTACTTCGCCCGCAGGCCCCACCAGCCCTTGTTGTAGTCGGCCGGCTTCACCTCTCCGCTGAAGACCTTCCAACGCCACTGGTCGATCATGAGGCCGAAGGGAAGGAATGCGACCTTATCCATGGCTTCGCGGAGCAGATAGGCGGTGTCGTCGGTCTGGGGAACGGTCTCGAGCAGGTTGACCTGCTTGAGGTATCCCGGAGTAATGCTGAGCGCGATTGCGTCGCCGACCGCTTCATGGAAGCCATCGTTGGCCCCGCCCTGGAACAGGAACGGCTGCTTGTTATAAGCGCGCTGGTAGAAGTTGTGCCCAAGTTCGTGATGGACGGTGACGAAGTCCTCATCGCGGATCTGGATGCACATCTTCAACCGGAGATCGTCCTTGTTGTCCAGGTTCCACGCGCTGGCGTGGCACACGACTTCGCGGTCACGCGGCTTCACGAAAAGCGAGCGCTCCCAGAAGCTCTCGGGAAGAGGAGCGAAGCCCAGCGATTTGAAGAACCCCTCGCCGTACTTCACCATACCGATCGCGTCGACCTTCTTGTTCTGGAGAATCTCAGTCAGGTCGTAACCGCGGGTGGTGTTCGGGGGCGCGACGAGCGAATAAACGTTACCCCATTCCTGCGCCCATGGGTTGCCGAGCAGGTCGGCGCGAATCATGCCGTTCGCATCGACGGCCTCTTTGCCGTACTGCTTCACCAAACTTGCGCGCACGTATGCGTGCAGAGACTCATAGAGCGGCCTTACCTGGTTCCACAGGCGCTCGACTTCGGCGGAGAACTGGTCAGGAGCCATGTCGTAATTGCTGCGCCACATCGCGCCCATGTCCTTGAATCCGAGTTCACGCGCCCCCTTATTCTGCAACTCGATCATGCGCGAGTAACGCTGGCGCATGGGAGCTCCGATGGCATGCCAGCCCAGCCAGAGGTCCTTGAGTTCTTCGGCATCGCGGCTGCTCGCCAAGATCTTCTCGATTTCGCCGATCGGGAGGCACTGTCCGGCGTGCTTGCCGGTCTTGGGGCAATACTTGCCTTTGCCATACTCACCCTCGAGTGAGGCAGCTATCCGTGCCATTTCCTCGCGGTCTTTCGGATCCGGAAGCGAGAACAGCGCGAGTTTGAGCAGCTTGAACTTGCGGTCGAGCACCGGCGGGAACTTAATCCCGTCGAAACGCTTCACGTCTTCGGCGAGCTTCGTAAGCGTCTCGATGTAGCGCTCGTTTGCGTCAGAGGCGAGCGCCTCGGTGTCATCAGTGATGAAGTTGACGGCGACCCACTGTGCTCGCGCAAGCTTCACGGTCAGGTTGTCGAGCATCTGCTCGGTTTCGCGGATGAACTTCTCGGCGTCAGCGACAGTCGGCTTGCCTTTGACGGTGGGCTGCTTTGGTTGGGCTACGCCTCTCTTCGGACCAGTTTCCTTTTTCACCTCAGGCGGAAGCTGTTTCGGCTCCGCTTCCTTGGTGGGCGCGGTAATGGGATCGGTGGGTTTCTGTGGTGGAGCGGCCGTTTGTCCCGAAGCAGCAGACGCAGCGAACAGTGCAGCAGCAATGAATGTGAGCAGTCGTTTACCGAATACCTTGTCCATGCAGCCTCCAAACGCATAATTGTAATGCAGCACCGCCGCTGGGGCACCGTTCGGGCAAACAGCACGCTGTGATAGGTATCCAAGATGGGATGGAACTAGGGACCCAAATTGTCTGGCTATTCGTGATTGCGATACCGGTCGCGTCCGTATCGTGGACGGTGACTCACGAAGAGATCTTTCGCGAGCCGCGGGAATATTGCGAGTCGCAGAGCAGGAATGCTCCCGGGTATCTCCGCCGAAAATTCTTCTACATTCCGACCTGCGAATACTGCTTCAGCCACTACGTAACCGCGTTCTTCCTCATCATTACGCAATACAAGCTACTCTTCGACGACTGGCGCGGGTACATGATCGCCTTCTTCGCGGTCCCGTACGTTGCGAATGCGTACATCGGGCTCTTCGCACAGGCCAAGCTCGAGGCGAAGAAGGACCGCTTCGGCGCGAAAGTCGTGCAGCACGAGGCCGAAATCAAGGAAATGGAAAAGGAAGAGCGGAGAGAGCAGCGCCGGAGGCCCGCCGCCTGAGGGGCCTACTCCGCCCGGCACGCAGGTTTCAGCTATTCGTATCGAAGCGCTTCCACGGGATCCAGCTTTGATGCCTTAACTGCCGGATACATCCCGAAGAACAGGCCGACGCTCATGGCGGCTCCGACCGCGACGCCCAAGGCCCACACGGGAACAGCGGCCGGAATGCTCGGCAGCGCTACGTTCGCCAAGAAGATCAGTCCAACCGCGAACAAGACTCCCGCAATCCCTCCGCCGGCGGTCAAGACCACGGCCTCTATCAGGAACTGCCGGATCACGTCGCTGCGTTTCGCACCGATCGCCTTACGCACGCCAATCTCGTGGGTTCGCTCGGTAACGGACATGAGCATGATGTTCATAACGCCGACGCCGCCTACGAGCAGTCCGATGGAGCTGACGACGACGGTGATGAGCGCGACGGCTCCCATGATGCTGCGGAACTGGACGGCGATCGCCTCGGCGGAGGAGATGCCGAAGCTGTCGGGTTTGCTATAGGCGTCACCGCGACGGCGGCGAAGTGTGCCCCGGATTTCATCTTCGGCTTGCGCCTTCATTCCTGGGAACGCCTGCGCGGTGATGAAGTTCTCCTTGTCCTGCGGGCGATGCTTGCGATAGGTCCGGTACGGAACGATCACTTCTTTGTCGGCCGTGTTGTCGCGGAGAAAGACGCCTTTGCGCTTCTCGATGACTCCGACGATCGTGTAGTACTGCCCTGCTACCTGGACTTGCTTGCCTACAGCATCTTTTGCCGGGAACAGAGTGTCCGCCAAATCGAATCCGAGCACGGCAACGTCGACGGCATGGAAGTTCTCGGCCTCATTGAAGAATCGGCCCTGCGCCATGTGCGCGTTCTGCACCTGCTCGTAGGAAGGTGTCGCGCCTTCATACTGGATCTGGTAGACCTCTTTCGTCCCAACCTTTGCGGTCGGAACGAACCTGGGTGGGCCGGGTTCGAAGGACCAAGGCAGCACCTCGACGGCTACGGCCTTTACGGACGGGCACTCCTCCTTGATTGCTTCACCGTCGTCGAGCACGAGCGGCTTGCGCAGACGCTCTTCCTGGCTCCTGCGGCCCACCTGGATCCCAGGTTCAAACTTGAACACGAAGAGCGTGTCAGTCCCGAAGTCCTCGAGGAAGGCGCGCATGTCCTTGTCCACGCCGTACATCACCGAGAAGACGAGGACGAGCACGACGACGGCGACGACGACGCCCAGCACCGTCAGCAGAGAGCGCACCTTGTGCTCCCGCAGCGTCTCGAGCGCCATGCGGGTGTTTTCGCCAAACAGATTTCTGACAAAGCGCATATTCTCTCCCGCCTAGACCTCGAAACGTAAAGCTTCGATTGGATCAAGCCGCGAAGCACGGCGCGCCGGGTAGACGCCGAAAAAGACACCCACGGCAGTAGAGACCGTGAGTGCGACGATGACCGCCGAGAACGGCACGGCCATAGGTACCGGCGTGGAGTGCTCGATGATGATGGCGAGCAGCCATGCAACGGTGATGCCGATGGCGCCGCCCATGGCCGACATAACCACGGTTTCGACCAGGAACTGCATGAGGATGTCGGTACGGCGCGCACCCAGCGACTTGCGAATGCCGATCTCACGCGTGCGCTCGGTGACGGCCGCGAGCATGACGTTCATGATGACGATGCCGCCGATAACAAGGAACACAGAGACGATGCCGACCATGGCGCCGGCCAGAGTTCCGGTCAGGTTATTCCAGAGAGCCATGATGCTATCGGAGCTGAAGACGCCAAAGGAGTCGGGCTCGTTCGGGCTCAGGTGCCGGCGGGCGCGCATCAACATGCGAGCTTCATCCTGCGTGCGCTCCATCCACTCCGGACCACGCGTCTGGATGTTGATGTTGAAGGAGCGATTCGCCGTGCCGTAGACCTTCATAAAGGTCTGTATGGGCATGTAAACAAAGTTGTCCTGCGGCTGGCCCATGACGCTGCCGATGCGCTTGGCGACGCCGACGACGATGTACTCGTGTCCGTCAATAAGAATAGTGCGACCAATCGGGTCGACCGTGGGAAAGAGCTTTTTCGCAACATCTGCGCCGATCATCGTGGTGACGGCGCGGCGCTCGTTGTCGTTATCGGAGATATAGCGCCCGGTCTGCGGCTCTTCAATGTCCATCTCGCCGATGTTGGCGGTCACGCCGCGGACGCTGACGTCTTCGACCAGTTGCGACTCGTACCGGACCTTGCCGTTAGTGCGTCCCTCCAGGCCAACGGCCCGGGGCAGACGCATGTTGTCGCGGAGGTAGACGTAGTCATCCCAGGTGACGTTCTTGTTGCGCCGCTGCGCCTTCACGAACTCCTGCGCGTCGTTGATGATGCCGAACCGGGTGACGAGGAAAACGTCGGACCCCATGTTGGCGACACGGTCCGCGATATAGCGGTTGGTGCCGTTGATGAGGGCTACAACAAGGATGAGGGTAGAAACAGACAGGATGATGCCGAGCAGCATGAGGAACGAACGGAGTTTGTGCGTCCGCATGGTCTCGATGGCGATGGCGGCGGGTTCACGGACGGAAAGGCTCCGTTGCATGCGTCTCCTCTGTGGCTTATACGGAAGCTCGGCCCGTCAGGTTCCAATACTTCTGAGGACGGATAGAATTGGCTCTATCTTAAGTTACAGACGCGCACCGAGGCATTTTGGTAGGGACAATCCATCCCCTCGGGCGCAGTATTTTGACCTTCTGGAGCGTCGGAGGATGTGCCACCGGCCTCTTTCAAAGCCAGAATGATCCAATTCACACCGAAATCGGTCTTCAGGCGCTGGAAATCGGCGGTACCGAAGCGGGCCCAGTCATCCAGCGCATGGACCTGCCGGTGCCATGCGGGAGCGGCGGCAGGAAAGAGCGTCACTACGCCGGGGTCCTTGTCCCAGTCGGCCATCTGGCTGCGCTCGGCAATGCCGCGAAAGCCGTGATAGTCCTCGCGGGGAGAACTGAGATAGTGCGGGTCCATGGCGAAGTAGGCACCCTGCGGCGTATTGTGGCGCACCCATTCGAAAGCCTGTACCCACTCATTTGTGGGCGCGACGCCGGGCCACTCGATATGAGGGCTGCCAGGAAAAAGCTCTCGTTGCGCATAGAACATCCCGCCGCAAAGCGGGACAAAGAGGACAAGCCAGCGCCAGACCTTTGCTTTGAGCACGAACTCCGCGATCAGGCCGCCAGCCATCAGGAACATAAGCAAGTACACGAGATGGAAGGCACGCAGCGGCTGGTACGGAGTGAGACGCTCGAAGCGCGGTGGCACGGTCGTAACGATCGCAACCACCAGCGTGAACGCCGAATAAAACACGAGCGTTCGGCTGAGCTTTTCCATGTCGGGCGAGGACGTCCTGCGGGCGATGCGACTGAACCACCACAGCACTGCGATGGGTGCGACCACGCCGAGCCACTCGTACCACTCCCAGCGCAGCAGGAAGTGCGCCGAGCGCGTGAGCATGGCCTCCCGCCACTCCGGCGAAGCGGGCTGAAAGAACGTGCTTAATGGCGTGAGGAGCAGCGCGTATGCCGCTGGTTGTGTCCGCGACGGCATGAGCTTTTCCAGCGGCGCTGCCAGGAGTATCAGAAGCAATCCGCCGAAAAAGGCCATCTGCACATGCACCGTGGCGGCGGCGAAGAACCAAAGGACAGCGATGACCCACCGGCGCTTTGCATGGCCGAGGACTTCAGCGACGGCGGAGAGGATGAAGGCCGTCGCGAGTGCGCGTGGATGCAGGTATTGGTCGGCCATGTAGAGCGCAGTTCCAGCTACAGGAATGGTCAGCAGCGCGGTAACAAGCGAAAGGGCGCCGAGTCGCGCCCGCTCTGATGCAAAACATCGAGAAGCGAGTCTGTAGCAGCCCAGCAGCACCGCAAAGATTGAGACGACGTGCCATAGCAACACGGCCCACTCCACCGGCATCTGCGTGGCTTTGACGGCCCATGCGGCGACTTCGTCGATGAGCGTCGGGCGCGTCTGCGGCAGGAAGAGTTCGGAGTCGTGCGGGTACAGCGCAGGATTCAGATTCTTCTTGATGCCGGGCAGGTAGATGGCTTGGTCTTCGATGCCGAAGTGATAGCCGTGAATCAAAATCGCAAAGGCCGTGAATAGCAATAGGACCACGACGGTCCGGAGGGCGCGGGCCTTAGGCGGGTATGCAGGGCTTGGAGTTTGATCGGTCAACTCACGCCAACGTATGCGAACGCACCGGCGCTGTCAAACAACGTGCACACAACCGGTGCCATTTTCGTATCTTCGCTGTAGAGCGGAGTACGCCCTCGATGAATATCGACTGTTTATTCCATATCCCAAGCTTGTTGGACGGATTTTTTGCGCAACGGTCGTGTAGCGCGCCGTTATTGGAGTTCCAGCACAATATAATCTCGACTCCGGGCATTACGCCGCGCGGTAAGCAAACTCAAAATGGCATCTGCCGATCAGCAACGAGATGCAAGGAAAGCGGCCTTCAACCGACTGCGCTTAGGTCAGTTGCTTGCTGTCTTCATGCTGCTGATTTCGCTGGCAGCGACGCTGTGGGCCTGGCGTTCGAACCAGAAGCAGGCGTTCGAGCGCGCGCGGACGCGCTTTCACAACGAAGTAGAGCGAACGCGGCGCGCGATCCTCTTTCGACTGGAAGTGTATGAGGACGGTCTGTACGGCACGCGCAGTCTGTTCGAAGCGAACGGCGACGTTACCAGGGAAGTGTTCCGGGAGTACATCGAAAACCTGAAGCTTGAGCAGCGGTATCCCGGCATTCAGGGGATTGGATTTTCGCAATACCTCAAGCCCGAAGAGTTGAACGCTCACATCGCGGCGGTGCGTCGCGAGGGATTCCCGAACTACACGGTCCGGCCTGAAGGCGATCGCGAGGAGTACACGTCAATCGTATACCTCGAGCCGTTCGACTGGAGGAACCAGCGCGCGTTCGGGTATGACATGTTCTCGGAACCTGTGCGGCAAAAGGCGATGGAGTACGCGCGCAGTACCGGTACTACGGCGGTCAGCGGCAAAGTCATCCTCGTCCAGGAAACCAATACCGATGTGCAGCCGGGTTTCCTGATGTACCTGCCTCTCTACCGGAAAGGGGTTCCGCTCGAAACGGCTGAACAGAGACGGTCAGCACTGCGCGGATACATCTACAGCCCATTCCGCGTGGGGGACCTGCTGAAGGAATTGATCCAGGAGCGCCCGCCACTTGCGACTTTCGAGTTCTACGCCGGCGAGACAACTGACCCCGAATCGCTGATGTATCGCATGCAGGCGAGTGCGAGCGCAGCATCCAGCAGGCTCACCGAGTTGAGCAGGTTCGAGGTCGGAGGACAGACGTGGACTTTGCGGTTTTTCTCGTCGCCCGAGTTCGATGCACTCGTGAGCGAGAACACGAACCAGTTCATCCTTCCGGCAGGGCTCGCCATCAGCTTCCTCTTGTTTGGGATCACCATTTCCATTGCTCAGACGGAACGGAGAGCGCTGCGACTCGCGGACGAGATCACGGCGCGTCTGCGAGAGAGCGAGCGAAGCATACTGGCGCTGAACGAGGAGCTGACCGATGCTCTATACCGGTCGGAAAAGCTCGCAATCACTGGCAGGCTGATGGCGACGGTCGCCCACGAGATCAACAATCCGCTTGAGGCGCTCATGAACCTGCTGTACGTGCTACAGACGCTCCCACCGGGTGACCCTCGGGCAAAGGAGTATGTGCGCCAAGCACAGGATCAGCTCGCCATTCTGTCCAACATCAGCCGCCAAACCCTAGCGCCGTACCGGGCGGCCGGGTTCCCGGTCGCGACGAACATCTCAGAGTTGCTGGACGACGTGCTGTCAGTCTTCCGTGCCAAGCTTATGGCGCTGAACATACAGGTGGAGCGCCAGTATCCGCCCTCGGTGCAAGTGACGATCTATCCGAGCGAATTACGCCAAGTCTTCACGAATCTCCTGGCCAATGCACTCGATGCGATGGACCGCGGCGGCAGGCTGGCCATAGCCGTCGAGAGCCGGAACGAGGAGGTCGCAGTCTCGATCAGCGACAACGGTTGCGGGATTGCACCCGAGCGAATGCAGAGCATCTTCGAACCGTTCTTCACCACGAAGGGCGATAAAGGCGTCGGCGTCGGTCTGTGGATCGTGAAGACGATCCTCTCCAAATTGGGCGGCACCATCGACGTGCAGTCGTCCACGGCTGCCCACGACCACGGCACGAAGTTTACCGTCGTGGTACCCAGAGGCGCCGGTGAACCGGTAGCGTACTCCAGCGCGCAAAAAGCCCGCAGCCCGGGAAACCCGCCCGGGAACCTCCCGTAATTACCTTTGGTAGTAGCACTTTCAGTCACCCCCTCAAGGTTGGGGCGTGCCTGTAAGTGTGGTACTTTGACGCTAAGAAAGCGGCTACTCTCGCCTGTATTGTCCGCATATTTCAGGCCGAGAGCTGGTTCTTGCGCCACCAATCGAAGGTTTCTCCCGGAGTCCTGGTCGTCATGGTTCTAGGCATGGTGCTCGGATTTGGCTTCAACAAGACGAAGGTCCTCGCCGCTGCGGAGAAGTACGTCCAACAGGGCAAACTGCAAAACGCGATCACCGAGTACGAAAAGGTCTCGAAGGACGATCCCAAGGACCTGACGGTCCTGAACACCATCGGCGATCTTTACGCCCGACTCGGCCAGGTTGATAAAGCAGTCGAGTGCTTCAAGCGCGTTGGCGACGCTTACGGCGCGAATGGCTTCACTCTAAAAGCCATCGCCATGTACAAGAAGACCACGAAGCTGAGCCCCGGCTCGCTGGAGTGCATCCAGAAACTCGGCGAACTCTACACTCAGCAGGGACTCTATAGCGACGCGCGCGCTCAACTTGTGCAGGTGGCCGAGCACCACATGCGCAAGGGGCACCTGGACGAAGCGGCGAGAATCTTCCAGAAGCTGCTGGAACTGGACCCCGAAAACGCTTCAATGCAGACGAAGCTCGCCGAACTGTACGTCAAGATCGGCAAGAGCGAAGATGCAAAGAACATCTATCTCAGGGCGGCAGAGTCGCTGCATCAACGCGGCGACACGAAGAAGGCTGACGAGGCACTTCACCGCGTGCTGGCGCTCGATCCGCAGAACAGCCGCGCACTGGCACTCTCCGGGCGTATCGCCATAGACGCTGGCGATTCGGCCAAGGGCATCGCGCTGCTCGAGAAGCTGCCGGATGTCGATTCGCGTCCCGATGCGCTGCAATACCTACTGAAGGCTTACCTGCAAACGAGCCGCGTTGCTGACGCGGAACCGATCGCGCGGAAACTCGTCTCGGTGCACAACGAGCCGAGCGGAATCATGAGTTGCGCGGAGGCGTTGCTGGCCGCCGACATGACAGGTTCGGCGATCGCGCTCTTCCAGGACTTCGCAGACCGGTTGCTCGCGAGCGATCAGCAACGATTCGTGCAGGCACTGAGCACGGCGACGTCCCGCGTGAAAGAAGACGCGGCCCAACTGGAGATCCTCCGCAGCCTCTACGCGAAGGCCGGCGACGACACGCACACGACCGAGCTGGCGGAATTACTGGCTCACGCATGTGTCCAATCGGGCGACCTCGCCAAGGCACGCGACCTTTACCGAGAACTGGCGGAGATGGAGCCCGACAATCCGCTGCATCTGCAAAATTACAAGCAGGTGCTGGCGAAGCTGGGCGAAGAGCCGATCTCGCGCGAACTTACGCAGGCAGAGAGTCAACAGGCTTTCCTGGTTGACGAAATCGAGCCGGTCGAGAAAGTCGTCGAGCAGAACTACCCAGACGATGTCGCGGCGCTTCTGCAAGGCGCGCTCACCGAGTCGGAGCTCTTCGATTCGTACAACGTGCCGAACAAGGCCATCCCACCGCTGGAATCTGTTCTTCCGAAAGCGCCGTTCGATGTGCGCATCAATCAACGATTGGCATCACTCTATGCGCGCACTGGGCGCTACGCCGATGCCGCCAAAGCTTGTTCGGTACTGCATAGCGTCTATCTCTCCGCCGGGCATGCCAGCGAAGCCGACCAGTACAAGGAAATGGCGGCGAAATACGCGCAGAAGGCGGGCGTCGCCACGCCGCAGGGTCATGAGGTCTCGGCTGCTGAGATCAGCCCGACCGTACCGCATCCAGCGGCTCCTCCGGTAGTTGTCGAGTTCCCAGAGTTTGAGGCCGGATCGGCCGTCGCGCCACTCACAGAGATGCGCGTAATGCCAGTGGAGCCAGTGGACGCCGGAAGCGTGCACGAGATCGTTACCGGCACCGTGCACGAAGTCATCTCCGGTTCTTCGCACGAAGTTGACCTTTCCGACGAGTGGGAGCAGATGATTGCCGGGGAAGTGATCGAGCCGGAACCGGTCCTGCCGACGAACGTCATCGAAATGCCCGCGCCGACCGCGGCTGAAGAGCCTGCGGTAGAGACAGACACAGTTGCCGACCTAATCCAGGAAATCAAGTTCTACATTGCACAGAGCATGTGGAACGAGGCGGGAAGCGCCCTCGAGAAACTCGAAGGCGTCGCACCCGACCACCAGGACCTGCCCGCGCTGCGGAACGCGCATGCCGCAGGCGCCATCATCGCACAGGCGCAGGAACCCGAGATCGAAGTCACGGCAGTCGCCTCAGTCGAGGAGGCGTCAGTCGAACAGGATGACTTTACAGTCGAGCCGGAGATCGACGCTGCCGTTGAAATTCCGACACTGGAAAAAGAATCGCTGGCTGCGCCGGCCTTTGAGATTGTTGAGGAACTCGCCGCGCCCGACGTCGCGGAAACAGCGTTCGAGCAGCAACAAGCCGAAGAGGCTCCCGAGCTTGTTGAACCTGCGCCCGCTAAGGTCGCCACAAAGGATGAAGATGTACTGAGCGATTTCGTGCTCGACCTCGAAAACGCGCTCGGCGATGACTTCGCGATCGGAGGCTCCAAACCGGCACCACCAGCGGCTCCGGTC
>Ga0196976_1001273_pt1 | contig 11800 bp, 10 predicted proteins | sample S3v_513CmetaG_FD_148644 | JGI IMG/M metagenome (GOLD analysis project Ga0196976, IMG submission 148644) | Soil microbial communities from Anza Borrego desert, Southern California, United States - S3+v_5-13C | ecosystem: Environmental > Terrestrial > Soil > Desert | place: USA: California...
CCGACAGGTAGCCCAGGCGGATGCGCCCGTCGGCGCGCGCCGCGGCCGGGCGCGGCGGCAGCGCCGTGGCGCGGGCGACCTGGGCGGCGGCGCTGCTCGCGCAGGCCAGCTGCTCCGCGGCGCTCGAGTCCAGCGTCAGCATGACGAAGGGCGCCACCTGCCCCTTGCCGGTGGCGAGCATGGCGCGCAGCCGACGCTCCTGCGCGACATAGTGCGTCCAGTCGGCGCTGTACTGCGACTGGTGAACGAGCTGGCCCAGCGCGTCGACGTAGTCGGGCCGGCAGGCGAGCGCACCTTTGAAACAGGCGGCCGCCGCCGCCGGCCGCCGCAGCGTGTGCATCGCCACACCCAGGTTGAAGTACGCCTCAGCGAACATCGGGTCGAGGCGCAACGTGCGCCGGTAGGCGGCGATGGTGTCCGTAAGGTCGGGTTCGCCGATCAGCGTGTTGCCCAGGTTGTTGTAGCCGTCGGCCAGATCGGGGCAGAGCGCGATGGCGCGCCGGTGCGCAGCGGCGGCGGCGGCGACGCGCCCGAGATCCTTCAGCAGGATGCCGTGGTTGCTGTGCGCCTGCGCGTAGGTCGGCAGCAGCGCGATGGAACGCGCATAGGCGGCGCCCGCCTCATCGGGCCGTCCGAGATCCTTGAGCGCCACCGCCCGGTTGTTGTGCGCCTCGGCGTAGCCGGCGTGCAGCGCGATGGCCCGGTCGTAGGCCGCGATGGCCTGTTCGGCCAGCCCCAGCTGCTTGGTCGTGAGGCCCAGGTTGAACCACGCCTCCGGATAGTCGGGGCGCAGGGCCAGGGCGCGCCGGTAGGCCGCCGCCGCCGGCAGGGGCTCGTCGCGCTTCTTCAGCGCGATGCCCAGGTTGTTGTTGGCCTCGGCGTTGTCGGGGTAGAGCGCGATGGCGCGCCCGAACGCCGCCACCGCATCCTCCGGCCGGCCGAGCGCGGTGAGCGCAAGCCCGAGGTTGGTGAGGTACTCGGTCCGTTCGCGCACGCGCAGGGCGTCCGTGATGCGGCGCGCCGCCGTGGTGAAATCGCCGTCCTGGTAGGCGACGACGCCGTACAGGTGCAGCGCGTCGCCGTTGGCCGGGTCTTCGGCCAGGATCCGCCGGTAGAGGCGCGCCGCCTCGTCGCGCCGGCCCTGCTGGTGGGCCTGCATCGCCTGCTGCACGTCCGGGACGGGTCGGGTTTCGGCGGGCTGGACGGCGAAGGGGCGGGGGGGCTCACCGGCGGCGTGGATGCGCCACATGGTCTGGTAGGCCGCCTCCAGGTGGCGGGTGAAGCCGGCGGTGTCGAACAGCGGCGCCGTCGCCCGGTTCGCCGCCAGCCGGGCGCGCAGCGCCGCCAGCTCGTCGGGCCTCTGCGCCAGCCGCAGCGCCTGCGCCTCGTACGCCGCCAGCGAGCCGGTCACCAGCTCGGGCAGCCCCACCGCGTGCAGCAGGCTGCCCGCCACCCGCGCCACGAAGGTCTCCCCCATGCAGGTCAGCACCGGCAGCCCGGCCCACAGCGCGTCGCTGGCCGTGGTGTGCGCGTTCACCGGCAGCGTGTCGAGGAACAGGTCGGCCAGGGCATAGCGCGCCAGATGCTCGGGCAGCGGCGCCCAGGGCGCGAACACCAGGCGCTGCGGGTCGACGCCGTGCGCGGCGGCAGCGGCGCGCAGGTTGCCGGTGACGGCGGCGTTGGCCTCCAGCAGCCACAGCACGCTGCCCGGCACGGCCGCGAGCAGGCGCATCCACGCGGCGAACACGGCCGGGGTGATCTTGTAGCTGTTGTTGAAGCAGCAGAACACGAAGCCGGCGCCGGGCAGGCCGCAGGCGGTGCGGGTGGGCGGCTGCCCGGCGATGGTGGCGGCGATCGGGCGGCGGGTGTCGTTGACTTGGTAGCAATGCGGCAGGTGGACCAGACGCTCGGCGTAGAAGGGCTGCTGGTCGGGCGGCACGATGTGGCGGTCGACCAGGATGTAGTCGGCGAAGTCGGCGCCCAGGGTGCCGGGGTAGCCCAGGTAGTTGACCTGGATGGGGGCCGGGCGGTGGGCGAGGATGGCCGGGCGGGCGTGCTGGGTGTAGCCCTTGAGGTCGATGAGGATGTCGATGCCGTCGTCGCGGATGCGGTGGGCGGCGGCTGCGTGCGGCAGGGCGGCGAGGTCGACGAAGCGGTCGAAGGCGCCGGTCAGGCGGCGGCGCATGGGGCTGGCGTCGTCGGGGCCGTAGGAGTAGCCGGTGACGTGGAAGCGGCGGCGGTCGTGGCGCTCGAACAGCTCGGCGATGAGGAAAGCGGTGGCGTGCTGGTGGAAGTCGGCCGACAGGTAGCCCAGGCGGATGCGCCCGTCGGCGCGCGCCGCGGCCGGGCGCGGCGGCAGCGCCGTGGCGCGGGCGACCTGGGCGGCGGCGCTGCTCGCGCAGGCCAGCTGCTCCGCGGCGCTCGACCCCAGCGTCAGCATGACGAACGGCGGCACGCGCGGTGCGCCCGCACCGACCAGATGGCGGACCCGCCGGGACATGGCCTCGAGGCCGGCCCAGTCGCACATGTGCTGGGACTGGTGCGCCAGTTGCGCCAGCGTTTCGGCCGCGTCCGGACGCAGGACCAGCGCATGGCGGAAGGCGGCGGCGGCGGCGGCGAAGTTCATGCGCCCCTGCTGCGCCACGCCCAGGTTTTGGGCGACGTCGGCGTTGTGCGGATCGAGCCGGACGGCACGCCGATAGTCGGCCAGCGCCGCATCGAACCGCCCCAGCGCTTCGAGCGCGTTGCCGAGGTTCGAATAGGCCTCGACGTAGTCCGGCCGCTCGGCGATGGCGGCCCGCAGCGGCGCCAGCGCGTCGGCGTGCCGCCCGAGCGCCGACAGGGCGAGGCCGAAGTTGCTGGCGTACTCCGGGTGCGGCCGGACGCGCAGGGCGCGGCGCATCAACGCCGTGGCGCCGTTGTGATCCTTCGCCTGATGGGCTACGGCGCCCAGCAGGTTGAGGGCGTCGGCGTGGGCCGGCTCCTGGGTCAGCACGTGGCGGTATACCTTGGCCGCCTCGTCGCGCCGCCCGGCCCGATGGTGCTCCACCGCGCGCCGGACGCTTCTGGTCATCGACGCCTTGTCGGCCATGCTTTTCAACGCCCCGGCTCCACGCACGCGAAAACTATGATAAACGGCTGAGTAACATTCCTGCCTGACCGGCTGTCAATGGTCCGGCACGAACAGCGCGCCGCCGCAAGCGGACGTTCGGGTCCGGACAGAGGGTTCATGGACGCTCCCCTCCTTCTGCGCACCGCGAGGTCCGACGACGGGCCGCGCCTCGTGTCACTCATGCTCCTGGCCGGTAACGACACGTTGGAGTTCCTGGCGTTCACCGGCAGGTCGGTTGCCTGAACGATGTCGGCGATATGGGCCGGCATGCCCGACCCACACCTGTTCCAAGGCATGAGCGCAGATGGCGGCTCCAAGTCGTCCGGCGAGCCGCGCGACGCGCGACCGCTTGCGGGCGGCAGCCTCTGGCGGGATCGCCGCTTCGTCACGCTTGCGTCCGGGATGGCGCTCGGGCTGTTCGCGCAGGTCGGTCTCCTGGCCCATCTGTTTTCGCTGCTGGTGCCCGCGATGGGCCAGACACAAGCCGGGCTGGCCATGGGCGGCGCCACACTGGCCGCGATCGCGGGCCGGACGGCCGTCGGCTGGATGATGCCGCTCTCTGCCGACCGCCGCTTGGTTGCTTGTGCGAGCTATGGCGTGCAGGTGCTCGGGTCGATTGCCTTCGCGACGGCTGCAGGCGGTGGAGGGGTGGCCCTGGTGTTGGGCATCCTTCTGTTCGGCCTTGGGATCGGCAACGCCACGTCGCTGCCACCATTGATCGCGCAGGTGGAGTTCGTGGCCGAGGATGTGGCGCGGGTCGTTGCGTTGATGGTCGCCATCGGACAGGCGACTTACGCTCTTGCCCCCGCAGCCTTTGGCATCCCGCGCGCCGGTTTCGGCGCGGGGACGGCGATGGAAACCCACCTGTTCCTGGCCGCCGGTCTGGTGCAGACCGCCGCCATTGCGTGCGTCCTTTGGGGCCGGCGAACACGGTGAGTCCGTTTCGTGCGGATATCGTTGAAAAAGTCGGGTGTTCATTGAGATCCGGTGTGCCGCTTGCGAGGGCCGAACGGGCAGGGGCTCCCTCAGGCCGGCCTGGGCTCCGGCATCGGGATGAGCTTGGCGAGCTTGCGAAGGTTCTGGGCGGCGGCTTGCTGATCCCGACCGCAGAGGGGCCCGACCGCAGAGGGGAGGGCCTGCGACGTCCGGCGGCAATCCGTCACCATCCGCCTGCGGGTTGGACGAGGCGCGTCGGCGGCCTACGTCAGAGGACGGCGAATGGGGTCTGAAGGCCGGCGTTCGGCGTCAAAGCGAAAGGGCAGGGGATGACCAAGAACAGGATTTGCCTGTGGTACGACAAGGACGCCGAGGCGGCCGCCCGTTTCTATGCCGAGACCTTTCCCGACAGCGCGGTGGGGGCCGTCCACCGAGCCCCAAGCGACTATCCGTCCGGCAAGGCGGGCGACGTGCTGACGGTCGAATTCACCGTCGCCGGCATCCCGTGCCTCGGCCTTAACGGCGGGTCCGCGTTCACGCACAACGAAGCCTTCTCGTTCCAGATCGCCACCGACGATCAGGACGAGACCGACCGCTACTGGAACGCCATCGTCGGCCATGGCGGCCAAGAGAGTGCCTGCGGCTGGTGCAAGGACAGGTGGGGCGTCTCCTGGCAGATCACGCCGCGCGTGCTGACCGAGGCGCTGGCGGCCGGCGGCGATGAGGCCAAGCGCGCGTTCGAAGCGATGATGGGCATGACGAAGATCGACGTCGCCGCGATCGAGGCGGCGCGGCGCGGCTGACGGTCCTGTGTTCGTTCATAAGGAGTCCGCGGACCCTCGCCGCCAGATCCTCACGATCTCTCGCCCGCTCAAAGAGGCCCGCTTCGTCCCGGCCGCGAAGGACAGCGACAAGGCCCCCGACCTGCGCGCCGTGAGAATGGGATCGAGATCGGCGCCGGCTGGCGCAACACCGCCAGGGAGACCGGCCGCGACTATCACTCGGTCAAGCTGGACGATCCGAGCTTCCCCGCGCCGATCTCCGCCAGCCTGGTCGACGCCGACGGCACCGCCGAGCGCACCGGCTGGGTAAGCGGCGGCGACGGCTTCCTGGTGCTGAACCGCAACGGCAACGGTGTCATCAACGACGCTTCCGAGCTGTTCTCCGAACACTTCGCCGAGGGTGCGGAACGGCACCAGATGCCCTCGATCAACCCCGGGGTAGGTGGGCGTTCCCTTCTGCAACATCCATGTCCGACCCCAAGCGGCCCTCTCACGGGCTCCGGAACGGGCCTCCTGAAGAACGCCGGTTGAGGTGCTGCATTACCGGTCGATGCGCACGACTTTGCGGCGGAGGATCTCCTCCATCGATGGGAGCAGCCGCCGCGCCGGTTCCGGAAGCGTGGCCACGGACGGGCCGCCTTGCGGATGGCCGACGACGATGCGCCCGACCATGCCGGCTTCCTCGTGCGGGAGACAGAAGTAGTCGTAGACGCCCGCCACGGTGAGGCGCAGTTCGAAGGTCTGGTCCGGCAGCAGGTAGTCGGAGTGCCACGACGGCACCCCCTTGGGGATGCGCAGCGGACGGCCGTCGTTCGCCGGGTGGTAGGCGGTGCTGGTGTGCGAATTGCCGGGATCGACGTTGGTCCAGCGGATTGTCTGGCCGGGTTCGACCAGCACGCCGACCGGGTCGAACCACACCTTCGATCCGTCGGCGTTGCCGCGCATGCGGATCTCCACGACCCCTTTGGCCTGTGCCGGTGCCGACAGGCCGAGCAGCGCCAGGCCGGCGGCCCAGCCGCCGGCCCGGAGCACGGTGCGTCGCGCCATCATGCTACTTCGCCACGCGCGCCTCGTCGGCCTCGGCGACGTGCCAGAGGACGACATGGTAGTGCGGCTTCTCCACGCCCGGATGGCCGGCGTTGAAGTGCATGTCGACGTGGTCGACCTTGGCGCCGGCGGCCTTCAGGTTGTCCAGCTTCTTCCGCCCCTGGATGTCCTCGACCGGAACCATGTAGATGGTGCTGACCAGCCGCCCGTCGCGGTCGTAAGCCAGGAAGGGGCCGGCCGGCAGCGTCTTCGGGTCGGCGTAGAGCGTGCCCATGCCCGGCAGGAAGTCGGGCAGCTTCACCAGTTCGCTGACCTTCTTGTAGGTGCCGCCGGGCGGGGCCATGTCCAGGTTCTGCGCCTGCCCGGGATTGGCGGCCATGGCGAAGGCTCCAGCGACCAGGATGGTGCGGATCAGCATGTGTGTGTCCTCCTTCGATGAGGGTCCGGCGTCGGTTCGGGTCGGACCGGTGTGTCACGCGCCGCCGGGCGGCGGCGCTGGCAGGCCCAGGCGCTCAAGCACGCGCGCGACGATGCGGGCGCAACGCTCGCCGGCGAACGGGAACATGCCGGCCAGATCGGGCGCGAGCTGCCGCCGCAGGCTGTGGCCGAGCGATCGGCGAGCCCGGTGCAGGCGCGTCTTGACGGTGTCGGGCGGGATGCCGAGGCTGCGCGCCGTCTCCTCGACGCTCATCTGCTCGATCTCGCGAAGCACGAAGACGATGCGGAACTGGTCCGGCAGAGCGTCGATGGCACGCTCCAGCAAGCGCCGCGTCTCGGCGCGGGCGGCGTCCTCTTCAGGTGTCGCGACGGGTTGCTGAGCCCCTGGGAAGGGGATCACCTCGGCGCCCACCGTCCGGCCGTCGGCGCCGCCCTCATCGAACTCGGTCATGGGCCTCCTCTGCCGCAGCCGCCGCAGCGCCTCGTTAAGAACGATACGGCCCAACCACGTCGCCAAGCTGGCGTCCGCGCGGAACTGGTCAATGCGTGTGAAAGCCACGAGATAGGCGTCCTGCACCGCATCCTCCGCCTCGGCCGGATCGCGCAGCACGCTGCGTGCCATGCGGAAGAGCCGCTGGTTGTGCCGCTGCATCAGGATGCGGAAGGCGTTGGTATCGCCGCGCCGGATCAGTCCGGCCAGTTCGAGGTCGCTGTGCGTTGCCTGCCGCCCGATCGCGTTTGCCTGGTCCATGCATCGCTCCCTGTCTGGTGGATTTGATGCACGAGGTGGCGACCGGGTTCCTGCGCAGACGGCTTGCCCACTTCGGAGTAGGAGACGAAGTGGCACGCTGGCGGTTCCGCGCCACACCGAGGGACCGCGGTGGCGCAAAGCGGATCAGCAGCAGCTACGGAGCCGGCGTCCCTTTTCGCTGCGTCGGTGCTGGTTCGACCCGATCATACTTCCGTAGGTGTCCGGATAGCCGACCCACGCGGCGCACGTCGATTTCCCCGTGCGGCTGTTGTTCCTGGTCCAGCCAGTGGAGGAAAGCATGTGCCACAGCAGCGATCGTTGGACCGTCTTGTCGCGTCGGCAGCCGCACACGGCGGAGCCGGAGAACCGGAGCGCGGCAAAGCCGGGTCCGAGCACGGCGGCGACACGCAATCCCGCGGAGGATCCACGTCAAGGCGAACCGATCCGGCGCGAGAAGGAATTGGAACGCCTGCCCTAACCGGGAGGCCCGTGGATCGCACCGGTCCCACCCCCGGCCGTGTCGGCGATTTCGCGCTTGAGCTTGTCGGCAATGGCTTGAACGAACCCCGACCAATCGTCGACGCTTTGGACAAAGGCGCCGGAGCCGCCGATCACGTGCTCCGCGAAGTACGTGCCGAGCCAGGGAACGTCGTCGAGGATGACCAGACCATTGATCGTGATGCCCTGGTCGACGACGCGGTCACGCGCGATCTCCGGAAGCAGCCCGACATTGTTGTAACCGTTGCCGACCACATCGATGACCCGGCGCGGCGCCGGATAGGCCGCCGGGAAGAGTGCCGTGGCGCGCAACAGCGCCGCGCCGATGGCAGTACTGCCGGAGCTGTCTCGCCGTGGCACGGCGTCGATCGCCTTGGCGAACGCTTCGCCGCTGCCGGTGTCGGCGATCACCGTCCAGGGAACGAGCACGTCCAGCGTCGTGGGATCCGACCACAGCGCCAGCGTGACCGCGATCCGGCCGCGCTGGCCGGCACGGATCGTCTCGATCACGGTTGGATCGCGGAAGGCGGCGGCATGCCCGGCGAGTTCGAGGTCGAACATCGCGCGGTCGATGCTTCCCGACCCGTCAACGGCGAGCACGAGTTCCAGGTCGACGGCCGGCTGGGCGGCAAGGGCGCCAACCCAGAAGAGAATGGCGGCAGCAACTCCGGTCGGCACCAGCATGGCAGCTCTCCCCCCAGTCATGTGGAGCGCGCCGAGGGCGCCGGCGACCGGCTGTTTCGCACGCATCCACCGGATCGTGCTTCAGCGGGCAGGTGCGCTGTTCACTTCATGGAAGCGCAAACCGGATGCGAAGGGCAGCCTGCATGCTTGCGCACATCATTGGGGATTATGGTCCAGCCGGCGACCTGGCGTTCGCGGAAGTCGTGCAGCGCATCAAGCTTTACTTGCCGAATGCCGAAGCGGTCTTGGTGCCGCGGCGGCTCCTGACGCTCGACGGTCAGAACAGTTTCTTGAAGAGCTTGCCGTCCTTCATCACCAGCATCAGCGCGCTCTCCGGGCGCTGAAGGACGCCGAGGTCGTCCAGCGGATTGCCGTCGACCACGATCAGGTCGGCGCGCGCACCCGGGGTCACGACGCCGATCTCTCCTTCCATGCCGAACAGTCGTGCGGCGTCCACGGTAGCGCTGCGGATCACGTCGGCGGCCGGCTGAACCTCGCCGCGGATGGCGAACTCGCGCAACTGGTGCCGGTGCATGGAGCCCAGGAGGTCGCTGCCATAGACAAGCGGTACGCCGCCGCGGTGCGCCAGTTCCAGCGCGCGTTGCCCCGCGTCGAGCACGTCGAACACCTTGCCGTGGATGTCCGCCGGAAGCCCGGCCCTGCCCTTGGTTCACGAGGCGGAGGTGTCATCGCCAGCCTCACTTGGGGCGAACCGCCATCGTTAACCGCTTACCGGGAGGGGCGTCCCCTTTCACCACGCCCGTACAGACCGTTCGAGATTTGGCGAAGGGAAGCAGCCAGGGAAGCAGCCGCTAGGGAGTTCCCGCACGCGATGGAACTCTCCCTGTCACTCCCTGCCTTCCCATCACGCTTCAGCATCGATCAGTCGAAGGCACTGCCGCGCAGTTGCCGCAGCACGTCGCTCCGGCGCAGACTGGCCGCCAGCACGGCCCCGACCACCGCCATGGCAACGACGGTGGTCAGGAACGCGGCCACGGCAATCGTACCTCCGGGCGTGCCGCCGGTGCTGGTGACGCTCGTGACCACGGCCGTTCCGCCGAGCCAGCCCAGGGGCACCGCCACGGCCGCGACGGCGGCGCCCAGAAGGGCAAACTCCAGAATGACGGCCAGGCCCATCGGGCGCCGTCCGATCCCCAGGGCGTGCAGGATCGCCATCTCGTGGAGCCGCCGCCTCATGCTGTTGGCGATGGCTCCCACGAGGACGAGGCCGGCCGCGCCGATGGCGACAACCGACAGACCGTCCAGCAGCCCGCGGACGTGAGCGACGGTCGCGCGGAGCGTGCCCAGCACCTCGGCCGCGCGCACCGCGGGGGCGTGCGGGGAGACCTCCGCCATGGCCGCCTCCACCGCGGGCACGGCCGCCGCGTCGCACCAGACAGCCGCGACGAGGCTGTGCGGCGGCGGTTCAGCCGGGGGCGAGAGGACGACCGGGAAATCCAGGTCAAGCTTCGTCCAGTCGACGCGCCGAAGGTTGGCGACCGTTGCGGTGACCGGACCGCTCGCCAGCGCCAGGCTGATGGTATCCCCCACCGCCAGCCCCAGCCAGCGCCCCACCAGGGCGTCCACCGAGGCCAGCGGCGGACCGTCGTAGCCCGGAGGCCACCACGCCCCCGCCACGATCCGGTCGGTCGCGGCGGGGCGGTCGCGCCAGGACAGGCCCCGGTCGCCGCGCACCGCCCACGCGACGGAGCGCGGCACATCCGCCTCGGTGACGGCGAGGCCGTTGACGCGGCTGATCCGGGCGTGAAGGAACGGCGCCGTTTCCACCCGGTGGACGCCCGGCCGGGCGGAGAGACGCTCGCGCACGCTTCGCGCGTCGCGCGGAGGGACGTTCAGGAAGACGACGGACGGCGTCTCGGCTGGAAGCGTCGCCTCGACGTGCCGGACCGCCGACGTTCCGGTTACGCCGACCGCCACCAGCACGGTGAGACCGACCCCCAGCGCGACGGCGACCGGGACCGTCGGTGCCCCCGGCCGCCCGAGGTTGGCGACGGCCAGCCGGACCACCGCCCGGCGGCCGCGCGCCCGGCGGCGGGCCGCCCGCGCGAGCCCGTGCCCCAGGGCCGCGAACCCGGCCGCGGCCAGCCCGGCGGCCAGGAGGAACCCTGCGACGGCAAGCGGCAGGCCCGTCCACGCGGCGAGCACACCGGCGAGCGACAGCCCGAGAACGGCAACGGCGCCGCGGGTCCGCCACCCCAGCGGTTGCCGCGGGCCGTCCGCCGGGCTGCGCCAGATCGCCCCAGGGCTGGTTCCGGCCGCGCGGGCCAGCGGCGGCAGGGCGCACAGGAGCGCCGCCAGGAGGCCCACCGTCGCGGACAGCAGGAGGGCCGGCGGATGGACGGCGCCGGCCGTTTCCGGCAGCCAGTCGAGCGGCAGCGCGCGCGCCGCCGCAATGGCCAAAGCCGCTCCGGCCGCCGTGCCGATCAGGAGTGCGGCGGCAACCACGGCCAGCGTCTGCAGCAGAAAGGCCGTGAAGAGAAGGCGTGGCGGGCCGCCCAGCGCCTTCAGCGCGGCCATGGCCGGCAAGCGCCGTGCGAAGTGGGCCGACAGCGCACGGCTGACTCCCACGCCGCCGATCAGCAGGATGGACAGCGACACCAGGAGGAACAGCGCGCGGGCGAGCTGGATCGTGCGGTCGACGCCCGGAATGCCGTGGGACGCATCGACGATCCGCCATCCGGCGTCGGGAAACCGGCGTTCCAGGTCGCGCAGGACGGTGTCGGGCCGGGCCGTCTCCGGCAGAAGGACACGGTAGTACCAGTAGACCGGCGCGCCCGGTTCCGCGAGGCCGGTCTCCGTCAGGGCCCGGCGGTCGATGACGACCCGCGGGCCGAGGGAGAAGGCGCGGAAAGTGCGGTCCGGCTCATGTTCCATCACGGCGCGAATCGCGACCTCGGCCGTTCCGACCCGCAGCCGGTCCCCGATGCCGAGATTCAGCGCGTCAAGGAGGTCGGCGGAAACCGCCGCACCCCAGAGCCCGTCCCGGCGGGCCACGGCCTCGCCGAGGGACGCGGCGCCGGAGACGGCCGCCGTGCCCACGAGAGGGTATGCCCCGTCGATCGCCTTCAGCTCGACCAGGGTGCGCGCGCTGCCGGTCACGGTCCCGGCGGCCGGCCGCAGCTCCGCCGTTTCGCTGAGCGTGCCCGCCGCCTCCAGGAACGCCCGCTGCTCCGGCGTCGCCGGCGCGTGGAACAGGCGCAGGGACAGGTCGCCGCCGACGGCCTCCCGCGCGGTCGCGTGCATCCTGTCGAGCACAGCGCCGCTCAGGGATCCCACGGCGGCCATCATGGCGGATCCAAGCGCCACCCCCAGGACGACGATCCATAGGCCGCTGGCTCCACCCCGCAGGTCCCGCCACGCCAGCCTCCATGCGACGCGCAGAAAGGTCATGGAAGCTCGGCCTCTCGGAGGGCGGCGGTCAGCACCGGGGCGGCTCGCCGGAGATCGGCGGAGCGGGTGCGCAGGGTGTGTCACCCCCGTCGCGAGCAGCGCTGGGCGCCGCCGTGGCACCGGTCAGGAGTTCGTCGATGC
>Ga0196976_1001274_pt1 | contig 11789 bp, 10 predicted proteins | sample S3v_513CmetaG_FD_148644 | JGI IMG/M metagenome (GOLD analysis project Ga0196976, IMG submission 148644) | Soil microbial communities from Anza Borrego desert, Southern California, United States - S3+v_5-13C | ecosystem: Environmental > Terrestrial > Soil > Desert | place: USA: California...
AAGTCCAGGCTCAAGGCCAGCATCGGCGCGCCGGTCAGGATGAAGCCGGCCGGCACCGCCATCACCTTGAGGAACACACCGGCCGGAACCCGTGCCCCCGCCACCACGGCGATCGTTGTCGTCAACAGCACCAAGGGCGCCGTGGTCAACGGCGGCAAGGCGAGGCTGATGGCCAACAGGCCGGCGGCCGGGACTAGTTTCTCCGCCGGTGCCCGGCGGCTCCAGCGGTTGCTCCAGGCCCAGTGGTCAATCGCGAGCATCGCCATCCCTACGGCCGGCATTGCGGCCACGGCGATACCCGGCGATATAGCCCAGTACCCCGGCCCCGATCGCCGCCTGAAGGGCGAACAGCAGGCTCTCGATCTCGGGGCTGGGCGGCTTCCACAGCGATTGCGCCCAGGGCCGGTAATCGGGATGCTGCTCGGCGATCAGGTTGGCGGCCTTGTTGTCGGTACCGGAGAACGGTTCGTCGAGCCCGCCCGTGGCCGGCAGGACCAATGGCGCCGCCACCAGAGCGGCGGCGCCCAGCACCAGGGCGACGTTGCGGCCCATCAGCGCCCCTCCCTCGCCAAGGCAGGCATCGGCGCCAGTACGTTCAAGGCGACCACGGTCAACAGCCCTTCCACCACCGCCAGCGGCACCTGGGTCAGCGCGAAGACGCCCAGGAATTTCACCAGTCCTCCGGCCACGCCGCTGACCGGATCGGGAAAGGCCAGGGCCAATTGCAACGCCGTCACGCCGTAGGTGGCGAGATTGCCCAGCATGGCGGCCAGAAACACCGCCAGCCCCCGCGACGCTCCCGCCGCGCCGGCGCCCCGGAACACCGCCCAACTGACCCACGGGCCGGCGATGGCCATGGAAAAGACGTTGGCTCCCAGCGTGGTCAGGCCGCCATGGGCCAGCAACAGGGCCTGGAACAACAGGACAATGGCGCCCAGCACCGCCATCGGCGCCGGCCCCATCAGTACCGCGCCCAAACCGACGCCGGTGGGATGCGAGCAACTGCCGGTGACCGAGGGCAGCTTCAGGGCCGACAGGACGAAGGCGAAGGCGCCGCTGGCGGCGAGCTCCAGACGGGCTTCCGGGTGGCGTTCGACCACGCGGGTCAAGCGCCGCACGCCCAGGGCCAGAAAAGGCAGACACGCCGCACCCCAGGCGACCGCGTGGACCGGCGGCAGATAGCCTTCCATGATGTGCATGCGGCGCAATCCCCCGTGATGATGCTTCGGGGAGGGGGAACGGCGACCCTTGGCCCTGTCCGGCGGAGAGAGTCCGCGCTGTCGAGCCGATCGGCCAGCCGGTGCACCCCGCCCGGTAACGCCATTGATCTTCACGGGTGCCGGCAGGTCTCCTGGCTTACAGGTCCTCGCCGCGGGCCTCTGGCCTTCCCGGCCCATGAGGGGACCAGTGGCGTCGCTCAGGCACGCGACTCTCTGCCTACAGTAGCGGGGGCTGCCCCGGAATTGGCCCATGACTCATGGCCGCACCGGGTTCCCTTTTCATCCCCTTGGGCCTTGCCCGCCCTTGAGGAAACCGACACCATCGTCGGCGGTCGGTACACCGGAATGAAACAGACTGTCAAGCACCCCCAGGGCTCCGAACTCAGGTTAACGACAGTTTACGGCTTGCGCTGGGCGTGGCTCTCTGCATCGCCCTGATTCGGAGAAGCCCTGATGCCCGAGCCTGCGTCGGTTTTTGGCGAGAAGTCCCGCCTTCGTGCCCTGCTCGACCATTTTTCGGTGATCGAAGATCCGCGCGAGCCCTGGCGGGTGGCGCACCCGTTGCCGGAAGTGTTGCTGCTGGTGGTGTGCGGCACCATCGCGGACTGCGACGATTACGATCACATCGCCGCCTGGGGGGAAGCGCATCTGCCGTTTCTTCGGGAAATGCTGCCCTATCATCACGGCGTGCCGGGCGGGCGCTGGCTGACGCTTCTGATGAACCGCGTCGACCCGGAGCTGTTTTCAAGCTGCTTCACGGCTTGGGTCCGCGAGACGTGGCCCGCCCGGCCCGACTTCGTCGCCATCGACGGCAAGACGTCGCGGCGCAGCCACAACCGGAGCCACGGCCAAGCCCCGTTGCATCTGGTGTCGGCCTTCGCCACCACCGCTCGTCTGGTGCTCGGCCAGGAAGCGGTCAGCGACAAATCCAACGAGATCACCGCCATCCCGGTCTTGGTGGAGCGCCTGTCGGCCAACGGCGGCTTGAAGGGAGCAACGGTGTCCATCGACGCGATAGCCTGCAACGCGACCATCGCCCGCGCGATCACTGCGGCCGGCGCCCATTACCTGCTGGCCGTGAAGTCCAACCAGCCGACCCTGCGCACCGAGATCGAGGACTACTTCGCCACCGCCCCCGCCGAGGTCGTCACCGTCGCCCGCAATCTCGACAAGGGCCATGGCCGCATCGAGGAGCGTACCGTGTGGGTCAGTCGGGAAACCGACTGGCTGGACGGCGACCGCCGGTTTCCCGGCGAACTGCGCTTGCCGGGGGCGACGACCATCGTCAAGGTCCGCTCGCGCACCGAACTCAAGGACCGCTGCCGCACCGACACCCGCTACTACATCTCCTCCGCCGTCCTGACCGCCCAAGCCGCCGCCGACGCCGTGCGCGGCCACTGGGGCATCGAAAACCGGTTGCATTGGGTGCTCGACGTCGTCTTCGCCGAGGATCAAGCCCGCCTGCGCACCGGGCACGGCGCCAAAAACATGGCCGTCGTCCGCCATTTCGCCCTCAATCTCGTCCGCGCCGTCGCCGACAAAAAGAGCATCAAGCTCAGGCGCAAGGCCGCCGGCTGGGATGTCCGCTATCTCGCCTCAATCCTCGGACTGCCCGCCCGTTAACCTGGATTCGGAGCCCTGGGTTCGACCTCCGCGCAAGCTGTGCTTGCGCCGACGGTGACAGGCGACGCTTCGCGCAGCAAGGGGCGAAAGGATGATACGGGCGGCCGGTTAGGGAAGCATTCGGGCGCCGTCCATATCAGGGGGGCGGTTCAGGGGTATTGAAGCGGGCAAGCATGGCCTCCTTTTCGGAGCCGATGAGCTTGGACCAGAGCTTGTCGAGGTTGGGCTGAAGATCCTTGCGACCGGCCATTACGGCTTGGGCGTAAAGCTCATAAGCTTTGGCGAAGTCGCGCACGCGTACTCCCACCCCCTGTACATGCATCCACGCCAGAAGCTCCATGGCATCGGTATCACCCTGACCCAGCCGGCGGTCGATCTCCGCCCTATCCTCGGGCAGGACGTAGCCGGCGGCGATGCGGCTGGCCATGGCCAACCATGCTTCTTTCTTCGCGCGCTCGAACGCCCGCACATCGGCCTTGGCCTGTTCCGACGCGAGATAGGCCTCCAGAGCCGCCCGATAGGGTGCCTGTCGGCTGATCTCGACCATGTAGGACTTCCAGTCCTTGCACCAGTCGGGCAACAGCCCCACCGCGTTGCAGGTCCCGAGGTTGCCTTCCACGGCCATGCGCTTCCATTCCGGCGCGCCGTTGTCGACGACGGGCAATCGCCCCGCCTCCATGACCCACAGCCAGGACGCGCACCATGCCGGGGCTCCCGCCGCCGAACAGTCCCGGATGTTGTCCTCGGTCGGGCGCTGGTGCCAGATCTTGTCGGGAGAATTGGCGTCGGCGGCCTGCGCCGGGAACCCCAGCAGCATCGCAAGGCCGAGCGTGATCATGGAGTGTCTGGGGATGGTCATCGCCGGAAGTCTCCTCCCGCCCTCCTGTAGGCCAGCAACCGCCGCAGCCTCAAGCATCCTCGACCGCAAAGGTGTCCGGCGGCAACCCGGCACGGTGCCGCTCGACCATGGTGAAGAAAGCCCGCTCCAGGTTGCGGGCGAAGCGCGGGGTGTCGAACAGCGCGGCGCGATCCCGCCCCCCGGCCAATCGGTCGCGCAAAGCGGCCAGCCGGCGACGATCCTGGGCCAAATCACGGGCCACCCATTCGTAATCGACGAGCCGTTCCGTCACCAGCTCCGGCAGGCCCACGGCCTGGAGCAGGCTGGCCGCTACCCGCCCCGCCATCGTCCGCCCCCGGCAGGTCACCACGGGCAACCCGGCCCATAGCGCATCGCTGGCGGTGGTATGGGCGTTGACCGGCAGGGTATCGAGAAACAGGTCGGCCACACGATACTGCGCCAGATACTCGGGCAATGGGCGCTTGGGCGTGAAGACCAGCCGCGCCGGGTCCACACCGCGCGCCGCCGCCTCGCGGCGCAGATTGTCTGCGGCCAGCCGTCCCGGATCGAGCAGCCACAGCACCGCCCCCGGCACGCTCTCGACAAGCCGCATCCACACCGCGAACACCGCCGGAGTAATTTTGTAGGCGGCGTTGAAGCAGCAAAAGACGAAGCTGTCCTCAGGCAGGCCACAGGCGGCCCGGGTCGGCGCCGTCGCGGCGATGGGCCGGTGACGGTCGTTGGCTTGATAGCAACCGGGCAGGTGGACCAGCTTCTCGGCGAAGAAGGGCTGGTGCTCGGACGGGGCGACCACCGCGTCGACCAGCGCATAGTCGATGAAATCCGCCCCCAGCGTACCGGGAAAGCCCAACCATGCCACCTGCAGCGGTGCCGGACGCAACGCCAGGATCTCAGGTCGTGCGTGCTGGGTAAAGCCCTTGAGGTCGACCAGAAGGTCGAGATCATCATCGTGAATGCGGCGCGCGGCCTCGGCATGGCCTTCCGCCTCCAGGTCGACGAAGCGATCGAAGGCACCGGCCAGACGCCGGCGCCTCTCGCCGCCGTCGTCGCGGCCGTAAGAGTAGCCGATGATCTCGAAGCTGTCGCGGTCGTGGAGTTCGATCAGTTCGGCCATCAGCACGGCCGTGGCGTGCTGCTGAAAATCAGCCGAGAGATAGCCGACACGCAGCCTCTCCCGCGACGCCTTGGGCTGATGGCGGAAAGGCTCCGGCAGGCCGCGCGCCACATGGGCGGCGTAGAGCCGGGCGCAGGCGAGTTGGTCGCCGGGAAAGGCGTCCTGGGCCAGAAAGGTGAAGGGATGCACCCGCTCCGACCGGCCCTCGCGCACGAGGCCCAGGAGGGCACCGGAGAGCCGTTCGGCATCCTGCCAGTCGCAGAGGTGGCGCTTGATCTGGGCCAGTTGGCCCAGCACACCACCAGGATCGGCCAAGCCCAGGTCGAGCGCCCGCAACAGGCACTCCGCCGCTTCGGCGAGTTGCCCCATTTCCTTAAGCGCCAGGCCCAGGTTGGCATGGACCTCGGCCCGCTCGGGGCAAAGCGCCAGCGCACGCCGGCCAACCGCCACCGCCTCCCCCATTCTCCCCTGAGCCATGAACGTGCTGGCAAGATTGGCGTAGGCTTCGGCAAGATCGGGATCGAGGTCCAACGCCTGCTGGTGGGCGACGGCGGCCTCTGCCAACCGCCCTTGCGCCAGAAGCACCGCTCCCAGGTTGGCATGGGCCTCGGCCAAGCCGGGGTCTTGGGCCAGCGCCTCGCGAAAGCTGAGTTCCGCCTCCGTCGGGCGCTGCCGGGTCTGCAACGCCGTGCCGAGATTGTAATGGGCCTGGGCCGATTCGGGCTTCAGGGCGACTGCGCGCCGGTGCGCCGCCTCGGCCTCCTCCACCAGCCCCACCGACTGCATCAAAAGTCCCAGATTGGCATGAGCCTCGGCGAAATCCGGTTCGGCCTCGATGGCGTCACACAGCGCCGCCCCCGCCTCCTCCAGCCGGCCCAACCCCCGCAATGCGCCGCCCAGGTTGAGGAGAGCGCCGGCGAAACCCGGCCGCATGGCGACGGCGCGCCTATAGGCCGCCACCGCCTCTTCCAGCCGGCCTTCGCCCAAGGCGCGGTTGCCGGCGGCGCACTCGGCCTCGGAATGCCGCTTCTGGTTCAGCCGCACGATGGCGAGATTATCCTGGAAATCCGGGCGGCTGCCGTCGCGGGCGATGGCCTGCTCGATCAGTTCGATACCATCGGCGAAATGCCCGGCCTGGGAGGCCAGCACGCCCAGCAGGTTCAATGCGTCGGGATGGCCGGGATCAGTCTGGAGAACACGCCGGTAGATCGCCTCCGCCTCGCCCAACCGGCCGGCTTGGTGATGAGCGACAGCGGCCGAAAGGTCTTCGGAAGCCGTGGGCATAGGCGCTACTTCTTCACCCAGCGACCGGACGGCGCCATCACGTACTGGCCCGCGGGCGTCCGTTCGATCAGCCTGGCACCCGCTACGGCCATGACCTTGTCGACAGAGGTGCCGTTCTCGCGCGCCACCTGCTTGTAGCGTTGCAAGCGCTCGGCGTTGATCCGATCGACCAACGCCTGGACGTCGGCGGAAGCCCCCGCCACCACGCCAGCCAGCCCATCCGGCTTCTCGCCCACCAGCCCCGCCTGCTTGGCCTGGGCCAGCCGATCCTGTCCGGCGGCCGGGTACGCCACCGCCGCCCACAGGGCCAAAGCCAGAATCGGCATCCAGCGGCGGCTCATGGCGCCTTCCTCTCCTTCTTGGGCAGGCCGTCCAACCCAAACAGGCCAGGGTCCTGCTCGAAGATTTCTTCCAGGTCGCGCTCGACCTTCACGCGAACCTCCTGCTCGATCTTGATGTTCAAGTTGATCTCGATCGGCTTGTCGGGGGCCTCGACCTTGACCGTGGGCGAACAGCCGGCCACCACCAGCGGCATCAGCGCCACCACGGCCGGTACGATCCCCCAGCGAAGCACCAAACGCAGGTCCTGTGGCATGTCGAGACGAGTCATTGACCGTGTCGTTCGAAGTCCATCATGCGTTCCCTGACGGCGTCGGGAATGCGATAGGTCCTGAGACCTCTACGTAAAATCGTGTCGAGCGCTCCAGTGACATTTAGATTAAGCGCCACCGGATAGCCACCGTAGAAATCGGGATTATTCCCCCGAATGCCCAGGCCAAGGCGGGTTTCGCCGCCGGCCGCGCCGTTGAGGGTCATTTTCAGGCTGTCGTACCGGAAGTTGGTGAGCGCCTGCATCAGGAGGTCGGTGCCACTGCCCGGAGTTCCCTGGAGAAACGAGGGCGGCGTGGCGGGGTCGTAGCGGATCACCCCCGGTTCCGTAGCCTCCAGCAAGCCGTCGTGGATGCTGACCGTCCGGCCGTTGGAGCGCACCGGCAGTTCGCCCTGGAGCGTGCCAGTGGCCGAAAGCCCCTCCACCGCCACCGTCGACAGGACCTGCCCAAGATCGAGTCCTTCGGCGCGCAGCATGGCCGAGCCCTTCAGCGCGGGCAGACGCATCTGAAACGACTCGGCCCGTACCACTCCGCCGGCCCAGCGCCAGGACGCCTCCTCGATGTCGAGCAAGCCTCCCGGCCGCACGCCGAATCGTATTTCGCCGGCAGTCAGTGGCACGCCCACATCCAGCAGATCCACGGAAATAAGCTGCCCCGCCGGCACCACCAGGGGAAACAGGGTCCTAGCCCGGATCACGCCGTCGATGCCCTCAGCCGCCAGTCCGTCGGCCTCGACCATGAGATCGCGCAGCAGTACCTCGGCCCCGGCGCGCGACGTGCCGTCGGCGTCCCAGTCGACGTGCCCGTTCAGCGCCACCCGCCCGCCGGCCCGCGTAACGTAGGGGCGGAGCGCCGGAAACAAATCGCCGGGCGGGTGCTCCTCGTCGAAGCGAACGGGCGCGACCTTGATGGTGGCCTCCCCGCCCTTCTCCGCCTCATGGCGGCCGATGGCGGTGAGCCGCAGACGCCCCGAGGCATCCCTCGCGGTGACCGTGAAGGCCAGAATGCCTTCAGCCGTCCGGTGAAGGTCGCCCTCCGCATCGAGCGGCACGAGCGGCGCCTGATCGCCCTTGAGCCTGATGTCCGCCAGCACAAGCCGCAGGGCCGGCTTTTCCGCCCGCGCCGGGTCGTGGACCAGGGCGCCACTCGCCAACGTCGTCGTGGCGGCAAGAGGACCACCGTCTTGATCCAGAACCAGCCGCATCGGCGTGCCCGCCACCGTTTCCAGAAAAAGGCTGACGACCCCTGCGGGGGATACCGTCGCCATGGCGCCACCGTCCGGCGCACCAAGGCACAAGGGCTTCACCGGCCGCACCTCCAGCCGCCCGAAGGTCAGCCGCTCCACGGTTACGGTGGTGCATCCGTCCGGCGCCAACCGCACCCACCCCCCGTTCATCGCTACCGACGCGCGGCCATCAAGGGCGAGCTTTTCGGCCATCCCCTCCACCGCTCCCTCGGCTTGAAGGCGCAGCACGCCCGCAAGGTCCGACCACGACAAGCCGCCGACCTCCAGCATGGCCGTGCCCCGCCCGGTCACGGCCGGTTCCGTCCTCAACGCCGCAAGGTCGACCGGCCCCAGAATGGCGTTGAGGTGGAGCATCCCATCGTCCCGCCGCGCCGTCACAGTACCGGCAATCGGCATCACGATGGGGCCGACCGACCGCTCGACCGTCACCACGGCATCCTCCACCACTACCGACTCGGCAGGCAAGTCAGGAAAGGAGCCGCCCGTGCCGTTGCTGTCGACACTCAGCCGCAGCCGCACCCCCGATGCCATGACGCCTTCCAGCCGGCGGTGGCGCAAACTGTCGAGCGACCACGTCAGAGCCAGCCGCTCGATGCCTTCGTTCCGGGCGGGGTCCAGGCGCACCGTCGCCTCCCCCCTCCCCCATTCCAAACGATGCACGGTGACTTGCGCCTCGGGATAGCCCCGAGCGCGCGCCATGTCGGTCGCCAAGGCGTTGATCAGGCCCGATCGGTCGATGGCCATGACCATCCCCGTCAGGACCACCATCGCCACACCCGCCGCCAACAATCCAAGCACGCCCCGCCGCTGCATCGCGCTTCCGTCTCGTCCGTGCCTGCCTTGTGGAGATTAACACGCGAAGGGTTCTTCGCTTTCCACCCAAGTGGAGATGAGGCGTGCCAACCGCCGGGCATCATCCGAAAGCCCCCCCGACCCCATTCTTTCGCGGCGCCAATCCGACCTTTCGTACCCTCGTCAATTCCTCTATGGTCGTTGCCGCCAACTAAGACCCCATCAACCCTGTTTTCTGCGGGACGAGCCGATGCGTTGGTCGAAGCAATTCATCCTGGCGTCCGTGCTGGGCGCTCTCATCTGGAGTGGGGAGGCATTCGCCTTGGATACTGAAAACACTCTCTACTTGGACCTGAAGGATGGCCGCGTGGTCATCGAACTGCGTCCGGACCTCGCCCCGAACCACGTCGCGCGCATCAAGGAATTGGCGCGCCAAGGATTCTACGACGGTGTCGTCTTCCATCGCGTGATCGACGGCTTCATGGCCCAAACCGGCGATCCGACCGGCACCGGCACCGGCGGTTCCGGCAAGAAGCTGAAAGCGGAGTTCTCGAAGGAGTCGCATGTGCGCGGCACCACGTCCATGGCCCGCGCCATGGACCCGAACAGCGCCGACAGCCAGTTCTTTATCTGTTTCCAGCCCGCCAACCACCTGAACGGCCAATACACCGTGTGGGGCAAGGTGGTCGAGGGGATGGAGCATGTCGACAACATCAAGAAAGGCGCCCCCGGCTCCGGCACGGTCAAGGACCCGGATAAGATCATAAAGATGCAGGTCGCGGCCGACGCCAAGTGACCCGAACCGCAGCCCGGCAACCCAAACTGTTTGGTGGCGAAACGTTGTTGGGAGCCGGTCTGTTTGTTCCTCCAGGAGTATGGCTGGCGGATCGCCCGGTGCCTGTCCATGCCTGAGCCGACGCGGACTCGTCCCTCGCCGTCCTGGTGAGCCACAAGCGCCCGCCACGCCAAGGCCGGTCAACCCCGCCGCCGCCGGCCCGTCAGGGCCAGGGTTGACGGGCCGGCGGCGGGCACCTTTCAGGCCGCCATCTACCGCATCCTCAAAGCCGAGGGCTTGGGGCGCTTGCCGGCACGCCCGGCAACGGCCCGCAAGAAGGGTAGCGGCGCCGCCTTTCCTTTTGCCGTGCCCCCTGCGCTGACCGATCGCGGGTCCTGCTTCACCCCGACGGCTTCGAGGCCGCCTGTCGTGCCCTAGGCATCCAGCACCGGACGAAGTGGTCCGTGCGCGGCTTCAGGCGCCGCCGGAGTTGCCCAACCCGACCTACCGCCCACCCGATCCCTGTGCCCGCACCAAGGTGCGGGTTGCCGCGCGGGTCACGGTCGAGCACGCCAAGGAGGTGTCGCAACCGGAGAACGAGCCGCCGGTGTCACTGTTGCATCTACCCATTAAGATAATGCCCCTCCTTCTGCATTTCTGCGCGGATGCCCTGGATCAGATCGTTGGCCCGGATGACCGGGGGCCGGCGTTCGACCGCCAGAAGGCAGGCATGGCGCAAGACGTTGACGATGGCGCCGCCAGCCATTTCGTGGTCGGCCGCCAGACGGGCGAAATCCACGTCGCTGGCAAGGCTGAAGGCCTCGTTCCGGAAGGTATCCCGCCACAGCCGCAACCGCGCCTCGGCGTCGGGCATGGCGAAGAGAATGGAGGACTGGAACCGGCGGCTGAACGCCTCGTCCATGTGGGACTGATGGTTGGTGGCCAGGATGGCAAGGCCGGAATAATCCTCAAGCCGTTGAAGGAGATAAGAGATCTGCTGGTTGGCCGCCCGGTCGTTGGCGGAGCGCGACTCCGTGCGCTTGCCGAACAGGGATTCCGCCTCGTCGAAGAACAACACCCATTTGCGATGCTGGGCTTGGTCGAACAGGGCGCCCAGATTTTTTTCCGTCTCCCCGATCCATTTGGAGACAATACGCGACAGATCCACCCGATAGACCGGAAGCCCATGCACCTTGCCGAGCAGACAGGCGGTCAGGGTCTTGCCGGTGCCGGGTGGGCCATGGAACAGGCATCGGTAACCGGGCTTCAGCCGACGGGCCAGATTCCACTCATGCAGGAGGGTGTGGGAATGGCGCAGCCAGCTCTGGATCATACCCACCTGACGCAAGGTCTTGGTGTCGAGCACCAGATCGTCCCAGTCCAGCGTCGTGGTGACGCGCTGGGCCGGGAAATCAGGGCCCGGCGGTGGGTCATCTTCCTCCCCCGACAGCAGCGTCTCCAGCCAGACGGCGGTCGGGCGCAGCGCGGCCGACAGGGGCGGTTCGTCCGGGTGCCGGAGGTCCAGGGTCAGCACGCCATGGGTAACCAGTCGCTGGTCGGGGGCGAACAACCGCCGGTAGGCCAGCCGCCGGGCCAGATCGCGGCCCGCCAACAGGAACATGGCGGTTTCCGCCGTAGGCAGGAACCCGGCGTGGGCTTGTCCGGTGAGACCTCCGAACTCGCTGAATCGGGCGCCCGTCGCCTCGTTGCGCAACAGGAACGGATCCAGCAGATCGGGCGCAAGGTGCGGCGCCAAGGCCAGGATCAGCACCAGCCGTTCCGCCGGACCAAAATGGAGGGTCCGCAGGGCATCGGCATAAGGCCCGTCCGACCCGTCGAGGGGTGGTGGGCTGGCCGGGTCGCCGTCGGGCGCGCCGGTCGCGAAGCGCGCCTCTATGACCTCCTGGAGCCAAGCCAGTTCCCATCGGATGAACCGAGCATTGGCCCTGTGATCGTCATGATGGAAGCAGTGCGTTTCTGCCATGGAGCCTCCCCGGTGGTCACCAGCTTACGTGGATCGGATCCCTCATCCATCGGTGGTACACTACTGAGAAACCCCAGGGAACCTGATCGACCAGCACGTCCAGAGTCTTGCGCTGCACTGTCAGGTTCCAGCGGCCCTCGTCCCGCTCCAAGCGCCCCTCGCGCTGAAGAAAAGTCTCCCGCAGCCCGGTGGGGGAGGTGTTGCGGATGATCGTCCAATGGGCAAGCACGGCGGCGATCAAGTCGTCGCAAAGTCGGATATCATGGACAGCAGGCTCGATG
>Ga0196976_1001275_pt1 | contig 11779 bp, 7 predicted proteins | sample S3v_513CmetaG_FD_148644 | JGI IMG/M metagenome (GOLD analysis project Ga0196976, IMG submission 148644) | Soil microbial communities from Anza Borrego desert, Southern California, United States - S3+v_5-13C | ecosystem: Environmental > Terrestrial > Soil > Desert | place: USA: California...
CGAAGTTCCATCGATTGAATGCGGCGGTTCGTCCGCCCACTCGATGAACCGCGCGCTGCAGGCTTGCCTTGATGCGCGTAATGTTCAACCCGTGCCGTCACGTTCACGCCGAACCAGCACAGTCGCCGCTGCCCTCTGCCTGTCCTGCCGGGCCGAGAAGTTCGTCGAAGGGCGGCTGATGTTCCGGGAGTTGCTGACGCTGCGCGATCAGATCGGGAAAGAGTTCCACGAGCAGGTCGTCGATGTGAGTGTCGGCAAAGAGGGGCGGATGACGGTCAAGTTCGTCAACTCGCCTCTGCGCTCGCGCAGCAGCGAGGAAAAACAGCAGCGCGCCAACGCGGTGGCCGGCTTCGTGGCCAGCCATTACAAGCATCCCGTCTCCTCCGTCTCCGTCCAGTTCGTGTCCGAGGATGGCCGCACGAATGACGGCGGAACCTACATCGGGCGCTGACCTTCACCGTCAACTCCCAGCGGCTTCAGCAACTGGATCTGCCCCGTGTGATACAGGGTCGCGCGGCGATGCCGGCACGCAGGGATCCCGGCTTCCGCCGCAACGCCTTCATTCCGCGATGCAAGCCGCACGGTAATGAGGATCGTCTGCGTAGGGCGTGAGCTGACCGCAGAGCGCGGGAAGCAAATCGGCAGGCCAGAGCGATCGAACTTCGAATGCCGTCCTGCCGATGGCCACGAGCCAGCGTCCGTTCGGACTGAGAACGACCGGCGGCTCCTCATCCGCGATGACCTCGAAGCGAGCAATCTCCTCGGTTACCGCGGCGCGGCGCCAGACGCGAAGCGATCCATGCTCATCCGCCGTCGCGAATACCCCCTCATCCGCCGTCACGATATTGATCGCACGCGACACCAGGTCGATCGACTCCACCGGAGCGGTATCGAGTCGATGGACATCCCGAATGGCAATCGAGTCGCCGTCCGCCATCAGAAGGAACGTCCCATCCAGGACGGCGAGCGCCGGCAAAAATCGAACGGCCTTGCTCGTCGACAACAGGGTCGGAACGCCGGCCGCGATCTTCCAGAGACGCACTCGCCCGTCGCCGCATGCCGTCACGATCTCGTCGTTCGATCGGCCGAATGCGAGCTTCGTCACCGGTCCGTCATGAAGAATGCGTCCCAGTGGTGTGGCTCGCTCGTGTTCGAGCGACCATACAGTCACCTCGTTTTCCGCTGCGACCGCCAAGACGTTACCATCGCGCGTCACCTCGACAGCTTGCGCTCCGGATGATCGTCTCGGGACGATTCGACGGGTCGAGCTCCCGCGATCCCATAGCAGCACGTCCCCGTTCGACGTCCCGATCACTACCCGTCCCCGGCCGCCGAATGACAGCGAAATCGCGTGACCATTGACAGTGGTGACCTGAAGGATTTTTCCTGTGCCGGCATCACGAATCTCGAAGCGACTCGATCGATCGGTGGAGAATTCATCTCGCACCACCTGTTGAGAATCTGGAGAAAAGTCCACCAGTCCCATCGACTCATCAGCCCACACCGCCTCGGCCGTCCGCGGTTTCCAGCGAAGCGCACCCACGATGTCGGCAGAGACGACGGTGCGGTCATCCAACATCGCGATGGCAGACGCCCCTTCGGTGTGACCCACGCGTGCGCGCAGCCGCACGACTTCGATCTCGGGGACCAGGCTGTATATAGCCGCGCCCTCATTCCCACCGACTCCGAAGTCGTCCCCTCGCATCATGACGACGTTCGGATAGGCGACATCGAGCTTGGTGATCAATTGCTTCGATTCCAGATCGTGGATGTCCACACCGCCTTCGGAACGTTGAATGGCGACACGTTGGCGATCCATCCCCACGACTTTCCCCGCCGCAGACCACAGCTGCCGCCCATCGGGAAAGGAAAAAACGAATGCGTTCTCGTTTTCCGTCGCGGAGACAAACCTCTCGTCGTCGCTGAACCTCGTCTGAAGCCATCCGCGCGCGATCGGCGGCATCACGACATCCTCGTTCTGCCAGTCCCACAGCGCTTGCTCTCCGATCACGAGATAGCGCGACGAGGGACTGAACTCCAGCCGGTACAGGCCGTCCTGCTCCCTCAGCTGGCGGACAGAGGCACCGGTGACGGTATGGAGAATCGTGACGACATGAGGTTCCGCCGCGATCGCGAAGAACCTGCCATCCGAACTGAGCGCGCAGACAGGGTGGGACTCGCGCGTCACGATCGAGGGCCCGAGCAGTTTCGCATCCGCAGTGCGCCACACACCAGCCCAACCGCGATTCATTTCATAGTTTGCACACGTCGCGGCCAGATGGCTTCCGTCCCGGCTGAACTGCAAATCGGCCGCGGCTTCGCACGTTGCGCCGTCGATCGTGAGTATCCGCAGGAGTCCATTGCGGGTATCCCATAGCTCGACCTTTTCTTTGTAGGAAGCGGCGACGAAACGGCCGTCGCGGCTGACTGCGACTTCCTCTGCCCGCTGCCGGAATACGATCCGGCGCTCGATATGGCCGAGTTGCGACAGTACGTTGCGGACGGCCGAATCTGCAATCAGCGACCGGACGCCGAGGTTGTTGAAACGCCGCATCGACTCGGCGGAGAGCACGCCCGCATGTTGCAGCCTCCGCGGATCTCGCCGCGTCACGGTTTCCGCTTCGTTGGCGATCGCCGTCGCTTCGGCAATGGCGGTCTGACGGAGGGCTTCGTTCCGCGCTGCGACGATCATTGCCAGACTTGCGATCACCGCCACGATCACCGCCCCGAACGCCGTCCAGGCCGCACGGCGAGTCCGAGCGGATTGCCGGTCCGCGCCGATACTATCAAGGATCTCAGCCACGATCGCGTCCGACGGCGTCGCAGTCTGCAGCGTTTGGAGGTCCTCCCGCCGCCAGAATGCTCCCGCGAGACCGCTCCACGAGGGACGTTGCTCCCTTTCCAACACGTCGATCGGAATCACCGGCCGGGGTGTTCGCGCGAACGCGTCGACTTCGTTTTGCAACGCTTCCGAGTGGAGAGCGGCATCGCTCACGATCACCACCAGGCGCCGGCTCAGATGCAGATGCCGCAACAACACCGCCGGCAGCTGGCGACCGACCGGCGACAACTCCTGATCGAGATAGACCGAGACTCCGCGCTCGCTCTTGAGCCGGGTCGCGAGACGATCTGCATACACGCCGGCATCTGCCCGCGCGTACGAGATGAACACGTCGGCGCCGACGAGGAATCGCAGCAATCGCCACATGGGGATGACGAGAGTGTAGCGGAGCGGCTCTCCGACCCATAGTCGTTCCCGCTCCTCAGCCGCCCGTTCAGGAGCGCAGCCGCTTCAGCAACTGGATCTGCCCCGTGTGGTACAGGTCGTGCGCGGCGATGCCGTACAGCATGGCGCGCGTGGGGCCGCTCGCCGGGAGCGCCGGCAGCGCGGCGATGGCGGCGCGGAGGCGCTGGTGCTCGCTGTCCAGGAGCTGCACGACCTCGGCGACGTCGATGCTGTCCGGCGAGGGGAACCAGTTGCTCCCCTTCATCGGGAACGAGCCGCGCCTGTTGCCGGTGAGGCGGCGCCAGACGACGTACTTCCAGTACGCGGCGTGGACGGCCAGCTCCCAGATGTTGTGGCGCCCGGGCTGCGGGCGATACAGCGCGGCCTCGGGTTGCAATCCGCGCAGCGAGCCGCGGAGCGTCGTGCCGTGCCATCCCTTGCGGTGGTACGCGGCGTCGAGCATCTCCAGCAGGAGCGCGCCCTCGGCGCTCATACGCCCACGCGCATCCCGCTGAACACGCGCGCGATCGCGTCCACGCTGCGGGCCGCGTCCTCTTCGGTCGTGCTCCAGTTCGAGACCGACACGCGCATGGCGGCCAGGTCGTGCCAGGTCGTGCCGCCGAGCCAGCACGTGCCGTCCTGCTGCACGCCGGCGATGACGCGGCGGGTCAGCTCGTCGTCGCCGCCGAAGCGCACCAGCACCTGGTTGAGGACCACGTCGTTCAGGATCTCGACACCCGGCACGTCGCGGAGCGTGTCGGCGATCTGGCGCGCGCGGGCGCAGCAGCCCTCGATCAGCGCCGCCACGCCTTCGCGCCCGAGGGCGCGCAGCGCGGCGTAGACGGCCACGCCGCGGCCGCGGCGGGAGAACTCCGGCACCCAGTCCACCGCGTCGCGCTCGACGCCCTGCGTCTGGACGAGGTACGCCGCGGTGGTGGTCATCGCGGCGCGATGGTCCTCGGGATGGCGGACGATGGCCACGCCGCTGTCCTGCGGGACGTTCAGCCACTTGTGCGCGTCCGTGGCCCACGAGTCGGCCAGCTCGATGCCGTCCGCCAGATGCCGCAGGGTGCCGCTCGTGCGCGCCCAGAGGCCGAACGCGCCGTCGACGTGCAGCCACGCGCCGTGCTCGTGCGCGATCTCCGCGATCTCGCGCAGCGGATCGAGCGCGCCGGTGTTCACGTTGCCGGCCTGCGCGCAGACGATGGTCGGGCCGCTGAGGTTCTCGAGCAGCCGGCGCAGGCGGTCGGGGCGCATCCTCCCCTCCCCGTCCGTCTCGACGCGCAGCAGCGCGCGCGTGCCGAAGCCGAGGTAGCGCATGGCCACGTCGACGGTCACGTGCGACTCCGCGCTGGTGACGAGGTTGACGCGCGGCGCACCGTGCAGCCCCTCCTCCTCCACGTTCCAGCCGACGCGGCGCAGCACGCCGTGGCGCGCGGCGGCGAGGCAGGTGAAGTTCGCCATCTGGCAGCCGGTGACGAAGCCGACGCTCGACTGCCGCGGCAGGTCGAACAGCTCCAGCAGCCACTCGCGGGCCACTTCCTCGATCACCGAGACCAGGGGCGACGTGGCGTAGATGCCGGGGTTCTGGTCCCAGGTGCTGGTCAGCCAGTCGGCGGCCAGGGCCACCGGGAGCGAGCCGCCGATGACGAAGCCGAAGTAGCGCGGCCCCGGACACGCCACCGCCCCCCGCTCCCCCTGCGCGGCCAGCGCGTCGAGCACGGAAACGTGATCCTCGCCGGCGTCGCTGAGCGGCACGCGCAGCGCGGCCAGGAGCTCGTCGCGCGTGGCGCGGGCGCCGACGTGGCGGTCGGGCATGGAGCGGAGGAAGTCGCCGGCGTGCCGGCGGGCGCGGTCCAGGAGAAGATCGTGGCTGCTCATGCTTCGCAACATAGTGTTACACTCTCCAGCCGTCAAGTATGACGGTTTGAATATGACAATCTGGTCACCGCGACTGCCCGATTCCGACGCCCCGATCTACGGCCGCATCGCCGACGCGCTGGAGCGCGACGTCCGCTCCGGGATGCTCATCGCCGGCAGCCAGCTGCCGACGCATCGCCAGCTGGCCCTGACCCTGGGGATCACGCCGGTGACGGTGACGCGCGCGTACGCGGAGGCGGCGCGGCGCGGCATCGTGGAGTCGTCGATCGGACGCGGGACGTTCGTGCGCGCGGCGCGCGTGGCCAGCGCCGCGGCCGAGGACCTCGATTGCGCCACGAACACGGTCAACATCCCCATCCCACCCCCCACGCCCGCGGTCCTGCAGCGCGCCGGGACGATGCTGGTGCAGGGGCTCTATGCCACCGGCGCGGGGACGGAGCGGCACCGCGCCGCGGGCGCCGCCTGGGTGGGACGCCGCACCGATCCGTCGCGGGTGGTGGTCACGGCGGGGACGCAGCACGCGCTCTTCCTGGCCCTGGCCGCGACGACGAAGCCGGGCGACACGCTGCTCACCGAGGCCCTCACCTATCACGGCGCGAAAGCGGCGGCGGCGCTGCTGCACCTCCGGCTCGAGCCGGTGGCGCTCGACCGCCACGGCATCCTTCCCGACGCGCTGGAGCGCGCGGCCCGCGGCCGTTCCGCGAAGGTGCTGTACACGATTCCGACGCTGCACAATCCCACCGCCACGATCGTCCCGGAGAAGCGCCGCCGCGACCTCGCGGCCGTGGCGGAGCGCCTGGGGCTGACGATCGTCGAAGACGACGTGAACGGGTTCCTGCTGGACAAAACACCGCCACCGATCGCCGCGTTCGCGCCGGACCGCACGATTTTCATCACGGGCCTCGGCAAGGCCATCGCCGCGGCCATGCGCGTCGGCTATCTCGTGGCGCCGGAGCACCTGCTGCCGCGCGTGCACGGCGCGCTGGCGGCGAATGTCCTCTTCTCGTCGCCGGTGGTGGCGGAGCTGGCCTCGACGTGGATCGAGGACGGCACGGCGGCGAAGATCGTGGAGCAGAAACGCGCGGAGATCGCGCTGCGCAGCCGCATCGCGCGGCGCATCCTCCCCGCTGCCTCGGGCGACCCGCGCGCGCTGCACCTCTGGCTGGAGCTGCCGAAGCGCTGGACCGGCGACGCGTTCACCGAGGAGGCGCGGAGGCGCCGCGTGCGCATCGCCAGCGCGTCGTCGTTCGCGGTGACGCCGGAGATCCCCCGCGCGGTGCGCATCAGCATCGGCTCCCCCGCCTCGGCCGCGGAGCTGGAGACGGCGCTGCACGTGCTGGCCGGCATCGGCGAGGCGCGCCCGCAGGAGCCGGTGGTATGACAATCGTGACGGACCGCTCGCGGATGGACGTGGTCGCGATCCATCGCTATCTCTCCGAGGAGTCGTACTGGGCGAAGGGGATCTCGCGGGAGCTGGTGGAGCGATCGATCGCCCACTCGCTCTGCTTCGGCGCGTTCGACGGCGAGACGCAGGTGGGCTTCGCCCGGGTAATCACCGACTACGCGACGTTCGGCTACGTGGCCGACGTGTTCGTGCTGCCGTCGCACCGCGGGCGCGGGATCGCGAAGGAGCTGATGCGCGCGGTACGCGAGCATCCGGAGCTGCAGTCGCTGCGCCGCTGGCATCTGGTCACGCGCGACGCGCACGGCCTGTACGCGCAGTTCGGCTTCGCCCCGCTCGACGCCCCGGAGCGGCACATGGGGATCCTCTGGAGTGCGGCAGCGCCAGCTGCCGCTTTGGATGCCGCAGCGCAAGCTGCGGCGGGGGCGGAGGCTGGCGCCTCCGCATCGAAAGCGGCAGCTGGCGCTGCCGCACTCCATAGCTAAAATCCCCCGATGATCCGCGCTCTGGTCGAAGCCGACCTCGAGGCGTACGCCACGCTGCGGCGTCAGTCGCTGCTCGAGGAGCCGCTGTCGTTCGGCGCCTCGCCCTCGGACGACGTGCCGCTGGATGCGCTGCGCGCGTCGATGGGGCGCGCGCCGGACTGGATGCTCTTCGGCGCGTTCGACAACGCGCTGGTCGGTGCCGCGGGGCTGCTGCGCGACCGCCACCTCAAGGCCGCGCACCGGATGCACCTCTGGGGAATGTACGTCGCGCCGTCGCACCGCCACCGCGGTCTCGGACGCGCACTCCTCGACGCCTGCATCGCTCACGCGCGCTCGGTTCCCGGCGTCACGGCCATTCACCTCGGCGTGACGTCGGCGGCGGCCGAGGCGCGGCGGTTGTACGAGTCGGCGGGCTTTCGCCTCTGGGGGACGCAGCCCGAGGCGCTGCGCCACGAGGGCCATGCGGTGGATGAGCACCACATGGCCCTCGAGCTGCGCTTGCTTTAATTCACCGTGACCACCGCCGTGGCGCTGTTCACGGTGGAGGCGGGACAGGTCGCGCTGGAGACGCGCACCCAGTAGCGGTGCGTCCCCTTCTTGGGGAACGGACCGACGGTGTAGGTGGACGAGGTCTGCCCCACCAGCGGCTGGGTCGTATCGCCGGAGAAGCCCTGATACCACTGGTACGTGAGGGCGGTGCCGCTCGCGGTCACCGACAGCACGCGCGTGACGTTGCGCGGCATGGTGATGCTCTGCGGCTGCGCGGTGATGGTGGTGGCGGCGTACGTCGTGACGGTGGTCGGCGCGCTGGTGGCCGAGCAGCCGTTGGCGTTGGTCACGGTGACGCTGTACGAGCCGGCCGTGCTGACGGTGATGGACTGCGTCGTGGCACCGTTCGACCAGAGATAGGTGAAGCCCGCCGGCGCGGTGAGCGTGACGCTGGCTCCCGGGCAGAGCGCCGTCGAGCCGCTGGCGGTGACCGCCGGCGTGGCCGGCTTCGGATTCACGGTGACGGTGGCCGGGGCGCTGGTCGCGCTGCAGCCGTTCGCGTTGGTGACCGTGACGCTGTACGCACCGCTCGCGTTGACGGTGATGGACTGGGTGGTGGCGCCGTGGGACCACGCGTAGCTGTAGCCGGCCGGCGCCGTCAGGGTGACCGAGCCGCCTTCGCAGAAGGTCGTGGGGCCGTTCGCGGTGACGGCCGGCGTGGACGGCTTCGCGTTCACGGTGACGGTCGTGGGGGCGCTGGTGGCGCTGCAGCCGCTGGCGTTGGTGACGGTGACGCTGTACGCGCCGCTCGCGTTGACGGTGATCGACTGCGTCGTCGCGCCGTTGGACCAGGCGTAGCTGTAGCCGGCCGGCGCGGTCAGCGTGACCGAGCCGCCTTCGCAGAAGGTCGTGGGGCCGTTCGCGGTGATGGTGGGCGTGGACGGCAGCGCGTTCGCGTTGACGGTGGTCGGGGCGCTGGTTGCGGAGCAGCCGTTCGCGTTGGTGACCGTGACGCTGTACGACCCTGACGCATTCACGGTGATCGATTGCGTCGTGGCGCCGTTGGACCAGGCGTAGCTGTAGCCGGCCGGCGCGGTCAGCGTGACCGAGCCGCCTTCGCAGAAGGTGGTCGGGCCGCTCGCGGTGATGGTGGGCGTGGACGGCAGCGGGTTCACCGTGACCGACGTCGACGCGGAGGCGGAGCAGCCGTTGGCGTTGGTGATCGTGACGCTGTACGCACCGCTCGCGTTGACGGTGATCGACTGCGTCGTCGCGCCGTTCGACCAGGCGTAGCTGTAGCCGGCCGGCGCGGTCAGCGTGACGGAACCGCCTTCGCAGAACGTGGTCGGGCCGCTGGCGGTGATGGTCGGAGTCGCGGGCAGCGGGTTCACGGTGACCGACGTCGACGCGGAGGCAGAGCAGCCGTTCGCGTTGGTGATGGTGACGCTGTAGGAGCCCGAGGCGTTGACGGTGATGGACTGCGTGGTCGCGCCGGTGGACCAGGCGTAGGCGTAGCCGTCCGGCGCGGTCAGCGTGACCGAGCCGCCTTCGCAGAAGGTGGTCGCGCCGCTCGCCGTGATGTTGGGCGTGGACGGCAGCGCATTCACGGTGACGGTGGCCGGGGCGGACGACGCGGAGCAGCCGTTCGCGTTGGTGACCGTCACGCTGTAGGCGCCCGAGGCGTTCACGGTGATCGACCGCGTCGTGGCGCCGGTCGACCAGGCGTAGGAGGAGCTCTCCGGCGCGGTCAGGGTGACGGAGCCGCCCTCGCAGAATGCGAGCGGGCCGCTGGCAGTGATGGTCGGAGTCGCGGGCAGCGGGTTCACGGTGACCGACGTCGACGCGGAAGCGGAGCAGCCGTTCGCGTTGGTGATGGTCACGCTGTAGGAGCCCGTGGCACCCACGGCGATGGACTGCGTCGTCGCGCCGGTGGACCAGAGATACGTGTGGCCCGCGGGCGCGGTCAGCGTCACCGAGCCCCCCTCGCAGAAGGTGGTCGGGCCGCTGGCGGCGATCGAGGCGACGGGGCGCGGGAGGACGGTCACCTGCACCTCGCTGGTGTTGTCGCAGCCCGCTTCATTGATGACGGTCAGGGCTACCCACCGGCTCGTGGAGACGGTGATGGACTGCGTCGTCTCGCCGGTCGACCAGAGGTATTGCGCGTAGCCGTCCGGACCGGTCAGTGTCACCGAGCCGCCTTCGCAGAAGGTCAGCGGGCCGCTGGCGGCGATGGCCGGCTGCGGCGGGCGCGGGAGGACCGTGACCTGGACCGGGTCGCTGGTCGCGGTGCAGCCGCTGGCGTCGGTGGTGGTGACGCTGTAGGAGCCGGACGCCGCGACGGTGATCCAGCGCGTGGTCTCGCCGGTGCTCCAGAGATAGGAGCTGGCCGGGCTCGACTCGAGGGTGATGTTGCCCGACTCGCAGAACGTCGTCGACGGGGCGGAGTACGTGATCACCGGCTTCACCGGCGTGAGGCGGTAGATCACGCGCGGCTCGCTGGTGAGCTGGCAGCCGTTCGCGTCGGTCACGCGCAGCGACACCGAGTAGTAGCCCGGATCCGGCGGGACGAGATCGAGCGTGGGACCGTTGCCGAGGAGCGCGCCGTTGCCGTCCAGCCACTCGTAGGTCAGGTTCGTGCCGCCGGTGACCATCGACGTGTAGTGCAGCGTCTGGCCGGGGCAGGCCGCGGTGTCGTCGACCGAGACCGACACCGCCGAGGGACCGACGGACACGGCCACCGGATCGGACGTCAGCGTGCAGCCGTCGAACGTCTCCTGCACGGTGAACGTGCCGGAGGAGGTGACGGTGATCGACTGCGTGGTGGCACCGTTGGACCAGAGGTACGACTGCGCGGGATTCGCGGTCAGGGTGACGCTGCCGCCGTGGCAGAAGGTGGTCGGGCCGTCCGCGGTGATGGCGGCGGCGGACTGCACGACGCTCTTCGAGGCCGTGGCCGTGCAGCCGTCCTGCGTCACCTGCACCGAATAGGTGCCGGCAGTGGAGACGGTGATGGACGGCGTGGTGGCGCCGGTGGACCAGAGATACGACGAGCCTCCGGCGGCGGTGAGGGTGGTCGAGCCGCCGGGGCAGAACGTGCCGCTGCCGGAGATCGTGGCCACCGGCATCGGCTTGAGGTTCACGGTGGCGGTGTCGGTCCAGACGCAGCCGTTCGCGTTCGTGGCGGTGAGGGTGTACGTGCCGCTGGACGAGACGACGAGGAACGGTCCGGTGGCGCCGGTGGACCAGACGTAGCTCCACGACCCATTGAGCACGCTGGCGCGGAGCTGGACCTGCGTCACGCCGCACATGTCGAACGTGGCGTCCGCGGTGCTCCCCTCCTCCCCCTCGGCGCGCAGCATGGACTCCTCGCCATCGCGCAGCTCGTACGACTGGTACGGCGAGGCCAGGATGGAGAAGACGGGGCGCGGATTGACGGCGACCGTCTTCGAGGACGATGCCGTGCAGCTGCCGCGCGTGACCGTCACGCCGAGCTGCACGGGCCCGCTGCCGGCGGCGCTGAACGAGATCGCGCTCGTGCCGTTGCCGCTGACGATCGTGCCGTTGGCGATGCTCCACGCGTACGACGCGCCGGCGCCGGCGTCGGGGACCGTGGCCGTGCCGGTGGAGCCTTCGCAGAGCGCGTCGGCGGCGGTGATGGTGGCGGAGACGGCCGGGTCGACCGTCACCTGCACCGGCTCGCTCGTCGACGGGCAGCCGGAGCTGCCGGTGGTGGTGACGCTGTAGGAGCCGGAGGCGGTGACGGTGATGGACGGCGTGGTCGCGCCGGTGGACCACAGATACGACGCGGCTTCATTCGCGGTGAGAGTGACGGAGCCGCCTTCGCAGAAGGTGGTCGGACCGCTCGGGGTGATGGTGGCTGGTTCGACGGTGCGCAGCGGGACGACGAGGCTGTTCGTGCTGGTGCAGGAGTCCTTCGACACCGTCACGGAGACCACCACGTCGCCGCTGCCGTCGGCGGTGTACATCACCGACTTCTGGTCGGCCGAAGTCGAGGTGATGGTGCCGTTCTGGATGCTCCACGTGTAGGTGTCGTAGTCGTCGGGCACGTAGGCCGAGCTGGTGCCGCCGGGACAGACGTTCGGCTGCGGGCCGCCGAGGAGCACCGGCGGATCGATGGTGCGCAACGGCACGGTGATGCTGCTGCTGCTGGTGCAGGAGTCTTTCGACACCAGCACCGAGACGACCACCGGGCCGCTGCCGTCGGCGGTGAACATCACCGACTTCTGGTCGGCCGAGGTGGAGGTGATGGTGCCGTGCTGGATGCTCCAGGTATAG
>Ga0196976_1001277_pt1 | contig 11761 bp, 10 predicted proteins | sample S3v_513CmetaG_FD_148644 | JGI IMG/M metagenome (GOLD analysis project Ga0196976, IMG submission 148644) | Soil microbial communities from Anza Borrego desert, Southern California, United States - S3+v_5-13C | ecosystem: Environmental > Terrestrial > Soil > Desert | place: USA: California...
GACCCCTGTGTACTTCGGCACGCGCTCGCCGGCGATGCCGAACGACGCGAGGGCGCGGATCAGCGTCTCCTCGACCTGGCGGAGATACCAGTGCAGGTCCTGCTTGTGACGCTTGAGGTCGATGATCGGGTAGCCGACGAGCTGTCCCGGGCCGTGGAAGGTGACGTCGCCCCCGCGCTCGACCTCGAACACCTCGACGCCGCGCGCGCGGAGCTGTTCGGGATTGGCGAGCAGGTGCGCGTCCTTCGATGAGCGGCCGAGGGTGATGACCGGGGGGTGCTCGACGAGGAGGAGCATGTCCTGATCGATATCGCCGCTGATCCGCGCCCGCGCGGCCGCCCGCTGCACCTCCAGCATTTCCTCGTAGCGACGGACGCCAAAATCACAGACCCAGAGCTCGCGCATGTGTTGCAAGTTAGCAGGGGCTGCGGCGTCCGCTTCCCGAAGTACAAGGCGCTACCAGCACGCTGCACCGGGCGGCGCCTCCCACCCCGTCCTCGGATTGTCCATGAACGCGCGAACGTAGGGCCTGGTGTCAGCCACCGACAGTTGGATGGTGATGCCGAGGCGGGCGAGGATGTCGACGAGCGTCTCGCTGTTGAAGTGGCGGATGTGCCCGTGGATGAGGGCGGACGCGCGAGTGCGCCCGATGTTGAGCGTGCGGGCGAGCTGGTAGTCCGAAGGGTTATCGCGCCGGATGACGTCCTGGATCAGGCCGAACAGCTGGCGCCGGTAATCCATGTGGACCGCGGACGGGTCGCGTCGCGAATTCCGCCGTCGTGTCGGGGAGGTGCGGTGCATCATCGAGGATACACCGATCGCGGCGCGCGCTCGTCATCGAATTGTTGCGACGAGTGTTCTCAGCGTGCGGGAAGCAGGAAGGGCGAGCACCCCCTACCGTCCTCGCGAGCGCGTGTGGTCACAAAACTTTGACAACGTGTGTTGTCATAAAACCTGGACACGTGACTGGGCGTGACTGCTGCCAGGTGCACGCCAACCAAACGCGGATTCCCTGTTTTGCTTGTCAAAGTTTTGTGACCACACGCTCGTTCGCGTGTAGCAGTGACGTGCCGCGAGCCGACAAGCCGAGAAGCCGACAAGCCGACTATTACGCGTGGATCATCCGCCCCAGCGAATCCATCGCCGCTTCGCCGATCGCCTCGGACAGCGTCGGGTGGGCATGAATGGCCAGGTCGATCTCCTCGACGGTGTACTCGTTCGTCCGCGCCAGCACGAACTCGTGAATCATCTCCGTCGCATGCGCGCCGACGATGTGCGCGCCGAGGATCTCGCCGTACTTCGCCCCGCGTATGACCTTCACGAAGCCCTCGGTCTCGCCGGACGTCCGTGCCCGGCCGTTCGCGGAGAAGGGGAACTTGCCCACCTTGTACTCGAGCTTCTTCTCCTTGCACGCTTGCTCGGTGAGCCCCACCGACGCCACTTCGGGGTGACAGTAGGTGGCGCCCGGGACGTTCGTGTAGTCGATGCCGTGCGCGTGCTTGCCGGCGATGATCTCGGCGACGATGTGCCCCTCGCGCTCGCCCTTGTGCGCCAGCATCGGCGGGCCCGCGACGTCGCCGATCGCGTAGATGTTAGCGACTGACGTCGCAAACATCTTGTCTATCTGAATGAAGCCGCGGTCGGTCAACTTCACGCCGGCTTCCTTCAGGCCGATATCCTCCACGTTCGGCGCGCGCCCGGCGGCGACGAGGACGATGTCCGACTTCACGTCCTTCTTGTTGCCGCCCGCTTCCACCGTCATCGAAACGCCATCCTTGCCCACCTTCACGTTCGAAAGCTTCGCGTTGGTGAGCACGTCGATCTTCCGCTTCTTGAATGCGCGTTCGACCTCCTTCGAGGAGTCGGTGTCCTCGACCGGCAGGATGTTCGGCATCACCTCAACGAGCGTGACCTGCGACCCGAACGCCGCGAACACATCGGCGAACTCGCATCCCACCGCGCCGGCGCCGACGATCGTAATGGACTTCGGCGCCTTCTCGAGGATCAGCGCCTCGTCGGATGAAATGACCGTCTTCTTGTTCAGCTCGAGCCCGATCTTGTCGAGCCCCTTCACCCGCGAGCCGGTGGAGATGACGACGGCCTTCTTCGCGTCGTGCTTCTCTTCCTTGCCCTCGGCCGTCTTCACGGACACGGCGTTCTTGCCGGTGAGTTTCCCCGTCCCCTTGATCCAGGTGATCTTGTTCTTCTTGAAGAGGAACTCGACTCCTTTTGAATTTTGCGAGCTCACCGCGCGCGAACGCTTCATCGCAACGCCGAAGTCGAGCTTGACGTCACCAGGCGTGACGCCGAACTCCGGCGCCTTCTTCATCTTCTCGGCGAATGACGCCGCCTCGAGCAGTGCCTTCGCCGGAATGCAGCCCCAGAGGACGCAGGTGCCGCCGAGTCCCTCGCGCTCGATGACCGCGGTGTTCAGGCCGAGCTGGGCGCAGCGGATGGCGCCGACGTAACCTGCCGGTCCGCCGCCAAGGAAGATCACGTCAAAGGAAGCCATGAGAGGGGAAAAAGAGGGTTGTCAGCGGTGGCAGTTTTTCAGGTTGTCGGCTTGTCGGCTTGTCTACGAAGTGATAAGCCGAAAAGCGGACAAGCCGATAAGCTGTTTCAGTACACGAGCATCAACGGGTTCTCGATCATTCGGCGCAACGTCACGAGGAACCGCGCGCCCACCGCGCCATCCACCGCGCGGTGATCGCAGCTCATCGTCACCCGCACGCGCTTCCGCGTCTTCAGCTCGCCATCCACCACGACTGGTTGGTCCTCGGCGGTGCCGACGGCAAGGATCGCGACTTCGGGCGGGTTGATGATCGCCGTGAACTGGTCGATCTGCATCATCCCGAGGTTGCTCAGCGAGAACGTGGAGCCCGTGTACTGCTCGGGCTTGAGCTTCCGGTCACGCGCGAGCTTCGCCAGCTGACGCGATTCAGCTGAGATATCGCTCAGCCGTTTCTGGTCCGCGTCGAAGATCACGGGGACGATCAGCCCATCGTCGGTAGCGACGGCCATGCCCAGGTGCACGCGGTTGTGCTGACGGATGCGGTCGCCGAGCCAGTGCGCGTTGACTTCGGGATGCTGCGCGAGCGCGGTCGCGACGGCCTTCATCAGGATGTCATTGATGGAGACCTTGAACTCGTCGCCCATCTCGAGCATCGCCTCGCGCATCTCGACCGCGCGCGTAAGGTCGAACTGCGCGGTGAGGTAGAACGTCGGAATTGGCCCGATGGACTCCGACAGTCGCTTGGCGATCGTCTTCCGGATCTGCGTGAGGGCGATGTCGTCGAAGTCCGCCCCGCTGCGCGGGCGGCTCTCGGCTCTCGGCCCTCGGCCCTCGGCGGTTACCGGTGCGGCGGATGCGGCGGCATCGATGTCCCGCTTGATGATCCGACCGCCGGGGCCGGAACCCTGGACCCCGGAGATGTCGAGTCCGCGTTCATTCGCGATTCGACGCGCCAGGGGAGAGCTCCTCGTGCGGCCACCGTTCCCGTCGGCCCTCGGCTCTTGGCTCTCGGCTCTCGGCGGCGCAGATGGCGGCGCAGATGGCGGCGCCTTTTCCTGCGGCGGCGTGGATGCTTCGCCCTGCGATTGCTGCGGAGACTTCGGCACCGACGACGCGCCGGCGGTCTCCTGCGTCCGCGCCACGACTTTCTCGGGTGCCTTCGCGGCGCCACCGCCCTGGGCCGCTCCACCACCCGCCTCGGCGATCAGCGCATCGATGTTCTCGTCCTTCGTCGCGATCACTCCCACCAGCTGACCGACGGGACGCGAGTCGCCTTCATTGATGAACCGCTTGCGCAGCACGCCGTCACCGCGCGCGACCAGCTCCATGATGGCCTTGTCCGTCTCCACCTCGGCGAGGGGCTCGCCGCTCTTCACCGCGTCGCCTTCGTTCTTCAGCCATTTGACGAGACGGCCTTCCTCCATGGTCGGAGAAAGGGCTTCCATGAAGACTTTCGTGGCCATGATCTGCCCTAGTCGAGGTACATGACTTTGCGGACGGCGGCGATGGTCTTCGCGGCGTCCGGCTTGGCCAGCTTTTCGAGATTCTTCGCGTACGGCATCGGGACGTCGGCCTGGTGCACGCGAATCACGGGGGCGTCGAGGTCGTCGAAGCAATCGCGCTGGATGTAGTCCACCACCTGCGCGCCAATTCCGGCCAGCTCCCACCCTTCCTCGAGCACGACCGCGCGATTCGTCTTCTGCACGGACGCCTTGATGGCCTCGATGTCCATGGGGCGCACGGTGCGCAGGTCGACGACGTCGACGCGGATGTCCTCCTTCGCCAGCTGATCCGCGACCTGCATGGCGACGAGCGCCATCTTGCCGTTGGTGATGATGGAGCAGTGATCACCCTCGCGCTTCAGCTCCGCCTTGCCGATGGGGATGAGGTATTCGTCCTCCGGCACTTCACCCTTGGTGTTGTACAGCATCTCTCCCTCGAGGAAGAGCACCGGATTGTCGTCGCGGATCGCGCTCTTGAGCAGTCCCTTGGCGTCGTAGGGCGTTCCGGGTGTCACGACCTTCACACCGGGCATGTGCGCGAGCCATGACTCGAAGGCCTGCGAGTGCTGCGCCGACAGCTGGAGCGCGGCGCCATTCGGGCCGCGGAAGACCATGGGCATGGGATACTGGCCGCCGGACATGTACAGCATCTTCGACGCGGCATTCAGCACCTGATCGAGCGCGAGCACCGCAAAATTCCAGGTCATGAACTCGATGATGGGACGCAGCCCCGCCATCGCGGCGCCGACGCCCACACCGGCGAATCCCAGCTCGGTGATCGGCGTGTCGACGACACGCATCTCGCCGAATTCCTGGAGAAGTCCCTTGGAGACCTTGTATGCCCCCTGATAGACGGCGACTTCCTCGCCCATGAGGAAGACGCGGTCATCGCGCTGCATCTCCTCGCGCAGCGCCTGGTTCAGGGCATCTCTGTATGTGACTACTGGCATCTGATTCTCGGCTCTCGGCTCTCGGCCTCGGCTAACTGCTCACCGCGGCGGCTTCCGCGGTCGCGTCGCTCGTCGTGTCCACCAGCACGTCTTCGAACAGCGCTTCCGGTGGCGGCTCGGGGCTCTTGTCCGCGAAGTCGATCGCGTCCTGGACCTCTGCCTTGAGCTCCTCGTCGAGCTTCTGCAACTGCTCTTCGGTGAGCTCGCCTTGCTCCTGCATCTGCACGCGGAGGAGCACGATCGGGTCGCGCTTCTGCCACTCCTCGAGCTCGGCTTTCGTGCGATAGGTGCCGCTCACCGCGTCCGACATCGAATGTCCCATGAAGCGATAGGTGCGCACCTCGAGCAGCGTCGGAAGCGATTCCTTGCGCGCGCGCTCGATGGCTTCGCCCACCGACTTCCGCACGGCGAAGACGTCCTGCCCGTCGCACTGCGCGCGGGTCATGTTGTACGCCGCGCCGCGCTCGTAGATGTCGTGAATGGCGGACGCGCGCTCGAGCGCGGTGCCCATCCCGTAGCGGTTGTTCTCGATGATGTACACGACCGGCAGCTTCCAGAGGCCGGCCATGTTGAGTGCCTCGTGGAACGCACCGGTGTTCACGACCGACTCGCCCATGAAGCAGATGCAAACCTGGTCGCCGCCGCGGTACTTGATGGCGAAGCCGACCCCGGTCGCCACGGGCACATGTCCACCAACAATGCCATGGCCGCCGAGGAAGTTGAGATTTCTATCGAACAGGTGCATCGAGCCGCCCTTGCCGCGGGAGCATCCGTCGATCTTCCCGAACAGCTCCGCCATGATCGAGCGAGACGACATCCCGCGCGCGAGCGCCTGGCCGTGGTCGCGATAGGTGGTGATGATGTAATCGTCGGGGCGGAGCAGCGAGATCGTTCCGGTGCTCACGGCTTCCTGGCCGATGTACAGGTGGCAGAAGCCGCCGATCTTGCCCAGCGCGTATGCCTCGGCGGTGCGCTCCTCGAAGCGGCGCTGCAGCAGCATGGAGCGGAGCAGCGCCATGTTGTCGCCGCTGCCGTTGTGGCTACCGTTGTCGCTATTACGCGACTTCGCGGCCTTGTCCGCCTTTTTGTCCGCCTTCTTGTCCGTCTTCATGTCCGGTGTCATCTGCTCACACTCCCGCTGCCTGGACCTGTTCCCATGCGTGGTAGCTCGACCGGACCAGCGGCCCGGATTCAACATGCTTGAAGCCCATCGCCCGGCCCGCTTCACGGAACATCGTGAACTCGTCCGGGGTGACGTAGCGATCGAGGGCGATGTGCCCGTCTGACGGCCGCAAGTACTGGCCCAGCGTCAGGATGTCGACGTCGACTGCACGGAGGTCTTCCATGACCTTGAGCACTTCCTCGTTCGTCTCGCCCATGCCGAGGATGATACCCGTCTTCGTGGGAATGTCGGGCGCGGTCGTTTTCGCGAACCGGAAGATCTGCATGACCCGCTCGTAGCGTCCGCCGGGACGGCACTTCTTGTACAGTCGCGGCACCGTCTCGGTGTTGTGGTTGTAGATCTCGGGACGCGCCTCGAGCACTGCGCGAATCGCGTCTTCGTCCCCCTGGAAATCCGGGACGAGGACCTCGACCGAGCACTCGGGGAGCTTCTCGTGGATCTGCCGGATGGTCTCGGCGAATGCCCAGGCGCCATAGTCGGGCAGGTCGTCGCGGTCGACGGAGGTGATGACCGCGTGGCGCAGCTGCATCTCGGCGACGGCGTGGGCGACGCGGGACGGCTCGGTGGCGTCGAACTTCGGGGGACGTCCGTGGGCGACGGCGCAGTAGGCGCAGTTGCGGGTGCAGACATCGCCAAGGATCATGAACGTCGCGGCGCCATGCTCCCAGCACTCGCCGACGTTGGGACAATGCGCTTCTTCGCAGACTGTATGCAGGTCCAGGGACCGCATCATCTGCTTGAGCTTCAGATAGTTGGGTCCACCCGGCGCCTTGACCTTCAGCCAGGGGGGCTTTCGCTCCGGAAGCGGCTGCACCCGGTGGCGTCCCATGATTTGGTAGAGAGTGTCCGCCATTCCTCTGGGGTCAGGGTGCGCGGACGGGGTAATCTACCCCGGCTGGATTGGGGCGGTAGCGAGCCTAACCAGCATGGAACAAACTAGCTGGTTAGCGTGGTATCCTCCGTTCGGGCATGGCGATGCGAGCCATTGGTGTGTACGGTTCGCTGAAACCCCGCCACGAGGGGTCCGTAGGGAAGACAGAACTTTTGAGGATTACTGGTATGCTCCGCACCGTGTTCATGATCGGACTTTTCGCGCTGGCAGGGTTGTTCCTGCTCAAGGTGGCGTTTGGTCTGTTTGGGGTACTATTCGCGATTCTGCTCATGTTGCTCGGCTGGGCGATCAAGATCGCTATCGTCGGGCTCATCCTTTACTTCGTGATTCGCATCGTCAGTCCGGACACGGCGTCGAAGCTGAGATCGAAGTGGTCGTGAGCTGACGTCGTTTCAGGACGTGAAAGGCCGCTCCCTCGGGGGCGGCCTTTTTCTTTATTGGCCTCGCCGGTGAGTGTGAGCGCCGTGGATTGAGCACCCTTCGGCGATCGCTCGTCGCGCTGTCAGCGCTCCTCGCTCCCTTCGGCAGCCACCCGCGCAAACTGCAGCGCGGGTACCCGGCTGCCTCAGAGGTCGCGCTCCGAGTGCCCAATCCACGTCGCTCACCCGATCGCGGGCCAGAACTCTTGGCCGCCACAATGGGCGGCGTTCACGCCTGAACGTGCTTGGCCACGCGCTGGCCGGGGCTCGCGGGGTAGCTAGCCCGCCGGGCGCTGCGAAGAGTTGGAGCAGGTTGGGGCGGAGGGGCAGGGGCGCCCAGAGCGCGACTCCTGAGGAGGCCGGGTACCCACGCCGCTCTTTGCGTGGGTCGCCGACGAAGCTGAGTGACGAGCGCTAACAGCGCGAGGAACGTTCGCGCGACGGGTGCCCCTGTCCCTCTGGCTCAACCAGGATCACAACCCGATCGGCGCAGCGACCTGCCTGGTCAGCCGAGTCGGTCGAGCACGGCCCAGACCAGCAGTGGCACCATGAGCTCATGATGCCCGGTGATCTCGTACCCCTTGCCGCTGTGCAGCGTCGGGCGCTGGACGACGTTCATCCGCGGCCGGTAGTGCCGTGTCATGTCCAGGTCGCAGGTCGTGAAATTCTGCGGCTTCCCGCTACCAAGATTGCGGGCAATGGTGAGCGCCTTCAGGAAAACCTCAGGCATGATCACCGCACTGCCCAGGTTGAGGACGACGCCGCCGTCGTCGAGGGATACGATGCTCTGGGCGAGGATCCGGAAATCGCGATGGCTGGTGTCACCGATGGCCGCGCCATTGGCCGCCGGATGCTGGTGGATGATCTCGGCGCCAATCGCCGCATGAACGGTCACCGGGATGTCATGCTTCGCGGCCGCGAGCAGGACGCTGAGCTCCGGCTCCGCGAGCGTGGACTGCTGCAGACGCGCCTGCAGCGCCGCTCCCATCCCGAGCTGCGCGTCCATGCCGGCGATGAAGGCCGCATTCATCTCGCGGCCAGTCTCCTCGGACATGCCGAAGGTCCCATCCTTCAGTCCAGCCGCGACGTCTTCCGACGTGCCGCCGAAGCGGGAGATTTCAAAATCATGAATGGCCGCCGAGCCATTCATGGCGATGTGGGTGATGACCTTCCGCTCCATCAGCGACACGAGCAGTGGCGCCAGCCCGGTCTTCACGATGTGTCCCCCCAGCATCACGATGACGCCGCGTCGCTTCTCCGCGGCTGTCGCGAGCGCATCAACGACGCGGCGGAAGTCGCGCGCGACGAGGATGTCAGGCAACGACGACACGAACGCGTGAAACGACCGGTCGCTCCCCGGTGGCTTCGCGAACTCGTCGGCACTCACCTTGTTCTCGCGACGCAGCACCGGCACGGTGCGCACCGCGGTGAGATCAGCTTCCGGGACACTCCGCCGCTTCGGGTCCGGCGGACGCCCGGTCATTGCGGTGCGACCGCCGTGGAATCCGCAGTGGCCATCTTGCCCGGCGTGTAGGAACGCAGGAACAGGCTCAGGGAGCCGAGCTTCATGTGCGACTTCATCTGCACCATGAGGCGATTGTCGTCGTCGGTAAGCCAGATCTCCGCGCGACCGTCTTCCGAGAAGACACCGCGCGCCTTGATGATCGGACGGATCACGATCGTCTCGAAGGTCCCTGCGGGCACCTTGATGCGCTCCTTGCGGAGCACCTGAATGCGGACCGGGTTCCGATCGGGACGGAAGTACTGGTCGAAAGTGTACTCCTTGCCGACTTCGAGCGGGATGGTGCGCACGAAGTACAGAAACGAACCGTCATCGAGCGGCAGCGGGACGGTCGCCTGCGGTTCGCGGTTGTCCTCCACGTAGGTGCTGCCGGGGTAGATCTCGAAATGGCGCTCGCGTTCGCGGCTTCCCTCGTTCATGTCCTGCTTGAACCGGAGCGACGCGAGCGTCTGCGTGTCCATCCAGCTTTCCATGCGGTCGTCCACACGGTAACCGGGGACACCACCGCGGATGCGGAAGAGGATGTGCCATGTCTCGCGCCCCCGTACGGTGTCGAGCCCCATGACGTCCATGGTGCCGCGACCGACGCTGAAGGGCCCGAATTTCACCTGGTAGTCGGCGCGCTCACCGGGCGCAAAGGGCACGGCTGCGCGCGGCGAGCCCTCAGGCGCTGCAGGCGTGCGGACAGTGCTGTCCTGCGCAGGAAGGGCGGTGGCGAGCAAGCCGAGGCCGAGGCCGAAGGCCGAGAGCCGAGAGCCCACGGCCGAGAGCCGAGAACCGAGCGCCGAGGCTGTTCTCACGATGTCACCGCCTGTGCACGCAGCGCTTTCGCGTTGCGATACAGCGCGATGGCGTGCTTCCATGGTTGCACTCGCGTCTCACGGGGACGCAGCTCGTAGCGCGGTGAGAAGCTCACGGTCTCGATGCGACGCGAATGCTTCGACGCCCGCACGAGCATTTCCACGTTGGCGGACCAGCCGTCGGAGTGCAGCAGCGGCTTGTCGCCCGCGTCCTTGAGCATGTCGCGGAGCACGGAGATGCGATACACGCGCAGCGTCCCGAAGGGATCCTTGATGTCGGGAAGCTTCACGAATGGACGTGTGATGTAGGGCGCGATACGGCGCAGCATCCGCGCCGGCGCCGGCCAGGCGTCAGAGACCTCGCGCTCGCCGACGATGAGATCCGCGCCTCCCTCGAAGCGCTTGAACAGCTCGGGGAGATCCTCGGGGCGGTCGGTGAAGTCGGCCTGCATCGTGAGCATGCCGTCGCGTCGTGGATACCGCGTCCGCTTGGACACGGCGCGTACGAGCGCCTCCAGCGCGTGGCCATATCCCTGGTGCATTGGTTCGCCGAGCACGCTCAGCGGCAGGACTTCGGCGTACGACTGGAGGGTCTCGGCGGTGGCGTCCGTGCTCCCGTCATTGTAGACGATGATCTCGTACTCCCGCGCGACGTCCTGCATGACGCTACGCAAGCGCCAGAGCAGCAGGCCGACGGTGGGTGCTTCGTTGTACGCGGGAATGCAGATATAGAGCAAGAGATGCCTCGGGATGGCGTTGCGAGGGCGCGACACGACGCGCCGGCAGACTGAAGGGAATCTGGCGCCTGAGAGTAATACACGGACTGTCAATGCATGTTCGTGGCAACCATCGCAACCCGCTGAAAATGCCGCGCTTGCGAGGTTAGCGGGGCAACAGCTAGCGTCCGCTCCATCAGGACGCCCCCATGGCCTTACAGGAGCCCCGAATGCGTCGAGTGGTTGTGTTGTCCGTGTTCCTCGGAGCGTGCGCCCCGGCAGCCCCGACCGTTTCGACCGGCACGTCGCCGGCCCGCGTGGTCGCCGTCGACGAGCTGCGTCGGGACGTGTACGCGTTCGCTGCGGATTCATTCCTGGGACGGGAGACGGGAACGCCGTCCGCGACACGCGCTGCGCGGTTCATCGCAGACCGGTTGATGTCGCTGGGCGTCGAGCCCGCCGGTGACAGCCTGTTCTACCAGCGGGTGCCGCTCGTGAAGAACTCGTTCGGCAACGGGACGCGCTTCACGGTGACGACGGCCGACGGGACGAGCGCACTCGCGCTCGGCGCCGAAATCACGCCGATGACGAACCTGGGCGCTGGCGCGCCGCTCCCGAAGCGCAACGCCGAAGGGGACGTCGTGTTCGCCGGCTACGGCATGATGACCCACGGCCGGAACGACTTCGCCGGCATCAACGAAGCGGGGAAGGTGATCGTGATGCTGCATGGCGCACCCGCGAACGTGACGGATACCGCGGCACGCTCGGCGCTCGAAAGCCAGGATGAGCTGGGTCAGCGTCTCGTGCGCGCGTTGCAGCTGCAGCCGTCCGCCATCATCCTGCTCATGACAGGGGGAACGGAGGAGTTCTACTCGCAGGCAACGCCGGACCTGCTGCGTTCCGTCGCGCAGGCCCCTGGTGACCAATCCACTTCGGACGCGCAGCGCCCGCTGCCCATGGTGCTCCTCGGCGTCGCGAAGGCTGGATCATCGTTGCTCCCGGCGAACTGGCCGGCGTCGGACGCACCCCAGGCGCTCGCGGGGCGGCGTTTTTCGGGGCGCGTGGAGCTGCGCAGCGAATCGTTCACCGGCTACAACATGGTGGCCGTCGTGCGCGGAACCGATCCGCGCTTCAACAAGACGTACGTGGCGTATGGCTCGCACTATGATCACATCGGCATCCTGTCGGGTACGCCGGGAGACAGCATCGCGAATGGCGCCGATGACGACGCGTCGGGCAGCATGACGATGCTCGCGATCGCGCGC
>Ga0196976_1001279_pt1 | contig 11750 bp, 11 predicted proteins | sample S3v_513CmetaG_FD_148644 | JGI IMG/M metagenome (GOLD analysis project Ga0196976, IMG submission 148644) | Soil microbial communities from Anza Borrego desert, Southern California, United States - S3+v_5-13C | ecosystem: Environmental > Terrestrial > Soil > Desert | place: USA: California...
TGGACCGGCCGCCGCATCTCCGCCGCCGAGGCGCGGGACTTCCGGCTGGTGAACCACGTGGTGCCGGCGGGCCAGGCGGTGGAGAAGGCGCGCGAGCTGGCCCGCTCCATCGCCGCCAACGCCCCGCTGCCGGTGATGTTCACCAAGGGGGTCATCGACCGGGGCGAGGACATGGCGCTGGCCGACGGCATGACGGCCGAGGCGGACGTGTCCTTCCTCCTCTACTTCACGCGCGACCGGCAGGAGGGCCTGCAGGCCTTCCGCGAGAAGCGCGCGCCCAACTTCCGCGGGGAGTGACGAAGCGCCATGGACAAGAACGAGATCGTCATCGCCGGCTATTCCGAAACGCCGGTCGTCTTCCGCTCGGGCCGCAGCGCCTATGATTTCGCGGGCGAGGCGCTGGCGTCGCTGCTGGCCGCCACCGGCATCGAGAAGGACGCCATCGACGGGCTGTCCGTCACCGTGCCCCTGAGCGAGGCGCCCAACCCCTTCTTCGCCGTCTACGTGACCGAGGCGCTGGGCCTGTCGCCGACGTGGCTGAACTATGGCGGCATCGGCGGCTGCTCGGCCACCGGGGGCGTGGCGCGCGCCATGTCGGCGATCCGCGACGGCTATTGCGAGGTGGCGGTGGTGCTGTCGGCCGATGCGCCCAGCACCAGCTGGCGCGCCAACTACGGCGCCTTCCGCGGGGAGTTCCAGGACCCCGTGGGCGTGCAGGGGCCGCCGGCCATGTTCGGCCTGCTGATGAGCCGCTACGCCCACCAGTTCGACCTGAAGGAAGAGGCGCTGGGCAAGATCGCCATCACCCAGCGCGAGCACGCGCTGCTGAACGACAACGCGCTGGCCAAGTTCCGCACGCCGCTGACCATGGAGGACTACAAGGCGTCGCGCGTCATCGCCGACCCGCTGAAGGTCCTCGATTCCGTGATGTTCTGCGACGGCGCCAACGCCTTCCTGGTGACGACGCGGGCCCGCGCCGAGGCGATGGGGCTGAAGAAGATGGCGCGCCCGGCGGCCTATGCCGAGCTGACCAACGTCAACGGCAACGTGGCCTGCCCGGACATCACGGAGACCGGCTTCGCCCGCATCGCGCCCAAGCTGTACGCCAAGGCCGGGTTGAAGCCGTCGGACATTGCGATGTTCCACCCCTACGACGACTTCACCATCGCCGTGCTGATGCAGTTCGAGGATTTCGGCTTCTGCGAGCGCGGGGAGGGCAGCGACTTCGTGCTGGCGAACGACCTGTCGTTCCGTGGCGACCTGCCGCTCAACACCGGCGGCGGCCAGATCTCGGCCGGGCAGCCGGGCCTTGCCAGCGGCGGCCTGAATCTGGCCGAGGCGGTCCGCCAGCTGTTCGGCGAGGGCGGGGCGCGGCAGGTGGACAATCCCAAGAACGCGCTGGTCACGGGCATCGGCGTGATCCCCTACGGCCGGAACTGGGGCACCAGCGCGGCCATGATCCTGGAGGTTTGATACGATGTCCGAAGCCCAGAAGACGCGCGTCCCGCCGACCGCCAACGTCCCAACCGCCAACGTCTACGTGAAGACCGAGCCGTTCTGGCAGGCGGCGCAGGAGGGGCGGCTGGTGGTCCAGTACTGCCCGGACACCGGCACCTACCAGCACTACCCGCGCCCGGTCAGCCTGCGCACCGGCAAGCGGAACCTGGAATGGCGGGCGGTGAGCGGCAAGGGCACCATCTACGCCTGCACCACCATCCGCATCCCCGGCCCCGGGCTGGAAGGCCGGCTGCCGCTGCCGGTGGCGACGGTTGAGCTGGACGAGGGGGTGCGGATGATCGCCAACATCATCGACACCGACCCGTCCGACATCGCCATCGGCCGCCGCGTGGAGGTGGCCTGGGACCGGATCGGCGACGGGTTCCAGTACCCGGCGTTCACGGTGGTGAAGGAGTAGGCGATGCGGCTGGAGACGATTCTGTTCGCCCACTGCCGCCGCCATCCCGACAAGGAGGCGGTCGTCTGCGGGGAGCGGCGCCTGACCTACGGGGCGCTGGAGGCATCCATCCGGTCGCTCGCCAGCGGACTGCGCGGGCAGGGGCTCGGGCCCGGCGACAGGATCGTCCTCTACCTGCCGAACGGGACGGAGTTCGTGGAGCTGCTCTACGCCGCGCTGGCGCTGGGCGCCATCGCCATCCCGGTCACCACCCGGCTGACGCTGAAGGAGTTGGCCTACTTCTGCGAGGACAGCGGGGCCACCATGGTCGCCTTCGCCGCCGCGCAAGCCGAGGGGATGCGGCCGATCCTGGAGGCGCGGCCGGCCCTGCGCGGCATCGTCGTCGGTGTCGGGGTCGGCGGGGAGGGGGAGGCGGGGCTGCTCGCCTTCGCCGCCCTCGCGGATGCTCCGGCGGAGCCGCTGCCGGTTCTGGCGGAGGACCGCGAGGAGTGCATGATCATGTACACCTCCGGCACCACCGGGCGGCCCAAGGGGGTGGTGCTGACGCACGCCAACATCCTGGTCAACCATGGCTTCATGAACGCGGTGGAGTGGGGCATCCGGGCGGACGACCGCTACCTCGTCGCTTCGCCGCTGGCGCACCGGGCGGGGCTGGGGCGGCTGATGAACGCCATGACGCTGGGCGGCACCATCCACGTCGCCACCGCGTTCGAGCCGGACCACATCGTCGAGGTGATCGAGCGCGAGCGGATCACCGTCTTCGGCATGGTGCCGACCATGTGCCGCCTGCTGCTGCCCAGCCTGGAGCGGGACCCGGCGCGCTGCCGGTCGCTGCGCCTGATCGTCGTCACCGGCGAGGCCTTCCCGGTGGAGCTGAAGGAGCGGCTGATCCGCCTGCTGCCGGACGTGCAGCTGGTCTCGTTCTTCGCCATGACGGAAGCGGGTGCCGTGACCAACCTGTCGCACGCCGAGCAGTTCACCCACCCGAAGTCGGTCGGCCGCCCGGCCCCCGGCGTGGAGACGCGCATCGTGGATGCCGAGGGCAACGACGTTGAGCCCGGCGGGGTCGGCGAGCTGCTCGTCCGCTCCGGCCGGCCGGGGGCGTTCACGATCATGAAGGGCTATTTCAACCGGCCGGAGGACACCGCGCGGGCGCTGGCCGGCGGCTGGTTCCACACCGGCGACATGGCCCGCGTGGACGGCGACGGCTACGTCCACATCGTGGACCGCAAGAAGGACATGATCCTTTCCGGCGGCTTCAACATCTATTCCAAGGAGGTCGAACTGGCCATCGTCGAGGTGGCGGGCGTGGCCGACGCCGCCGTGGTGGGCGTGCCCGACCCGGTCTACGGCGAGGCGGTCGCCGCCTTCGTCGAGGCGGACGCGGCCGGCACGCCGCCGACGGCGGAGCAGATCATCGCCCACTGCCGCGACGCCATCGCCAGCTACAAGAAGCCCAAGCACGTCTTCTTCGTCGACGCGCTGCCGCGCAACGCGGTGGGCAAGGTGATGAAGCACCAGCTGGCCGACCTCGCCCGCGCCCGGCTGGCCGAAGCCGGCGGCGTGGGAGGTGCGCCATGATCCGCGCCGGGACGGCGGCCGACGCCGCGTTCCGCGCCGAGGTGCGCGGCTGGCTGGAGGCCAGCCTGGCGCCGGAGCTGCGCAACCTCACCTTCCGGCCGGAGCCGGCGCAGGTCATGCCCTGGTACCGTGCGCTGGCGGAGCGCGGCTGGATCGCGCCGCACTGGCCCAGGGAATTCGGCGGCATGGGGGCGAGTGCGGTGCAGCAGGTGATCCTGGCCGAGGAGCAGGCCCGCATCGGCGCGCCCGACATCCCCACCCAGGGGCTGAACCACATCGGCCCGCTGCTGATGCGCGAGGGCACGGCGGAGCAGAAGGCTCTGCACCTGCCGCGCATCCTCAACGGCGACGCCGTCTGGTGCCAGGGCTATTCGGAGCCGGGGGCGGGGTCCGACCTCGCGGCGGTGCAGACGCGCGGCGTGCCGGACGGCGATGAGGTGGTCATCACCGGCCACAAGATCTGGACCACCTGGGGCCACAACGCGCAGTGGATGTACGCCCTGGTCCGCACCGAGCGCGGCGCGTCGAAGAAGCAGGGCATCACCTTCATCCTGATCGACCTGACGACGCCGGGCATCCTGCGCCGTCCGATCCGCACCATCGCGGGGGATGACGAGTTCTGCGAGGTCTTCTTCGACGGCGTGCGCGTGCCCCGGTCGAACGTCGTCGGTGAACCGGGGGACGGCTGGCGCGTCGCCACCGCCCTGCTGGCCGAGGAGCGCATCCGCATCGGCTCGCCCCTGCACGCGCTGCGGGCGCTGGCCCGGCTGCGCGCCGTGCTGCGGGAACGGGGGCTGGCGGAGCAGGCGGAGTGGCGCCGCCGGCTGGCGCGCGCCGAGATCGCCGCGGAGACGGTGACCGCCGCCTTCCTGGACGTGCACGAGCGGTTCGAGCGAGGGCGTTTCGGGCAGGGGCGTGGCGGCGAGGGCGAAAGCTCGTACCTCAAGATCCTGGCGACCGAGACGACGCAGGAGATCCTGGACCTGGCGCAGGAGGCGGCCGGGCCGCTGCGGGCCGCCATGGTGCCGCCGGAGGGCGGCGAGGGGCGGGTCGATTACAGCGAGATGTTCCTGCAATCCCGCCGCCTGTCGATCTACGGCGGCAGCAACGAGATCCAGCGCAGCATCCTTGCGGGGCGCGTGCTGGGCCTGCAGGGGAAGGCTTAGACGATGATGGGCGAACCCGATGAAGACCGGCTGATCGCCGACAGCGCGGCGGCCTTCCTGGAACGTGCCGGCGGCCTGGACCGCGTGCGCCGCCTGCGCGACGGCGGCGGTGCGCTGGACCGCGCGACGTGGCGCGGCATGGCCGATCTGGGCTGGATCGGCGTCCTCGTCCCGCAGGATGCCGGCGGGCTGGGGATGACGTTGCGGGAGGTGGCGATCCTGCTGGAGGCGGCCGGGCGCTGGCTGCCGGTGGAACCGCTGGCCGGGGCCATCGCCGCCGCCGCCGCCATCGCGCAGGTCCGGGCCGACAGCCCGGCGCTGGCCGCGCTGCTGGCCGGCGACGCCGTGGTCGTGCCGGTCGAGGGGGCGGCGGTGACGGAGGCGGACGGGGGCCTGAGCGGCAGCACCGACGTTGCGGCCGACGTCGCGGCGGCGGACGCCTTCCTGCTGGTGGCGGGGCAGGGCGGGGACGCCCGGCTGCGGCTGGTGCCGAAGGCGGTGGCGGGGCTGCGGGTGGAGGCGGTGCGCACCGTCGACGGCGGCTCGGCCGGGCGGCTGCACCTGGACGGCGTGCGGACGGCGGATGCCACCGCCCTGGCCGAGGGGGAAGCGGCCGTGGCGGCGGCGCGGACGGTGATGGGCATCGTGCGCTTCGCCCACGCCGCCTGTCTGGTCGGTCTGGCCGACGAGGCCCTGCGGCGCAGCGTGGCCTACCTGAACGAGCGCCGGCAGTTCGGCGTGCCGATCGGGTCGTTCCAGGCGCTGCAGCACCGGGCCGCCACGCTCTACGTGCGCCTGTCGGCGGCGCGCGCGCTGCTGCATGAGGCGGCGCAGGCCGCCGACCCGTCGGCCGCCGGTGCGGCGGCCAAGCTGGTGGCGTCGGAGACGGCGCTGCTGGTGACCAAGGAAAGCATCCAGTTCCACGGCGCCATCGGCTTCACCGACGAACACCCCATCGGCCTGTACCTGCGGCGCGCGATGGCGGTGGCCGGTGCAGGCGGAACCACGGACGCCTGCCTGGATGCCTTTGCCGGAGCGTGACGATCCCATAAGCCCCTCTCCCCCCGCGGGAGAGGGGTTGGGGTGAGGGGGATTACGGTCGGATGGCCGGAGAACAAGACTCTTTTCCCGCCATCCGGCGGTAATGCCCCCTCATCCCAACCCTTCTCCCGCGAGGGGAGAAGGGCTTTATCCCCGACCCGCCGGAGACCCCGCATGACCATTTCCATCGTTGGCGCCCATTGGATCGGCGGCGAATGGATTCCCACCGCCCGCGCCGCGTCGTTCGAGATCCGCAGCCCGCACGACGGTTCCGCCGTCGGCTCGGCACCCGACGGCGGGGTGCATGAATGCGAGGCCGCCGTCGCGGCGGCGCGCGCCACCTTCCTGTCCTCCGACTGGGCGCACGCGCCGCGGCTGCGCGCGCAGGTGCTCTCGGCCCAGGCCGACAGCGTCGAGGACGGGGCGGAGCCGCTGGCCCGGCTGCTGTCCATCGAGACGGGCAAGCTGATCGCGGTGGCGCGCGCGGAGATCGCCGCCGCGGTGTCGGAGCTGCGTTACTACGCCGGCCTCGCCCGCACCATCGCCGGCCGCACGCTGGAGGTGGAGCCCGGCGTGCATTCCCACCTCAGCCGCGAGCCGGCCGGGGTGGCTGGCATCATCACGCCGTGGAACGCGCCGGCGATCCTGCTGGTGCGATCCCTGGCGCCGGCGCTGGCGGCCGGCTGCACCACGGTGCTGAAGCCGGCGCCGCAGTCCAGCCTGTTCCACACCGCCTTCATGCGCTGCCTCGCCGAGGTGCGGGCACTGCCGCACGGCGTCATCAACAGCTTCTGCGAGCGCGGCAGCGAGGGGGGCGAGGCGCTGGTCGCCTCCCCCGACGTGGATGTCGTCAGCTTCACCGGCAGCAGCCGGGTGGGCAAGCGCATCATGGCGGCGGGGGCCAGCACCGTGAAGCGCCTGAACCTCGAACTGGGCGGCAAGGCGGCGGGCATCGTCTTTCCGGATTGCGACGTGGACGCGGTCGCCCCGCGCCTCGCGGCGGCGGGGATGATCCTGGCGGGGCAGCAGTGCACGGCGCTGAACCGCGTTCTGGTGCACGAGAGCCGGTACGAGGCGATGGGCCGGGCACTGGCCGACGCCCTGCGGTCCATGCGCGTCGGGCGCCCCGACGACGAGGCGGCGCAGATCGGCCCGCTGATCGACGCGGCGAGCCGCGACCGCGTGGCGCGGCTGGTCGAGGAGAACGCCGGCCGGGCGGTGCTGCGCGGGCAGGTCCCCGGCGGCGTGCCGGCGCGCGGCGCCTACCTGGAGCCCAGCCTGCTGGCGGTGGAGGACCTCGCGTCCCCCGTGGTGCAGGAGGAGTTCTTCGGCCCGGTCATGAACATCGAGCGCTTCGCGACGGAGGAGGAGGCGGTGGCCAAGGCCAACGCCACGCCCTACGGCCTTGCGGCCAGCGTGTGGACCAACGACCTGGACCGCGCTTTCCGCGTGGCGCGGGCGTTGCGCAGCGGGACGGTCTGGCTGAACGACCACAACAAGCTGTTCCCCGAGGTGGAGACCGGCGGCATCCGCGACAGCGGTTTCGGCCGCCTGCACGGGGTGGAGGGGCTGAACGACTTCCTCAGCACCAAGCACGTCTACCACCGCATGGGCCGGGTGGGTGCGGCGGCGTGAGCCGCCGTCACTCGTCCGTCAGCAGGCGGTCGGAGAGGAAGTCGAGGAAGGCCTTGGTCTTGCGCGGGATGCGGCGGCGGCCGGCGTAGAAGGCGGCGGCCTGGAGGGGCGGGCTGCGCCAGTCGGGGAACAGCCGGACCAGCCGCTGCGCCGCCACGTCGTTGCGGCACATGACGTTCGGCATGATGCCGATGCCGAGGCCCGACGCGATGATCTCGCGCGCGATGCCGATGTTGTTGACGATGATGCGTGGCTCGATCTCGACGACCCGGTTGTCCTTGTCGCCCAGGAACTTCCACACGCCTTCGTCGCGCTGGTGCTCGGTCATGATGCAGTCGTGGCGCTGCAGGTCCTCCAGCGTCTTCGGCGCGCCGCAGCGGGCGAGGTAGTCGGGGGCGGCGTAGACGCCGCGCCGCAGCGAAGTGAAGACCTTCACCGGCAGGTGCGTGTTGCGCAGGTTGCCGATCTGGATCGACACGTCGTAGGGCGCCTCCGCCACGTTCACCCAGTGGTTGTTGATCTCCACCTCCAGCTGGATGTCGGGGTAGGCGATGGCGAACTCGGCGATCAGCTTGCCCAGCCACGACACGCCGAAGTCCACCGGCAGGCTGACGCGCAGGACGCCGCGCAGCTCCGACTGCATTTCGGAGGCCTGGAAGCCGGCGTCCTCGATCTCCGAAATGATCTTCTGGCAGTGGTCGTAGAGGACGCGGCCGATGTCGGTCAGCACCAGCTTGCGATGGCCGCGCTTCAGCAGGATGGAGCCGATCTGATGCTCCAGGATCGCGATCTTCCGGCTGATGGTGGACTTGGGCGTGCGCAGCTTTTCCGAGGCGCGGGTCAGACTTTGGGAGTTCGCGACCTCGTAGAACAGGACCAACGCGTTGAGGTCCATCTTGACCGACATGTCCGTCTCCCTCGCGCCACTCGCGCGGCGTTGCGCCGCCGGCCTTCGGCGGGCCACCCGACGGGCATTCTGTCATACCCCCGTATTGTTCAGCGAGAAGGATGTGTGCATGACGGATCATGCGTGGCCGGATTGTCGGCACGCGCAGCTTTGTGGGGAAGGAGTCGTCCGGCGGCTCCGTGGCCCGGGGGCCGGGCCGTCTAGAACGCCGCGGCGTCCCGGTCGTGGGCGCGGCCCGCCGCCGGGAGCAGCATGGCCACCTGGGCGTCGGACAGCACCGTTATGACCATCCCGCACCCCGCGCAGGAGCCGAGCCGGATCGGCGCGGCGATGACCCACGCGGTGCGGCATTCCGGGCACCCGGCCATGGCCGGGGTCAGGCAGCCGTCCAGGCGTCCGGTCCGGCTGGCCTCCTGAAGAGCGGCGCTGACGCGTTCGAGCTGTTGCAGCATGGTGCCCTCCGTGGAAACGGGACGGACATTGAGCGCCGCGCCGCGCCTGCGATCAAAGGCCCTTTCAGGTGTATGGCGTCCGTCCAGTGCGGACCGCCGGCCTTCGGCCTTGCCGGCCGTGGCGCCGCACCGGTCACGCCTCGTCGACGCACTCGGCGTTCGACTGGTCCGCCAGCGTGTGAAGGTGTGCGCCGAAGGCCCGCAGGACCGACGCGAAGCAACGGGCCTGCGCGTCCGTCACATGCGCGTCCGATTTCAGGACGATGTGCGGCGCCTGCTGCATCAGGCGCTGGGCGCGGAAGGGGCCGACCGCTTCGTCGCAGAACATCGCCGTGCCGAGGACGATCCCCAGGGTGATGTCGTCCGGCGAGTGCGGGTCGGCCAGCACGCGGTGCAGTTCCTGCAGCAGCGTGTGGACGACGATCGCGGTCCGTTCCAGGGTATCGATCCGGCCCATGGTGTGCTCCAATGCGGCAATCCGTGCTGGCCGAACCTTACGCCCGCCGTCCCATCCGTTCAGTGGCCGCGCTCACACGCGGGCGCAGGATGCGGGCAGGGGAGGGATTATCCGTCGTGCCCGGCCAGGGCTGCCGCCAGTTCCCGCGCGGCCCAGCGCAGGGCGCCCGGCTCGTGGCCGGAAAAGCCGAGCATCAGCGCCTGCACGGGCGGGGCGGCAAGGAACATCGGGCTGACCGGCCGGGCGATCAGGCCGCGCCGCGCGGCGGCGGCCGAGACGGCCAGATCCGACAGCCCCGGACGCAGCCGGGCCAGAAGCTTCATGCCCTGCTCCGGCACCTCGACGTCCAGCCGGTCGGCGAGATGCTCCCGCAAGGCCGCCGCCAGCGCGTCCCGCGACGCCAGATAGCGCTGGCGCATCCGGCGGAGGTGCGGGGCGAAGTGCCCTTCCTCCAGGAAATCCGTCACCACCCCGGCCGGCAAGGCGGCCGGGTGCCAGTCGGTCAGCAGCCGCGCGGCCCGCACGGGCTCCAGCAACTCCCACGGCACGACGGCGTAGCCGAGGCGCAGCCCCGGAAACAGCGCCTTGTTGAAGGTGCCGACGTAGATGACCCGGCCGCCGTCGTCGATCCCCTGCAACGACGCCAAGGGGCGTCCGGCGTAGCGGAATTCGCTGTCGTAATCGTCCTCCAGCACCCACGCGCCGGCCCGCCGCGCCCAGGCCAGCAGGTCCAGCCGCCGTGCCATGGAGAGCACCACGCCGAGCGGGTACTGGGAGGAGGGTGTCACGTAGGCCAGCCGGGCGTCCGGCGAGGCGGCGATGCCGGCCGCCACGTCCATCCCCTGCGCGTCGACCCGGACCGGCACGACGCGGGCGCGGGCGGCGGCCAGCGCGGCGCGGACCGCCGGGTAGCACGGATCCTCAAGCCAGACCGGGTCGCCCGGTTCCAGCAGCACGCGCAGCATCAGGTCGATCGCCTGCTGGGCGCCGGCCGTCACCACCACCTGCTCCGGCTCGCAGCGCACCGCCCGGCTGGTGCGCAGGTAGCGGGCGATGGCTTGGCGCAGCGCCGGCGGTCCGGCCGGATCGGCGTAGCCCAGCCATGCCGGGTCGGGACGCTGCAGCCGCCGCATCGTCAGCACGCGCCAGACCTGCAAGGTGCGCTCGTCCAGCGCGCAGCGGCCGGTGTTGAAGGGGGCCGTGCCGTATTCCCCCGTGTGTGCCTGCGCGCCCGCGAAGCGGCGGCTGGCCGGCGGGGCGGGGGGCGGCGGCGCGCCTGCCGCGGCCGGCGGCGGTTCCGGCGCGTCCGGCAGGTCGCGTGAGACGAAGCTGCCGGCGCCGACCCGTCCCTCGATGAAGCCCTCGGCCAGCAGCTGCTCGTAGGCGGCGACGACCGTGTTGCGGGCGACGCCCAGCCGGGCGGCCAGCGTCCGCGTCGGCGGCAGCCGGCCGCCGGGCGGCGGGACGCCGGCCAGGATGGCGCGGCGCAGCTCCAGATACACTTGGCGCAGCACGGGCACCGGGCTGTTGCGGTCGAGCGGCACCAGCATCAGGTCGGACAGGTCGGCGGACATCGGAATGCGGACGTCGGAATAGGGTGCGGATTGGACCAGTCATTGTGCGCGGGATTGGCCCTCGCGCCGGACCAATCCATAGGGCCAAATGGCTGCGCCGTCCACCCCTGCCCGGAGAACAGGCCGATGCCCGACGTCGCAGTATCGCCCGATGCCTACCCCGTCACCGCCCGCAACCGGGTGAAGCGCCTGCACGAGCGGGGCCGCTACGACCGCGCGGCCGTGCACGCCATCCTCGACGCGGCGATGGTCTGCCACATCGCCTACGTCATCGACGGACAACCCTACTGCACGCCGACCGCGTTCTGGCGCGAGGGGGACCACCTGTACTGGCACGGTTCCTCGGCCAGCCGGATGCTGCGGGCGCAGAAGGAGGGTCTTCCGGTCTGCCTGACCGTGACGCACCTCGACAGCCTCGTCCTGGCCCGCAGCGGCTTCAACCATTCGGTCGACTACCGGTCGGCGATGTGCTTCGGCACGGCGCGCGTCGTCGAGGACGTGGCGGCGAAGGCCAGGGCGCTGGACGCCATGATCGACCGCTTCTATCCCGGCCGGGCCGCCGAACTGCGCCCGAGCACGGAGCAGGAGCTGAAGGCGACGACGGTCATCGCCATGGAGATCGAGGAGGCCAGCGGCAAGGTCCGGGCCAAGGGCATCGGCGACGACGAGGCGGACTACGCGCTGCCGATCCACGCCACCCGCTTTCCGGTCACGCAGGTGATCGGGACCGGCGAGCCCTGCCCGCGCATGCCTGCCGGCGTCCCCGTTCCGCCCGGTCTCGCCGGCTTCACGCCCGGCCGCCGGCTGGACGAGATCATGCTGGAGAGCCACCGCACGACCTTTGGCGAGGGCTGATCCGGTTCCAGCACTTCCGGCGGCGGGCGTACGGCTGTCAAACCGGCGCCGTCCAGCCGGCAGGGCAATCGCTTGAAAGCCCCTCCCCCTTGGCGGGGGAGGGCTATCGCATCTGAGTAAAGCGCTCTCCGCCTGTTGACCTGAAGGAAGAGACCGAAGTGGCCTTT
>Ga0196976_1001280_pt1 | contig 11745 bp, 9 predicted proteins | sample S3v_513CmetaG_FD_148644 | JGI IMG/M metagenome (GOLD analysis project Ga0196976, IMG submission 148644) | Soil microbial communities from Anza Borrego desert, Southern California, United States - S3+v_5-13C | ecosystem: Environmental > Terrestrial > Soil > Desert | place: USA: California...
GTAATCCTCGATGGCCTGCTGAAGCCCCTCGCGCACGCGCGGCCAGCGCTCGCCCTCGTGCTCCTCCAGCCGCTCGAACAGCGCGGCGCGCTCCGTCTCGCCCAAGGCCGCGATGTAGGCGCGGCCCATGGCGGAGGTGGAGAGCTTGATGTGCGAGCCGACGTCGAGCGCCAGGATGACCGGCGCGTCGCCGCGGCAGCTTTCCAGGTAGACGATGCTCATGCGGTCGCGCCCGCCAAGCGCCACCTGCAGCGTGCTGTAGTCGGCCAGTTCCTGCATGAAGGGCCGCGCCACCTGCCGCACGCCCATGCCGGCAAGGCAGGTGTAGCCCAGCGCCAGCACCGGCGTGCCCAGCCGGTACTTGCCGCTGAGCGGTTCGTAATCCAGGTAGCCGAGCTTGGACAGCGTGTAGGTCAGACGCGAGATGGTCGGCTTGGGCAGCCCCGTCCGCTCCGCCAGTTCCAGGTTGCCCAGCGTGGCGTCGCCGCGCCGGTAGGCGCGCAGCACCTCCAGCCCGCGGGCCAGCGCGCTGACGAACTTCGGGTCGCGCTCCTCGTCCGGATTGAGCACGTCGCCGTTCGGAACCTCCTCCCTCCTGCGCATTTCCTCTCCCTTTCCGATGTCCGGCGCCGGTTCGGCCGGGGCCGCGTTTCCTTATCCACACATCCTGCCAGCGGTTGACGATTGCGTCAACAAAAACGAAATAAAATTCCGTTCTTCGGAATTCACAGGTATGCGGACGCGCGCAAGCCGCCGGACGCGCGTGGGGCGCGCCGGACGGCTGCGGACAGGACCGGTTCGGGAAAGGTGCGGGCGGGCTTACTTGGCCGCGACGACCTGGATCTCGACGAGGTACTTGGGTGCGGCCAGCTTGGCCTCGACGGTGGCGCGGGCCGGGGTGTTGGCCGTGTCGACCCAGGCTTCCCAGGCCTTGTTCATGTCGGCGAAGGTGGCGATGTCGACCAGGTAGATGGTGGCCGACAGGATCTTGCTCTTGTCGGTGCCGGCCTCGGCCAGCAGGGCGTCGATCTGCTTCAGCACCTGCCGGGTCTGCTCCTCGACGCCGCCGGAGGTGTCGTCGGCGACCTGGCCGGCGAGGTAGACCGTGCCGTTGTGGACGACCATCTGGCTCATGCGCGGGCCGCTGTGGAAGCGCTGGATCGACATGCCTGTCTCCTTCGGGAGGGTTGTGAACGCTGCGCGCTTGGTAGCCGCGCGCAGGCATGGGCGCAAGGGGCGATGCGGCGTGCCGATCGGATCCGCCCAGGCGAGCCTGACGGATACCCGGTTCGCGGGATCTCAGCTTGCTTGCTCGATCGAGCAGCGGTCCCTGTTCTGGCTGCCGATCTTAATGTAAATGGCGAAGTACGGGTTGGAGTCGAGAAGCTTGTCGATGTAAGCGTCGACGCCCCTGTTCAACTCGCAGTTCCGGACGCCACTGACCTTGATCGCTTCGATGTAGTCTCCGGGGTAGGTGATGGTGCCCTTGCCGTCGGGCGGCAGCTCGTGACCCAGACCCACCGTATAGTGGAACGCCAGCGTCTCCAGGTTGCCCGGACGAACGACGACCTCCACGTTCAGCGGATCGCTCGTCATGTTGTAGAAGACCTTCTCCCCGGCCTGGGCGGCCTGACAGGCACCGATCAGAGTGGCGGCAGCAAAAATGATGAATTGCAAGACTTTCACAGCAACCCTCCATTGCAATAGCCGCCGGAGGATATCGAGATAACCTTATGGCGCAAACGGCTTCACGCGTCATGGCGGCAGCCGTAGGGACGCGGTTCCCCTACACCCGGTGGCAGGCCACCGCGTGGCCGGGCGCCTTCTCCGCCAAGTCCGGCGCCTGGGCGCACACGGCCGCCGCGCGGGGACAGCGGGCCGCATAGGGGCACCCGCCCGCCCCGTCCCCCGCCGGCTCGCCGCGCGCGTGGCGGTGGCCGCGGCGCGACGGGTCGGGGCGCGGCACGGCGTCCAGCAGGGCTTGCGTGTAGGGATGCCGCGGGCGGGCGAAGACCTCCGCCGTCGGACCGGTCTCGACGATGCGGCCGAGATACATCACGGCGACACGATCGGTGACGCACCGCACGACGCTGAGGTCGTGGCTGATGAACAGGTACGACAGGCCCAGCCGTTCGCGCAGGTCCAGCATCAGGTTCAGCACCTGCGCCTGCACCGACACGTCCAACGCCGACACCGGCTCGTCCGCCACCACCAGTTCAGGGCGGGTGATCAGCGCGCGGGCGATGGCGATGCGCTGGCGCTGCCCGCCGGAGAACTCGTGCGGGTAGCGGTCGGCCGCCGCAGCACCCAGGCCCACCTCCGACAGCGCCTCGCGCACCCGCTCGGCCCGCTCCGCCCGGCCGACCTCCGGCATCAGCGACCCCATCGGCTCGCCCACGATGCGGGCGACGCGGTGGCGCGGGTCGAGCGAGCCGTAGGGGTCCTGGAACACCATGGACATGTGCCGGCGCATGGCCTTGAGTTCACGCGGGCGCAGCGCCGTCAGGTCGCGGCCCAACAGGCGCACGGTTCCGGAGGTCGGCCGCTCCAGCGCCAGCACGGCGCGGGCCAGCGTGGACTTGCCGCAGCCGGACTCGCCGACGATGCCGAAGCTCTCCCCCGCCATCACGGCGAACGACACGCCGTGCAGCGCCCGTATGCTGCCCGGCCGTTCGAACAGGCGGCGACGCGGCAGCGCGTAGTCGCGCACGAGGTCGGCCACCTCCAGCAGGGGCGTCGTCATGGCGCCGGCTCCCCGCGCGGGTGGATGCAGGCGGCCGTGTGCTCCGGCCCCACGGCGATCTCCGGCGGCGGGGCGGCGCGGCAGCCATCGGTGACGAAGGCGCAGCGGTCGGCGAAGGGACAGCCATGGGGCCGGTGCGCCGGGTCCGGCACCTGCCCCGGGATGGTCGGCAAGCGCAGGCCCGGCGGGGCTTCGCCCATGCGCGCGGCCGCCGCGTGCGGCGAGGCGGCGAGCAGGCCACGCGTGTAGGGGTGCGCCATGCGCCGGAACACCTCCGCCGTCGGCCCGCGCTCCGCCACGCGGCCGGCGTACATGACCAGCATGCGGTCCGTCGTCTCCGCCACCACGCCCAGGTCATGCGTGATCATCATGAGCGCCATGCCGCGCTCTCCGGCCAGATCGGCCAGCAGGTCGAGAATCTGCGCCTGGATGGTGACGTCCAGCGCGGTGGTCGGCTCGTCGGCGATCAGCAGGTCGGGGTCGCAGGCCAACGCCGTGGCGATCACCACCCGCTGCCGCTGCCCGCCCGACAGCTGGTGCGGGTACAGCGTCGGCGGGAAGCGGTTGGTGGGCAATCCGACGCGGTCCAGCGCCTGCACGGCGCGCCGCTCGGCATCCGCGCGGGACAGGCCCAGGTGCAGGCGCGGCCCCTCCGCCACCTGCGCGCCGATGCTGCGCACGGGGTTCAGCGCCGTCATCGGCTCCTGGAACACCATGGCGACGCGCCGGCCGCGCACCGCCTGCCACCGACGCTCCGGCGCGCCCAGCAACTCCTGCCCGTCCAGGCGGATGGAGCCCATGGCCGTGGCGCCGGCCGGCAGCAGGCCCATCAGCGCCAGCGCGGTCAGCGACTTGCCGCAGCCGGACTCGCCGACCACGCCCAGGCTGTCGCCGCGCTCGACGGCGAAGGACACGCCGTCCAGCAGCCGGACGCCGCCGATGGACACGCTCAACTCCCGCACCTCCAGGAGCGGCATCGTCAGCGCTCCCGCCGTAGGCGCGGGTCGAGCAGGTCGCGCAGACCGTCGCCCAGCAGGTTGAGGCCCAGCACCGACAGCGCGATGGCGAGGCCGGGGAAGATGGCGAGGCGCGGCGCGCTGTAGATGTAGGTCTGCGCCTCGTTCAGCATCTTGCCCCAGGACGGGGCCGGCGGCTGCACGCCCAGGCCCAGGTAGGACAGGCTGGCCTCCGCCAGGATGCCCAGCGCGAACTGGATCGTCGCCTGCACGATCAGCAGCCCGGCGAGGTTGGGCAGGATGTGCTCCACCGTGATCGCCGCGTCGCCCTTGGCCGCCACGCGCGCCGCCAGCACGAAGTCCCGCTGCCACAGCGCCAGCGCGGCGCCGCGCGTCAGGCGCGCGAAGACGGGGATGTTGAAGATGCCGATGGCGATGATGGCGTTCACCGCCCCCGGCCCGGCCAGCGCCGTGATCATCACCGCCGACAGCAAGGCCGGAAAGGCGAAGGCGAAGTCGTTGAAGCGCATCACCGCCTCGTCCACCCACCCGCGCCGCGCCGCCGCCAGCGCCCCCAGCGGCACGCCGACGCCGGCCCCGATGGCGACCGCCACCAGCGCCACGACGATGGAGTTCCACGCGCCCCCCATCACCATGGACAGCACGTCGCGCCCGAACTGGTCGGTGCCCAGCGGGTGCGCCGCCGAGGGGGCGGCCAGACGCTGGGCGATGTTCATCTCGGCCGGCGGGTACGGCGTCCACCCCAGCGACAGGAGCGCCATGCCGACCAGCGCCGCCGTGAGCGCCGCGCCGAGGATCAGGCCGGGGGAGCGCAGCAGCCTACCCATACCCCCCTCCCAGCCGCAGGCGCGGGTCGAGCAGGGCGTAGGCGACGTCGACCAGGAAGTTGACGATCACCACCGTGGCGGCCAGCAGCACGACGACGTCCTTCACCACGATCAGATCGCGCTGGGCGATGGACTGGAAGATCAGCCGGCCGATGCCGGGCAGCGCGAAGACGTTCTCGATGACGATCGTGCCGGCCAGCAGGAAGGAGAACTGCAGGCCCATGATGGTGACCACCGGGATCAGCGCGTTGGGCACCGCGTGCCGCCACAGCGCCCTGCCCGGCCCCAGCCCCTTGGCCCGCGCGGTGCGGACATAATCCTCCTTCAAGGTCTCCAGAACGGTGGAGCGGGTGACGCGCGCCAGGATCGCCGCCTGCGGCAGCGCCAGCGCCACCGCCGGCAGCAGGAGGGAGCGCAGCGCCGGCCATACCCCCGCGTCCCACCCCGCGAAGCCGCCCGCCGGCAGCCAGCCCAGCTGCACCGAGAACACGACGATCAGCAGCAGCCCCAGCCAGAAGTTCGGCACCGCCACGCCGACCTGCGTCAGGCCCATGACGGCGGCGTCCGCCGGCCGGCCGCGCCGCGCCGCGGCGAACACGCCCACCGGGATGGCAACGGCGGTGGACAGCGCGATGGCCAGCAGCGCCAGCGGCAGGCTGACCTGCGCGCGTTCCAGCACCAGCCCGGCCACCGGCACGTCGTAGGTGTAGCTGCGCCCGAAGTCGCCGGTCAGCATGCCGCCCAGCCAGCGCAGGTAGCGCTCCGGCGCCGGCCGGTCCAGGCCCATCTGGGCGCGCAGCGCCGCCAGCGTCTCCTCGCTGGCGCCGGTGCCGAGCATGACGGCGGCCGGGTCGCCCGGCAGCACCTCCAGCACGACGAACACCACCAGCGTCGCCACCAGCAGCGTCACCACCAGCGCCGCCGTCCGGCGCAGCAGGAAGAGGGTCATGATTTAGCCCCCTCCCCCAGCCATCGTCCGTAGGTTGGGTTGAGCGTCAGCGAAAACCCAACGTTCCCGCCGTGGCAAGGACGTTGGGTTTTCGCCTGCGGCTCAACCCAACCTACGCCTCTTCCCATCAATTCGCCCACGACACCTCGGTCAGGTCGTAGGCCTGGGTCGGGAAGTTCTCCCACAGGCCCTTCAGCTTGGCGTTCCACACGCCCAGCTTGGGCAGCTGGAAAAGGAAGACGTTCGGCTCGTCCGCCGTCAGCTTGCGCTGCATGGCGGCCAGCAGCTCCTTGCCCTGGGCCGGGTCCAGCGTCGCCTGCCACTGCTTGTACAGGTCCTTGAACGCCGCGTCCTGATAGTTGAAGTAGTACTTGTCGCGGGCGTAGATCTCGATGTCCATCGGCTCCGTGTGCGCCACGATGGTCATGTCGAAGTCGGAGCCGCGGAACACCTGCTCCAGCCACTGCGCCCATTCCATGGGAACGATCTCAGCCGTCACGCCCACCTTCGCCAGCTGTGCGGCGATGATCTCGCCCGAGCGGCGGGCGTAGGGGGGCGGCGGCAGCTTCAGCGTCACCTTGGTGCCCGGCGCCACCCCGGCCTCCGCCAGCAGCGCCTTGGCCTTGGCCGGGTCGTGCGGGTAGGTGCCGGCCAAGTCCACATAGGCCGGGTGCGTCGGCGAGAAGTGGGTGCCGATGACCGTGCCGAAGCCCGACATGGCACCGTCGACGATCGCCTTGCGGTCGACGGCGTGCGCCAGCGCGCGGCGCACGCGCGGGTCGTCGAAGGGCTTCTTCGCGTTGTTCAGCGCCAGGATCGTCTCGCCCTCCGTCTGACCGATGACGACGGCGAAGCGCGGGTCGGCGCGGAACTGCGCGATGCTCTCGGCCGCACCGAACTGCGGGAAGCCGTCCACGTCGCCGGACAGCACGGCGGCGGTCGCGGCGGCCGGATCGGCGATGAAGCGGAAGGTCGCCGCCTTCAGCGCCACCTTGGGTCCCCAATAGGCCTCATTGCGCTCCAGTTCGATCCGGTCGCCCTTGGCCCAGCGCTTCAGCTTGAACGGGCCGGTGCCGACGGGGGCGGTCTTGTTGTTGGCGGCCGAGTTCGGCGCCACCATCACCGCGTCGCCCCAGCCCATGTCGAACAGGAAGCTGCCGGTGGGCCGCTTCAGCGTCACCACCGCCGTGCCCGAATCGGGACAGGCGACCGACGCGATCGGCTCGAACAGGCGCTTCTGCGCGTTGACGCTGTCCGCCGCCGTCGCCCGCTCGTACGAGAACTTGACGGCCGCGCAGTCGAAGGCCGTGCCGTCGTGGAACGCCGCCTTGCGCAGGGTGAAGCTGTAGGTCAGCCCGTCCGGCGACACCGTCCATGTCTCGGCCAGCGCCGGCTGCACCGCGCCGGTGCGGTCGATGCGCGTCAGCCCTTCGAAGACGTTGTGGTAGGTCACCTCGTCGATGGCCGCGGCGGCGCCGGCGGTAGGGTCGAGGTGCGGCGGCTCCAGCACCATGCCGAGCACGACCGTGTCCTTGGCGGCCAAGGCCGGCGTGCCGGCCATGGCGGTGAGGGCGGCGGCGGCCACCGCGGTCAGCGCTGCTCTCATGATCGTCTCTCTCCCCGTTCGGTCTTGTGAAGGTCGCGGTAAGCGGGCCAGGGGCCCAGCGCCTCCGCCTCGTACACGCCGCGCATGATGGCGCGCGACAGGCAATCCGCCGCGGCCATGCCGATGCGCGCCAGCCCGCCCACCGGGTCGGCCAGCGGCCGCTTTCCGGTGGCGAGCGCGAAGACGCTGTCGCCGTCGAGCGGCGTGTGCACCGGGCGCAGCGCGCGGCCCATCCCGTCGTGCGCCATCAGCGCCACGCGGGCCGCCTGCGCCTTGGTCAGGGCGGCGTCGGTGGCGACCACGGCGATGGTGGTGTTGGCGCCCACCGGCAGGTCGAAGCTGTAGTCCAGCTCCTCGGGGCCGAGCGGCCGGACGGGCGGCGTCTGCCCGCCCACTTCCCCGTCCTGCTCCAGCGCCCAGGCCCAGAAGGTGTTCGTGCCGGGCAGGACGGCGGAGCCGAAGGCGTTCACCACCACCAGCGCCCCCACCGCGGTGCCGTCGTCCAGCACCACCGACGCGCTGCCCAGCCCGCCCTTCAGCGTGCCGCACTTCGCACCCAGACCGGCGCCCGCGTTGCCCAGCGCGAAGTCCGCCCCCGCCGCGTCCGCCGCCGCGCGGGCAAGGTCGCGGTACGGCGGCTCGTGCCCCCAGTCGCGCTCGCCGCCGGCCAGGAAGTCGAAGCAGATGGCCGCCGGCACCACCGGCACGATGGCCGGCCCGACGCGAAAGCCGCGCCCGCGGCTGGCAAGCCACGTCATCAGCCCGTCCGCCGCCGCGAGGCCGAAGGCCGAACCGCCGGACAGCACCACCCCGTGCACCGCGTCCACGAGGCAGGAGGGGTCGAGCGCGTCCGTCTCCCGCGTGCCCGGAGCACCACCCAGCACGGCGACGGCGGCCGTCGCCGGTTCGTCCGGCAGCACGACGGTGACGCCGCTTCGCGCGGCCATGTCCCCGGCGTTGCCGACCGACAGGCCGGGCACGTCGGTGATCCGGTTGCGCGGCCCGACCCTCATTCCTTCGTCGCCCCCAGCAGGTCCAGCGCCGCCATGGCCATCACCTGCGCCGAATGCACCATGTCGGCGATCCCCACATACTCGTCCGGCTGGTGGGCGAGGTCGAGGATGCCGGGGCCGTAGGCGATGCAGTCCCGCAGGTTGCCGATGCGCACGATGTGCTTCTGGTCGTAGGTGCCGGGCGACACCACCTGCTGCGCCTTGCGGCCCAGCACCGCCTCGATCGCCGCCTCCACCGCGCGCACCACCGGCGCGTCGGCGTCGGTCATGGTGGGCAGGAAGGCCAGCACCTCGCGCATCTCATAGTCGAAGCCGGGGCGCGTGCGGCGCAGATCCTCCAGGATGGCGGTGATCTCGCCCTTCACCTCCTCCGGGTCCTCCTCGATCAGGTAGCGGCGGTCGATGACCATGCGGCAGGAATCGGGGACCATGGGGCTGGGCCAGCCGTCGCGGTCCTCGCGCTGGCCGCCGTGCAGGGAGTTGATGTTGATGGTGGACTGCCGCGCCCCCTCCGGCACCACGGGCATGGTGGTGCGCTTGGACGCCAGGCGCGGGATCAGCTCCTCCTCGATCCGGTGCAGCACGGCGCCCATGTGGCGCACCGCGCAGTTGCCGAGGAAGGGCATGGAACCGTGCGCGACGCGGCCCTTGGTCTCGATCTCCGCCCACCAGACGCCGCGGTGGCCGATGCACACACGGTCGACGTTCAGCGGCTCCGGGATGATCACGTGGTCGACGCGGGGCTTCGAGAAATACCCCTTCTGCGCCATGTAGCCGACGCCGCCGTATCCGCCCGATTCCTCGTCCACCGTGCCGGAGATCTCCAGCGCGCCGTCGAAGGGGACGCCCGACGCCAGGATCGCCTCCACCGCGATGATGGAGGCGGCGATGCCGCCCTTCATGTCGCAGGCCCCGCGGCCGTAGACCTTGCCGTCGCGCACCTCGCCGCCGAAGGGATCGACGGTCCAGTTCTTGCCCGCCGGCACCACGTCGGTGTGGCCGTTGAAGTGCACGCACTTGCCCGGCCCCCGCCCCTCGATGCGGGCGATGACGTTGGTGCGCGGGTATTTGTCGCTGTCGCCGCGCACGCCTTCGGCGCGCACGTATTCCACCTGGAAGCCCCTGGCGGCGAGACGGCGGCCGATCAACTCGGCGCAGTCGGTGTAGGCGTCGCCGGGCGGGTTGACGGTGGGAATGCGGATCAGGTCGCGGGTCAGTTCGACCAGCTCGTCGGTGCGCTCGCCGATCAGCCGCAACAGGCGATCGCTCATGCTCTGCGTCATCGTGCCTCCCCGCCAGCCTCTTGCCGGGCCGCGCCGCGAACGAGTGTCGCTCAGCCGCAGCCCGGCGGCAAGCGGGGCGTCGTGAAACCGTGTTCCGTTAAGGTTTCGGTATTACCAGTCGCGTTAGCCTCTGATCCATCGGTGTGACAAATAAGGTTCCCGACGCATGGCCCACGGCGGCGCCACCCCTCCCGATCCCCGGCCGGACGCCGAACAGGCCGTCCGCGGGGCGGAGGCGCGGCTGGCGCACCTCGTCGACCACCTGCCGGTGGGGGCGGTGCACGTGCAGGACGGCGTCCTCACGCTGAACCGCGCCGCCGAGTCGATCACCGGCTACCGGCGCGACGAGCTGACGACGTTCGAGGCCTGGGGCAAGGCGCTGTACGGCGACCGCGTCGCCGTCATGCAGGCGCTGTACCTGGCCGACCGCGCCTCCGGCTTCCCGGTCCCGCGCGAGATGCGGCTGCGCCGCAAGGACGGCGAGGAGCGCGCCATCGAGTTCACCGCCTACGCCTCCGAGCGCGGCGAAATCTGGATCATGAACGACGTGACCGAGCGCCGCCGCACGGAAGCCGAGGCCAAGGAGCAGGCCCGCCTGCTGCGGCTGGCCGAGCAGATGGCGCACGTCGGCCACTGGCGCCTGTCGATCCCGGACGAGACGCTCACCTGGTCGGAGGAGATGTACCGCATCCGCGGCCTCGACCCCACGGCGCACGTGCCGACGCGCGAGAACACCATCGCCACCTACCACCCCGACGACCGCGGCCGGGTGGTGCGCTGCATCGAGGCCGCGATCCGCGACCGGCGCCCCTACGGCTACGAGCTGCGCATCGTCCGCGCCGACGGCGAGCTGCGCGACGTCGCCTGCCGCAGCCAGGTGGAGGTGGGGCCGGACGGCACGGTCACCGCCGTGTTCGGAGTGCTGCAGGACATCACCGACCGCAAGCGCGCCGAGCGCGAGCTGGCGACCGCCATGGAGCGGTTCCGCGACTACGCCAACGCCGCCTCCGACTGGTTCTGGGAGATGGGGCCGGACCTGCGCTTCTCCTACTTCTCGGAGCGGCTGACCCGCGTCACCGGCACCCTGCCGGAGGAGGGGTTGGGCAAACGGCGCACGGACATCGCCGCCAACGCCGAGGACCGGGATTTCTGGAAGGCGCACCTGGACGACCTGGAGAACCACCGCCCCTTCCGCGACTTCGTCTACACGCACCGCCGCTCCGACGGCGGAACGCGCATCTTCCGCATCTCCGGCACCCCGGTGTTCGCGCACGACGGCGCGTTCCAGGGCTACCGCGGCGTCGGCACCGACATCACCGAGGAGGTGCGCACCCGCGAGGAGCTGGAGCGCGGCCGCGTCGCGCTGGAGCATCAGGCGGCCAAGCTCGCCATTCTCGCCCGCGACCTGGAGCGCGCCCGGCAGGAGGCCGAGGCCCTGCGCGCCAAGGCCGAGGCCGCCAACGAGGCGAAGTCCCGCTTCCTGGCGGTGATGAGCCACGAGCTGCGCACGCCGATGACCGGCATCATGGGGATGATCGACCTGCTGCTGACCTCGCCGCTGGCCGCGCAGCAGGCGGATTGGGTGCGCACGCTGCGCGGCTCCGCCGCGTCGCTGCTGCGGCTGCTCAACGACATTCTCGACTTCTCGAAGATCGAGGCCGGCGGCCTGCACCTGGAGGAGGTCGGCTTCAGCGTGCAGGACGTCATGGACGACGTGGTGCGCCTGTTCTCCGTCCAGGCGTCGGAGAAGGACATCCTGCTCAAGCGCTCCATCCCCGCCGACGCGCCCCTGGGCGTGGTGGGCGACCCGACGCGGCTGCGCCAGGTGCTCGCCAACCTCGTCGGCAACGCGCTGAAGTTCACCGGGCGCGGCCGGGTGGAGATGCGGCTGGCCGCCCACCGCCGCGACGGCGCGCACGCGGTGCTGCGGTTCGAGGTGCAGGACACCGGCATCGGCATGGACGCCGGCATGCAGGCGCTGCTGTTCCGCCCGTTCGAGCAGGGCGACACCTCCATCGCGCGGCGCTACGGCGGCACCGGGCTGGGGCTGGCGATCTGCCGCCGCCTCGTCCAGGCGATGGGCGGCGAGATCGGCCTGACCAGCGCGCCGGGGGCCGGCACCACCGTGTGGTTCACCGTGCGCGTGGCGGCCGCCGACGGCCCGGTGCCGCAGGCCCCGCCGCCGCCCGCCCCGGTACTTGCTGTCGAAACGCCGGCCGGCGGCCACCGCATCCTGCTGGCCGAGGACAACCCGGTCAGCCGCGACCTGATCGCCGCCATGCTGACGCGGATGGGCCACACGGTGGTCGCGGTGCCGGACGGCGCCGACGCCGTGGCGGCGCTGGCC
>Ga0196976_1001281_pt1 | contig 11731 bp, 12 predicted proteins | sample S3v_513CmetaG_FD_148644 | JGI IMG/M metagenome (GOLD analysis project Ga0196976, IMG submission 148644) | Soil microbial communities from Anza Borrego desert, Southern California, United States - S3+v_5-13C | ecosystem: Environmental > Terrestrial > Soil > Desert | place: USA: California...
CGGATACCGCCAAAAACCGATACTTCGCCTTACTTTCCTGCTGCCACCGGAATTTGGGCCGCTTGACCGTCGGGATACAGGCCCATGACCTGCGCTTTCACCCGCATCAAGCCCAATAAAGCGTCCATGTAGGGCGTCTTAACCCCAACGATGCGGCCGATCTCATTGACGGCGCCGACCAGCGCGTCGAGTTCAACCGCCTTGTGCGCCTCCACGTCCTGCAACATCGACGTCTTGAACGGACCCAAGCTGCGAGTCGATTCCTGGCGCTGCTCTGGGGTGTCCGACATGACGCAACCGAACTGCTTTCCTATCTCGGCGGCTTCGTACATAACCTTGATACAAAGGTCACTGACTTGCGGGTCATCGAGGATGCGGTCCATCGTCGCGCCCGTAATGGCGGATATTGGGTTATGCGTCATGTTGCCGAGCAGCTTGAGCCAGATGTCTTTCTGAATGGAGCGCGAGGCGTTCACTTCGAAGCCGGCATCGCGCAGCAGATTTGCAACATTGTGCAGACGCTCGGAGTCGCTCTGGTCTGGCTCGCCGATCGACAGTTTATTGCCGCTGACATGCTCGATGACACCGGGTTCGATCAGACGACAGGAGAGCATGATTACACAGCCGAGAACGTGTTCGACGGGGATGTTGCCGGCGATGGCACCGTCGGGATCGACCGAGCGAAGCTGTGTGCCTGCATAGGCTCCGCCGAAGCCCTGGAAGAACCACCACGGCACGCCGTTCATCGCGGTGATGACTACCGTCTGGGGGCCGAGCAAGTAGCGGATCTTGGGCGCGATGAACTTGAGCGTGGGACCTTTGACCGAAATGATGACCAGATCTTGCGGACCAAGAACGCCCGGATGATCGGTGGCCGTCACCTTGGCCGTGAGCTTTCGCCCGTCCTCAACGACCCGAAGCCCCTCTTTCTTGATGGCTTCAAGCGTGGGACCCACATCGACCACGCTGACCTGGGCACCGCGTTGCGCGAGCCTTACGCCCATCAGTCCACCAATGGCGCCCGCTCCGTATATGCAAATCTTCATGTTGATCCCCTCTTGGGAGTCGAAAACCAATGGCCGCGAATCACGCAACGGGTGCCGGTTCCTTCTCTGCTTCCCGCGCCGGCAGTAACTGCGTAAGTCTTGCTACCAGCCGCTTTCTCAAATCTGCCTTGCTCTCCTCAGACCAGTCGTAAAAACCGCGGTTGGTGCTCCACCCCTTGCGGTTCTGCTGGATCAACTGCCGCAGGAGCGGGCTAGGCTCCGTGGCGGTGCTGAGGTCGGGGAGGATGACGCGATGAATGTCTTCCGTCAGTTCGAGTCCGACAAGGTCGGCGTTCTCCAGGGGGGCCAGGACGGAGAGGCGAAGTCCGAAGCTGTTCTTGATACAGAGGTCAACAGTCGCCGCGTCGCAGATCCCAGCCTCCACAATCGCGATTGCTTCGCGCCAGAGAGCGTGCTGGAGGCGGTTGGCCACGAATCCGGGGACGTCCTTGCGGACGTGAACCGGGGTCTTGCCAATCGCAGAAAGCAACCCCATGCAGGCGGCGATTACAGCCGGGGAGCTGTACTCGGTCTGGATGACTTCGACGAGGGGCACGAGGTATGGCGGATTCCACCAGTGGGTGCCGACCATGCGCTCGCGACGGGCGAGTTTTGCTCCGATGGCGGTGATCGGAATAACCGAGGTGTTGCTGGCGAATATGCAGTCTGGCCGAGCGAACTTCTCGAGCTCGGCAAAGAGCTTCTGCTTCATTTCCAGCTTCTCTGGGATCGCCTCAATGATCAGGTCTGCCCCGGAGGCCGCCTCCTCAAACGACGACGTTAGCCGGAGTTGTAGTAAATCGCGAAACTTCTCGCCAATCGCGTGAACGTTGCTGCGGATCTTGCCCGGGGCAGACTCGAGCGCCTCGGGGACCGTGTCGCAGAGGGTGACCGAACACTCTGAATTCTGGAGGAAGACTTGCGCGATTCCATGGCCCATGAGGCCGGCGCCGATGATGCTGACGCGTTCGATTGCCATTCCGGTCACCTCGCGGCCGATCTGGGCACGACACAATTCGACCGATGGCGCGAGGTTAATCGGCTGACGCATCCCTCGGGAAATACTTTGTTTGATTGACTTCCCTACATCGGAGCTATGTCGGTGAGAGCGGCATCACTGCACTTTTATTGGGCCAGAACTAAGCTTCGGACGGTCCCAACACAAGATTCATGCAAGGCGACGCTTCGCTGTGACGATCGGAAGCAGGTTCATGAGAGGCGACACACCAGCAGGGATCGGGTTCCGCTTTTCACATTTCCACGGAGCAATGAAATGAAGAAAGTCGAATTGAAGGATGTGAAGCCGTACTCAGCGCCGAAGCACTTCAACATGACCGCTCTCAAGTTGCACGGCAAGGAAGAGACCGGATCGACGAAGTTCTGGATGGGCCTCTCGCACTTCCTGCCGCAGGGCGGCGCCGAATTCGATGCGTCGCCGACCGAGAAGGTGTACTTCGTGCTGGAAGGCGAAGTCACCGTGATCGACGGAAACAAGAACAAGATCGTGCTGAAGAAGAACGACTCCATTCACATCGGAGCGAACGAAGGCCGCTCAATCATCAACGAAGCCAACGTGCCCGCGAGCATGCTCGTGGTCATCAACTATCCGGAGGGGTAGGAGAATCGCCATGGCGACAATGACACTACCCGAACACACCGTAAACATCGCGCAAGTGAAGAAGATGTTCGACCTCACTGGAAAGGTCGCCATCATCACCGGTGGCGCAGGAGCACTCGGCGAAGCGATCGCCCAGGGTTTTGCGGCTTACGGTTGCGACGTCGTCGTTACCGGACGCACCAAGAAGACGCTTGAGCAAGCAGTCGGGCTGGTAGAAGAACTCGGCCGCAAAGCGCTCGCAGTCACCTGCGACGTTGCGAAGGAAGAAGATGTCATAAGGCTGGTCGATGAAACGATGAAGACATTCGGCCGCGTGGACATCCTCGTTACTGTCGCTGGTCTAGCGAAGCGTCATCCGGCGGAAGACTTCCCGGTCGAGGACTTTGACCAGGTGATGGACATCAATGTGAAAGGCACGTTCCTCCCGTGCAAGCACGTTGGGAAGATCTTCAAGAAGCAAGGCTACGGCAAGATCATCACGATCTCGTCGGTGCGCGCTGCCGCCGGGCATCCGGGCGGATACGCCGCCTATGGCACCAGCAAGGGCGCGGTAAATCTGTTGACGAAGCAGCTTGCGACCGAGTGGGCGAAGTATCACATCAACGTGAACTCCATCGCGCCGTGCATTTGCTGGACACCACTCACGAAGGAAGTACTCGAGAACAAGCCGCTGTATGACATCTTCATGTCCCGCATTCCGATGGGGCGCGCAGCCGTTACCCAGGACTTCATCGGCGCAGCCGTGTATCTCGCATCTCCCGCGTCCGATTTTGTGACGGGTCAGGTTCTCTACGTAGATGGCGGTACCGTAGCGGGCTAGCTAGCTACAGGGCGGCACCATCAGGTCCACAAAATCATGTAGCAAAGGAAAGTAAAAATGGGAAAAATGAGGTTAGTCGATCTTAGCCATCCATTCGGTGCCGGCACTCCGCTCTGGCCGTACTTCGAAGATGTGCACATTGAGCGCAAGCACTACCACGCCAAATCCGGCGTGCTCTCGCAGAAGATCACCACCGTAATGCACTGTACCACCCACGCCGACTCCCCGGCGCACGTCATCGAAGGCACCCCGTTCACACACGAGATCCCGCTCGAAAAGTACTACGGTACCGGCGTTGTGGTTGATATTCCGAAGAAAAAATGGGAGCTGATTACCGCCAAGGACCTCGAGAACGCCACACCTAAGATTCAGAAGGGCGACATTGTCATCGTCCACACTGGCTGGCATCGCAACTGGGGCGACAGCCTCAAGTATTTCGCCTATTCGCCGGGACTTGGCCGCGAAGCCGGTGAATGGTTCGTTGATAAAGGCGTAAAGGCAGTGGGGGTAGATCAGCAGGCACTGGATCATCCGCTGCACACCGCAATCGCTCCGCACGGGCCTGGACCCATTCTTCCCAACGTTTGTGCCGAATACAAGCAAGAGACGGGCCGTGACGTCCTTCAGGACTTCCCCGAGTGGGAGCCCTGCCACAACCTGATTCTCGGCAACGGGATCATGGGTTGGGAGAACGTCGGCGGCAACATCGAGCAGGTCGTCGGAAAGCGGGTGACCATCATGGGCTTCCCGATCCGCTGGTACATGGGAGACGGCTCCATCGTTCGCCTGGTAGCCCAGATCGACGAAGACGATATCAACAAAGTCCCGGACCGCGTCTACAAGAACGGAGTGGTGTAAGGAGTCCTCGGGATTCCAGAAGGGAGAGATTACATGATCAAGAATCCACCATTTGGGGTGAACATCGAGGCGCCTTACTTCACGAAAGATAAGTGGGTCTCGCCTTACTACTTCGCCACTGACGTGCAGAGTGAAGTCACGCCGCCGAAAAAAGTGCTTATTCACGACGTAACGTTACGCGACGGCGAACAGGCACCACGTATCGCGTTCACGCCCGACGAGAAAATACTGATTGCCCTCGAATTGGACAAACTCGGCGTGCACTCCATTGAGCCCGGCCTGCCCGCCACGCCGGAAGACCAGCAGGTGATCAAGCAGCTGACGGGCATGGGCTTGCGGGCGAAGATCGTGCCCCTATGCCGCGTAAAGGAAGGTGATGTAAAGGCCTGCCTCGACCTGAAGCCGGATGGCGTGCTGTTGGAGATCGCAATCAATCCTTACCTGCTGCGCGACGTCTATAAAAAGACTCCCGAGAGCCTGATCGACGAAGTCGCCGAGTACGCGAAGGAATTCCGCAAGCAGGGCCGCTACATCGAGTTCATGGGCTGGGACGCCTTCCGCGTGCCGGTCGAATATCCGGAACGATTCTTCACAAAATTCGCGGAGAAGGTGGACGTCGACCGCATTACGGTCGCCGATACGTTTGGCATGAGCCACCCGTTCTCGATGTTTAAATTCATCCGCAAAATGCGTCAGTGGACCGGCAAGCCGATCGGCCTGCACATCCACAACGACTACGGCCTGGCGACCGCGAACTCGGTCATGGCGATTTCAGCAGGTGGCGACATGGTGCACACATCTGTAAACGGTATCGGAGAGCGCACCGGCAACGTGGCCACAGAAGAAGTGGCACTCGCGTTGCAGCACCTGTTCAATATCGATTGCGGCGTCGATCTTTCAAAGCTGGCGAATATCTCCGAGATTGTGGCTGAGATCTCGAAGGTGGAGCGCGCACGCAATAAGCCGGTCGGCGGCTCGGGTATCTTCGAAGTCGAGTCGGGCATCATCGTTCACGTCATCGACAACCTGAGCCGGTCGGAGGTCGGCCGCTACGGCATGCATCCTTACAAGCCAAGCATCACCGGGCGCGAGGAGCTGCAGATCGTTGCCGGACGGGGCACGGGCCACCACTCGACGAAGCTCTTCCTCAAAGAGAGGGGCGTCGAGGCCGACGAGGAAACGGTGGAGAAGATCACCGAGCGGATCAAGCAAGCAGCACTGGTGCTGAAGAACGCGCTGCCCAAAAGCCTGCTCGACGAGATCATCGCTGAGGAGATCGGCCGCGCAGACAGCGTGAAGGAGCCAGCCTTAGCGAAGTAGTTTCCCTTGAAGTGATTTGACCCGTGATCCTGGATCACGGGTCTCTTCTTGCGCTATTTCGGCGCGTCATAAAGGCCGCTCTTTCGAGCGGCCTTCGCTTGCATCATCACCGTACGCACAATTAACGGTACTCGTAATCACCGGCCCTGTAGCGGGGCGGGATTACAGGAATCTGAATATAAGAGTCGTACTTCCCGCCTGAGTGGATGATGTGTGTCCCCTTGTTGCTGGTTTCCCAAGAGAAGGGCTCGAACCAGCCCTCACGGACGTAATGGCCCGCGACTAGTATTTCGAGCTTCTGTCCCTTGTGCCAGATGCGGCTGTGCGGGTAAATCTCGATGTCCACAGGCACGATCTCGCCGGGTTTCAGCTTCTGCTCGCGCTTGTGCGCCTGCACGGGCTGATACTTCGTTGTCAGCTTCGGATCAAGTTCACGATGGGAGACCCGCATCTTGCCCCAGGCTCCTGGGTGCGGCTCGTTCAGGACGTTCGTCGGCAGCCAATTTCCTTGTTCGTCCTGCTTACGGATGGCGATGAATATGTCCATGTCATCGTTGCCCTGTGCCTCTACCCAGAGCCGCAGCCACATGTAACCCGTGATCTCGGTCCTCTCCGGGAACGTGTAGGTGAAGCTGGTCATCCCCTGCGTGGCCTCGTAGCTCATGCTCGACTCGGCCGCAACCGGCTCGGGGGCGAGTGCATTCTTTCCGGCGTCCAGGTACAGCTTCTTGTACTGTGTGCGCGCGATCGGGAATTCCTTTTCACCGCGGTTCGTCTGGAAGTCGCAATCGTAGGCGTCCATCACCTCGACGCGAAGCCTGGGAGTGAGTTCCCAGCCGTTGCGAATGTCCTTAAGGTAGCGGTCGTAGAATCGCTTGAGATCCTCGAGGTTTTCCGGCGTATAGGTATCCGGCCACTCAAACTCGCGATGTACGCGCATCCACTTCTTCGGTGAGCGGATCTTCCGGAAGCCTTCGAACGACCCGCGCAGGTGCATGTGGCTCCAGCATCCGGTGAAGTATGCGGGAATCTTGATCTTCTCCCACTTCGGAATCTTGTCTTCCCAATAGCCGTTGATGAAGGGATACTTCACCGCCATCGCCACGTTGTCATCAATGTATCCGGAGCCAACGAGTGAACTGGAGATGAATCCATTGAAACCCAGTGCGGGAATTCCGCCCTCGAAAAGCGATTCGCGATAGAGATCGCCTGTGCCTTCCCACGGAGCGATGCAAGCCAGATGTGGCGGCTGCTCTGCGGCGATGCGGTACTGAACCATAGCAACGCCGGAATTACCGAACATGCCAACCTTGCCGTTGCACCAGTGCTGACCGGCGACCCACTCGATGAAATCGTAACCGTCGCGTCCGTCCTGACTGCCAAACATGTTGATGTCGCCTTGCGAACGGCAGACTCCGCGCGGGTCGGGGTTGGCGATCGCGTAGCCCTGGTAGCACCAGTAGGCAGGATCGGCCGACTCAAACTTGGCCAACCGGGAGACCGTTCCCGGCGGAACGCCCATAGCCTGCCACTCGTGATTCTCCTGCTGACGCTTTCCGAAGTAGCTCCAGTTCACGATCACAGGGACGTTGGCGGCGCCTTCGGGACGGAAGATATCGGTATAAATAATGGTGCCATCTCGCATTGCGACCGGCACGTCCTGCTCGCAAAGTATCCCAGGAGCGGAGATGTAGCTGCGAGTATTGAGATCAGGGCAAAAGCCAAATGCCGAGATGTCGGCCGATTCGCCTGCTTGGCTGGGCGAAATCGGGGTCCTAGCTTTGCGATAGATGACTTCGATCTCTTCGTCGCCGAACTTCTCAAGGACGACCTTCCTCTGGGGTGCAGGTGCGCTTGCCGGGGCCTCTGCGGTTTTCGGTTCTTCCGGTACGGTTTCAATAGGAGACATATTTCTTCCTTATTCAATTCCTGGTATTCGTGATAAAGCGGGAATTAGATTTATCCGCAAAGACCCGCAACGTATTCAGCCGCCTCCCCTAGCGTCTTCTTGCGTCTGAATTCCATGAATGGGATCTGCACGTCGAACTCTTCTTCAAGAACGGAAAGTATCTGGACGTAATTCACCGACTTGGCTTTTAAGTCTTCGGCAAACCGGGTCTGCTCGTTGTAGGCACTGGGGTCCGTCTTATACAACTCCGCAGCCCTGCTGATGATCCGTGATAACACCTGCTCGCTTGAACTCATTGCTCTCAACTCCTTCTGCCTACCTGGATGAATCTCTAGCTGCCGCCGGTCAGGACAGCATTTTGGCGAAGCGATGAAACGTCATGGTGTCGCCGTGGAAGCGGAGCTTGCCGGTGTTCCACATAGCAGTCATGGCGTTGAAGCGCTTCTGTGACTCTTCAACCACAAGAGGAAGAGGACCAATAGTCGTCATGAGCGACTCCGGATGCTCGCCCTCGAACGGCCCGGATGGCTCGCCGTCCTCGATGACGATGTGCCAGATTCCGTCGTTGCTCGCGGTGAAGTCGTAGGTAAAGACCCAGTTAATGCCCGCGAACTTTTCTTTTCGTTCTTCGATCTTCTGAACGATGCCTTCGAGAAATTCTTTCGCGCTTTTGATCACTTCTGCCATAAATTCTCCTGGATTACTCGCGTGTTCTCTTTATTTAGCGGTGGCTGCCAGCTCAAGTCCCGGCCAAACGGGCACACCGGTATAGATTCTTGGCTTCTCCTGGCCGGTCAGAACGCGAAGCGCACCGCTGGCCATCGCTTCCATCTCCAACTCCCCGGGGTAAACCTTCACCGGGGCGATGTAGCTCACCATCTCCGTCACGCGCTCGACCAGGTACGGGTCGTGCGAACATCCGCCCGTAAGCAGCACGCCATCGACTTTTCCGTGGAGAACAGCGGCGTAGGCGCCGATGTATTTGCCGATCTGGTAGATGAAAGCGTCGTAAACCAGCTTCGCGTGTTCGTCGCCGGCCTTAATGCGCTGTGTGACTTCGCGAGTGTCGGAAGTGCCCAGGTGATCGACAAGGCCGCCGTTCTTACGGACGCGGTCTTGCAACTCACGCTCACTGTACTTGCCGGAAAAGCACAGCTTGATCACGGAAGCGACTGGAATGGCGCCGCAGCGCGTGGGAGCCATGGGACCATCGCCCTGCACCGCGTCCGTGGAGTCGATCATGCGGCCCTTACGATGAGCTGTGACGGTGAGTCCACCGCCGATGTGGGCAATCACAAGGTTTACTTCGTCGTAGCGCTTTCCCAGTTCACGCGCGTAACGCTGCCCGACTTCCTTTTGGTTGAGCACGTGAACGCGGCTTTCACGATAGATGTCGTTCCAACCGGTGAAGCGGGCGACAGGCTCAAACTCATCTACGTCTGGAGGATTCACGACATATGCGTTAGAGCCGAAGTCGCGCGCAAACTCATCGGCGAGCAAACTGCCGATCGCAGCCGGATGTTTAATCGTGTAGCCAATGCGGGCGTGATGGAGAAGCAGATCGTTGCAAAGATACGTGCCGCCGTCGACCGACACCAGACTACCGCCGGAGCCGATGAACGCATCGGTGCCCTCTAAAGAGATGTTCTTCTTTGCAAGCTCATCGAGGATGGTCTGCTTGCGGTAGGGCACCTGGTCGGCGATCTCGTTGAACTGCTTGAGCCGGTTCGCATCATGCGCGACGTTGGAGGAGAAGACCAGAGACTCGTTCTCGAAGACGGCCACCTTCGTCGAGGTGGAGCCGAGATTCAATGCGCAGAGTTTGTAGATTCCGTCTTTCATCGGCGTTCGCTCAGCCCCCTGCCCCGACTGCAACACTAGCTTGTGCCAGCACGACAACGTTGATGGCTGCGCCAACGATGTCTTCTACTTTCGCTCCGCGCGAGAGATCCGTGATAGGCCTGGCGAAGCCCTGTAACAACGGACCGTACGAGGCAGCCTTGCCAAAAATCTGCACGAGCTTTACAGCGATGTTGCCGGAGTTCAGGTCGGGAAATACGAGTACATTCGCCTTGCCTGCAACGGCGCTTGGTTCCTTCACCTTTCGCGCGGCAACAGCGGTGTCGATCGCAGAGTCAACCTGGAGTTCGCCGTCGATCAGCAGGTCTGAGCGGCGACTGCGTGCAATCGACAAAGCCTCAAGTACACGATCAACTTTCTCGTGCATCGCACTCCCTTTCGTGGAGAAAGAAAGGAGAGCGATGCGGGGTTCGATATCGAGCAGACAGCGCGTCGTGTCGGCGGTGGAGATGGCGATGTCCGCGAGCTCGGCCGGAGTTGGGTCGGGACACACGGCGCAGTCTGCGTGAATGAGCAAGTTGCCATCGGGGCCGTCGTATCCGGGAATCGACCAGATGCCCATGCTGGAGATGGTCTCGATCCCAGGCTGCATGCCCAAGATTGTCTGTGCGGCGAGGATTACTTCGCCAGTCGTGTGCACGAGGCCGGCGACCGTGCAATCGGCTTCGCCAATCGCCTCCATCAACACGGCGAAGTTCAGCGGCTGACGGACCATGCGCTTCAGGGTCTTCTCAGGCAAGATACTGCTGGTGCGCAGATACCGCTCGACGTAATCAGCAACGAGTGCTTCGTCGGTGTGGTCAACGATGGTGATGCCTAGCAGGGAGACTCCCAGCGACTGGGCCTGTGCGGTGATCGCGTCGGACTTGCCGATCAGGATTGGGTAGGCGACCTTCAGGTCGAGACACTGCCGCGCCGCCCGAAGAATGCGCTCTTCGTTGGCCTCCGGGAAGAGGACCTTCTTGGGGTCGCGACGCGCCTTGCTCCGCAGGTATTCGGTTACATCCAAACTCATCGTAAAACTCCGATTCAGTTCTGCAAGAATCACGCTAGGCGATTGCTTCGCCAGACGGAAATACTTTGTTTTGCTGGTCTTGATTCGATTTCAGCATGACCACATGGCTTTCGGCACAACTGGCATTCGTGCCCTGCAACACCGCCATAGCTACGGCGTAATCTCCGTCATAAGAGATACTGAGCAGCACCTGCTGCACCCCTCTCTTGAGGGCGAGATCGGCGAAGTAGCCCGATAGCTGCACCAAAGGCTGGCCGAATTGGCCTTCTCTGATCTCGATGTCACGGAACTGCACCTGCTCGGAACCCGCGATGCCAAAGGTCTTGAAGAGCGCCTCTTTCGCAGCGAAAATGCGTGCGAGGAACGGAATGCGATCCGGACGCTCGTCCGCGCGCTGGAGTTCCTGGGGCGTGTACACCTTGCGCATGAACGCTTCACTTCCGGAGTTCTCGAGAACCTCCTGCATCCTGCTGACCGCGATGATGTCTATGCCTGCACCGAGCGGGATCATCAGTAATCTCCCCAGAAGCGGACGGGGGTGATCTGCAACCGCAGGTTGCAGTTGAGGCAGCGGCTGGCCTCCGCCAGTGCCTCGGGCTCGGGGAAGCCGCACTCAACGAGACGGAAGCTCTTGACGCGGTCTGCGGCCTCGATGCGGTGCAATTCGTGGCGGGGTTCCGCGCTCGAGCCGTTTGCTTTACCGATGAAAGGCTGCCACTCCACAGGCGGTGCGAGAACTTCGTCAATGTTGCCGTTGCCGCCCAGGAACTTGTCGACGGCAGATGCGGTCTTGCGGGCAGAGGCAATGGCCTTGATCACCGAGGTGGTGCCGAAGACCGCGTCACCCGCGGCGAAGACGCCTTCGAGGTTCGTCTCCAGCGAGTATTCGTCGATCTCGACCAGGCCGCGCGAGGTGGTTTCCAGGTCGAAGTCCTCGGGAATCTCCGGCCTCTGACCAATGGCAAAGATCAACGTATCTGCCGAAAGCACGTGCTCCGAGCCGGGGACGTATTGGACCTGGAGACGGCCTTCATCGAATGAGAAGGAGGCGACGTCGCGGCATTCCAATCCGCTGACGCTTCCATTCTCACCCAGAACGCGAACGAAGCCCTTTGAGGCACGAATGACTATGCCTTCTTCAATCGCTTCATCGATCTCTTCAGGTGAGGCGAGCATGCCATCGCGCGGCTCGATACACGCGACGTGGATCTCCTCGACTCCGAGCCGACGCGCGACGCGGGCACAATCGAAGGCGACATTGCCGCCACCGACGATGACCAGCTTC
>Ga0196976_1001282_pt1 | contig 11730 bp, 11 predicted proteins | sample S3v_513CmetaG_FD_148644 | JGI IMG/M metagenome (GOLD analysis project Ga0196976, IMG submission 148644) | Soil microbial communities from Anza Borrego desert, Southern California, United States - S3+v_5-13C | ecosystem: Environmental > Terrestrial > Soil > Desert | place: USA: California...
CCGTTGCGCTCGATCCGGGCGTGTTCATTCGCTCAATGGCGACACGTGGCTCGCTCGGCGGACTGGCGGAGGCAACCGGTGAGGTGGCGGACGTCCTCGACGCGTTCGGAACCGACCGCATCATCATCGAGACGGTGGGCGTCGGACAGAGCGAGCTGGATGTGTCACGTAACGCCGACAGCACCATCGTGGTGCTCGTTCCGGAATCCGGCGACTCCATCCAGACCCTGAAGGCGGGACTGATGGAGATTGCGGACATTTTTGTGGTGAACAAGGCCGATCGCCCCGGCGCCGACCGGCTGCGGAACGAGCTGGAACTGATGCTCGGGCTGCGCAGCGGCGAAGTACTGAAGAACATGCCTGCCCATCATGGGGTGCAGCTCGGCCGGCCAATGACGAAGCAGGAAAAGTTGGCGATGAATCCCGCACGTGCGGCGCGGGAGGCGGCGGCAAAGACGGACGCGGAGCGCTGGGTGCCACCGGTGCTCGCCTCCGTGGCCGTGAAGCAGGAGGGAGTCGACGCGATCATCGGCGCCTCGGGACGGCATTTTCAGTATCTTGCGCAGGGCGGAGAGTTGCAGGCGCGCCGTCGCGCACGGTTACGGCGGCGCGTGGTGGAAGTCGTGGAATCGAAAGTCCGGCGCCGGCTATGGAAGGATGCGTCGCTCCTGGCGTGGCTCGATGAGCAACTGCCGCATCTGGAAACGGGAGCGCGTAATCCATTCGAGGTAGCGAACGCCCTGCTGGCGCGCAGCGGCGATCTTTTGACTGGGGCTCGAACATGACGTCGACTCGGGAATTCACGGAACGCTCGGACGCACAGGCCGAACTCGAACGACTTCGCGCGGAAGTCGCGGAATGGCGACGCCGCTTCGAGAAGAGCGAGAAGCGCGCGGCCGGATTTGTGAACAGCACCGCCGAAGTCGATCCGCTGTACACCGCGCTGAATGTCGCACCGGATAGCGCGGACTCGCTGGGCGTGCCGGGGACGTATCCGTTCACCCGCGGCATCCATCCGACTGGGTACCGCGGCAAGCTGTGGACGATGCGCCAGTTCGCCGGATTCGGCAGTGCACGGGACACGAACGAGCGCTTCAAGTTCCTGCTCGAGCATGGCCAGACGGGACTGTCCACGGCGTTCGATTTCCCGACGCTCATGGGGTACGACTCCGATCACCCCCGGTCGGAAGGTGAAGTGGGCAAGACCGGCGTCGCGATCTCGAGTCTCGCTGACATGGAAGTGCTGTTCGACGGCATCCCCATGGACGAAGTGTCCACCTCGATGACCATCAATGGACCGGCGATCATTCTCTGGGCGTTCTACATCGCCGCCGCGGAGAAGCAGGGAGTCTCCCCGGACAAGCTGCGCGGGACAATCCAGAACGACATCCTGAAGGAGTACATGGCGCAGCACGCGTGGTGCTTCCCCATTGAGCCCGCGCTGCGCCTCATCGTGGATTGTTTCGAATGGGGCGCAAAGCATGCCCCTCTCTGGAACACCATCTCCATCTCCGGCTACCACATCCGCGAGGCAGGAGCCACGGCTGCCCAGGAGCTCGCCTTCACCCTGGCCGACGGCTTCACGTACGTGGAGCGGGGAATGGAGCGTGGCCTGGACGTCGATGAATTCGCGCCGAGGCTTTCCTTCTTCTGGGATATTCACAACGACTTCTTCGAGGAGATCGCGAAGCTGCGTGCCGCCAGGCGGATCTGGGCGCGCCACATGAAGGAACGCTATCACGCGAAGAATCCGCGGTCCTGGATGATGCGCTTCCACTCGCAAACCGCTGGGGTCACTCTCACGGCGCAGCAGCCGACGAACAACGTCGTCCGCGTCGCCTATCAGGCCATGGCGGCGGTCCTGGGTGGGACACAGTCGTTGCACACCAACTCGATGGACGAAACCCTGGCGCTTCCCACCGAGGAGGCCGTGCAGGTTGCGCTCCGCACACAGCAGATCCTCGCTTACGAGAGCGGAGTGCCCAGCGTCATCGATCCCCTGGGCGGTTCGTATTATGTCGAGGCGTTGACCGACAAGTTCGAGCGCGACGCCGAGGCGCTCTTCGAGGACATCGACGCCGTCGGCGGCGTGGTCAAGGGGCTCGAGCTCGGGTGGCTGCAGCGCAAGATCGCGGAGTCCGCCGCGCGCCAGCAGTGGGAGATCGAGCAGCATCGGCGCGTGATCGTCGGCGTGAATGAGTTTGTCACCGAAGAGCCTGAGTTGACGATTCCCACGCTGAAGGTCGGCGCGGAGGTGGAGCGCGAGCAGCGGGCCCGCATGGCGCAGATGCGATCGCAACGCGATAACGCGCGCTGTAAGACCGCACTCGACCGTCTCCGCACTGCTGCCCGCGGCACCGAGAACACCTTGCCGCACATCCTGGAGTGCGCCCGCGCGTACTGCACACTCTACGAGATTCGTGCGGCGCTCGAGGACGTGTTTGGCGCGTACCGGGAGCCGGTGTTCTTCTGACGCCGGCGTCACCGGACTGGTGGGCCTCGTATTTCGACGAGCGGTACCTGCTGGAGTATGAGCCACTCTTCGACCTCCAGCGCGACCGCCAGGAAGTCGCCCGGCTGATCGACCTGATGGCGCTCCCCGTGGGCGCAAAAGTCCTCGATTGTCCATGCGGCCAGGGGCGTCATGCGCACCTGCTCGCGGAAGCCGGTTATGACGTGAATGGCGTCGATTACTCCGCACACCTGCTGACCCGGGCACGCGCGCGCGGGACGGGAGCGGGCTTGCGCTACACCCGCGCCGACATGCGTCGGCTGCCTGCACCCTGGACGCGTCGGTTCGATGCGGTGATCAACCTGTTCACGTCGTTCGGGTTCTTTGCAGATCCGGCCGATGACGCGCGGGTCATTGCGCAGTTCGCGCGTGTCCTCAGGCCGGGTGGTGTCCTGATCTGGCACGGCGCCAGCCGTGACGGGGTGGCGGCGCGGTTCCTCAGCCGGGACTGGTGGCGCACCTCCGACGGCACGCTCGTCGTCCAGCAGCGGCACTTCGATCCGCTGTCCGGTGTGCTGTCGATTGAATCGGAATGGCGCGGCCCGAAGGGCACCGTGCAGCGCGCGCACCGCATTCGCCTCTACACGGCGACGCGAATCGCGGAGCTGTGCGCGGCCGAAGGGCTCATCGTCGAGCAGGCGTTCGATAACTGGAAGACCCGTCCGCTGCGCCGGGCGTCGGGCGAAATGTTGTTGGTCGCGCGCCGGGACGGCTAGCTTGAAGCAGTTTGACGTTTTGAGGGTGTGAGGGTTTCAGGGTTTGAGGGGGGGAGGCTCAAACGCTGAAACACTGAATCCCTGAAACGCTGAACCACTTACTCGTTTTTTCACTCCTCTGAATGTCCCGACCAATACGTGTACTTGTCGCCAAGCCGGGCCTGGATGGCCACGATCGTGGCGCCAAGGTCGTCGCGGCCGCGCTGCGCGACGCCGGCATGGAAGTGATCTATACCGGTCTGCATCAGACACCGGAAATGATCGCCAGCGCCGCGGTCCAGGAGGACGTTGACGTCGTCGGACTCTCGATCCTGAGCGGCGCACATATGACGCTCTTCCCGCGCGTGCGCGATCTCCTTCGCGAGGCAGGGCGCGACGACGTCCTGATCACCGGCGGCGGAATCATCCCGAAGGAGGACATGGACGAACTCCGACGCCTTGGGATCGGCGAGTTGTTTGGTCCCGGCACGCCAACCTCCGCACTTGCCGAGTATATCAAAAAGTGGTTCGCCGAGCGGCAGCAGCAGGAGGCGTAAACGCCCCGGGCGACAGCGCACCGGCAACGTCTTCGCGCCTTCGGGAGCTGAGCCAGGAGCTGCGGGCGCTCGAGGCGCGCCTGCGCGAAGGCGGTGGAAAGGAGCGCATCGCACGACAGCACAAGCAGAAGAAGCTCACGGCGCGTGAGCGGGTCGAGCGGCTGTGTGATCCTGAGACGCGCTTCCTCGAGATCGGCCTGCTCGTCGCCTACGACCAATACGACGGCCAGGCACCCGGCGCCGGCGTCGTGACAGGCCTGGGCATGGTGGAGGGACGGGAGACCGTCATCGTCGCGAACGATGCGACTGTGAAAGCGGGATCCTGGTGGCCGGAGACGATCAAGAAGATCCTGCGCGCCCAGGAGATTGCGATGCGCTGCCGCATCCCGATCATCTACCTCGTGGATTCGGCGGGCGTGAACCTGCCGTACCAGGGAGGCGTTTTCCCCGGCCAGTATGGCGCGGCTCGCATCTTCTATTACAACTCCATCATGCGCCGGTACCTCCGCGTCCCGCAGCTCGCCGCCGTGATGGGACCGTGCATCGCCGGGGGCGCATACCTGCCGGCATTGTCCGACGTCATCGTGATGGTGAAGGGCACGTCGTTCATGGGGCTCGGCGGCCCGAACCTCGTGAAGGGCGCGACTGGACAGACCATCGACGCCGAGACTCTCGGCGGCGCCGTGACGCATACCGAGATCAGCGCGGTCGCGCACTATGCGGTGGACGACGACGACGCGTGCCTGGCGAAGCTGCGCGATCTGGTAAAGGTCCTTCCGCGCGACACGCGTGCGCGGCTGGATGCGTTGAGCCGGGAGCCCAAGGCCGAGGGCCGAGAGCCTAAGGCGGAGACCCGACAGCCGTCACCGGACAGGCTGTACGATCTTCTTCCCCAGGATCACCGCATGTCCTATGACATGCGTTCGGTGCTCAAGGCGATCGTGGATCACGGGACGATCGATGAGTTCCAGGGGAATCTGGCCTCGGAGATGATCTGCGGTGATGCACGTATCGAAGGCATCACCGTCGGACTCGTGGCGAACCAACGAGGCCTCATCAAGGGACGAGCGGGCGAAAAACCCCGCTTCGGCGGCATCATCTACGCGGAAAGCGCTGAGAAGGTCGCGTACTTCATCGACCGCTGCGATCGACAGGGAATTCCGTTGCTGTTCGTACAGGATGTTTCGGGATTCATGGTTGGTCCCGAAGCCGAGCACGAGGGAATCATTCGTGCAGGTGCACGATTCGTCGAGGCAATGGCCTGCGCCCGCGTACCGAAGGTCGTCCTCACGGTGAACCATGCGTCCGGCGCGGGCTATTATGCCATGGCCGGTCAGGGCTTCGACCCGGATTTCATTTTTTCCTGGCCGACCGGACGGATGGGGGTGATGGAAGGGGAAGCGGCGATTCAGGCCGTGCATGGCCCGGACATCGAGCAGGCGAAGAAGCAGGGGCACGAGCTGCCGAACGAGGTCAAGGACAGCATCGAGGAAATGCGAGCGGACTACGAGCACCAGCTGGGAGCGCCCTATGCGGGCGCGCGCGGCTTCATTGACGCCATCGTGTATCCCGAGGAGACGCGTGATGTCCTCGCCATGGCGTTGCGCGCGGCGTTGCAGAATCGCGGACCGCATCTCGGTCCCTTCGTGCTGACGGAGCATCCGTGAAAAAGCCCGACGTCGTCCGCATCGCTGCTGCACAGGGCTTCTGGGGCGACTCCCTCGATGCACCGCGTCGTCAGGTTGAAGGTGGACCGGTGGACTACGTCATGCTCGACTATCTGGCGGAGGTCACGATGTCCATCCTGCAGAAGCAGAAGGAGCGGGATCCCCGGATGGGATATGCGCGCGATTTCGTTGGCGCCATCGAAAGCATGCTCCCAGCGATCGCTGAAAAAGGCGTTCGCGTCATCGCCAATGCGGGCGGCGTCAACCCGGGCGCCTGTGCCGCCGCAATTCGACAGGTGCTGCAGACCAGTGCGAAGGGAAGCGCGCTCCGCATCGGTGTCGTGACGGGCGATGACCTGCTCCCGCGTCTCGACGAGTTGTTCGCGGCGGGCCATACGCTGGCCAACATGGAGTCCGGCGAACCGTTGAGCAGTGTGCGCGACCGCGTTCTCTCCGCGAACGCATACCTCGGCTCGACCCCCATCGTCGAAGCGCTGCACAAGGGCGCGAACATCGTCATCACCGGTCGATCGACCGACACGGCCCTGACGATGGCGCCGTTGCGTTTCACCTACGGCTGGAAGGACGATGACTGGGATCGCTTGGCCGCGGGAATCATCGCCGGCCACATCATCGAGTGTGGTGCCCAGTGCTCCGGCGGAAACTGTCTCTACGACTGGCGATCCATTCCGAACCTGGCGGACGTCGGCTATCCCATTGTCGAAGGGCGCGCGGACGGCACCTTCGTCGTCACCAAGCACGAAGGCACCGGCGGCTGCGTCTCGGTGCACAGCGTCACCGAGCAGCTCCTGTATGAGATGGGCGATCCGCACTCGTACATCACGCCCGACGTGATCGCCGACTTTACGACAATTCAGCTCGAGCCCGATGGCCCGAACCGCGTGCGCGTCCATGGCATTAAGGGGCGGCCGCCCACGGATAGCCTGAAGGTCTCAATCGCCTATCGCAGCGGCTTCAAGGCCGTAGGCACTCTCGTCTACTCGTGGCCGGATGCGCTCGAGAAAGCGCAGCACGCCGATCGGATCCTGCGGGAACGCCTCGAGCGGCTCGGTCTCAGCTTCGACAAGGTGCTCACGGAATTTGTCGGCGTGAATTCCACCCACGGTCCGCTGACGCCAGAGGCGGGCTACGAGGCGCCTGAAGTCCAACTACGCGTTGGGGTTCGTTCGGAAAGCCGAAGCGACGTCGAACGGTTCACTCGCGAGATCGCGCCGCTCGTACTCAACGGGCCACCGAGCGTCACCGGGTTTGCCGGAGGACGTCCGAAGGTGGAGGAGATCGTGGCATACTGGCCCGCCCTGATTCACAAGTCCGTCGTCCGTCCCGCAGTGGAGATCGTGTGATGCGCGTGCAACTGGTGGACCTCGCGCATGCACGCTCGGGTGACAAGGGCGACACCGCAAACGTCGGGATCATCGCCATGCGACCCGAGTGGTATCCGCTGCTGGCGAAGGAGCTCACGCGCGAGCGGGTGAAGGCACACTTTCACAACGTCATCACCGGCGACGTGCAGCGCTACGAGCTCCCGAACCTGCACGCGCTCAACTTCCTGCTGCACGGGGCGCTCGACGGTGGCGGGACGTTGTCCCTGAAGACAGACGCGCAAGGGAAGGTGTTTTCGACGGCGCTGCTGCGGATGCACCTGGACGTTCCGGACGCAGAAGCCAAACGCCTTGGATTGCCGGGAGCGCCCTGATGTCGCGTATCCGCCTGCAACGCGAGGGCGCTATTGGTCGCATCATCCTCAGTCGGCCGGAGCGGAAGAACGCGATCGATCGTGAGATGGCCATCGACCTGTTCAACGCCTGCAATCAGTTCGAGCAGGATGGCCAGGTCCGCGTCGTCCACCTGACCGCGGATGGCGACGACTTCTGTGTGGGGGGACCTTCAGGCGCTGACCACCGCCATCGGGTCAGCGGGCGAGGCAACCCGCGAGGATTCCGAAGCCTATGGTCGCGTGCTCCTCGGCATCCGGGCCTTGATGAAGCCCGTCGTGTGCTCGGTGCACGGCCGCGCAATCGGCGCGGGAACGGGTCTCGCCACGGCGTGCGATCTCGTGCTCGCACATGAGGATGCCGAGTTCGGATACCCCGAGGTGCGATTCGGTGCGGTCCCCGCGCTGGTCATGGCGCTGCTTCGCCGTACGGTGGGAGAGAAACACGCCGCCGATCTCGTGCTGACGGGAAGAGTCATCGCCGCGGAAGAGGCTGAGCGCATCGGGCTGGTGAGTCGCGTGCTGCCGGCCGCGTCGTTCGAACAGGACGTCGCCGCCGTGCTCGCGGGGATCTCGCGTTCACCCAGCACGTCACTCGCCCTCACCAAGTGGCTCCTCTACAAGCTGGACACCCTTTCGTTCGAAGATGGCGTGGCCGCCGGGGTGGTGACCGATGTCGAATCGCGCGCAACGCCGGAGTTTCAGGACGGCGTACGTCGCCGCGCGGACCAGGAAGGACCGCAATGAGCAAGGTGATGCAGGCCAGGGTCGTGCTGGCGCTCATTGGCGTCGTGGTCTGGGGCTATGGCACCGCGGTGGACGACCCGAACATCCGGATTGCCGGCATCGCCTTGCTCGCGGTGTCGCTCGTACTCCGCTTCGCGGACCGTCGGCCGCAGAAGGACGACAGCGCGATGTGATGCTGCGGGACGCCATGATTTCATGGCACTTCCGGCCCGAGACGGTGCCATTGTCGGCAGATGCCGACCATGGATGACGCCCGCCGCACGCTGAAGCAGCTGTTCGGGTACGATGATTTCCGCAGGGGACAGGTCGATGTCGTCGCCGCCGTCATCTCGGGCCGGGACACGCTCGGCGTCCTTCCGACCGGCGGCGGCAAATCGCTCTGCTACCAGGTGCCCGCACTGGTCAGGGAGGGGATGGCTATCGTCATCTCACCGCTGATCTCGCTCATGAAGGACCAGGTAGACCGGCTGCAGCGACTCGGCGTGTCCGCGACATTTCTCAACAGCACGATCGCGGCGGAGGAAGTCGCATCCAGGCTCCGCGCCGTTCGCGAGGGACGGATCAAGCTGCTCTACGTTGCCCCCGAGCGGTTCGAGGCGCAGGACCTGGCGGGCGTGCTATCCGACGCGGACGTGTCTCTCCTCGCCGTCGACGAAGCACACTGCATCAGCGAGTGGGGACACGAGTTCCGGCCGAGCTTTCGCCGCATCGCCGACGTCGCCGAGCGGCTTCGGATCCCGCAGACCATGGCGCTGACCGCGACGGCGACGCCGCGGGTGCGCGAGGACATCACCCGCCAGCTGCGACTCAAGTCGCCGGCGACGATCATCGGAGGTTTTGATCGCACGAACCTCTCGTATGCCGTGGAGCAGTGCGCGGACGAGGAAGCGAAGAACGCCGCCATCGTCAGAATCCTGCGCACGCGCGAGAATCCGGCGATCGTGTACGCGCCGACGCGGGCGGCCGTGGAGCGCGTCACGAGGGTCATCACCCGCGCGGGCCTTCGCGCGCTGCCGTATCACGGCGGATTCGATGACGGCCACCGGCAGGAGGTGCAGGACGCGTTCATATCCGGTACGGTGAACTGGATGGTGGCGACCAACGCCTTTGGGATGGGGATCGACAAGCCGAACGTGCGGCTCGTGGTGCACTACGCGATGCCTTCGACGCTGGAGGCGTACTACCAGGAAGCCGGGCGGGCCGGACGGGACGGCGCACATGGACACTGTATTCTCCTCCATGCTCCCTCCGATCGCGACACGCATGAGTATTTCATCAACAACATCTTCCCCAGTCGTGCCGCAGTGGAGGGTGTATTTGCAACACTGGCCCGGTCCGGCGAGGGCCCGCTACCGGAGACCGGGGCGCGTGGAGTCGCATCGGCGCTGCGAATCCTCATGGAGGCAGGTGTAGTGGAGCGTCGGGCGCCGAAGCGCGGCAAGGTTCATGTGCGCCTACTTGCGACGCCGGGCAGGATCGGCCGGGAGCTCACCGACCCATCGCATGCACGGGACCTCGATGTGCTTCGGGCGCTCTGGCGCGCGGGGATAGGGCGCGCTGATACCGGCTGCGAAGTACGATTGCGGGACCTGCCGGTCGACGGCGGACCAGCAGCGCGATCCATGCTGGAGCAACTGCAGGCGCGCCAGTTCGTTCAGGTGCGCGAACTTGGAGGTGGCCTGTACTTCACACGACCGGGCGCGCCGCTGGACGCGTTTCGTATCGACTGGATGCGCATGGCTCGCCGCGCAGCGTCTGAGCGGGCGAAGTTGGACAGCGTGGAAGGATACACCGCCACGAGATCATGCCGCCGCGCATACGTCCTGCGCTATTTTGGAGAGCGGGGCACTCCATCGCGCTGCGATGGGTGTGACAATTGCCACGGCGGCGTCTGAGCCGTTTCAGGGATTCAGGGGTTCAGGGTTTCGGCTGCGCTCCAACTCTTGAACGCTGAACCCCTGAATCCTTCAATCACGGTCACGCGATGGACGACTCTCTTTACTTCGGCGAACAGCATCTCCAGGTCCGCGAAATGGTTCGCCAGTTCGCGCGGGACGACGTCGCGCCGATCGCCGCGCAATACGACGCGAGCGCAAAGTTCCCGTGGGAAAGCATTCGCAAGATGGGCGAACTGGGGCTCCTGGGAATTCCGTGGCCGGAGGAGTACGAAGGTGCGGGACTCGACCTGATCAGTTTCATGATCGTGATCCACGAGCTGGCCAAGGTGGATGCGTCTCACGGGCTGACGATTTCTGCCCACACAACGCTCGGCACGTCGCCGATCATGCGGTTCGGGAGCGATGCGCAGAAGAAGCGCTTCGTGCCACCGATGGCGTCGGGACGCGTGATGGGTGGCTTTGGCCTGACGGAGCCGGACGCAGGCAGTGACGCCGCCGGCACGAAGACCAGCGCCGTCCGCAAGGGCGATCGGTACGTAATCAATGGGACCAAGCGATTCATCACGCACGGCAGCGTCGGCGAGATCTTCGTCGTGACCGCCGTGACGAGCCCTGGAAAGGGCACTGACGGCATCAGCTCTTTCATCCTCACCAAGCACACGAGCGACCTGGCGGAAACGAAGGCGGCCGGTATCGGTCACGATCCATCTATTGCTGCGATGCCTGGTTTTCGCGCGGGCAAGAAGGAAGACAAGCTGGGATGGCGCGCCTCGGACACCGCCGAGCTGATCATGGAGGACGTCGAAGTCCCCGCGGAAAACATGCTGGGCAAGGAGGGGGAGGGGTTCAAGAACTTCATGCGCACGCTGGACTCCGGGCGCATCGGGATCGCGGCGCTGTCACTGGGCATCGCCGAGGGCGCGTTCGAGGAAGCGTTGAGGTACGCGAATACCCGGAAGCAATTCGGCCAGACGATCGCGAGCTTCCAGGGCATCCAGTTCCAGCTGTCGGACATCGCGACAGAAATCGAAGCCGGAAAGCACCTGATGTTCCATGCCGCGTGGCTCGCGCAGAACGGGCGGCCGTTCTCGAAGGAAGCCGCGATGGCCAAGCTGTACTGCTCCGAATTGGCCATGCGCGCGACCATCAAGGCCATCCAGGTGCACGGCGGCTATGGGTACACCAAGGACTACCCGGTCGAACGGATGATGCGAGACGCGAAGATCTGCGAGATCGGCGAAGGGACGTCCGAGATCCAGCGGATCGTCATCGCGAGGCATCTGCTGAAGGAACTCAACGATTGAGCGTTTCAGTGACTTAGGGGTTTAGGATTTCGCTGCAAACGCTGAATCCCTGAATCGTCGCTCTAAGTCGTTATAGCCATTGCATAAAGCCCGCTTCGCCTTTAGTAGTACTGCAGTGTTATCGAGTCTTGTTTATCCCGTATACGCTGCGCCGCGCGACTCGCGGCAGTGCGTAAACGCATTGTGCGACGCCGTTCTTGCGATGCTTGCGAGGACGATCGCCGCGCTCGTCTCCCCCATGTCGCGTGGCTCTCGCAGGCGAGCCGATCGCATCCCGTACCGTCCTTTGCCGGCGCGTTTCGCTCCGTTGGTCGCGCGGCTGCGCGACCTGTTCGCGCGCCGGCCGGTTTCGGGATGGACGATCACGCATGGTCCGGCGACGCCCCAAGCCAATGTGACTCCCGCCATCGCGGCGAGGCACATCATCACCTCTTTCCGCTTCCACCCACGCGTCGAGTCGCCGCGCGGTGTTGGTCAGGCGGCATCCGATGAAACGAGAGATTCTCATCAATGCGAACCCGCGCGAGACGCGGGTCGCGATCCTCGAAGACGACCAGCTCGTCGAACTACTGGTTGACCGGCCCGACGCCCGCCGCATGGTGGGTGACATCTACG